>Ga0157369_10006114_pt1 | contig 13972 bp, 8 predicted proteins | sample C25metaG_FD_113461 | JGI IMG/M metagenome (GOLD analysis project Ga0157369, IMG submission 113461) | Corn rhizosphere microbial communities from Kellogg Biological Station, Michigan, USA - C2-5 metaG | ecosystem: Host-associated > Plants > Roots > Rhizosphere > Soil | place: USA: Michigan...
CGTCGTAATACGGCCGCCAGCCGGTGCGACGTGCGAATCGCGCTTTCCACTTCATCAGATTTCCGAACCTGTCGTGGCGACCTGTCCACGTTGGGGTTACTTCGAGAGCGGCGACCCCGGCATCATCGAGACTCATCACTTCCGATCGATCGGCCCTTCCATCACGATTGCGATCAAACCATAGCGAAAGATGGCTCCATTCGGGATCGCTGGAAGTGATCACTCCATCGCCGTCTGCATCCAGTTCCGCCAGAGCCTCGAATCCGTTCGATGCACGCTGTCCGTTACGAAGTCGAGTCACATTCCCGAAAAGCTCGCCTCCGTTATTCGGTAGAGCACTCCCGTCCCGGTCCAGAAATAGAAACGCAACCGAATTCGGATCAACTGGCCAAGCCACCTGATCAGCGATTCCGTCAGCGTCAATGTCAAATTGCACACCGTCTGCCGCGGAACTGAATTTGTAGCTCGTATCATCGAACGCGAGTACCAGAGGGGAGCAATCATCGCCACATCCATCGGAGGTATGACCGTTCGGATTAGGTGGCGGAGGGGGCGGCGGCATTTCTGAGTATGTCTGGTAGTTCGCGTCAGCGACCTGGCACTCGTCGGAAAACACATACTCAGGATCGCGGCTCATGATGGCGCCCACGCAGGCGTTTGGATCAATTAGATATTCGTCATAGAGTCCGAGGGCATGTCCCATCTCATGGGCGATAACTGCGGCGTAATTGTTCAACGTGTTGCATTGAACATGGGTACCGTTGACTACCTCATATTCAAAAATAATGATCGATCCGCTCTGGAGCGTACCGTGGGCATCGTAACGCATGAACGATTCACCGCAGCTATTCGTGCTTGATGTCCCCGCCTGAAATGACACGGTCACATTCATGATGCCGATTCCCGAGAGTGGGGACGACGTGGCGTTCAGTGACGGAAATGCCGTGCCAGCGTTGTAACATCCTTCATTCCAAACGTGTATTGCGCCGTCCAGCGCCGAAGGAGCGTTGTTGTAGACCACGAAGTTGATTATCGCAACGCCGGATGTGGTTCCCGCGCCGGGAATGGGAGCGGCACAGCCTTGCGCGAGACTGGCCCCCGCAGTGAACAGGCTGCAGAGTATGAGGAGTGCGCTTTTCATGGCCGCTCTCCGCGATCGCGAAGTCTCCGCTGTCCTCCCTCCGGGTGGGCCGCTTCGTTAATCAGTTGTTCAAAGGTCAATTTATTGGGCGTCAAAGAATCGCGGCTGAATGACAGTGGCAGGTAAGCCTGGCCGGCGCGTCCGAAGATGAGATTTTCATCTCTTGCTGGCAAGTACGCACCTTGCGGCGGATTGAAAGCAAAAACGAGAATTCGATCATTTACTGCTGGCAGAAAGCTGTGGCCGTTTCGTGGAAGGCCCGCGTTACAGAAGCGTTCCTCTCCGATCTGAAAATCGGCGGCGAAGTACGGAACGAAGATGATACCCTGCGTTGGATAAGCGGAATTGGCGCGCAGGACTCGATCGATTTTCACTGTGACGATCGTCGCAGGTGATACGCGGAAGAATCCTGGCGTGACGGTCGTGACGATCCCCACAAAGATCGCGTCGGCCTCCTGCACGTTGTTCGTCCAGGTCGCCATGGCTTTCGCGGCGCCACCCGTATTTGCAAGCGTAAAGGTGCCGCAGCCGGTGTCAGTCGGTTGACCGGAGGTGCCTGCGGCGTTGATTTGTCGCCGGATCGCCTGCGATCTCACTACCTCTTTCAATCCTGGCGCGAAGAGGTCATAGTTGACGTCGCCGCCCGGGGTGCGAGCGGCTTGAGCGGAGATCCAAAACGGACTCGTCGATCCCTGCACCGACAGAGTTGCCGGCGACGGCTCAATCTGCGCGAGCGCAGTGGTTGTTATGAGCAATATAAAGAATGAGGTTGCCAACGTGCCGTGTGATCTCATGTTCCCTCGAGCGTCTTTATTGGCGGAAAAGATAAGTTTCTGCAGTCCCGAAATCAATAGAGCGGAGTTCTGTTCCGCAGCGGGGCACGCCTGCGCGCCGTCAGGCATACGGTTGTCGAGTGTTTGAAAATGACGTGGACTCTGGCTCTTTTTCGATGTTCGGCTCCTCGCAGTTCCGATGGGAAAGGTGGCGTTCGAGAGGAGCGCGCCGGCCGCTTTCGGTTTTTGAGGGATGACAATCGCTCCTCTCGGTAATATGCTGTAACAGCATGAAAAATCCAGATGGGGTCCTGGTCGTCCTCTTTCTCCTCCTCAGCCTTCCTTCCGCGCTGTCAGCGGGGGAGATCTATCAGTTCGCACAGGAGCTTGTCGGTGATGTTGCGCCGCCGTACCGGTTGCGAACGTCCGTCGCCTCGAACGGGCGCGGCTATGTCGTCGCGTGGGAAGCGACCTCGGACGCAAAAAGTGACGTGACGAGCATCTACATTCGCGTGCTCGGACCCGATGGCATTCCTTTGCGCCCGTCCCCGACATTTCTCGGATTGGGCCGTGAGCCGCGCGTCGTCTGGAACGGACATGAGTACCTCGCCGTGTGGGGGATTTCGTCGGGTCTGAGGGGGCCGCTCAATTCGCCGACCGTGGTCGGCATGCGGCTGCGTGAGGACGGATCGCTGATCGACACGAATCCGGTCACGATCATCTCCGAGTCGAATCCATTCTCGACGCAGACGACCCTCGACTGGACCGGTAGCCGCTACCTGATTACGTGGACTCGAGGGATTGCCCTGGTCGATGAGGACCTGCAGCACTTCGAGATCGTCGGGTCAGGTGGCGGTACGCCCTTCTATGCCGCGACCCGCGACGGCTCCTTCGTTGTCCTTTCTTCCGTTTACGACTCCACCGGCTTCTCGCTTTACGTCATGCCCTTTTCTTCAACCGGACAACTGGGAACGCTGTCGACGCTGAAGGCCACCCGAGGAAACATCGTTCCCTTTGATGACGGCTATGTGCTGATCTGGGATGACGAGACGAACCTTCATTACGGCCGTCTCAGCGCAGCAGGTCAAATGCTCTCCACGCAGATTGCCGGGCCGGGAAGCCTTGGTTTCCCGAGGTTGGCGACGAGAGATCGGCGGGTGGTGGCGTCGTGGGAAGCGTTCGTTGACGACACCCATACACGCATCTGCACGGCGAGGTTCGAAACGATCTTCCAACCCGTTTGCTCCGCCGTCTCGGAGAGTCTCCAACACGACCCGTCCATCGGCACCGCGTCGGCATCGATCCTCGTGGCGTGGAGCGATCGCAGGAGCACGGTCTCCCGCGATGCCGTTCGTGTTCTCCTGACGCCGGTCTCCGAGGTGCCGCACGTCGAGGCCGGCCTCGGGCGCAGCATTTCGGATCCATCATCGACGCCCGCTGTGGAACGGCTCAGCGACGGCTCGCTGGCCGTTGCCTGGAACGAGTACAACCAGAAGACGAAGCACACAGAAATCCACCTCGGCGGCAGGACCAGGTCAGGAGGCAATGTGGCGGACCGCGCTTTGTTCGCCAACGACCTCGATCAGACGCTGCCCGCGATCGCCGCCGGCGCAGGTCGAACGATGGCGTTGTGGGAGGAAGGTCCCGCCGAATCGACGAGCATCCGCATGACGATCATCAATGACGCGACGAAAGCCGTCATCGCCACGTTGCCGCTGGCGGCGGGAAGCGCGCCGGCGCTTGCGTTCGACGGAAAGGAATGGCTCGCGGTCTGGCAGTCGCCGCTCCGCGTCATCCGTTTCGCGCTCATCAACAGCGATGGCAGTGTCATCTCCTCCGGCGCGATGCCGGCGGAAACGATCAACTCATCCATCCAGACGGCGCCGGCCGTGATCTGGAACGGAAAGAGTTTCTTCGTGACGTGGCGTGAAGCTGTCGCGCCGGGCGCGGGAGTCATTCCCGGCGAACGCATCGAGCTCGCTACGGTCAACACGGCCGGTTTCGCATCGCCATCGAGAACGCTCGACACCGCTGATGCCGGCATGGCCGCGCCGTCCATCGCTGCCAACGGCAACCGTCTGCTCGTGTCGTGGGGAACGCCGTCGGGAACGCTCCGTCAGATGCTGTTCGACGACGCCGGTAAACCGCTGAGCGCATTCATCGACTTCGCGTTGCCGTTCGCCGTTTCGTCCACGCGGACGCACGCGATGCCAAGCGGATACGCGGTATTCGCGGCATTGGCCGGGCACCGCATCGCTCTCACTTCTGCCGATGGCCGCGCGCTCGAGACATTCGATGTTCCGGACGAGACCACGGGCGGCGATTTCGTCGTCGATCCTAATGGGCGTTTCGAAATGATCTACACCCGTCTTACGGGCCCGTTCATCACCACTGCGGCGCAGACCGTGGGGGTGCCGCTCGGACCGCGCAAACGCGCCTCGAGGTAGACGGCGGCGCGGCGTTTGCCGTATTCGAGTCATGTCCCTGCCCCGGTTGCTCCTGGTCGCTTCGCTCTTTTTCGTCGCCGCCGTTCACGCCGCGGAAATCCCGCTGGCGGTGCCGCGCATCGGTCCCTCCTCGACGCCGCATTTCCGATACGGCACTGCCGTGGCCAGCAGCGGGCACGGTTATCTCGTTGCGTGGGAAGAGCGGGAGATGCAGGCCTATCCGCCGGGAACGATCATGGTCCGCGCGTTCGACGAGCGAGGCGTTCCGCTGCGGCCGGCGGCGACGGTGCTGGGCGGCGGGACCGTGCCGTCGATCGCGTGGAACGGCCGCGAATACCTCGTCGTCTTCGGTGAGCTCGGATCGCGATTCGGGTCGCTGCTGCCGATTCCCGTTGCCGCGATGATGCGCGTTTCCGAAGATGGCGCTGCGATCGATCAGGCGCCCGTCGTGATCGCGAAGCAGCAAAACGCATACACGCGCAACACGTCGGTGGCGTGGAACGGCTTCGAGTATCTCGTGGCATGGAGCGGTTACACGAATGGCGTCGCGTTGGTCACTCCTGATCTGCAGACGCGGATGCTCGACGTCTCTGCGTTCGGTTTTCCGCTTAGCGTCGCCTCCAACGGCAGCGGCTTTGAGATCGCCGGCACCTCCAGCGACACGCCGCCCGGCGAGGTGCGTCTCATGGACGTCGATGCGGCAGGCAACAGCGGCGCCGTTCGCATCATCGGGCAGGGCACGAGTCCATCGCTGACGGCGGTCGATGGCGATTACGAATTGTTGTGGCGCAATGACGAAGGATTGCAGGCGGTGATGGTGACGGCGCAGCTTCATCCGAAAACGTTGACGACGTTGCAGATTGCCAATGCGAACGTCGCCTCCGCGAATGGCGCGATCGTCGCCACCTGGACCGAACTTCCGCATTTTCCCGGTGTCTATACGAGCCGCATCTGTACGGAGCGGCTCGACGTTCCGGCGCAACCTCGCTGCTCGGACGAAGCGCTGGACCTGCAACACGATCCGGCGATCGGTGTCGCGAATGACACGTTCCTCCTGGCCTGGAGCGATCGAACGAGCGGCATCGACGACGTCCGCATCGACGTCGCCGCGAAAGGGAGCCTGCCGCTGGCCAGCGCAGATGGACGAATCGTTTCGGAATCGGCGGCGAATGAGGGCCCGCCGGCGATCGAGCGCCGCGCGGACGGTGCCGTCATCGCCGTCTGGAGCGAAAACAATCCCGTCACGCGCCGCGACGAAATCCATATCGGAGGCGTCGACGCGAGCGGCGCACCGTTGCCGGACCGCGCCATCGCGCCCGGCGCGAGAAATCAGAACACGCCGCACATCGCCCTCGGCGGCAGCCGCGCGCTCGTCATCTGGAATGAGGACGCCGAGGGCACGAGGCCGTTGATGGGCAGCGTCGTCGATACCGCAAGTGGGCTCGCGTCCTCGCCGGTCGCGATCGGCGAAAGCATCTTCGACGCTGCTGTTGGATTCGATGGAACCGAGTGGCTCGTCGCCTCCGGCCGTCAGTTTTCGATCGTCGATTCCACCGGACGGATCGTGCAACAAGGATCGGTCGCGGAGGACGAGGTCTCCATCGAACTGCAATCGGTCGCGGCGTTCGACGGAGGATTCGTGCTCGCGTGGTCCGAGACGTCCGGCCAGAATCGCCGCATTCGCACGTCACTTGTCACGAAGTCGGGCAGTACATGGATCGCGTCCGTGCCGATGATTCTCGACGTAGACAACTCATTTCTTACAGCGCCGGCAGTGGCAGTCAATGGTGATCGCGTGCTGGTCACGTGGGTGGCGCCGCGCGAAGTCCGGGAGGCGATGCTCGACCGCAATGGTTCGCGCCTCGGCAAAAACGTGGCAATCCCGTGGCTTCGGAGCGTCTATCGCGCGCGTTCGCGGTCCGCTCCGGGCGGATTTGCCACGCTCGTTTCGAACAGCGTGATCCTGACGTCGCTGGACGGTCGTATTCGCGGCGTCATCGATCTCTCGTCGAATTTCCTCTCCGATTTTCTTGTGGACGGCGAGGAGCGATTCACGATCGCCTACAACCGTTTCGCAAGCGGCGATGAAGAGATGGGCAGGACCTCTCGCGCGTTCGTCCGTTCGGTCGAGCCGGCTCGCAATCACGCGGTGCGAATGCGATAGTCTTCCCGCATGGCCGTCACGGGCTTTCTGACTGACTCCACGCTTTGCATCGGATGCAAAGCATGCGAGGTGGCCTGCAAAGAGTGGAACGACGTTCCCGACGACGGCTTCGTCTGGAGCGGACTTTCGTACGACAACACGCTCTCCCTAGGGCACTCCACCTATCGCCACGTCAAGTTTGTCGAGCGCGAGCCGCGGGCGGGATGCGGAGGAAACGCGAATCAGCAAGTGACGTGGGAGTTCTCATCCGACGTCTGTCGGCATTGCGGGAACGCTGGGTGTCTGGAAGCGTGTCCGACCGGATCGATCGTGCGGACGGAGTTCGGCGGCGTCTTCGTGCAGCCGGACATCTGCAACGGATGCGGATACTGCGTCGTCTCCTGTCCCTTCGGCGTGATCGACCGGCGTCCGGATGACGGCCGTGCGTTCAAGTGCACGTTCTGCTACGACCGCCAGAAAGCGGGAGCGGAGCCGGCGTGCGCGAAAGCGTGTCCGACCGGCTCGATCCTTTTCGGACCGCTGGATGATCTCGAACGCGCCGCCGATCGCCGCATCGCGCAGTTGCACGCGAACGGGATGGACGACGCGTCGATCTGGAATCCGACGGAGACGAGCGTCGGCGGCACGCACGCCTTTTTCATCGTCCGAGGAGATGCGAGGCAGTACAACCTGCCGGCGAATCCGCAGGTGCCGACGGTGCTGTTGAAACAATCGTGGAGCGCGGCCGCGGTTGCCGCCGGCGCGATCGCCGCGGCGTCGTTGCTGGCATTCGGTCTGGGCCGAGGTCGCCGATGAAAACACCCGACCAGTTTTCCGAAAAGCGGCTCGAGCAACTCCGCGAGCAAGCGGCGCTTGGCCGCGTCGACGCGGCGGGAATCCGTCCGAAAGGTTCGCCGATGCCGGAAACCGTCGGCTACTACGGACTGCCGATCGTCAAGCCGCCGGTCTGGACTTGGGAAGTGCCGCTCTACTTTTTCGCGGGCGGCGCGGCAGGTGCATCGAGCGTCATCGCCGTCGCCGCGCAACTCACCGGCGCGCCTGATTCCCTCGTCCGTGATGCGCGATGGATCGCCGCCATCGGCGCCGCCGCATCCGCACCGCTCCTCATCCTCGACCTCGGGCGTCCGGATCGTTTCCTCAACATGCTTCGTGTCTTCAAACCGCAGTCGGCGATGTCGGTCGGCGCGTGGACGCTCACCATCTTCGGTACCGCCAGCAGCGGCGCCGTGATCGCGGAGATGCTCGGCTTCAGGCGCATCGGCGATGCGTCCGCATTCGTCGCCGCACTTTCCGGATTGGTCATGTCCACCTACACCGGAGTCCTCCTCGGCGCGACGGCGATTCCGGTTTGGGCAGCGCACGCGAAGACGCTTCCGATCCACTTCGGAGCCTCGGGTTTAGCGTCCGCCACGGCGCTGCTCACGCTGCGCGGACACGACGACCAGGCGCTCAACGTCCTCGCCCTCGCGGCGGCTGCGTTCGAAATGTACACAGGCATCGAGATCGAATCCGACCGCACTGTCGACTCCGAGCCGCTGCGCCGCGGCGGTACCGGATTCACCACGCGCATCGGCGGATTTTTCTCGGGACCGCTCCCGCTCGTCCTGCGATTGATTGGCATTCGCTCAAAACGCGCCCGCCGCGCGGCCGCCGCATCCGCCCTCCTCGGATCGCTCATCACGCGTGTGGCCTGGGTCGAAGCAGGCAAAGCGAGCGCGGCCGATCCGCGGCCGTTGTTGGGTCCGTCAAGAAATATTTAAAGTAACTTTTTCGCTCCCTTCCGCCTATAATCCTCCCTTCACCCACAACAGAAAGTCCCCGAGGAGGGCCTATGTCTTCGCTACCGTTCGAAGTGCACGAAGTGCTGGAGCAGGAGTATGTCTCGATGTACGGCGATCTCGATGTGCCGTCGCCGAAATACGGGCAGGACGACATCATTGATGAGGCGTGGGCGAACGCCATTTGTGCCGCGTGCGGCGTCGACTGCAGCGCCGGCACCGTGGCCACGTTGAACGCGCTCGTCGCATCGGGCGATCTGAGCCAGCTTCGCGTTTCGCCGGCCATCACCGACACCGGACGCGATCTCATCGACCATTACGACGAATACACAGAGGGCGTCACCGACGCGCGGCGCTGCGAGATCAATCGCGCCGTCATCGACGACGCCTTCCACGGCGCGGTCAAGCTGTATCGCGACATCCGCCTCTCCGCGCTCTACAAAAAGCTGCACGCGCGCAACGATGACGAAGCGCGCACGGCGCTCTGCATCAGCGGCGGCGGCATCCGCACCGCCACGTTCGCCCTCGGCATCATCCAGGGGCTGGCTGGCGCGCGCATCCTCGACAAGTTCCACTACCTCTCCACCGTTTCCGGCGGCGGCTACATCGGAAGCTGGCTGTCGTCGTGGTCGCGCCGCCATCCGAGCGGCATCGCCGGCGTGCAAAGCGATCTCGTTCGCGCCGATACGGCGGTCGAAGGGACGCAACCCGAGACTCCGAAGAGCGAGCGGCCGGTCAAGAAAGTCGATCCCGAGCCGCGGCCGCTGCGGCATCTGCGCGCGTACAGCAACTACATGAGTCCCAAGCTCGGATTTCTGTCGGCCGATACGTGGACGATGGCCTCGATGTACGTGCGCAATCTCCTGCTCAATCTTCTGGTCCTGATTCCGATCCTGGCGGCGATCCTGGCCATCCCACGTCTCTTCGCCATGCTGCTGCGGCACGACACGCAGTTCCCGCAGCACACGCTTTTGGTCGTCACCGCCGCCGCGCTGGCGGTCGGCTTCGGTTACCTCGGCGCGACGCGTCCGACCATTCACGGGCGTAACGCAAGCGCGAAGAGCCTGCGCGGAACGGGAGGATTTTTCGGTTTGTGCACGATTCCGTTGACGGTCGCGTCGGCGGCGTTGAGCTTGTATTGGGCGAAGATTGCCGAGCTCCCGTTCAAGGACGTTGTCGCGCGCGACTGGATCTTTTACGCGATCGCCGCGGCGGCGATGACGCTGCTGCCCGCGGCCATCTACTACTACCGCTTCTACGTCAACTCGTCCGCCGCCGAACGCCGCGAGCCGCTGGAGCGGCAGCACGGCATGGCCAAGAAACTCGGCACCGAGCTGGTGGCCACGCTCACCGGCCTGGCCAGCGTCGGCGTCCTCTTCTACCTCGTTGCGAACAAAGTCTTCGATCATCCCGTGCGCGAAGTGCCCGACCTGAGCGGCATCGCGCCGTTCCTGCGCGGGCTCTTCGACTCCACGCCGGTCTCCGAGTTGTACGTCTGCTTCGCCGTTCCGATCGGCCTGCTGATCTTCTTCGTGCAGAACGCCGCGTTCGTCGGCATCTCCAGCAAAGTCAATGAAGACTACGACCGCGAGTGGTGGGGACGCGGCGGGGCGTTGCTGCTGATGTCTGCAGTCATCCTCGCGCTCGGATGTTTCGTAGCGGTCTTCGGACCGGTCCTGCTCTACCGCGCGCCGGTCATCGTCGGTTCCATCGGCGGCGTGTCCGGACTTCTGGCCGGCCTTCTCGGATTCAGCGCCAAGACTCCGGCCGGCGACAAGAAGAAGGACGAGAAACAATCGAAGAGCAGCGCCGCGAGCGGACTGGCTCTCTCGCTGGCCGTGCCGCTCTTCGTGATCGCCCTGCTAGCCGGCATCTCCCTCGGGACGACTGTGCTGATCCAACTTCTCCGCGGCCAGAAAGTCTCCGTGGCCACCAAATGGGTCGAGCAGTTCCAGTCGAACGCCACGCTGACGCAAACCTCACAAACTCCAGCCGCGAAATTCGAAACAAAGTACGAAACGGAGAAGGTGCCCTTCCTCTCGCTGGCCACCGTCAATGGCGTCAATCATCTGAAGACCGTGCACGCCACCGATCGATGGGATCTCCTCGGGATCCTCGCGGTCGCGCTGGCCGCAGCCGGCCTCTCGACGCTGGTCGGCGTGAACCGTTTCTCGATGCAGGCTCTGTATCGCAACCGTTTGATTCGCGCCTACCTCGGCGCATCGCGATACAGCCGCGACGCCGACGAGTTCACCGGATTCGATCCGCACGACAACCTGCAGATGTACGAGCTGCAGCCCGATCTTCTCTGGCCGACCAGCTTCATCGATTTCCCGGCCTTCGTCGACCAGCTCACGAAGAACTTCACCACCGCCGGTTCCGTCGAGCAGATCATCTGGAACGCGCTCGACAAAAAGACGCGCGGCTGGCTCGAAGACAAACGCGAAGTCAACGACGCGCTGAAGAACGCGATGATGCAGAACCTGAACAAGATCCTGATGCGCGAGGACCTCGGCGGCGGAGTGGAGGGCGAGGCCTCCGCGCCGCGCCTGCGCCGCAACCGCGCCACGCTGCAGAAGACGTTCGGCAAAGCGCTTCGCGAGCGCCAGCATGCGCCGCTGCACGTCATCAACACGGCGCTCAATCTCACTTCCGGCGAAAAGCTGGCCTGGCAGCAGCGCAAGGCCGAGTCGTTCACCGTCTCGCCGCTGCACTCGGGGAGCTTCTACGTCGGCTACCGCGACTCGAAGGAGTACGGCGGCAAGGACGGCATCTCCATCGGCACCGCCGTGGCCATCTCCGGCGCCGCGGCCAGCCCGAATCAGGGCTACCACTCGTCGCCGGCCATGGCCTTCATCCTCACCATCCTCAACGTCCGCCTCGGCTCGTGGCTCGGCAATCCCGGACTGGCCGGACGCAACACCTACGACAACGCCCATCCCCGCACGAACCTCGAGCCGCTGGCGTGGGAACTGACCGGAACGACCAACGATCAGTGCCCGCTCGTCTATCTCTCCGACGGCGGCCACTTCGAAAACCTCGGCATCTACGAGATGGTCCTGCGCCGCTGCCGTTTCATCGTCGTCAGCGACGGTGGCTGCGATCCGAAGTATTCGTTCGAAGACCTCGGCAACGCCATCCGCAAGATCCGCACGGACCTCGGCGTCCCGATCGACATCGAATACGACGACATGCATCCGCGCAGCAGCGACTCCACGCTCCGCAAGGGCCGCTACGTCACCACCGCGCGCATCCGCTACAGCGCCATCGACGACACCGACAAAGACGGCTGGCTCGTCTACATCAAGCCGGGCCTGTACGAAGGCGACTACTTCCCGAAGGACGTGTACAACTACGCGACGGAATCGCTCGACTTTCCGCACGAGTCGACTGCCGATCAGTTCTTCAGCGAGTCGCAGTTCGAGAGCTACCGCGCCCTCGGCCGCCACGCGTTCAATGAAATCTGCGGCAATTACAAAAAGGGAGCGGACACGTACGCGGCGACGTATCCGACGGTTGCAGCCTTCACAAAGGCGGTAAAGACGAACTCGCCGAAGATGTCCACGCTGCCGCCGGAAGGCGTCATCGCCGAGCGGCTGGACATTCTCAAGCAGTCGATCGAGTCCGCGACGAACCTCGTGCGCCTTTCGCCCGGCGTCTCGGCGCCTGCCGGCGGCGGATCATCGAAGTCATCCACCGACGCTCCGCAAAAAACCGTCTAAGCATCTTCCAGCCGGCCCGGTAGCGATCCGGGCCGGCTGGTACCATTCGGCGCGTGAAACTCATCGCCTCCCTTCTATTGACCACGCTGTTCGCCGCCGGCCCGAGGCCGAAATTGCAGACGCCGATCGAGACGACGGCGCGGGCGTTCCTGGCGAACTTCGCCGCCGGCCGTTTCGACGACGCCACGCGCGACTTCAACGACGATCTGCGGCCTGTCATCACCAAGGCCATGCTCGCGGATCTGAAAAAGCAGTTCGACCAGCAGGCCGGAACGTTCCTGTCGGTGACCGAGGTCAAGCAACGGATGCAGCAAGGGTATCGGGCGGTTGAATTGATCGCGCGCTTCTCGAAGTCGCCGGTGTCGGTGGTCGTGCTTTTCGATCCGTTGGACCGCATCGGCGCGATCAACGCCAGTCCGATCGGGCCGCCGCCCGTCGATCCGGCGCTCGAATCAGCCGCGCGCGCGCTCCTCACGAACTTTGTCGCCGCGCGCTACGACGAAGTCGGCAAAGCATTCGACGACACCATGCGCAAGCAACTTCCGCCGCCGGCGCTGGCCAACCTCGCCGCCAACGTCGCCGAAACGTTCGGCGACTACCGGTCGGTAACCTCGATCAAACAGAGCGCCAATCCGCCATACCGCGTAATCGAGATGACGCTCGCCTACACGAAACAGCCCGTCTCGTTCCGCGTCGCCTTCGATCTAAGAGACCGCATCTCCTCACTCCAGATCGCGCCGGCAAAGGTACAGCCGTAGATCGCGCGCAACGCAGTGCGGGCGTCGTCGAAACGTAAAACCGCAAGGCGATCACCGTCGGCAAAGCCGACGCGAAAGACGCCGGATGGCGTCTCGTAGGGTAGCCGGTGGTCGCTCGCGAAGCGAGAGACCACCGGAACCAGGAATGGCGATTTTTCCCGACCCCGGATGGGGTCGCGTATCAAATACCAGACGGCGTGAATTCCCTCCGCGACCGCTGCCGCGGTCGGAAATTTGGGCGCATTCGTGAATCCGGTGGTCTCGCGCTTCGCGCGCGACCACCGCCTACCGTACGAGCCGCCTTCAGCGGCTTTCGCGCCGCTTACGCGGCTGAGAAACGATCCGGAGTTACCGGCGCATCCCTGATCGCGCCGCGCGAACGTCGAAGATCGCGCCGCCGATGGTGCGGCCCCAGAGCGCGCGTGTGCCGGCGAAGTAGTAGAAGGCGATGATGATCAGGAAGCCGGCCAGCGACGCGATCGAGATCGCGCTCATCGACGCCGGAAGAAGAGGAGAGAGCGCCAGCGCCAGCGCGGCGAAGAGCGATACGTCGATCAGGAGCGCCGCGAGCCGGCGGAAGATCGAAATGCGTACGGATGGGGGAGTGACGGAATCAACATCGAACATCGCCGGCTGCAGCTCGACTTCATCGAATCGCATCACACCCTCCCGACACGTCCTATCCGCGCAACGGCAGATATTTTACGTAAATCTTGTACAGCAAGTCTTTCGGCTGTCCCGAATAGCGTTCGGCCAGCGTGCGGCTGCGCTTGGCCAGCTCGTCGTTCGGATCGCTTTTCAGCACCTCGTCGAACTCGCGCATCGCATCGGGCATCCGCTCTTCCTGCAGTGCGGTCGCGCCTAAATCGAAGTGCGCGGCGAGGAGCATGCGGCGGATGGACTGGTTCTGCGGATCCGCGGCCAGCAGCGGATCGAGATTCGTCACCGCGTCCTGATAGCGGCGCTCCTTGAACAGCGCCTTGGCCACTTCCAGCTTCGACACCTGCTGCGACGCGGTCGTGTAGATCGCGGCCAGATCGGGCGGCAGCGGCTTGATGCGCGCGGCGGTTTCGAGCGACGTCTTCGCCGTCTCGTAATCGTGCGCGTCGAACGCTGTGCGTCCGGCGGCGATGCTCTCCTCGTACACGACCGACGCGGGACGGCCGTTGATCATCTGCGCCGCCTGCGC
>Ga0157369_10006117_pt1 | contig 13969 bp, 10 predicted proteins | sample C25metaG_FD_113461 | JGI IMG/M metagenome (GOLD analysis project Ga0157369, IMG submission 113461) | Corn rhizosphere microbial communities from Kellogg Biological Station, Michigan, USA - C2-5 metaG | ecosystem: Host-associated > Plants > Roots > Rhizosphere > Soil | place: USA: Michigan...
CCGCCCCACACGCTGCCTTCAACCATTGCGATCACCGGAGCAGGGAACAGCTCGATCATCCTGATCACCCGGCGCACGGGATCGTCATACGTCAGCGGATCGCGCCCGTTCGTCGGCATCTCTCCAACGTCAGCACCCGCCGAGAACACCTTCGATCCTGCCGGTGCACGCAGCACGACTACACGGACTTGACCGAGCAGCATTTCCTCCAAAGCCGCACACAGCTCATCAATAAGCACTGTGCTCAGCGCATTATGTTTTGCAGGATTGTTAAGTGTGATCTCACCGACCTTGTCGGTGATCCTAACTTCCACCAGCTCGTAGAACGTCTCCAAAGCTCCACCCGGCCGCCATTCCAGCCGCCGCCGAGTGTAGCCCCAAAAGCCCGAGCGGGGCTGTGACACACCACAGCTTCTTTCCAATCAGCCAATTACTTCCGGAATCGAAGATCAAACTGGGAACTGAGATTTGGAATCAGCTCTACTCGCCGACAACCGCGGGCGCCTGGATCAGCGAGAACATGCCGCCGAATACCTGCTTCAGTTCGCCGATCGTCATCGCACCCTTATGTCCGGGCGAGCACTGGAACTGACTCACCGTGGCGTCCTCCTCAAACTGAAGGACATCGCCATAGAAGAACACGCTGCCGTTGTTCTGGGTCGTCCCGGTAATCACGAGCTTCCGTCCTGGAACCAGTCGCCGCACAACGGGGCTTTCCACCGCATTCAACCGGCAGCTGGGAGCTTTCTTATCAATCTGCTCCCACGTAGTGATCGAGCCACCCTGGAAATAGATTGTCCCCTGGTTCGCGGGCAGAAGAATGTCCACATTCACCGCGACCGTCGAGCCGGCCCCGATCGTTGCAATCGGAGCTGTGTCCGGCAGATCAGCGCTCTGAGCGCTCAGGAACGACGAACCAAGCGCGAGTCCAGCAAGAGCAACAAACACAGGAAGATGGCGAGGAAAGCGCATCACCGGATGACTCCTTTTGAGTGCAATCAGAGGATCGATTTGCCCTGAATTCTAGCACTTCCACTTCTCAGCCAGAACAAAAATCCAGCCTTGCCCGCCCATCCGACGTTACCAATCGGTCTTGCATCAATGACGAAACGAGGAGATTTTGCCTGATGCCCAGAACCCCAAAGTCCGCCCCTGAACCGAACCCTTCCGTTGTGGGTCCCACTGATCCCCGCGAACGCTTTCCCAAACCGCCATTTCCGAAGCATCAGCAGCCCACGCCGGGCAGCTCCAAAGACCTCAAGCCGCCGGCGGACTACGGCGAAAACACCTACACCGGGCACGGACGCCTCCAGGGCCGCGTCGCTCTCATCACCGGAGCAGATAGCGGAATCGGGCGTGCTGTCGCCCTCTGCTATGCAAAGGAAGGAGCCGACCTTCTGTTCGCTCACCTGAAAGAAGAGAAAGAAGATGCTGATGAGACAATCCGGCTCGTTGAGTCAGTTGGCCGCAGCGCAATCGCCGTGCCGGGCGACATCCGCAAGCGCGACTTCTGCAGGAAACTCGTCGACCAGACTTTGTCTCAGTTCGGCCGCCTCGACATTCTCGTCAATAACGCTGCCTACCAACGCACCTATGAGAAGCTCGAAGACATTCCTGAGGACGAATTCGACTCTACCTTTCGCACCAATGTCTATGGAACGTTCTTCCTCTCGCAGGCAGCTCTGCCCCGCATGAATCCCGGAGGAGTAATCATCAACACTTGCTCCATCGAGACCTTCACCCCCGAAGCGTCCCTCGCTCCTTATGCTGCCACCAAGGCCGCTCTTGCGAGTCTGACGAAGAGTATCGCGAAGCTCGCTATGGAAGAGCGCGGCGTACGAGTCAATGGCGTGGCTCCCGGTCCGGTCTGGACTCCTCTCATTCCGTCTACCATGGAACCGGAGCACGTGAAGATCTTCGGCCAGAACACAACGTTCAAGCGCCCAGCAATGCCGGTTGAGCAGGCCGCGATATTCGTCTTTCTTGCAAGCGATGACGCAAGCTACGTCAACGGAGAAATCTACGGGGCCACGGGCGGAAGGATGCCAATCTAAGAAGCGGAAACCTCCGGGCCAAGGATGCATTGGCCCGGAGCCGCAAGCTGCGGACCTACTTCTTCTTCGAGCTGCTCGATTTACTGCCGCTCGCATTCGATGAACTCGACTTGTTTCCAGCGCTTTTTGACGACGAACTGTTCGAAGACGACGATCCGCTCGCCTTACCCGACTTGCTGGGCGAGCTTTCAGATGATTTCCTGGGCTCGCCATCATCATCTAGATCATCGGTTCCGGCAGCCTCTTCGTAATCATCGGCATTTTCATCGTCATCGATATCTTCATCTTCCATGTCGGTATCACGGCTAGCGCTCGCCTTGCTGCCGGACGCACTCTGGCTGCTGCCGCTCCCCGATGATGATGAGTGTGACTTCGAACCCCGAGAACCAGTCCGAGACTCATTGCTGTTTTCACTGTCTGACTTATTGCTGCGCCCAGTGTTCGAAGAAGATCCCGAGTGCGACTTGCTTCGTGATGCGTACTCTTCGCTCGACGGATGCACCAGCTTGTTGAAGTTGCTCTTCTCCCCGTCTGCCGTCTTCTCCTGATACACGAGTTCAAGATTGCTTTCATCGAACTTCTCGAAGAAGTCGTCCCATGAAATCTCCTTCAACTTCGAGTCGTTATGGTTCGGCGCCTTCGCGAACTCAAAGCGCAGTATTCCCGGTTCGCCGTTCTTCTCTGTACTCGCCACTTCGGCCGGGACAGCGCCCCGGCTTTCGGCCCATTTACGAATCTCATCGTGGTCCCGTGTCGTTTTCGATAGTGTCATTTTCACTGCTCCTGCAGTCGCTAAGTAGGTTCGTGCCGCTTGCTCAGACCCATTGATTCAGCCCTTGGTCGCGAGGTTGGCCGTCAGCTTGGCCGGTTGTGCAGCATATGAAAGTTTTTCGTTGTTCTGTGTTCATTTTGATTTGATACCTTGTCTAGCGGAGGACTTCCCCAATGAACAAGAATCGCAACCGGTTAGCTCTCACTCTTCTGGCCCTCAGCCTGGTCATCACCGGCTCCACAATCGCGCAAGGACCTGAACGCAACATCGATCCTCATCGCCACCCGATTCTCGCGGACGCTCAACGACTGTGCGACCAGGCATATGACCGAGTCTCCGAGGCGCAACGCGCCAATCAATGGGATATGAAAGGACATGCGGCAAAAGCAAAAGCATTGCTGGAGCAAGCCAGTCGTGAGTTGAAGGCCGCGGCTCTCGCCGACAACCGTCACGACCGCCGCTGAAGCAAGACCGAATCCTGAACGGAGGCCGTCTCAGCAGGCGGCCACCGTTCATGGAACTCCTTTCTTGCCTGGGGCCTGCCTTTATACTCATCCCAAGCCTATGCGGACTCATACGTTGCTTGCTCCCCTGCTGGTCGCGGTATCGGCCTCGCTGTGCGCGCAGAATCCCGCCAGACATTCCCCAAACATGACTAGAAAACTTACTCCAGAACAGGTTCAGCGCTCCTCTATCGTGATCGACACCCACGCCGATACGCCGCAGCGGATTGCAGATGACAACTTCGATCTCGCCGATCCGCTGAACGGGGGCAACTGGAACTTGGAATCCGCCCAGAAGGGAAACCTCGGCGCCGAGTTCTTTTCCATCTGGGTGGATCCCGAGGCTAACAAAGGGCACTATGCCCACCGCACGCTCGAGCTGATCGACGCAGTGAAGCAGCAGGTGGCTAAGCATCCTGACAAGATGATTTTTGTCACCACGCCTGAGGGTATTGAACTCGCTCATCGCGAACACAAACTTGCGACACTCATGGGCATCGAAGGTGGTCACTCCATCGAAGACTCCATCCCTCTCCTGCGGCAGTTCTACGCGCTGGGCGTCCGTTACATGACGCTCACCTGGTCCAATTCAAACGGTTGGGCCGACTCATCAGGAGATATCAACGACACCAATGTTCCGCATACCAAAGAAGGTTTGAGCGAGTTCGGAAAAGATGTTGTCTATGAAATGAACCGCCTAGGCATGATGGTCGACATATCGCACGTCTCCGATCGCACCTTCTATCGAACGCTCGTCATCTCTCGTGCTCCCGTAATCGCATCCCATTCTGCGGCCCGAGCGCTCTGCGATGTACCTCGCAACATGACAGACGACATGCTTCGCGCCGTGGCCAATTCGGGCGGCCCTGGTTCCAAGGGCGGCGTCATCCAAGTCAACTTCTACTCCGGGTTTATCTCGCAGCAGTATCGCGACGCGCAGAAAGCAATGCAGCCCGAGGTCGATAAGGCTGTTCAGGCGCTGAAAGACAAATACAAGGCCGAAGGCAAAGAAGCGCCGTCAAAGGAGATCGAGAACCTGCAGCGCCAGTATGCCGATCGCATCCCAAAGCCGCCTCTCTCCGTGCTCATCGATCACATCGACCACATCGCCAAGGTCGCAGGCGTCGACCACGTGGGGCTCGGTTCAGACTTCGATGGTGTCAGCGGTCAGTTGCCTGAAGGGCTCGACTCGCCCGCGGGCCTTCCCAAGATCACCGAGGCGCTGCTGCAGCGGGGCTACTCTGCTGAAGATTGCCGCAAGATTCTCGGCGGCAACCTGCTGCGTGTCTTCCGCGAAGTAGAGCAGGTTAGCAAGCAGCTTCAGGCCGAGAATCGCCCCAGAATTACTGACAGGCAGCCCTACGACAAGACGCAAAAATAGGTCTTCTAATCTCGGCGTGGATCTCAGCGCCCGGTAAGTCGAGTCAGCAAAGCCCCCGCGCAGAACCAGATTGCTGTATTCGCGGCTGTCTGGGCGATCAATAGGAGCAACATGGTCGGCGTCCCGCTGTTCACGTAGGGGAAATACCGTGTGATGAGCAGATGCGCGGGACAGGCCACATTGGTGGCCCAGCCTAAGCGTGACACTAGATCTGAGTAGTTGCCCATCGAATCGTTCACAATGAGTGCAGCGCTCGCCAGAAACCCGAACAGGCCAAGGACAATCGCGAATCTCCATCGGTCGAGCACGATCACTCCGCGGAAAAGACAGGGAAAGTGGCTCCATCATAGCGCTCTCCCCGATCAGTTTCAGAAGGAATTCCTCAATCCTTGATTACGCCTGTATATTGCCAGCATGAACAAACGTTTCGGTTTGGGCATCTCTCTCGTTGTTGCGCTTGCTTCCTGCTCTCTGCCCGCACAGACCTTTTCCGTCACTTTCCAGAGAAGTCTCAGCGACCAAGCGCTCGATGGGCGCCTTCTCCTCCTGCTCTCCACGGACGCGAGCGCCGAACCGCGATTCCAGATCGATGACTCCCCTCGTTCTCAACTCATGTTTGGCATGACTGTCGACGGGTGGGCCGCTGGACAGCCGAACGTAGTAGACGCCTCAGCGCATGGGTATCCGATTCGCAGTCTCAGAGATGTCCCTCCGGGGGAATACACCGTCCAAGCCGTCCTCAACAAGTACGAGACCTTCCACCGGAGTGACGGCAAGACCATCAAACTGCACCCCGACATGGGCGAAGGCCAGCATTGGAACATCTCGCCCGGCAACCTCTACTCCAAGCCGAAGAAAATCACCGTCGGACACAACGCCGCTCCGATCACCGTTGAGCTGACCGATGTCATACCGGCGATCCAGCCGCCGAAGGATACGAAATACATCCGTTACATCCGCATCCAGAGCGACGTCCTCACGAAATTTTGGGGACGGCCCATGTTTATCGGCGCGGCGATTCTCGTCCCCGACGGCTTCGACGAGCACCCCAGCGCACACTTCCCGCTCATCATCTTTCACGACCACTTCGTCGATGACTTCGATGGATTCCGCACCACGCCGCCCGATCCAAATCTGAAACCCGGCTACAGCGAACGCTTTCATCTCGCCGCATACAACCGCATCCAGCAGGAAGAGGCTTACAAGTTCTATCAGCAATGGACTTCGCCCAACTTCCCGCGCGTGCTGATCGTCAAAATTCAGCACGCGAACCCGTACTATGACGATTCGTACGCCGTGAACTCCGCCAACGTCGGACCTTATGGCGATGCCATCGAGAGCGAACTCATTCCTGCAATCGAAAAGCAGTTCCGCGGGCTCGGCCAGGGCTGGGCTCGATTTGTCTACGGCGGCTCAACCGGCGGATGGGAATCGCTCGCTGTGCAGGTCTTTTATCCCGACCACTACAACGGTGCCTTTGCTGCATGTCCCGATCCCATAGACTTCCATGCCTTCACCAACATCAATCTCTACGACGACAAGAACGCATTCTTTCTCGAAGGCGCTCACAAGCGAGTGGCTCAGCCCGCTATGCGCGACTACCTCGGCCACACATTCATCACCACTCAGGAGATCAATCAATACGAGCTCGCGCTCGGCGATCACGGCCGAAGTGGAGAGCAGTTCGACATCTGGCAAGCGGTCTACTCCCCGCTCGGGGAGGATGGCTATCCGAAGCCAATCTTCGACAAGGAAACTGGTGAAATCGATCACGCCGTCGCCGAGTACTGGCGTCAACACTACGACATGGAAGCGATCCTGGAACGCGACTGGCAGACGCTCGGCCCGAAGCTAGCCGGAAAGATCCACATCTATGTAGGGTCCGACGACACCTACTTCCTCAATGACGCTGTGTATCGCATGGAGGAATTCCTGAACAAGACCAGAAGTCCTGCTTACGGAGGGGAAGTGACATACGGCCCGCGAGCCGAACACTGCTGGAATGGAGACCCAAACCTTCCGAACGCCTATTCACGCCTGCACTACAACACCCAATATCTGCCCAAGATCCTGGAGCAGATCAAGAAGACAGCACCGTCCGGCGCCGACCTCACAAGCTGGCGATACTAGGTGAAATGTGCGTGAGATGGGCCGGAACTGACTAACGGCCCGGCTTCCCGCTCGGTCTGCGCGATCCCGAAGATTGCTTTTTCGGTTTCCCGGAAGTGGACCGTGCCTTTGCCGAATTCGCTTCCGAACCGGAGGCAGACGCGTTCGGTTTCGTGCTGGGAGCAGCTGTGGCCTTCTGCATATTGTCAGGGGTCATTGCGGGATCGCGATGTTGTGTGGCATGCGAAGGGATCGCGGCGGCAAGGAAGAGAACCAAGGCAACTACAACAGCAAAATAGAAGGCGATGCGCGCTTTCATGAAGAACAACTCCGTCAGAAAGGGTGGCCCAGACTGGCAGGTTATCTGTGTCGTCCTGCTCCGTCGTAACCAGTACATCGCTTGCAAAAGTTACTGTACATACAACATGGGAGCGGGACACTACCACAAAGGTGGGGGGATCTCAAATTGAAAGACCGGCCCCTGGTTGAGGGCCGGTCTCACTCCGAGGCGAAAGTTATTTCGCCGGCTTGTGGTTCCCAGGACGGCTGTGAGTGGTCCCATCTTCTCCGTCCTTATACTCTGCGGGTTTCGATCCGCTGCTAGCGGGCGGCGCGGCTGTCCTGTCCTTGCCTTGATAAAGGGGATTCGTCCCTTGCAGGCCGCCGTCCTTGTACAACGGATTCGATTGCGCCTGCGACATCTTGCCAGCGTCTTTCGATCCCCCATCAAGCGACTCTGAGGCATGCGCCGAATTGCGTGAGTTGAGGTATTCGTGCGGATCACCCGAAACAATCTTGCCCGTTGCCATCCCGGTTCCCGTTTCTCGCGGCGTTACCGGGCCTGAGTTGTACGATTCTCTGCCGGTAGCCATGCCGCTGCCTGTTTCACGTGCTGTTACAACCCCGGATTCGAAAGCGGACTGTTCTTTCGGAGCATTACCCACGCGCCCCGTAGCCATACCGCTGCCGGTCTCGCGGGCAGTGACAGTTACCGGCTGATGCTGGCGTCGTCCAGAGGCCATTCCTGTGCCCACCTCCCGCTCAGATGCGGATGGGCTGCTCGACTCGCGAGTCTGCGATTCGGTTGACTGAGTCGGCTTCTGCTTGTCTTTTGGCGACTGCGCTACTGCCACTGCAGCAGCCAGCACGACCACGGCAACAACGTGAAAAATGATTCTTGGCTTCAACTTTCGACCTCCTCCACTTGCGCTTCGATCGAGCCGGTGACCTGAGGCCTGAGAAACTTTAAGGTCACTCGAACTCCAGCTAATTCGATCCAGTAAGCGCTGTAAGCGTGTCAGTCGTAAATACAACCTACCGGGAGCCGGGTAACACCTAGGTACTTTACGAGTCAGTGCGGTCTGTGCGGCTCACAGATTCACTGAGACTGCTCCGTAGCTCTCCGGCTCAACATCGGCAAGGGTTTCTGTGAAGTCCCAATAGTGCCCGTTGAAGTCCTGCGCATTGTACTGGCGTTCGCCGTACATGTGATCCTTCGGTTCGGTCAGGATGACAGCGCCATTCTGCCGCGCCCGCTCACAGTGCGCCAGGGCATCCTCAATGCGCACCTGGACGATGCACGAGCGGTTTGGCTTCACTTCACCCTCGGCAACGGTGAAGCAGCCATCGCCGGCGCGCATCTGGATGCGGTGATTCGCAATGCGAAGCCGCACTGTGAAACCGAAAGCCTTCGCCAGCCATTCCGCTGCAGCACTGGGATCTGGATAAATGAGAACGGGAATTACAGGGCAAGGGGGAACAGACCGATTTTTGCGCATTTTGAGTGGCCTCCGCTTGCGGCGTGAGAGGAAAGCTGAAGGTTAGCGCACGCCGTTATCGGAGTCAAAAAGGTGAACCAAACCGCAAGATGAATCAATGGCCGACGGCAACTCGGTTCGGTGCTTTGTTTGACGCCACCTCATTGTTTTCGCCTGGCTTGGCGAGTAGAGCAATCACCCGGTATGTTTCAACCTCGGTCTTCCTGCCATCGGGCCCGACATTCCAGCTCAGCTTGGCGCTCTGACCCGTAAATTCTGCATCCGCTCGCTCGGTAAGCGGCATTCCACAGCTATGCCGGTTGATGTAGTTTCCGTTTGCAGAGTGGCGGCTCACGCAATTAACGAGAGCGATACGTCCGTCTGGCAATCCAAGGGACAAGGTTGTTCCAGAGAGCAGGTAAGAAGGGATCCCCTTCACATCTGCGCCTTGGTTCGGATCAGGGCAGTTGGCTGGATCGGGATCGAGCGTACAGGCTCCAGTAACGTCAGCATTCGGGCCGGAATATCCTGGAATGACGGCGTGGTAGACAATGTCGCTGTCCTGACGGTACAAAACGCTCACAGGAACTCTCTGCGCAACAGCCAAAGCACCTGAAAATGAGAGTGATAGAGCAGCCAGCCCGAAAGCCAGCCAGGGGGATTTGCGCATATACAGTCCTCTAGAAGTAGCTTTAATTTAGAACTCTACAAACAATTAGATAGCAATTCCCGTTAAAAGTCGCGGCAGGTTTCTCTGGGGTAACGTGACAGAAGGGAATCGCGCACTGTCTGAAGTGTCTGGATTTGCGCACCTTGTGTCATTGCCACACCTGCAGTTTCGACCTCGTTTTCAACTGATCGCAAGTATTTTTGCCGGCTCGTAAAATAGACACAGGCTCATGGCTGAATTCACTCATCTCCACCTGCACACCGAATATTCTCTTCTCGACGGCGCATGCGACGTTCACAAACTCATCGATCGCGTGGCAGCGTTGGGTCAGAAGTCCGTCGCCATGACCGATCACGGCAACATTTACGGCGCCGTGCACTTCTTCAACGCTGCTAAGGCCAAGGGCATCAAGCCGATCCTGGGTTGCGAGCTCTACATCTGCAAGGCCGAAGACCATCGAGCCGAAACTCCGAACGATCAGTACAACCATCTTCTCGTTCTCGCCGAGAGCGAAGAAGGCTACCGCAACCTGATCCGGCTTACCAGCGAAGCTAGCCTGCATGGGTTCTATCGCAAGCCCCGCGTCAGCAAAAAATTTCTAGCAGAGAATTCCAAGGGGCTGGTCGGCTTCTCCGGCTGCCTCAGTGGCGAGCTCTGCGAGGAACTCACAGCAGGGAAGTACGAGAGGGCGAAAGCCGTCGCTTCGCAATATCAGGACATCTTCGGCCGTGGCAACTTCTATCTCGAAATTCAGGATCAGGGCCTCGAAGCAGAAAAAAAGATTCAGTCTGGTCTTTTCCAACTTGAGAAGGACCTGAACATTCCTCTCGTCCTGACCAACGACTCACACTACTTGTGCGGCGAAGACTCTCACGCGCATGATGTGATGCTATGCGTGCAGACCGGCGCGAAAATCCACGATGCGGACCGCTTCCGATTCGACTCGGATCAATTCTTCGTCAAATCCGCAGACGAAATGGCTCGCATCTTTCCGGATTCCCCCGGCGTCATGGATCGAACCATGGAAATCGCCGAGCGCTGCAATTTCAAATTGCATCCGGTCGAGAACCCATTTCCAGAATTCGCTGTCCCCTCCGGCCACACCATCGACAGCTACTTCGAGCAAGTCTGCCGCGAGGGCTACAAAAAACGCCTGGAGACAGCGATCCATCATCTGGATACGCAAGGCCTGTTGCGGCAACCCATTCACGACTACGATGCGCGTCTCGAACGCGAGATCGACTGTATCAAGCAGATGAAGTACGCAGGCTACTTCCTCATCGTCTGGGACTTCATCAAGTACGCAAAAGATCATGGCATTCCGGTCGGTCCCGGTCGCGGGTCGGCTGCTGGATCGCTTGTCGCCTATGTCATGGAGATCACGAACATTGACCCGCTCCAGAACGTGCTCCTCTTTGAGCGCTTCCTGAACCCTGAGCGTGTATCGATGCCTGATATCGACGTCGACTTCTGCATGAATCGTCGCGGCGAAGTGATCGATTACGTCACGCGCAAATACGGCCGCGAGCAGGTCGCGCAGATCATTACCTTCAATACCATGGCTGCCAAAGCTGCCATAAAAGACTGTGGTCGAGCCCTCGATATGCCATACGGAGACGTGGATCGCGTCGCGAAGCTAGTGCCCCCTACCATCGGCATGACTCTCGACAAGGCTCTTGAGGAATCACCCGATCTACGCAAGGTCTATGACAACGACAAACAGATTCGCGAACTGATCGACACCGCCAAAAAGCTTGAAGGTCTGGTCCGCGGTCAGGGTGTTCACGCGGCCGGCGTTGTGATCGCTCCGCGTGCCCTCACGGAACTCGTTCCTGTAGCGCGCACAAAGAACGATGAAATCGTCACCGCGTACGATATGAAGGCCGTCGAGAAGATGGGACTTCTCAAGATGGACTTCCTCGGCCTGACGACTCTCACCGTCATCACCGACTGTCTTGCTCTCATCGAGAAGAATCGCGGCGTCAAGATCGACATTGAGACCATCCCGCTGAAGGATGAAGAAACCTACAAAAAGGTCTTCCACTCCGCACTCACTTCCGGCGTATTCCAGTTCGAATCGGGCGGCATGCGCGACGTACTTCGCCGCTACAAGCCGGAAACGGTGGAGGACCTGACTGCGCTTAATGCGCTGTACCGGCCCGGTCCGATCCAGGGCGGAATGATCGACGACTTCATTGAGCGCAAGTGGGGCCGCCGAAAAGTCGAATACATGCTCCCGCAACTCGAAGGCATCCTGAAAGAGACGCTTGGCGTCATCGTCTACCAGGAACAGGTGATGCAGATCGCCAACGTTGTCGCCAGCTACTCGCTTGGTGAAGCTGATCTGCTGCGCCGAGCCATGGGCAAAAAGAATGCCGAGGAGATGGCCAAACAGCGTGAGCGCTTCATGAGCGGCGCCGCCGCCAACGGGATCAACAAGAACACCGCAGGTGAGCTTTTCGATCAAATGGAGAAGTTCGCTGGCTACGGATTTAACAAGTCGCACTCCGCCGCCTATGCACTCCTTGCCTATCAGACCGCGTATCTGAAGACCCATTATCCCGTTGAGTTCATGGCCGGACTACTGACGTCAGAAACCTCAAAGCCCGAAAACGTCGTCAAGTACATTGGCGAGTGCAGGGAAATGAATATTGCCGTCGAGCCGCCCGACGTGCAGGTCTCGGGCGCTCAGTTCACGCCCCATGGCGACGCCATTCGCTTCGGCCTGGCCGCGGTGAAGAATGTCGGCGGCAACGCCATCGAGTCCATCATCAAGGGCCGAACTGAAGCCGGAGGCCGCTTCAAGGACCTCTGGGAATTCTGCGAGAAAGTCGACCTACGCGTGATGAATAAGCGCGTGATCGAGTCGTTGATCAAGGCGGGCGCGCTCGATTCTTTCGGGCTGCGCGGTCCGCTCTTTGCTGGTATAGACAAGGCAATGGAGAGCGCGCAAAAAGCGCAGAAGGACGCCGCCCAGGGCCAGGCTGGTCTCTTCGGTCTGTTCGACGAAGGTCCTGCACATGCGAAGAACGGCCATGACTTGCCGAAGGTCCCCGATTGGGAAGAGGGCGAGCGTCTAGCAAACGAGAAAGAAGTCCTCGGATTCTTTGTGTCAGGTCACCCCCTCGACAAGTACGCGGACAAGATCAAGAATCTTGCAGGAATTATTTCCACCGCCGAGGCGCTTGAGCGAAAGCCCCCCGAACGGCGCTGGGGCAAAGATGCGGACCCGGCTGACGAAATCCAGGTTGCCGGTATCATCCATGGCTTTAGAGTCCAGAAGAGCAAGCGCGATGGAAAGCTTTACGCTGTGGGATCGCTCGAAGACGCTACCGGCAAGATCGAGCTCATTAGCTTTGCGCGCGACTACGAGCGCTTAACGGAGCAGTGGAAGATCCAGGCCCCCGTTGTAATTCGCGGCATGCTCATGGGCGAAGAAGATTCTGCTCCCAAGATTTCAGTCAGCGGGATACAGCCGCTCGAGGACGTGAAGGTCAAGCTTCCGAATGCTGTCCGCATTCGCATCAGCCTCGATCGCGCGACGGATGAAATGTTCGCTAACCTCAAAAGCGCGGCAGAGGCGGCTCCCGGTCCGGGCAAGGTGATGATCTTTCTCGAGAAGAGAGGTGAGTTCCAGGTGATCTTGGAGCCGGAACAGATGAGCGTCGCGGCAGACCGCTGCTGGGTCGAGCGTGTCGAAGAGCTAACCGGGAAGGGAACCGTTCAGCCTATTTCCTAGAACAAAAATGGCAGCCGTCCCGGTCGAGCCCTGAAGCTCCCCGAATCTGGCTGCCTTGATCTCAAGAAAGGTAATTGGACCCACAGTAGGGCGGTTTGCATAAAAAGCCCATAACACGAAAGTGGCCCCTGCCTGTCGTTCGAAGCAACTATTTGCCACTCAATGACTTCGTGCCAGTTATTAATGTTGTACTTTCTCTGAGGCTAGCGCAGGAAAGCCTCCGTAAGCCCACCATCCACCGGGAAGATGTGTCCGGAAGTGCACCGCGTCTTCGGACTGGCCAGGAACAGGATCGCTTCAGCACAGTCTGCCGGATCGATAGGCTGATGCGTCAAGGTGCGCTTCGCGTAAAAACCAGCCAGAACTCCGCGCAACTCCTCGTCCGACTTCGACTCATCGAATGGAATGTTGTACTTGGTCAGCGAGGCCTTGACGCGATCGCGCGGAAACATCGTGCTTCCCTTGACGACAGTCGCCGGACTCACTGCGTTTACGCGAACCTTCGGCGAGAGCGAAACAGCCAGTTCGCGGACAAGGTGCGACAGTGCCGCCTTGCTCACGTCGTAGGCTTCGCTGCCTCGCTTGGCCACTACTGCATTCGCCGAACTGGTGAACACGATGCTGCCATCAAGATTCTGTTCGCCGAAAACCTTCGCGGCTTCATCAGCCAGAATGTAGTTCGCCGTCACGTTGATGTCGAGCGTGGTCGCCCACAGTTCATCTGAGATATGCCCATCCGGCGAAGAAGGAAATAGCGCCGCCGTGTTGATCAGAATATCGATGCCACCGAATGCTGCCACCGTCGCGCGAATGGCTTCACGGACCGCATCGCGTCTCCTGATGTCGACTGCTGTCGAACCAACCAGTTCCTTGTGCGATATCTTCGCAAGTTCATCTGCAACACACTTGGCAGCTGATTCATCACGATCGGCAATCATCACATGCGCGCCTCGGGCCGCAGCGATGTGCGCCACCTCGCGTCCG
>Ga0157369_10006122_pt1 | contig 13961 bp, 13 predicted proteins | sample C25metaG_FD_113461 | JGI IMG/M metagenome (GOLD analysis project Ga0157369, IMG submission 113461) | Corn rhizosphere microbial communities from Kellogg Biological Station, Michigan, USA - C2-5 metaG | ecosystem: Host-associated > Plants > Roots > Rhizosphere > Soil | place: USA: Michigan...
CCAGCCCGACCGCGCCCATCAGGACTACCAGTTGCGGACGCACCCCGTCGCTGAGATAACCGCGAACGTCGTCCAACTTCACGCCAAAGCCCGCTTCGTCGGTGGGATTCTCGCGGTGCAGCCGCGCCGCGATCGCGTCCAGCCGTGCCTGTACCTGTTGCTGGTTGCTGTTGACCGCCATCCGCATCAGCACGTGCAGCCAGTGAACCCCGCTGACCGCTTTCGGTACCGAGGTTGGAAGCTGCAGAGGAGTCCACAGCAACTCCGTTGGATTGAAGAAGCGCAAGCCGGGCGGCATGACGCCGATCACCGTCGCGCTGCTGCCGTCCACCGTTACCGTGCGCCCGAGGATGGCGGGATCGCGGCCGAAGCGGTCCGCCCACATCGCGTGGCTGAGCAGCAGAACCGCCGGGCCTCCTGGCCGGTCTTCCTCTTCATTAAATGTGCGCCCGAGGACCGGGTGCACGCCTGCCACGGCGAACATCTCGCGCGATACCTGGGCGCCTGGCACTCGCTCAGGAAGGGAACCGGCGGAGAATGCGTACAGATGCCCGACGTAAGCAGCCATGCCGGCCAAATCATTGCCCTGCTGCTTCCACGCCAGGTAATCGGCGGTCGTGAAGGCATTGATCGTGCCGTTCGGCATTCGCTGCGAGACGACCAGCACCTGACCAGGATCCTGGAACGGAAGCGTCTGCCAGAGTACGGACCGCAGCACGCTGAACATGGCGCTGTTGGCGCCAATGCCGAGCGCCAGAGTGATCACGGCCACAGAAGTGAAGCCAGGCGACCGTCGCAATGCGCGAACTGCAAACCGAATGTCCTGGACGAGTGTCTCCATCTTCCCCCCGGCGTTTGATAAACAGATCGCCGCTGTTGGGAAAGGATGCGGCAAACATGCAATTTTTCTACTGCGCAGCCGCGGTGCGCCAGCCGATCCGTTCGCTGCCGTCTTCCAGCGGGTAGTCGCGGTGCTTCCACTCGGCGAAGCCGCCGAGCAGCGGCCGGACGCGGGTGATCCCGAGCCTTCTGAGTTTGAGCGCCAGACTGGCGCTCGAGGCTTCGTTCGGTCAAGTGCAGTAAAGGATGATCTCGCGGTCGCGCGGCAGCTGGTCGTGCCTGGCGGAGAGCTCGTCCGGAGTGACACGCACGGCGCCGGGCAGCACGCGCGGGTCGGTGAGCATGTCGAGCGGATGACGCAGGTCGACGATGAACGGGTTTCCGCCCTGTTCGATCAGCGCGAGCACTGCTTCCGGCGCGATACGCGCCATCTCGACGTCCTTCTGGAAGCGACGACGCTGCTGCACGCGAAACCCAACAATGCTCACGCTCGCGACCACGACGAAGCCCGCCGAGAGGAGCTTCATGGAGTCGGTCACCGCCGAGAGCCTGTCGATGCGGTTGCCGAGGACGAACCCGAGCGCGAGATACGCGCCTACGTAGAGCAGCGCGCCGGCAATGTCCCAGGCGAGAAACGTCGCGGGCCCGATGCCGGAGTTGGCCGCCAGCGGGACGGCCACGGCGCTGATCCCGGGAATGAATTTCGCCACCAGCAGCGAGCGTCCGCCGTGGCGCGAGAGGAAGTCGGAGCTGCGGCGCACGCACGTTTCCGGCTCGAGCGAAATCTTGCAGAGGAAGCGCAGGACGGAGGTGCCGCGCTCGCGTCCGACGGTGTACCAGGTGACGTCGCCGATCAGGCATGCAGCGACGCCGAGCGCCAGCGCCATGGCGAACGAGAGATGTCCGCCGGCCGAGAGCACGCCCGCCGCGATGAGGACAGGTACGGCGGGAAGCGGCGCGCCAAGCTGTTCGGCCGCGACCCAGATGAAGAGCAGGAGGTATCCGTGCCTGGTGACTTCCGCCAATGCCTGCTCAACGCCGCTCACGGGCCCCCCGAGTCAGAGTACGTCAGATGTGGGGAAACGTGGAGGAGTCGCAGAGTTTTTGAAGAAGGGCAGAGGACAGAGGACAGAGGGCAGAAGGGCGTGCCAAGACGCGGGCGAGGGCGCCCGCGCCACGTGAGCCTCTCCGATACCTACACGCCGACGGCGACCGACTCGTAGCGCTCGGCCATTTGCTTCAGCGAGACGGGTTGGTAGTCACCTGCGTGTCCGGCCTGGCCGAACTGGGTCATGCGCAGCGCGACGACTTTCTTCATCGCTTCGCGCGCGGGCTTCATGTAGTCGCGTGGGTCGAACTTCTCCGGCGTCTCGATCAGGACCTTGCGGATTGCACCGGTGATGGCCAGTCGGTTATCGGTGTCGACGTTGACCTCGCGCACGCCGTTGCGAATGCCGAGCTGGATCTCTTCGACCGGCACGCCCCACGTCGGCTTCAGCTTGCCGCCGTACTGATTGATGATGTCCTGCAAGTCTTTCGGCACGCTCGACGAGCCGTGCATGACCAGGTGCGTCTTCGGCAGCCGCTTGTGGATCTCGATCAGGCGATCCATTTTCAGCACGGAGCCGTCGGGCTTTTTGGAGAACTTGTACGCGCCGTGGCTGGTGCCGATGGCGATGGCGAGCGCGTCGACGCCGGTCTTCTCGACGAACTCGACGGACTGGTCCGGGTCGGTGATGTGCTCGAGACCAGAGCCGCCTGCGCCGTGGCCGTCTTCGATGCCGCCGAGCACGCCGATCTCGCCTTCCACGGTGATGCCCTTCGAGTGCGCGAGCTCAACCACCTTGCGCGTCTCGTTGACGTTGTATTCGAAGCTCGAGGGCGTTTTGCCGTCGGGCATGAGCGAGCCGTCCATCATGACGGAGGTGAAGCCGAGGTCGATGGCCGACTTGCACGTCTCGAAGCTGTTGCCGTGATCGAGATGCAGCACGGTGGGGATTTCCGGGTAGAGCTCCGTGGCGGCGAGCATCAGGTGATAAAGGAATTTGTCCTGCGAGTAGGAGCGCGCGCCACGGCTCGCCTGCACGATCGCCGGCGACCGGGTTTCGCGGGCCGCCTCCATGATCGCCTGGATCTGTTCCATATTGTTGACGTTGAATGCGCCGACGCCATAGCCGCCCTTCGCGGCTTCGTCGAGAAGCTGCCTCATCGAAACTAAAGGCATGGTGGATCTCCTTCGCGGGTCCGGATTTTCTGATCGGCTCCATGCTAGCGAAGAGAGAAGAGAAGTCCTGTGACCTGGAGCACACTGTGGACGGGAAGTTCACAATGCGGTGCGAAGAAAGGGAGTTGGGCAGAGATACGAAAGCCCCACGTTAGCCAAAGGATGGCGAACGCGGGGCACAGTCGAGTTCGGTTATCGAGCGGCGCCGGCGACTTGGTTGCCGAGGTCGGCGGCGGAACTGGCGCCGTAGGCCTTGAACCATGGTGACGCGGCTCTCAGCGAGGCGTTGACGTTGTTGATGTTCTTCACGCCCTCGTTGGAAAGCCACTTGCGGAAGGCGTCGCCGCCCTGCTTGGCGTAGACGGAGATGCCGTCTTTCCATGTGGCGCGTCCGCAGAGCACGCCGTTGAACATCACGCCGGATTCGGCGGCGAGGTCGAGCGACTCGGTGAACTCGGAGTTGCTGACGCCGGCCGAGAGATAGATGAACGGCTTGGTGGCGACAGCAGCGGCCTTCTTGAACCAGTCGACTGCTTCCTTGCGCGTGTACGCCTTAACGCCGCTGAAGCTCTTCGAGCCTTCGACGAACTTCATGTTGATCGGCACTTCCACCTTCATGACGTCGACACCGTAGCGGTCCTTGGTGAACTCGGCCATCGATGCGGTGACGATCTCGGGCTTGCGACGGGCGAAGTCGGCGCCCTTTTCGTCGCCGCCTTCGGGATCATAGCCGACGAACTCGAGGAAGAAGGGAATGTCGTTGGCGCGGCACTCGTCGCCGATGCGCTCGACGAACGCGTGCTTCTCGTCGTTCACTTCTTTCTTATCGAAAGGCGTGTAGTAGATCAGGACCTTGACGCAATCGGCGCCGGCTTCCTTCAGGCGATGCGCCGAGTAGTCGGGAAGCAGGTCGGGAATGCGGCCGGGACGCGTGTTGTCGTAGCCGGACTGCTCGTAAGCGAGCAGCAGGCCCGCGTTCTTGGAGCGCTTCTTCGAGGCCGGCAGGCCCCACTCGGGATCGAGCAGGATGGCGCTGGCGTGCGGCGTGAGAACTTCCGTCACGATGGACTTGAACTCCTCCATCATCGGACGGGTGATGTCGCTGCCTTTCTCCTTGGCGAGCGCCTTCTTCAGCGATCCGCGCTGGTCCATGGCAGCCGCGGCGATGACGCCGCGATCGTCCGAAACCGCCTTCATGCCCGCCAGCTTTCCGGGTGTGATCTGCATAAATCCTCCAGTCAGAGAGACAGATGAGTGCCTGCCGAATGAACGATTCTATACGAAGAAACGGGGTCTTGGGACTTGATGGAGGAAAGCAAAACCCACCACGGAGGCACGGAGACACAGAGAATGTAATTGAATCCGACCCTATTTCTTTATCGAAAGTTTCTTCGGATTCGGCATTGTCATTATCGGTGAACTGTCAGGATTAATCTCCTGCGGTGGTGCCGTGAAAATGAAACGATTCGGGGCTGCGAATTGAACGCTTGCTGTCGGGTGATCCTCGGGCTCGCCCACCGTCCGGTAGCTGAACTGCAAAGCAATCTTTTTCCCTGCACAGTTGCGTTGGTATGACGCATGATGCAATGCATCGATGATTGCATTTTGCGTGATCTTCCAAGCCCCAGCGGGTTCCGCAAACTCCACTCCCGCAGCCGAACCATCGCTGCCGATCGTAACGGTCACGAAGAAGTCGCGCTTTCCGAGGAAGCCAATCGCCGCATCTTTCGGAAGCTCGATCTGCGCGATGCATGAAAGTTCGGCTTCGCTTCCGGGCGCCGCTGGAGGTTGTTGTGCCTGTAGGCGTCCCCCAACCGCGGTGAACATAGCCAACGTGCAAACCGCATAGAAGATTGGTCTTTTCATCTCTTAATCCGAATCAATCTACTGCCTCATCATCAACGACCCCAGAATCGCCTGCTGCTTCGCGACCAGCGACTCGATGCCTTTGCGGGCGAGGTCCATCATCTTCTTGAGTTGGGCCTCGTCGAAGGGACGCTGTTCGGCGGTGGCCTGCACCTCGACCAGCTTCTTGCTGCCGGTGGCGACGACGTTCATGTCGACGTCGGCGCGCGAGTCTTCTTCATAAGCGAGGTCGAGCATGATCTCGCCATCGACGATGCCGACGCTGGTGGCGGCGACGAAATCGCGGATAGGCGCGGCGGTCAGCGTGCCCGCTTCGACGAGCTTCTGCATGGCAAGCCCGAGCGCGACGAAGGCGCCGGTGATGGACGCGGTGCGGGTGCCGCCGTCGGCCTGGAGGACGTCGCAGTCGATCCAGATGGTGCGCTCGCCGAGGCGAGTGAGGTCGATGACGGCGCGCATGGAGCGGCCGATCAGGCGCTGGATTTCGTGGGTGCGTCCGCCCTGGCGTCCGCGGGAACTCTCGCGCGGCGTGCGGGTCAGGGTGGAGCGCGGAAGCATCCCGTATTCGCTGGTGACCCAGCCCTTGCCGGAGTTGCGCATCCAGCCGGGAACGGATTCCTCGACCGACGCGGTGCAGATGACGCGCGTGTTGCCGATCTCGATCAGGCAGGAGCCTTCGGCAGTCGAGAGGAATTCGGGGATGATGTTGACCGGGCGCATCTGGTCGGGCGCGCGGTTGTCGCTTCTGTAAATCATGTCCACGGGATTCTAGCAGTGGGGTTCGGACGGACCGCCGAAATCGCCGTAACCGCCGAAATCGCCGTAATTTCTTTCCGGCGATTATGGCAATTTCGGCGATTACGGCGATTTTGGTACGCCTTGTGCCAGCACGCCGATGTCGTATGTTCCGGAGAGGTCGGCGTGGCCGGCGAGCGTGGCGCGCGTCTTTCCTTCGACGAGGAACTTGAGGCGTTTCACGGCCGGCGAGTTGGACTGGAGCGTTTCGGCGATCGAGGCCAGGGTGAGGGTTTCGATCAAGACGCCGGACGGATGGTGGTCGGCGAAGGCGGCGTTCATGTCGATGACGGCGAGTCCGTCGGGCAGCAAGTAGAGCGACTTGATATCGGAGCCGGCGCCGAGGGAATGGGCGGAACCGGAGAACTGGTAGCGCCCGATGAGGGAGCGGAGAATCTCTCGCGCGCGCTCCGGGGCTTCCGACGGCAGAGCGAGGTGAACACGCTCGGAGTGGAGCGCTCCGTCGGCGTCGCGCGCGAGCCACATCGTGACCGAATCCTCGGAGCCGGCGACGGGAGGCGAGATGGGACGCTGATCCTCCGCGTGCATCTCCGATTGCTCGGCGCGGCGCTTGGTTTGGAGGACGTACATGCCCATTCCGAAGACGGCGAGCAGGAGCACGATGACGGCGAACTGGAGCGGGCGCGAGATCATTGCGGCCCGACTTTCTTGCGCGCATTTATCAGCGCCGCGGCCAGCGCGGTGGCGATGTGCTGCTGGAATTGCGCCGAGCCCAGCATGTCGGCGCTGGCCTTTCCGCCGGGCGGAGGCGCGACCTCGACCGCGACGGCGGCGGCGGTGACGCTGTTGAGCGGAGGCAGGGGAGCACCGAGCATGGTGGCGACGATGGCACGGTCGCCGAGGTCGGCGGCGATGGATTCGGCGGCGGCGTGGCTGGCGTCGAGCCAATCCTGCTGGGCGCGCTGCCATCGCACGAGCGATCCCGGCGCGGGCTGGATCTCCGGCATGATCGAGGTGTAGATCCGCAGGCCGGACCCGACGCTGCTGGCATGCAGAGCGACGTAAAGGACCGGGCGCGAGCCGTTGGCCATCTGGGCGCGAAGATCGGTGTCGAGCGTGACGTCGGAATCGCGCAGCATGGTGACCGTCGCGCCGGCGCGCGTGAGTTCGGCGCGGAGACGGCGCGCCAACGAGAGCACTACATCTTTCTCTTTCAGCTTATCCGTGAGCGCGGCGCCGCGCTCGTCGCCGCCATGAGCAGCATCGAGGACGATGGCGATGCGAGGTGCGGGCTTTGGCGGCGGAGCGGGTTCGGGTTGGGGCGGGGTCGCGGGCGTGGATTGCGTGGGCGCTGTGGCTGGAGCCGGGGTGGTCGCCGGTGGCTGCGACGGAGGCGCAGGAGTTGCCGACGGATTCTGCGGTGCTGGCGCCGGAGTAGCGGGAACCGTCTGGGTCGGCGCGGACTTCGGTTGCGATTGTGAAGGCGGCGCCGTGGTCTGGGAAAACGCGCATAGCGCGAGCATGAGGACAGCGACGACGCCGGCCGTCGTTGTTCTTTCACCCCAAAAGCGTTCAGTCCATCGCATACATGGTCAGCCCGCTGAGCATTTTCGGATAAAAGTCGGTCGACTTCTGCGGCATGACCTCACCGGCGAAGGCCACGTCGCGCATCTGTTCAATCGTGACCGGATTCATGAGGAAGGCGACGTTGGCGTCGCCTCGGCGCACGCGCGCGATCGCTTCCTCCGCATCGCGTACATAGTTCACGTGGGCCTGCGAGCGGATCGCTTCCTGCGAGATGCCGAGCATGGTTTCGAGCACAACACGATGAAGGACGACGACATCGAGCTGCTGCTGTCGCTCGGATAGTCCTGACATCAGGTGCTTCGCGGTTTCGGGCACGTAGCGCATGGTCCACGCGCCGTGCTGCGTGACCGAAACCATCACCGTGCCGTGTCCGGCGTTGTCCGAGAGCCACTTCGTGATCTCGGCGGCGCCGGGCTTGCCGGGCAGCTGCTCGAAGCGGAAGTGCTGGCGCGTGCCTTCCACGAACCATCCTGACTCGAATTTTGGCAGGCTGTGGACCACGCGGTGCGTCGGAAGGATCACAAGCCCGGGCTTGTCCATGTTGACGAACGTCATCATCATGCGCTCGTAGGGCGCGGATGTGCCGGCTGTTCCCACATTTCCCGAAGGAGGGGAAATGTGGGCCACCTTACGCCGCTCGTTGCGGTAGTTGAGCGCGGTCTCGTATCGGTGATGGCCGTCGGCAATGATCAGCTTCTTATCCAGGAACTCGGAAGTAACCGCCGAGATGGCGGCGGGCTCACTGATACGCCACACCCGATGGAGCACGTCATACTCGTCGGTGACCTCCATCACCGGAGGCGCCGCGGATGAGAGCAGAGAATCGATGCGTCCGCCGGGATCGCTGTAGAGCATGAAGATCTGCTCGAGGTGAGCGGCAGTGGCGCGCAGCAGGTTCAGGCGGTCCTGCTTGGGACCGGTGAGCGTCTGTTCGTGGCGGTAGACGATCTGGCGCTCGTAGTCTTCGAGCTGGCCGAGGGCGATGAGCCCGGTGCGTTCGGCTTCCACGTTTGTGCCGGGTACTCGGAAGCGCTGGCTGTAGCGATAGAGCGAAGGTTCCGGATCGGGGACGAGGATGCCCTGGTGGCGCCACTGGTTCCAATCATTTGCGGCGCGCGTGTAGACGTTATTTCGGGTATCATCCCCGGACTCATTTCGTCCGAGGATCAGTCGCACGAAGTTGTGGGGATCCGCGTCGTAATAGCGCGCCTGCATGGCGGGCGAGATCTTGTCGTACGGCTGGCTGACGACGCGTTCAAGCGACACATTTTGGTGCTTGTACCGGAGAGCAGCAAAAGGGAATATCTGGGCCATGGGAACGGTCATTCTAACAGCGAAAAAAGTCAACCTAAGTAGCTGCAGGTTTCATCATAGGTAAGGACAGCAGGTGCTCCGGTATGGGCTCCAGTATGGCTGTGTTAACATCGGCGTCAGCAGCAATAAGCAGTATGGCCCGTCATAGCAGTTGTGGGCGCGAGACACGCGTATCCCTGGGCATTCGCTTCGGTGAACGCTGCACGCCGCGTGTGTTCGCGGTGCGCCTGGCGCTGCTGATGTGCGTGATGGGACTCTTCGCCTGGCCCCTGGCGCTCTTGGCGCAATCCTCTGTCGAATCGGAAGTCCATGTAGCTCCGCGCCCGAAGCCGGCGGAAAACGCGGCTGTTCCCAACGGCGCGCCCGACCTCGATCCATCCCTCAAGACTCACACCAAGCCCATCCGCAAGGACGTGGATCTCGTACTAGTCCCAGTGACGGTAACGGATCCGATGAACCGCCTGGTGACCGGCCTGGAAAAAGAGAATTTCACCGTGGTCGAGGGAGACCGGGCCCAGGAAATACGCCATTTCTCCAGTGAGGACGCTCCCATTTCCCTGGGCGTCATCTTCGATATCAGCGGCTCGATGACCGACAAGATCGAGAAGGCCCGCGAGGCGGTGGTCGAATTCTTCAAGACCGCCAACCCGCAGGACGAGTTTTTCATGATCACCTTCTCGGATCGTCCGGAGCTGCTGGCCGACTTCACCAAGTCGATCGAAGACATTCAAGGCCGCCTCGTCTATACCGTACCGAAAGGCCGCACCGCCCTGCTCGACGCCATTTACATGGGCATGGCGAAAATGCGCGACGCGCAGAACCAGAAGAAGGCTCTGCTCGTGATATCCGATGGAGGGGACAACCGAAGCCGCTATACCGAGAACGAGATCAAGTCGATGGTGAAGGAGGCCGATGTGCAGATTTACTGCATCGGCATCTTCGACCGCGACTTCCGTACTCCCGAAGAGCGGTACGGCCCAACCTTGCTGTCGGAAGTCAGCGATGTGACCGGCGGCCGGACCTTTACCATCGATAACCCGAATGAGTTGGCCGACGTAGCCACCAAAATAGGCATAGAGCTGCGCAACCAGTACGTGCTCGGCTACCGTCCAACCAATGCGGTCCGCGACGGCAAATGGCGGAAGATCAAGATCAAGCTGCTTCCGCCCAAAGGCCTGCCGCCGCTGCATGTGTACGCGAAGACGGGATACTATGCACCTACGGAGTAAGTTGTTCCCCCTTGCCACGTTTCTCTGTTTGTTGAGCGTGGCGGTGGCGCAGAGTACCGCGCCCGGTTCGTCTTTCCCCACGGTTGGTTCGCAGCAGCCGGCGGCGCCGCAGTACCCGGCGCAGCCGACGCAGCAACCGTCGCAGACCCAGCCCGCCCAGCAGCAATATCCGCCGGCACAGCAGCCTGCGCAGCAACAGCCTGCGCAGTCGCAGCAGCCCGTGCAGAACAATCCGACGTCAAGCGGACAGGCGTATCCGCCGGCGCGTCCTGGGCAAGACACGATCCAGATGCAGCAGCAGCCGTCGTCGCAAGAACCGACGACGAGCAGCAATGGCACGTTCGTCTTCCGCAAGAACGTCGACGAAGTAGTGCTGCACGCCACGGTGGTGGACGAAAAGGGCCGCCTGGTGACGAACCTGCAGCAGGGCGCGTTCCAGGTGTTCGAGAACGGCGTGCCGCAGCGCATCACGTCGTTCCGGCGCGAGGATATTCCGGTCGCGATGGGCATCGTGATCGACAACTCAGGTTCCATGCGCGACAAGCGGCAGGCGGTCAACACCGCCTCGCTTGACCTGGTGAAGTCGAGCAATCCGTCGGACCAGGTGTTCATTGTCAACTTCAACGACGAGTACTTCCTCGACCAGGATTTCACCAACGAAGTCTCCAAGCTCAGGGAAGGCCTTGAGCAAATCGATTCGCGCGGCGGCACGGCGCTGTACGACGCGGTGATCGCGTCCGCCGATCACCTGAAGCGCAACGGCAAGCTGGATAAGCGCGTGATCCTGGTGGTCACCGACGGCGAGGACAATTCCAGCCGCGATTCGCTCGAGCAGACGGTGCGCCGCGTCTCGGAAGAAGGCGGACCGACGATCTATTCCATCGGCATTCTCGGCGACGAGCACACCAAGCGCGCGAAGCGAGCCCTGACGGCGCTGTCGGAGCAGACCGGCGGCATCGCGTTCTTCCCGAAAGACGTGAGCGAGGTCGACCAGATCGCGCAGACGGTTGCGCGCGACATCCGCAACCAGTACACCATCGCCTTCAAGAAAGACCCCAACGCGCCGGCGGGATACCGGACCATCAAAGTTGTGGCGCGCGCTCCGGGATACAAGAACCTGCAAGTCCGCACGCTGAGCGGCTACTATTCGAATCAGCAGCGCGCAGCCCGATAAAACCTAATCACCACGAAGACACGAAGTCACGAAGGCTGGGGGTCAAATCCCAGCCTTCTTCTTGTCTTTGTGCCTTCGTGGTGAGAAACGTGTTCAGGGCTTCATGCGGTATTCGACGACGGCGATTCCGCGGAACTCCGTTTCGGAAACGACGTTGTAGTGCTGGCTGAACCAGCCGCGCACGTAGGCCTCCGAAGGATCGGATCCGCCGAAGTGATCCAACAGAACCCAAACGTGCTTCGCGTCCTTCGGTTGCGACTGGACGAGGTCCGCGATGCCGGAGTAGTACAGGTCGTTGGGATCGACGCGTGGCGCGGAATGGTCCGTCTGCCACCAGTAGTAGTGGTAAGCCAGCGTGCCTTGCCACGTGTAGAAGACCACCAGGTCGCCGGGCTGTCGATGCGAGAGAACGAAGGCGCTGGCGCTGCGCCAGTCGTCGTTGGGCAGGAAATCCTGCCGGAAGTACGACACCGTGCCCCATAGTGAAACGCTGAGCGTGACGAGGAGCCAGGCGGCTGCCAGCAGTCGCGGCAAACGGCGGGCCGCGGCGGCGACCATCAGGACAATTCCCGGTAGCGTCACGATCATGTAGCGCGGAAAGAGCAGCGGCTTGACGCGATAGAGCACGATCACGGCGACAAAGGGCGCAATCGCCAGCAGCGCCGCGAGGAGGAACGCGCGGCGCTCGTCGCGCGGCATCCAGAATGCACCGAGGCAGGCCGCGGCGAACAGGAGCGGAAGCGTCCATCCCACGTTGCCGCATACGAGCGCGATCGTGTCCGCAATTTGCCGAAACGTGAACGGTCGCAGCCATGCGATGGCGCCGGAACCGCCGCGCGTCATGATGACGAGATAGGGCACCAGCGCCAGCACGAACCAGCGAAAGGCGGCAAACAGCTTCCAGCGGTCGCGGGCGCTCAACACAAACATCGCCCACAGGATTTCTCCGCCGATCACCAACACGGCGTAGGTGTGCGCGTACACCGCGAGTGCGCTGACCGCGGCCCAAACCAGCCACGCGCGGGTGGTCGAGCGCTCGACGGCGCGCACCATGGCGATGATGGATGCGACTACCAGCACTGTCACCAGCGTGTAGGCGCGCGCTTCCTGCGAGTACTTGATGTGGAAGGCGTTGCACGCCAGCAGCAGCGCGGCGGACGTCGCCGTCGTAGTGCCAAAGAGCTTGCGCGCCAACCAATACAGGGCGGGAACCGTGACGATGCCAAGAAGGGCCGAGAGACCTCGCGTCCATCCGTCGGAATTGCCGAGCGGAAGCCAAAGCTTCAGCAGCAGGTAATAGAACGCCATGTTCGCCGAGTAGGCGGAGTTGACGCTCAGGAAATCGGGCCACTTCATGAGCGCGATACCGGCGCTGAAGCCTTCATCGAACCACAAGCTGCGGAAACCAAGGTGATAGAGCCGGAGTCCGGCGGCGAGCGCCGTGGTCGCTAGAACCGCGATCGAATCGGCGCGCGTCCAGGCGGAACCCGGCGTACTGGCGGGGCTTTCCCGCGGCGCGGTTGCGGCCGGAGCGCTCTCGGATGTCACGATCATCGTTAGCTCACTACAACCCAGTTCGCCGTCGCGGTGCAAGCGCTTTCTTTGCGCGGTTTGACGGCTGTCGCCCTGCCGCTTTAGGCTGGACGCACCAGCCGCGGAGTTCCCGCAGATGAAGACCACGAGCGAAACATCCCTGCGCGTCGTCAACAGCATGACCGAACTGGTCGGACAGACGCCCATGCTCCACCTGAAGCGGCTGGTTCCCGCGGGCGCGGCCGACGTCTTCGCCAAACTCGAATACATGAATCCCGGCGGCAGCGTGAAAGATCGCGCCGCGATCGGGATGATCACGCGCGCCGAAGCCGAAGGCAAACTGTCGCCCGGTGGAACCATCGTGGAAGCGACGGCGGGAAACACCGGCATCGGCCTGGCGTTGATCGGAGTAAACAAAGGCTACCGTGTCATCGTCTGCGTGCCGGAAAAGTTCTCGGAGGAAAAAGTGATGGTCATGCGCGCCCTCGGCGCGGAGGTCATCCGTACTCCCGATGCCGAGGGCATGCAAGGCGCCATCAAGAAAGCCAAGGAACTCTCCGCCACCATCCCCGGTTCGTTCATGGCCTCGCAATTCGAGAACCAGGCTAACCCCGACTATCACCAGGAAACCACCGCTGCCGAAATCTTCGAACAAATGGATGGCCGCATCGACGCCATCGTCATCGGCTCCGGCACTGGCGGTACGTTCACCGGTGTGGCGCGCTACATGAAGCAGCGCCTGCCGAATTGCCTGTGTTACGCGGTGGAGACGCAAGGATCGATCCTCGGCGGCGGGCCTCCTGGCGAGCATCGCGTGGAGGGAATCGGGGCAAGCTTCATTCCTAAGACGTTCGATTTCAACGTGTGCGACGGCGTGCTCATGGCCCGTGATTCCGAAGCTTTTGGCATGGTCATCGAAATGGCGCGCAAAGAAGGGATTCTTGGCGGATCGAGCGGCGGAGCGAACGTCCACGCGGCGATCGAAGTCGCCAAGAAACTCGGCGCAGGGAAGCGCGTCGTCACCGTCATTCCCGACGGCAGTGAGCGGTACATGTCGAAGGGGATCTTCGCGGGGAAATGATTTCATTTGTGATTTGTGGTTTGTGATTTGCGATTTACGAAGAATCGGTTCGGAGGCCTTCAATCGCAAATCGCGAATCAGAAATCGCAAATCTGCGTAAGCCTCCATATGACAAAAGACTCTAAGTCCGGTTTCTCTACGCGCTGCATTCACGTCGGCCAGGAGGCTGACGCGGTGACGGGCGCAATCAATGTCCCGATCTATGCCTCGTCCACGTACGTGCAGGACGAGCTTGGCAAGCCGCGCCTGGGCTATGAGTACGCGCGCGTCTCCAATCCCACGCGCGATCACCTCGAGCGGAACATCGCTTAGATCGAGGGCGGGATCGAATCGAAGGTGTTCGCGTCGGGCATGGAC
>Ga0157369_10006123_pt1 | contig 13961 bp, 14 predicted proteins | sample C25metaG_FD_113461 | JGI IMG/M metagenome (GOLD analysis project Ga0157369, IMG submission 113461) | Corn rhizosphere microbial communities from Kellogg Biological Station, Michigan, USA - C2-5 metaG | ecosystem: Host-associated > Plants > Roots > Rhizosphere > Soil | place: USA: Michigan...
CAAACACATCGCGCATCCGTAGACTCGCCGGCGTGAAGCGGCTCGAGGGAAAGCACGTGGTCGTCACGGGCGCGGGCACGGGCATCGGCCGCGCGATCGCGCTGCGGCTCGCCGCCGAAGGCGCCCGTCTGACGCTGCTCGCACGCGACGAGACGCGTCTCCGCGACGTCGTGCCCGGTGCGACCGCGAAGTCGTGCGACATCCGCGACCGCGACCAGGTCTTCGCCGCAATCGACGAACCGCTCGACGCGCTCGTCGCGAACGCCGGGATCGGCGGATCGAACGAGCCGGGCGAGGGCGACCGTTTCGACGACATCGTCCAGACGAACCTCTTCGGCAGCTACTGGTGTTGCCGCGCCGCCGAGCCGCTGCTCGCGGACGGCGGACGGATCGTGCTCACCTCCTCGATCCTCGCGCGGATCGGCGTCCCCGGCTACACGGCGTACTGCGCGTCGAAAGCCGGCCTCCTCGGCCTCGTTCGGTCGCTGGCGGCCGAGCTCGCGCCCCGCCGCATCCAGGTGAACGCGATCTGCCCTGGCTGGGTCAACACCGACATGGCCTGGCAGGGACTCGACGCGTTCGACGGCCTGACCCGCGAGCAGGCCTTCGAGGTGGCGATGCGCGAGGTTCCGCTCGGGCGCATGAGCGAGCCGGAGGAGATCGCGGGCACCGTCGCCTGGCTGCTCTCCCCGGACGCGGTCGGCGTCACCGGGCAGGCCGTCGACCACAACAACGGCGCCTTCATGATCTGAGGCACGTGCCGCCACCGTGGTGAGCGGCGCACCCCATGCACGGTTTCGGGTAGTTTCAGACCCCGATGTTTCCGACGATTTCTCTCGTCGCCGCGAGCCTGTCTACAGGCCACGAGATCGTTCTCCTCGCGGTCGCCGGCGCCTTCATCCTCTTCGCGCTCGTGTCGTCGTTCGTCGTGCCGCGGCGCAATCCGAACTTCCCCGGCAACAGCGTCGGCCTCTACTCGACGATCGCCGTGCTCTTCGTGATCGCGATGATCGCGACCGTGATCGCGTTCGGCAAGGAGAAGAAGACGGAGGCGGCACCGACACCGGCGACCACGACGGCGCAGACCACGACGGCACCAGGCACGGCCACGACCCCGGCGACCACGAGCGCCGGGACGACGGGCGATCCGGTGGCCGGGAAGAAGGTCTTTGCCTCAGCGGGCTGCAGCGGTTGCCACACGTTGAAGGACGCGGGTGCGACCGGCAATGTCGGGCCGAACCTCGACGACCTGAAGCCGAGCGAGGCGATCGTCCAGCACCAGGTCGAGGTCGGCGGCGGCGCGATGCCGGCGTTCAAGGGTCAGCTCAGCGCCACGCAGATCCAGGACGTCGCCGCGTACGTCTCGAGCGCCGCCGGCTCCTGAGCCCGGCTCGCTGATCCTCGTTTCGCACAGCGTCCCCTGAAAGCGCGAAACCCGCCCGGGGGAGGGGCGGGATTCGCCGCAGTACGTCAGTTGCCGGTTTGTGTCGTTCCAAGGGGAGCCGGCACCGCCATCCTCCTCGACCCGCCGCGCGCCGTGCATCGCCCCAAAGGGGGAATTCCCCTGCCACCTCTGCTCGAACGAAGGCGGAGAAGGAGGGATTCGAACCCTCGAGGCAGGGATTTCCCCACCTAACGCCTTAGCAGGGCGCCGCCTTCAGCCACTCGGCCACTTCTCCGGGCGCGCGCATCGTACCGATTGCCTCCGAACGCGAAAGCCCGCACGAGGCGGGCTTTCGAGGTGAAGACGGAGGGAGAGGGATTTGAACCCTCGATGCACTTTTCAGCACATACGCGATTTCCAATCGCGCTCCTTCGGCCGCTCGGACACCCCTCCGGGAGTGAGCGGAGGGGGAGGGATTTGAACCCTCGATCCGCCTAACGACGGATAACGGTTTTCGAGACCGCCGCATTCGACCGCTCTGCCACCCCTCCGATCGGGCGACAGGGTACCGGCCACGCCGCTCAGTCGTGGATACGCGCGATCAGGTCTTCGCGCTTCAGTACGCGCACGCGGTGGGACGAGCGCGCGAGGCGCACCTCGAAGCCCGCATCGCGCGGGAAGAGCACCTTGTCGCCCGGCTCGACCGCCGAGACGTCCGGGCCGATCGCCGCCACGATGCCGCTGCGGCACTGCGCCGCCTCGTTCGCGGGCACGATCAACCCGCTCGGGAGCTCGGACTCGTCGAGGGTCTCGACGACGATGTTGTCGTCGAGCGGTTCCAGGGTGGCCTCGGTCATCGGATGCCCTTCGAGCACGCCGTCCACGATACTCGCTGCGTGCGCGTCGGCCACCGTGACGTTCCCGTTTCGAACCGGGACAAGATCTTCTTCCCGGAGCCCGGCCTGACGAAGGGCGACCTCGTCGACTACTACCTGGCCGTCTCCAAGCTCGTGCTCCCCCAGCTCCGCCGCCGCCCGTTCCACATGAAGCGATTCCCGAACGGCGTCGCCGAGGACTTCTTCCACCAGAAGCGTGTCCCCGCAAACCATCCCGACTACGTCGGCGAGGTACCCGTCAGCTTCCCGAGCGGCCATTCGACGGTCTTCGCGATCGTCGACAACGCGGCCGCGCTTGCCTGGGTTGCGAATCTCGGCTGCATCGAGCTGCACACCTGGCATTCGCGCGTGCCCGAGATCGAGCGCCCGGACTACCTCCTGATCGACCTCGACCCGACGACCGACGGCCAGTGGGCGTTCGTGCGCGAGATCGCGCTCGTGGTGCACGAGGTGCTCGACGAGCTCGGCCTGCGCTCGTATCCGAAGACATCGGGTGCAACTGGCCTGCACATCCTGGCCCCGATCCGCCCCGAGCTGCCGTTCCCGGAGGTGCGGCGGCTCGCAAAAGCGCTGGCCGAGGAGGTCGAGCGGCGCGTCGACGACCAGCGGGTCGCGACAACGACGTGGCGCGTCGCCGACCGCGTCGGCGTCTTCGTCGACTTCGGCCAGAACGCGCGCGACCGGACGATCGCCTCGGCCTACTCGGTGCGCCCCACCGCGGACGCGCGCGTGTCGGCGCCGCTCCGCTGGGACGAGGTCGCCGCCGTCGAGCCGGAGGCGTTCACGCTGCGGACGATGACCGAGCGGATCCGCTCAGCCGGTGACCCGTTCCAGGGCATGTGGCGAAGCCCGCCCTCGCTTCGCGGACGGTTCGAGCAGCTTGGGCTCGATCCCGCACCAGCCTCTTAAACGCTGTTTACATGGTTTTCAAGTGAGGTAGGTAGCGTGGCCCGATGCGGCGGATCACCCTGGTCGCGCTCGTGCTCGCGGCGCTCGTCGCCGCGAGCACGGCGCAGGCCTCTCGCTTTGTCCGGTACGGGATCCAGGACGACGCCTGGCTCGAATACGGCCCCGGTACGCTCACCTCACGCCTCGAACAGCTCGATCGGCTCGGACCGTCGGTCGTCAGGGTGACGATCGACTGGAACCAGGTCGAGCCGCGCAAGGGTGTCGACGACTGGAGCCTTTACGACGACGTGCTCAACGGCCTCCACGAGCACGGCATCGCCCCGCTGGTCACGCTCTACGGAACGCCTCGATGGGCAAACGGCGGCAAGCCCCCTGCCTGGGCCCCCAGGAGCAAGTGGACGTTTGCCGGCTTTGCCCGCCGCGCGGCGACGCGCTACCCGTTCGTGCGGATGTGGGCGATCTGGAACGAGCCCAACCAGCGCCGCTGGCTGCAGCCGGCCTCGCCAAGGGTCTACGTCCAGCAGTTGCTCAACCCGGCGTACGGGGCGATCCACAACGCGATCCGGAACGTGCAGGTCGCGGGCGGCGTCACCGCCCCGCGCGGCTCGGCTGGCGGCGTCTCACCGGTCGACTGGATCGCGGGCATGCGCCGGGCACACGCCAAGCTCGACGCCTACGCCCACAACCCCTACCCCCTCCGCCGTGGCGAGACGCCGTCGAGCGGCGGCTGCGACCACTGCACGACGATCACGATGTCGACGTTGAACCGGTTGCTGACGGACGTCGGCAAGGCGTTCGGCACGCGCACCAGGATCTGGCTGACCGAGTACGGCTACCAGACGAACCCGCCCGATCGCCTGCTCGGCGTCTCCTACCTCGACCAGGCTCGCTTCCTCAACGAGGCCGCGCTTCGCGTCTACCAGGCCCCCCGCGTCGACCTACTGATCCACTATCTCCTCCGCGACGAGCCCGAGGTGGCGCGCTGGCAGAGCGGCGTCGAGACCGCCCTGGGCGTGCGCAAGCCCGCCTACGAGGCACTCCGGTTCCCGCTCGCCCAGTCGTCCCGGCACGGGTTCACGACCGTGCTCTGGGGACAGGTCCGCCCCGGCCGCGGCGTGCGCACCTACCGGCTGCAGCAGTTCCGCGGCGGCCGCTGGTACTCGGTCGGCGCCACCGCCCGCACGACCGCCCGCGGCTTCTTCTCGCGCACCGTCCGGGCATCGACCGGTGCGCGGTTGCGGATCTGGTCGCCGGCCGACCACGCGTACAGCGCGATCCTGACCGTCAGCTGAGCAGCTCTTCGATGCCAGGCGCGTTCGGATCGCGCGGCGCCCGCAGCTCACGCCAGGTGCAGTCGGCGGGATCTTTGTCGTCGCGCCAGCGCACGAACTTCGTGCCGTGCCGGAAGCGATCGCCCTGCACCTTGTCATAGCGAACCTCGACGACCAGCCCGGGCCGCACGGCCGTCTCCTCGAGCTCGCCGCTGCCCCAGCGGTTCGGCTCCGAGAAACGCACGTCGGACGATTCGTCGAGCAACGGAGCGACACGCGCGGCAACCTCCTCGCGCAGGCGCGCACCGACCGCGCACGAGCCGACGTAGTCGAGGCCGCCGTCGGCGCGATACAGGCCGAGCAGCAGCGTCGCGATTGCACTCTTGTCGCCTTTCCACCGGACGCCCACGACCGCGCAGTCGGCCGTCCGGTGCTCCTTGACCTTCACCACCGCATCGCGTGAACCGGGCAGGTAGGCGGAGTCGAGGCGCTTCGCGATCACGCCGTCGAGACCGAGCGCCTCGAACCGGTCGAGCCACGACCGCGCGCCTGCCAGGTCGCGCGTCGCCGGCGAAAGGCGGAAGCCGTCAAGTGCCTCGACGCGCAGGCGGCGCTCGCTGAGCGGCAGCCGCCAGACGGGCTCGCCGTCCCAGAGCAGGACGTCGAAGACCACGTAGTCGGCGGGGATCTCGGCCGAGAGCTTGCGGATCCGCGACTCGGCCGGATGCAGGCGGCTCTGCATCGCATCAAAATCGAGCGCGCCGTCCCGGGCGATCACGATCTCGCCGTCGAGCGCCGAGCGTGGCGGCAGGTGGTCGCCGAGCGCGCGGAGCTCCGGGAAGTAGCGAAGCAGCGGCCGGTCCTTGCGCGACCACAGCGCAAGCTCACCGCCCACGTTCTCGAGCAGGCCGCGAAAGCCGTCCCACTTCGGCTCGTACTGCCAGCCGTCGCCCTCGGGCAGCTCGCGGACGAGCTCGGCCTCCATCGGCGGGAACGGAATCTCGGCGGCGGGCATCGCAGGACCCATGATCTACATTTCGAGCATGAGGCGCGTTGCCGTCACAGGGATTGGGGCGGTGACACCGCTCGGGCTCGATGTTCCCTCGACCTGGCGCGCCGCGCTCGCGGGTGAGAGCGGGATCGACTGGATCTCGACGTTCGACACCGACGGCCTTCCCGTGCGGGTTGCCGCAGAGGTGAAGGGGTTCGACCCGACGCAGGTCGTGTCGGCGAAAGAGGCGCGGAAGCTCGAGCGCAACGTGCTGCTCGGCGTCGCCGCCGGCCGCGAGGCGCTGACCGACTCGGGGTTGACCGGCTTCGACCCGGCACGCGTCGGGATCATCTTCGGCTCGGCGATCGGCGGTGTTCCCGGCCTGCTCGAGCAGGCGGAGGTGCTCCGCACGCGCGGGCCGGAGCGGGTCTCGCCGAACTTCCTGCCGAACGTCCTCGTCGACTCTGTGTCGGGTCAGCTCGCGATCTCGCTCGGGATCAAGGGGCCGAACTACGCAGTCGTGTCGGCGTGCGCGACCGGGTCGCATGCGATCGGCGAGGCCTCCGAGATGATCAAGCGCGGCTCGGCCGACGCCGTCCTCGCCGGCGGCACCGAGTCGTGCATCGTGCCGCTGATCCTGGCCGGCTTCACCGCCATGCGCGGACTGGCCGCCGAAGACGAGGATCCGCCTCGCGCGTCGCGGCCGTTCGACGCGACGCGCGCCGGATTCGTGATGGCCGAGGGCGCGGGAGCGCTGTTGCTCGAAGACTGGGAGAGCGCGGAGCGCCGCGGAGCGACGATCCACTGCGAGGTACTCGGCTACGGCGCGTCGAACGACGCGCACCACCTCGCCCAGCCCGAGCCCGAGGCGACCGGAGTTGCCTCGATGATGCGTACCGCGCTCGAACGCGCCGGCGTCGACGCCGCCCGGGTCGGCTACATCAACGCGCACGGGACGTCGACCCCGCTCGGCGATACGGCCGAGACCCGGGCGATCAAGGAGGTCTTCGGCGCGCATGCCTACGAGCTGGCCGTGTCGTCGACCAAGTCGATGATGGGCCACACGTTCGGGGCGGCCGGTGCGATCGAGGCGATCATGTGCGTGCTTGCGCTCGAGCGCGGCGTCCTGCCGCCGACGATCAACTACCGCGAGCCCGACCCCGACTGCGATCTGGACTACGTCCCGAACGATGCGCGTCCCGCCGCCGTCGAGGTCGCCCTCTCGAACGCGATGGGCCTGGGCGGCCACAACGGCTGCGTCCTGCTTGGCCGCGTCTGACGGCGGGCTCGACGCCCGCCGCCAGACGCCAGCCCTACGACATGAACCTGGAGGTCGTCAGCTCGCGGATCGAGCCGAGCACGACGTCGGCCAGGGCGAGCGCCTCGTCGTCGGGCGGAAAGTGCGGATTCGGGACGGCAAAAACCCGCATGCCGGCCGCTTTCGCCGAGCGGATGCCGTTGTGCGAGTCCTCGACGGCGATGCAACGTGCCGGCTCGACGCCCAGGCGGCGCGCGGCCTCCAGGTAGACGTCGGGCGACGGCTTGCCATGTGCCACCTCCTCTGACGAGACGACCGCCTGCACAACGCCGTCGAGTCCCGCGCTCCGCAGGACGACTTCGATCAACTCCCGGTTCGACGACGACGCGATCGCGATCGGCCGGTGTGCGGCGATTCCCTTGACGGCGTCGACGGCGCCCGGGATCAGCGGCGGGGCCTCGCCGTAGCGGGCAAGCATCCGCTCGACGATCGCAGCGTTGATCTCCTCCGGCGTGCCCGGCACCCGAAGCTCGGAGGCCATGTACGCGGACCACTCGGGTGAGCTCATGCCCATCATCGCCCGCGTCGCGGACTGCGTGTACGAACCGCCGACCTCGCTCGTGTAGTCCGCCCGCACCCCGTCCCACACCTGCTCGGAGTCGACGATGACGCCGTCCAGGTCGAAAACCACGGCGTCGACCTGCACGGTCATAGCGCCCGGTATTCGCGGTGAACGTATGCGAGCGACGTGGCGGCGGTTCCTTCCTCCACCAGCCCCAGCTCTCCCACGAAGAACGTGTGGTCGCCGATGCCGATCTCGTCGACCGTCCGCGCGGTCACCCAGCCGACGGCGCCGGCCAGCAGGCGCGGATCGTCGTCGCGCACGTCGATCCCGTTCCAGAGAGCGATCGGCGGCACCCCCCGCGCGAAGTGCTGGGCGAGCCGCTCCTGCTCCCCCGAGAGAATCGAGGCGGCCCAGGTGCCCGCGTCGCGCAACAACTCGTGCAGCGACGCGCTCTTGGCGATCGAGATCCCGATCAGACGCGGCTCGAGCGAGACCGAGATGAGCGACGACACGGTCAGCCCCGCACGGCGCCCGTCGACCTCGGCGACGACGACCGAGACTCCCGCCGGCCACCTCCGGAAGAGCGAACGCTGCTCGGCCCCGATCTCTTGCACGGGGCCGAGCCTAGTGCACGCGTTACGCGAGGTCGGTCAGTTGGCGCGGCACTGCTTGTCGCCGAGCTGGGTGATCGCGTCGTTCGCGATCGCGTCGGCGGCCTTGTCGTACGGGCCGGGCGCGTCGCCCTGCCACATCACGTCCGGCGTCACGCCAGGCCCCTCGACGGTGGCGCGGTACTTCGTGCCGGTGCCTGCCTTGTGTGAGCCGTGCGGGTTGAACGAGTAACAGAAGACACCGTCATTCGTGTGCGTCAGGAAGCTGTTCTCGCGCTTCCAACCCTTGCCGTACGCCGAGTCGAGCGTGTCGACGTAGATGTTCCGCCCGAACGTGTCGAGCGGCAGGCCCGCGGGGGTCGCCCGGTACCCGAAGACCGGACTGCCGTTGTACGTGTAGGTGCCGTACAGGTGATTCCACTGGTGCCAGGCCCAGTCGGTGGCGACCGTCAACACCGGCAGGTCGCCCGTCCAGTGCGAGAGCCGCAGCTCCCAGACCGACTGTGCCGGGGTTGGCGCAACCCCGTAGTTTGCCAGCATCCGCTGCCATTTCTGCAGAGCCCAGAAGGACCCGTCGGGCGCGGTGCACGCGGTCACCTCCCAGGCGAGCGCGGGCCCGGTGTAGGGCTTGCAGCTCCCGCCGAACGAGTTCCAGAACTTGAGCTTCTTGTACTTCCCGTAGCCGCCCGAATAGTCGAGGTTGAACTTCACCTGGGCGCGTGCACGTGTCGGTGCGATGGCGTTGACGGCGCCCCAGGCCAGCACGTGCTGCACCTTGCCGTCGGCGCGATAGGCGACCATGGCCTCGCCCTTCGCGTTGACGGAGAGGCTGATTGCCGAAGCGTTGCGGATGATCAGCTGCGAGGCGTTCGCCGTCGAAGCGAACGCAGCCGCAGCAAGGACGAGTGCACCTACGAGGAGAGCGTGCCGCAAGATTGCCCCTTTACCGGTCTCGTTGGATTGAGCTAGGCCAGCCGGCCCTGATACGTTCCGCGACTTGACTCGCCGCGACCTGGCCGGAAGTCTAGCCGCGATCCTGCTGGTAGCCAGTACGGCCCTCTGCCGCTATGCGGGTTTCGGCGACGTGGCGACCTTCGTCGTCGCGGCCGTCGCGCTGGCCGCCCTGGCCCGGTTGGTGGGGAGCGCAACCGAGCAACTCGGCGCCCGGCTGGGCTCCGGCGGCGCCGGCGTCGTCCAGTCGGCGCTCGGCAACCTGCCCGAGCTGTTCATCGCGCTGTTTGCGCTTCACGCAGGGCTCGTCGGCGTCGTTCAGGCGGCGCTTGTCGGCTCGATCCTGGCGAACAGCGTGCTCGTGCTCGGGATCGCGTTCATCGTCGGCGGCGTGCGGCACGGCGTCCAGCGGTTCAGCAGCTCCCGCGCCCGGCTCATCTCCACCTTGACCCTGCTCGCGGCGGCAACGATGGCGATGCCGTCGCTCGCCCACGCGTTCCACAGCCCGGCGGAGCCACACGCACACGCGCTGTCCCTCGTCTGCGCCGGTGTTCTCCTGGCCGTCTTTCTCTTGACGTTGCCGTCGTTCCTGCGAAGTGCACCGGGTGAGGACCAGGAGCCCGCGCGCTGGTCGCCGGTGCTCACGACGCTGGTGCTGCTCGCGGGTGGCATCGGCGCCGCGTTCACGTCGGACTGGTTTGTCGGCGCGCTGCTGCCGGCAATCCACACCCTTCATATGAGCGAGGAGTTCGCGGGCCTGGTGATCGTCGCGATCGCCGGCAACGCCGTCGAGAACGTGGTCGGGGTCCAGCTGGCCGCACGCAACCGGCAGGACTTCGCCATCTCCGTGATCGTCAACTCGTCGCTGCAGGTCGCGCTGGCCCTCACCCCCGTGCTCGTCTTCGTCTCGCTGCTCTTCGCGACGCATCTGACGCTGGTCTTCCCCACGCTGCTGGCGCTGGTGCTCGTGATCGCCGCGATTCTCGGAGCGTTCGTCGTCAACGACGGCGAGTCGACCTGGCAGGAGGGCGTCGTGCTGGTGGGGTTCTACGTCGTGATCGCGGCGAGCTTCTGGTGGGGCACCTGACCTGGGGCTACGCCGCGATTGCCGCGACCGTCGCCGCGGTCAGCTCGACCAGGTCGGTCGGCTTCAACTCGATCTGCAGGCCGCGCCTACCGGCGCTGACGAGGATCGTCTCCCACTCGAGGGCGCTCTCGTCGAGCGTCGTCGGCAGTTGCTTCCGCTGGCCAAGCGGGCTGATGCCACCGGCGACGTAGCCGGTCGCCCGTTCCGCCTGTGCGCGGCCGGCGAGCTCGGCGCGCTTGCCCGCCGCCCGCAGATCGAGTTGCCGGTTCGCAGGGACGATGAACACGCGCAGGTCGCCGGCGACGGATGCGACGAGCGTCTTGAAGAGCTGCTCGGCCGGCCGGCCGAGCGCCTCGGCGACGGCCGCGGCGTAGTCGCCGTCGCCGAACTCGACCCCGCTGTAGGAGTGCAGGCGAAATTCGATCCCGGCCCGTTTCGCCGCCTCGACGGCGGGGGTCAACCCCCGAGCTCCTCCGCCAGCAGCGCCATCGCGTAGACCCGCCAGGCAAGATCGGAGTCTGTGGCGAGGAACAGCGCGCCCTCACGCGCGACCGGGAGGTCGCGTACGCGCACGACCACCTCGTCGAGCCCCTGCCTGAGCTGAGCGCCCCGCTCGTCGGAGTAGAGATCGGTCGCAAGCGCCTTGACGGCGCGGTCGTCGACTCCGAGCTCGCGATGCGGGTCTCCGCCGGCGGCGGCGAGCAGCAGCGCACGGCGGCGCGCGCTGTTCAGCTCCTCGGCCGGGATTTCGATCGCCTGACCGGCGAGATACGCGAGCACGGGCAGCGGATCGCCGAGCTCGCCGGCATCGACCTGCTGAAGAAGGCTGTCAAGGGCATCCATGCGGCTAGCATCATTGTCATGGACGAGGTCCTCGCGAAGGCAGAGGAGTGGCGCGCCTCCGGTGAGCAGGTCGCGCTTGCCACCGTTGTCGCGACGCGCCGCAGCGCCCCTCGTCCGCTTGGCTCGAAGCTCGCGGTGACCGCGGCCGGGCGAATGTTCGGCTCGGTCTCGGGCGGCTGCGTCGAGGCGGATGTGGCAGAGCGGGCGCGCGCGGTCCTGGCGGGAGATAACGACCCCTCGGTCGTCACGTACGGCATCGCCGACGACGAGGCCTGGAACGTCGGCCTACCGTGCGGGGGCGAGATCGACGTGTTCGTCGAGCCGTTCTCCGGCGCGCCGCCGATCGAACGTGGAACGAGCTACGTCGTCGTTTCGGGTGAAGGGCTCGGCGAGCGCTGGCACGAAGAGGCGTTCACGCGCACCGAGCTGCAAGACGAGGACAGCCGCCAGGTCTTTGCCGAAGCGGTGGCTCCCCCGCCGAAGCTCATCGCCGTGGGCGCCGGGGATATCGCCGAAGCGCTCTGCGCGATCGCCGGCCCACTCGGCTGGCGGACGGTCGTCGTCGACCCGCGCGCGGGCCTTGCCACCCGGGAGCGCGTGCCGAGCGCCGACGAGTTGATCGTCGCGTGGCCCGACGAGATCGACGTCGACGCGGACACCGCGGTCATCTCGCTGGTCCATGAGGATCGGCTCGACATTCCGGCGCTCCGTGCGGGGGTCGAGGGCGGCGCCTTCTACGTCGGCGCGCTCGGTTCGAAGCGCGCGCAGGCGAAGCGGCGCGAACAACTGGGCGACGTGATCGCCGACCAGGTGCACGGGCCCGTCGGGCTCGACCTCGGTGGCGAGACGCCCGCCGAGATGGCGCTCGAGATCGTCGCCGAGATCATGGCGACGAGGAAGAACGGCGAGGCGCCCGTCGACGCCCCACCCGGCACAGCCTCCTAGCCTCCAGGGACGCGCACCGGCCGAGCGCTTCGGGCCTGAGACGCGACCTCTTACCTCGTTCTTCGGTGGAGCCTCTAGCATCGTGCGTGGCAGTCGAGGCCGCGACACGTCGTCGCGACGCAACACAGACATGGTTCCACCGGGCAAATCTGACGACAACGCATGCTTCCGAGCCACGGGTGAAAGCCCTGCTGGCGCAGTCGCCACGCGCGCCGCGTTCCTGCAGCGCCTGGCCGGCGGTGGAGCAGCGCTTCTCTTCGGCGGCGGGCTCGCTGCTTCACGGCTGATCGGCCCCGACCGGGCGTTCGCGCGACCCGCCGCGCCGAAACCCAACGGCCTCCACCGCTTCCACTCTCGCCCCGATCTGGTGGCGCCGATCGTCTCGGTGCTGCACGCGGGCGAGACGGGCGACGGCTACGTGTTCATCGCGCCGTCGTCGGGGCCTGGCGCGCGCGGCCCGATGATCTTCGACAACCGTGGCGACATCGTCTGGTTCCACCCGACGAAGCCGCGGATCGCAACTAACTTCCGGACTGCCGTCTACCGGGGGCGTCCTGTGCTGACCTGGTGGGAAGGCACCACCTCGGCGGGTCTCGGGGTCGGGTCGCATGTGATCTTCGACTCGTCCTACAAGCAGATCGCCAACTTCCCGGCCGGTGGCGGACGCCAGTCCGACCTGCACGAGTTCCAGATCACCCCGCACGGGACAGCGCTCGTCTCGAGCTACGAGACCCGGTACATGGATCTACGCGCCTACGGCGGCAGCCAGAACGCGGAGGTCGTGGGCGGCGTGTTCCAGGAGATCGAGATTCCGAGCGCGAAGGTGCTGTTCGAGTGGCGCAGCCTCGACCACGTCACCCTCGACGAATCGCACCAGCGCCCGGGCGCGAACTTCTTCGATTACTTCCACATCAACTCGATCGACATCGACGGCGACGGCAACTACCTCGTCTCAGCCCGAAGCACCTGGGCGGTCTACAAGATCGCGCGCAAGACGGGCAAGGTGATCTGGCGGCTCGGCGGCAAGAAGAGCGACTTCTCGATGGGCAGGGGCACGGTCTTCGCCTGGCAGCACGACGCCCGCCACCACGCGGGCGGCAAGGAGATCACGATCTTCGACGACGGCGGCGCGCCGACCGTCGAGCCGCAGTCGCGCATCCTCGTGATCGCGCTCGACCTGAAGCGCATGCAGGCGACGCTCGCCCGCACCTACACGCATCACCCGGGGAGGCTGCAGGCTCACTTCATGGGCAACGCGCAGGTCCTGCCGAACGGCAACGTGATCGCCGGCTGGGGTAGCGAGCCGTACATCACCGAATGGAATCACGACGGCGTGATCGAGTTCGACGCCAAGCTGCCGAGCGGCGGCCAGAACTACCGCGCCTTCCGCTTCCCGTGGGTCGGGCATCCGAGCAAGCCCCCGCGAATCGGCGCAGACGGAAAGGGCCGCGCACGGCGTGTCTATGGGAGCTGGAACGGCGCGACCGAGGTCGTCGCATGGCGGCTCGATTCGGGCAAGACGGCCGGCGCCCTCGCGCCAGGCGCCACGGTTCCGAAGGAAGGCTTCGAGACCGAGCTCGCGCAGCCGCCGACGGGAGCACGGTATGTCGCCGCCGTCGCGCTCGACAAGCACGGCAAGCCGCTCAAGACGTCAGCGACGCTGCCGATTTAGCTCAGTGTCAGATCGGCAGCCGCGACGATCGTCGCGTAGGCGCTGCCGAGCGCAGCGATGAAGGCGGCGTGCACCTGTCGCGCCGGGACCGTCTCACCGCCGAACGCAAGCTCGCGGGTCGTGCAAGCGTCGTGAACGACGGTCGTCTCGAAGCCGAGGTCGCTGGCGGCGCGCGCAGTCGCGTCGACGCACATGCTCGTCATCATCCCGCAGAGAACGACGTGGTCGACGCCGAGCCCGCGCAGGGTTTCCTCGAGCGATGTCTCGAGGAAGCTGTTCGGGTGTGTTTTCCGAATCACCGTCTCGCCTGGAAGCGGCGCGACCGTCTCGTGGATCTCGACGCCGGCCGTCCCGGGTCGCATGAACGTCGCCTCCGGGTCGTCCCAGACGTGCTGGATGTTGAGCACCGGCTCGTTGTTCGCCCGAAACGCCTCCTGCAGCCGCCGAGCATTCGCGGCCGCGGCGTCCGGCTCGTGGAGCGGATGAGCGCCGCCCGCGAAGTAGTCGTTCTGGATGTCGACGACAACGAGTGCTCGGGTCACGGCTGGCTCCTTCTGGTCGGCAATCGGACGAGCGGC
>Ga0157369_10006124_pt1 | contig 13959 bp, 15 predicted proteins | sample C25metaG_FD_113461 | JGI IMG/M metagenome (GOLD analysis project Ga0157369, IMG submission 113461) | Corn rhizosphere microbial communities from Kellogg Biological Station, Michigan, USA - C2-5 metaG | ecosystem: Host-associated > Plants > Roots > Rhizosphere > Soil | place: USA: Michigan...
CGGGCATGCTATTTCCCGCAAAGATTGTGCCAATGGAAGCGGGATTCCGCTGCCCGGAAACCCGGTATGTTGGGCAGCAAAGAGGCGCGCGTGATCGTATCCCACCAGCACAAATTCATTTTCATCAAGACCCACAAGGTCGCCGGAACGAGCATCGAAATCGCGCTGACCCGCTTTGCCGGTGAGGACGGGATCGTCACGCCCTTCATGTCAAAGGCCGACGAGGATGAGCGCCTGAAAGCGGGCTTCGGAGGACCGCGCAATTTCGACACGACGACCGGTCTCTTCAAGAACCACATGACGGCCGCGAAAGTCCGCACTCTGCTCGGCTCGGCGATGTTCGCCGGCTATTTCAAATTCTCGGTGGAGCGGAATTCCTATGACAAGGCGGTGTCGATGTATGCCTGGAAGAACCCCGAGCGCCGGGGCCAAAGGGCTCAGAGCTTCGAGGATTTCATCGCCTGCGGCGGGCTGAAACCCGCGCTGGATTTCGACCGCTACAGCTTGGACGGCAAGCCCGCGATGGATGTGATGGTCATGTATCACGACCTTCAGAACGGGCTGGACGGTGTCGCCGGGCGGCTGAACCTGCCCAGCCGGATCGACATTTCGGGCATAAGGCGGAAGTCAGGCTTCCGGGAATCGCCCGGATACCGGGCCTACTATACGGACAGTACGCGCGAAGCGGTGGCCTCCCTCTTCGCCCACGAGATCGCCGCGTTCGGGTTCGAGTTCTGATAGGGACGGCGGCGGGACAGAGGCGGCGGCAAAAGCCCCGTTTGACAGGGCAAAGTCCATGGGTATAGTCCCCGCCTTTCCGCGGTCCGGTTAACGGAAATCGCGGATTTCCGCCACTTTTTCGGACACTCGATGACCAAACGCGCCAACGCCAAGTACAAGCTCGACCGCCGCATGGGCGAAAGTGTGTGGGGCCGCCCCAAGAGCCCCGTCAACAAGCGCTCCTACGGACCGGGCCAGCATGGCCAGCGCCGCGCCAAGAAGCTCTCCGACTACGGCACGCAGCTGCAGGCCAAGCAGAAGCTCAAGGGCTATTACGGCAACATCACCGAGCGCCAGTTCCGCAAATACTACACCGAAGCCTCACGCCGCCCCGGCGACACGGGCGAGAACATGATCGGCCTGCTCGAGAGCCGTCTGGACGCCCTCGTCTATCGCGCCAAGTTCGCGCCGACGCCGTTCGCCGCCCGCCAGCTGGTCAGCCACGGCCATGTGAAGGTCAATGGCCGCCGCGTGACGATCGCGAGCTACCAGGTCAAGGAAGGCGCGAACGTCGAACTCACCGCCAAAGCGCGCGACATGGGCCTCGTGATCGAGGCCTCCAAGAGCGCCGAACGCGACACGCCCGACTATGTCGAGGCCGACCACAACAAGATGACGGCGAAGCTGCTGCGCATCCCGAAGCTCTCCGACGTTCCCTATGCGGTGCAGATGCAGCCGCATCTGATCGTCGAATTCTATTCGCGCTAAGCGCCGAAATCAGCCGCAATCAAACGCCCGCGAGGTCATCCGCCTCGCGGGCGTTTTTGTTTAAGGCTTGATGGTGAAGACGGTGCCGCCCTCGCCGTTGCTGCCGCCAGCCGGGGTGGTACCGACAAGCGCCCCCGACGAATTGATGAGCAGGTTGTTATCACCGATATCTCCGTCCTCGCACTGGTCCAGTGCACAAAAGGCGTGGAGTACGCGGAAATGGGTGCCGCTAAGCTCGAACACCGTGCCACCGCCAAAGTGGTTGGGGTCAGCATCATTGACGCCGCCAAATTGCGCCATGCCGAACAGATTGCCGGTGGCATCAATCGCGAGCGCGCTCTCCGGAGAGAAGCCATCGGGGCAATCCGCTTTTTTGCAGAATGCGTGCAGGACCTTGAACGCCGAGGATGGGCCTGCCGGCGTAAGCTTGAAGACCGTCCCGCAACGGACCTCAAATGTATTCTCCCCAAAGTTGCATACCGAACCGCCACCGCTTGCCGTGCCGTAGAGGTTGCCCTCTGAATCGGCAATCAGGGCGCCTACGGGCCCGGCGCCGTCGGTACAATCCTTCCATGAGCAGAAGCTGTGGAGCACCGTCTCGCTCCAGGTCCCACCGCTGGAGGGGCTGAGCTCGAACACGGTGCCCTGACCGCTGTCACCGCCGGCAAACGTCGTGCCGAACAAATTGCCTGCCCTGTCGAAAAGAAGCGCGGAGGCGGGATCGGAACCGTCTGCACAGGTCTGCGCACAGAATCTATAGATCACCGTCTCTGTCCATGTCGTGTGGTCCACGGACAGCGATAGTTCGAAGACGACGCCGTGGGGGAGGCCTGAAATTGTCGTCCCGTAGAGTGGCGAGACGCCGTCGTACAGAGCACCGCTCGCGGCCCCGGCATAGGTCAGGCCGGCATTGGGCACCGGGTTTGCTCCGTCGATGCAACTCGACCCGCCCATCGAACAGAAATTGTAGAGGACGCTGAGCGTCCATAAGGTCCGGTCCCCATTCGGCGTCAGTTTAAAGACAACGCCTTCATTATTCGAGCCGCCGAACGATGTGACGCCATAGAGATTGCCGTTGACGTCGATGACGAGCGGCCCAGCAGGTGCTGAGCCGTCGGAGCAAACGCTATCCTTACAGAACCGGTAGAGCTGTTTGAACTGCCTGCCATTGATCAGTTCGAAGATGGTGCCGCGGCCGCCGCTTCCTCCGCCACCCTGGGTGATGCCAAAGAGATTGCCCGCGCCGTCCGCAGCGAGATTGCCGGGACCGTTGCCATCCTTGCAGGACTGCAACTTGCAGAAAGCGTGAATGGTCTTGAACGGGACGGCCACCGCCTCACTTGGCAGCACAGCCATGGCGATGACCGACCCGAGCGCAACCAATGAGACGACGAAAGTCTTCAAGGCCGACATTGCTCCTCCCAAGCCAACATGCACGCTCATTACGCGTGGAAGGGTTGAGAAAGACTTGCGGGTTTCAACTTTTACTGGTTCGTCGCGCGGACAATCACCTCGAAGCGGCTGCGCAGATTGCCGAGTTGTCCTTCGACTTCGGCATGGCCGGGTTTCAACGCCTTGAGCCTGCCATCGGGTGTCACGCGCACGACCGGCGCGCCTTCATCGGGCAGCACGCGATAGCGCACGAATTCCGAATTGAGCGTGACCTCGCCCACGGGAGCGGCGTAGGTCGCGAGAGGACGTGGCGTTGCGATGTGCGTCCTGTCGTTCAGGACCATCGCGAGACTGGGCAGCGCATGCGCGCGGAATTCGAGCGGCGGTTCGGCTGGCAACGTCACCCGTAACTGGACCGTCTGCATCGCGATGCCGTCGCCGAGCCGGGCCCCGATGCCGAAGGTGGTGAGGCCCGGAAGCACCGGGACGATCCGGACGAACGCCGTATCACCCGCGATCCGGACCGGCTTCACGGTTCCAGGCCGTGTCGTGCCGTCCTGGCTCTGCTGGAAGACGGAGAACTCCGGCATTTTTCCCGGTACCAGTGAGCGGACCTGGATCTCGAACGGCTTTCCGAGCGTGGCGCGCTCAGGCGCGGAGATCCGGATCGCATCGATCGCCCGCACCGCGTGCTCGGACTGTGGTGTCGGCGGCGCCTGTTCCTCGCCGCCCGGCGCGAAGCAACTGCCCCCACCCGCGCTCGCGACCCAGCACGACGCCGTCTTCTCGACGCCGGTATCCTGAAGCACGTTGTTGTCGTTGAACGTTCCGAACGTCAGCAAGGTCAGGAGGCTACTTACCAGAGGAGTATGCGAGAGGTTGTTGAAGTTCGTGACATGACCGCTCGCCGCACCGTGGGTCTGACTGTCGAGCGTGACGATGGCATCGTTCTGTGTGGTGCCCAGGATCGAGTTGATATCCGGAACGCCGCTGCCATTGGGGTCCTTGTAGAGCGCGGCGATCAGCGTGTTCACACCAGCCGCGAGCGCGCTGTTGCCCGGCGCCAGCGAGGAGATCGCAAGCCAGTCGGCATTGGCGATGTTGGGGCCGGAGAGATTGGGATTCTTGAGACTGCGGCCTCCCGGTTCGAGCGAATAGACCGCACCCGTCGAATAATTGTACCCGGGTGCGAACAGGGGCATGCCGAGCCCCCTGAAGCAATCCTGCACATTCGAGGAGCCGCACGCCGCGAGATAAACCGCGCCGGCCGTCGTCCAGAACGGCGCCTGGCGCGTGTCCTTGCGGTGCGCGATCAGGAAGTTCGCGAGCAGCGAGCCGATTTCGGGCGTGTTGAGGGTCGCGATGGTGTGAAGCTGGCCGAGCGTGCGGTTGCGGTTGGACTGATAGCCCGCGAGCGAGGCGTAGTTCCGGAGCACCAGCCCGCCCATGCTGTGCGCGACGGTGTCGATGCGGCCGGTCACGATCCGTGCTGCGTCCTGCGTCGCGAACAGTGAATTGATCTCGGTCTCGACCGCCGTTTCCGATGTGACTTCGCAGGGGTTATTGCCGTTGCCGAGCGGATCGCTCGTCGCGTCGAAGGCCAGGTATTTCGAATAGCAGATCGGCGCGACGTACTGCTTGTACCAGCGTCCGGCGCCGTTCATGTAAGACTGCATGTCCGAGAGGCTCTTGGCGTCGCCCCAGAGGCCGTGAACCAGCACGACGGGCGGCAGGATCAGCTTGATCGATGCGGAGACCTGCGAATTGCCCTGCTGCGAGGCCGTGACGCCTGCCGTGTAGGACAGCGTCTGCGAGCCGGGCGCCTCAGCCGGTGCCTGATACAAGGCCGCAGCGTAATAGGTCCCGTTGATATTCCAGAGATCGGAAACCGTGATCTGCGTGACGGGGTTGGCCGGCGCGTGTGCGAGGAAGGTGTCGGAATAGGGTTCGAAGCCGCCGGCATTGCGCAGCTTGAGCGTCACGGGCGCGTTCGAGTTCGTGGCGACGAGCACGATTCCGGCCGCGACACCATCTTCCGAGATCGCAGAGGCTTCATAATTCGCGAGGTTCGGATTGCCCGCAAGAAAGCTCTGAAGCTCGAGATTGCCCAGCTGGTCGGGCCGGATCAGATAGGGATCGAGTACGCCGACCGTCATCGCCGCCTGCGCGCCCTGGGCGGCAAGAAGCGTCAAAGCTGAAATCGAAAGGAGCTTTGCGAGGCGCATGGGGGTTCCCTTATGGCTCGGCACGCGCACTCTATAGCGGACAGGTCCCAGTGGCAGATTAATTTCCGGACAGCGATTTTCTTCAAACTCGCGGACATTTTATTTGCCTCTGGATGTGAGGCGCTGTGGGATTTGCGCGAAGCGGGTTCCCGAGGGGTCTCCATGCGCCGCCAGATTCTTGCTCTTCTGATTGTGACAGTTCCGTTCGCGGCACGCGCCGACGACAGCGCAGCGATGCACGCGAAGGTCCAGGCGATGATGGATGCTCTTGTCCCCGGCAACAAAGCGCCCTGGATCGCGACGCTCGACAAGCGCTTCGTCCAGATCGACGAGAACGGCGAGGTCTCGAACTACGATCAGTCCATCGCGCAGATAACGCCGCTGCCGAAAGGCGCCTCCGGACATATCAAAGTGACGGAGTGGAAGGCGACGATCTTCGGCGACAGCGCGGTGACGACGCATCTCATCGACGAGCACGAGGATTTCCACGGACAGCAACTGCACGCGCTCTATCGCTCGACCTCGACCTGGCTGAAAGAATCGGGCGACTGGAAACTGGTTGCGATGCAGTCCATCGCGCTCCGGCAGGATCCGCCCGCCGTCGCACTGCCCGCAAAGCGCGCGGCGGAATATATCGGCCGCTATCGCGCGGGCCCCGACTATGTCTACACCATCACGGCAAAGGATGGCCGGCTCTACGGCGCCACCAACGCCGGCAAGCCGGTCGAGATCAAGGCCGAACTCGCCGACGTCCTTTTCACCCCGGGCCAGCCGCGCTCGCGGAAAATCTTCACGCGCGATGCGGGCGGCAGGATCACCGGCTTCCGGAGCCGCCGCGAAGAACGCGATGTGGTGTTCAGGAAAGAGACTGCGAGCGCAAAGCCCTAGACAAATTCCGGTTTTGCGCCACGCGCATGGCTTTCCGGCGCGTTCCGCTCGCCCTTTTTCTTTCCCGTTCAGCGCATATCTGTGATGCTGGACGCGGGCGAGGAATCGAATGACCTACATACTTTACGGCGACACGGGATCGGGCGCGTTCAGCGCGGAGGCGGTGCTGGCGGAAACCGGCGCGCCTTATGAATTCAAGCTGATCTCGCTGGACAAAAACGAACAACGCGAACCGGCCTTTCTCGCCATCAATCCAAGCGGCAAGATGCCCGCGCTCCGTCTGCCGGAGGGGCCGATCGTCACCGAGTCGCTGGCGATCCTGATGACCCTGGCCGATCATTTTCCGAATGCGCGCCTGCTGCCGCCGCAGGGCGGACCTGCGCGCGCGCAGGCCTATCGCTGGCTCGCCTTCATGGCGTCGGAAATCTATCCAATGGTCGAAATCTCCGACTATCCCGAACGCTTCGTCACCAATGGCGATGCGGAAGCGTTGCGACAGAAGGCACAGGAACGCATCCGCGAGCGGCTCCTGATCGTGGAGCGGATGTGTGACGGGCCGTGGTTTCTCTCAAGCGGATTCTCCATCGTCGATATCTATGCGGCGATGTTCTCGCGCTGGCGCGGCTCCATCGGCAAGGAGTGGCTTAAGGAAGGCCACATCCCGAAGCTCGACGCGCTCGCACGCGGGGTCGCGCGGCGCCCGGCCATCGAGCCCGTCTGGCACAGGCATTTTGGCGACCGGTAGCGCGTTCCTGTATGCTCGCGCTTCGCAACGGAGGCGCGCATGGGGACGACAAAAAGGGCCGTGATCGGCGGCGCAGGTGCGTTGCTGCTTGCGGGACTTGGCTGGCGCGTATGGGACCGCGGCGTGTTCGGGGCCGGTGAAGGCCCTGCCTTCGATCCCTGGAACGATTGGCGCGGCCATGCCGGCGAAGGCCCGCGGCAGACACTGCGCGCCGCGATCCTGGCCGCCAATCCGCATGACACGCAGCCCTGGCTGTTCCAGCCCGCGGGTGATTCCATCACGGTGCTGGCCGACCGCTCGCGCCATCTGGGCAGCTTCGATCCCTTCCGGCGCGAGATGCATCTGGGCGTCGGCTGCGCGATCGAGAATTTGATGCGCGCGGCGTCCGTCTATGGCTACACGCTGAACGTCATCGTCAATGGCGGAAAGCTGACGCCTTCGCCGGGCAACGCGGCGGTGAAGGCCGCGCATTTCTACCTCGATGCCGGCGTGGCCTCGCGCGATGCGCTGTTCGAGGCGATCCCCAATCGTCACACCAATCGCGGGGCCTATAGCGAGCGGGCGGTGAACGTGAAGGACCTTTATTCGCTCGCCGATCTCGTTTCCGACAACGAAGTGCGCGTCGCGTTCCTGACCGATGCGCATGCGCGCAGTGACCTCGCGGCCGCGATCGTGGAGGCGACCGAGCGCATCATCGCCGATCCCGAGATGTCGGCCGACAGCGCACGCTGGTTTCGGACCGGGCGGCGCGAGGTGGATCAGCATCGCGACGGTATCGGCGTCGACACCGCAGGACTTTCTCCGTTCATGGCCGCTGCGGCGAAGATCATGCCCGACCAGGACGCGCCGACCGCCGACCGCTACTGGCGCGACATGACGCGCGATGTGCAGACCAAAGCGCCGGCGCTCGGGATCCTGTTGGTGCGCGACCGGCTCGACATGGGAAGCGCCATCGCGGCGGGCCGCGCCTGGCAGCGTCTGCATCTGGCCGCGACCACGATGGGTCTCGCCGCCCAGCCGCTGAACCAGCCGGTCGAATGTGCGGACCGCAACGCGCAACTTGGCCGGAAGGACGAGTTCGGACCTGCGCTCGCGCAGATGGCCCACGCCCCGGACTGGCAGGCGACGTTCGTGTTCCGCCTGGGCTACGCAGAACGGCCGGCGCTGCCTTCGCCGCGCCGGCCGCTCAACGATGTGGTGATCGGAAGCGCCTAGGCGTTTTCGAGCACGATGCCCTTTTCGGCGAAGAACGGGCCAAGTTCCTCGTTCTCATACATCTCGCGCAGGATGTCGCAGCCGCCGACGAATTCGCCCTTCACATAGAGCTGCGGCACTGTGGGCCAGTTCGAGAAATCCTTGATACCCTGACGGATCTCGGGGTCTTTCAGGACGTCGATGGCTTTGAACTTCACGCCCGTGTTGGAAAGGATCTGCACCACCGCAGCCGAGAACCCGCATTGTGGAAACACCGGAGTTCCCTTCATAAACAGCAGCACATCATTGCTGCCGACTTCCTGCTGGATGCGGTCATGGACGGTATTGGACATCTTTTTTTCCGCTATTTAGCGGCCTCAGGTGGCTGTCGACTCCATCAAGTAGGTCTGCGCCGCCCGACCGTCAAGCACCGCTGTCATCCCCGGCGAGCATCGCCGTCAGGCGATGCAAGGGAAGGGGATCCAACTTCGTTAAACAGGCATCACTTCCCGAAGTTAGGTTTCCTTCCCCTCGTGCTGCTGACGCAGCACTCGGCCGGGATGACAAGTTAGAATTAATCCTTCGCCGCCGTCTGCAGCTGAAGCGCGTGGAGCACGCCGCCCATGCGGCCCTGGAGTGCGGCATAGACCATCTGGTGCTGCTGCACCCGCGTCTTGCCCTTGAAGGCGGAGGATTTCACCGTAGCCGACCAGTGGTCGTTGTCGTCCGCAAGCGCGGTCATGGTGATGTCAGCGTCGGGGAACGCAGTCTTGATCAGTTTCTCGATGTCGGCGGCGGGCATGGGCATGGGATCAACTTACCTCAACCATCACATTTTGTCATCCCGGCCAAGCGCTGCGTAAGCAGCGCGCCGTGCCGGGACCCACCGAGCAACCGGCACGATGGGTCCCGGCCTTCGCTGCGCTCAGCCGGGATGACAGTAAGGGCTAATTCACCGGCGGGATTTCTTCTTTTGCCATGTAAGCCGGGAACCAGCCCTCATGCGCCTTGCGCAGTTCGGAGAGCGCAACCTCGCCTTCTCCGGTCACACTCAATGTTTTGGAAGTGTGCGTCTTGCCGATGATCGCGTGGATGATCTGCGCGTCGCGCAGTTCGCCTTCGATCTTATCGGCATCCTTCTGCGGCACGGCGATCACATAGCGCGCCTGGTCCTCGCCAAAGAAGAACGGGATCGCGTCCACAGTCGTGCCTGCGACGCCAACCTCGAGACCGATGTCGCCGGCCAGCGCCATCTCCGCCAGCGCGACCAGCAATCCGCCATCCGAAAGATCGTGACAGGTGTCGCAGCGCCCATCCTCAATCAGCGTGCGCACGAACTCCGCATGCTTCTTTTCGACTGCGAGATCGACCGGAGGCGCGGCACCAGCTTCGCGGCCTTCCACCTCGCGCAGGAACATCGACTGGCCAAGATGACCGTGCGTGTCGCCGATCAACATCAGCACGTCGTCCGCACGCTTGAGCGCGACCGTTGCCATCCGGCTCACATCCGCCATCAGGCCGACGCCACCGATGGCCGGCGTGGGCAAAATGCCTTCGCCATTGGTCTCGTTGTAGAGCGAGCAATTGCCGCCGATCACCGGGAAGTCGAGCGCGCGGCAGGCCTCGCCGATGCCGTCCACGGCGCCGACGATCTGGCCCATGATCTCCGGCTTCTGCGGATTGCCGAAATTGAGATTGTCCGTCACCGCGAGCGGCAACGCACCGACCGCGGAGATATTGCGATAGGCTTCGGCGACGGCCTGCTTGGCGCCTTCATACGGATCGGCGTGGCAATAGCGCGGCGTCACATCGGTCGTGATCGCGAGACCTTTCTTCTTGCCGTGTATGCGCACAACCGCCGCATCGCCGCCGGGGCGCTGCACGGTGTCGGCCATGACGGTGTAATCGTATTGCTCCCACACCCAGCGGCGCGAGCACATGTCGGGCGAGCCGAGAATCTTCCTCAGCGACTGAAGGATGTCACGCTTCGCAAGATCGTGGATCGTCCCGTCGGCGGCCGGACGTTTCTCGTAAGGCCGTTCGTAAACCGGCGCCGCATCGGAGAGCGCGGTGATCGGCATGTCGGCTTCGACCTTGCCCTTGTGCTTGACGACAAGACGGTGCGTGTCGGTGGTGATGCCGATGACGGCGAAATCGAGTTCCCATTTCTTGAAGATCGCTTCCGCCTCGCCCTCGCGCCCGGGCTTCAGCACCGCCAGCATGCGCTCCTGGCTTTCGGACAGCATCATCTCGTAGGCCGTCATGTTCGTTTCGCGCTGTGGGACCTTGTCGAGATCGAGCTCGATGCCGGAGCCGCCCTTGTCCCCCATCTCCGCCGATGACGAGGTGAGGCCTGCCGCGCCCATATCCTGGATCGCGATGATCGCATCGGTCGCCATCAGCTCGAGACAGGCTTCGAGCAGCAGCTTTTCGGTGAACGGATCGCCGACCTGCACGGTCGGGCGCTTTTCCTCCGACGCATCGTCGAATTCGGCGGACGCCATCGTGGCGCCGTGGATGCCGTCGCGGCCCGTCTTCGAGCCGATATAGACGACCGGGTTGCCCGCGCCCTTGGCCGCGGAGAGAAAAATCTTGTCCTGCCGCGCGAGCCCGACACACATCGCGTTGACGAGGATGTTGCCGTTGTAGGAGCGGTGGAAGTTGACCTCGCCGCCGACCGTCGGCACGCCCATGCAGTTGCCATAGCCGCCGATGCCGCGCACCACGCCTTCGACCAGATGACGGGTCTTCGGATGATCCGGCTCACCAAAGCGCAGCGCGTTCATCATCGCGATCGGACGTGCGCCCATGGTGAACACGTCGCGCATGATGCCGCCAACGCCGGTCGCCGCGCCCTGATAAGGCTCGATGAAGGACGGATGGTTGTGGCTCTCCATCTTGAAGATGCAGGCATCGCCGTCGCCGATATCGATCACACCCGCGTTCTCGCCCGGCCCCTGCAGCACCCATGGCGCCTTGGTCGGCAGCTTGCGCAGATGCACGCGCGTGGATTTGTAGGAGCAGTGCTCGCTCCACATGACCGAGAAGATGCCGAGCTCGACCAAAGTCGGCTCCCGGCCCATGAGCTTCAGGATGCGGGCGTACTCGTCGTCCGCAAGCCCGTGTTCCTTGACCAGTTCCGGTGTGATCGCCGTCATTGCAAACCCGATAACATTTGTTCTCGCTTCAGAACACGCTCGTCCAATTCTGGACCACGCCGACAATGCCCAAAATCACCAGCGCCAGAATCGGCAGCATAGTCAGGAAAGCACCGGCGATGCGGCTGTCCGGATTGGCCATGTACAGCCGCATGTATACGACGCGGCCAACCAGGAACGCAGCGCCAAACGCCGCAGGAAGCCAGTAAGGCCCGCGAAACAGCCATGTGGCGATCCACAGCGCGGGCAGGAAAGCGATCAGCTGCTCGCCCGTATTGGCATGAACACGAAAGGCGCGTTCGAAATCGGGATGCCCCGTCGTGGCCGGCGCCTTGATGTTCAATCTTGCGCGCATGGTGCCGACACGGGCACCCATAAAGAAATAATAGAGAACGACCGCAGCCAGGGTCACGATCGCGCTTAAAAACAATGCTCGATTGTCCATGGACCTTCCCCCTTAAGTTCGCGTTCGAGCCACGCAGGGAAGTCCCGTTTCGCGCACGCGAAACTTTGAACTCACCCCAGGCTCTCGATCAAACTCTTGAACAGCGCCACGCCGTCCGTGCCGCCGAGCAGCGGGTCGACCACACGCTCGGGATGCGGCATGAGGCCGAGCACGTTGCGTTTCTCGTTCAGGATGCCCGCGATGTTGCGCGCCGAGCCGTTCGGATTATCGCTATCGGCATAGCGGAACACGACCCGGTTCTCGTTCTCGAGGCGATCGAGCGTCGCCTCGTCGGCGTAGTAATTGCCTTCGCCATGCGCCACGGGAAACGTCACCGTCTGTCCCTTGGCATATTTGCGCGTGAAGGCGGACTGCGTCTCCTCCACCGTCATTGTCACCGGGCGGCAGACGAATTTGAGATCGGCGTTGCGCATCAGCGCGCCGGGCAGCATGTGCGCCTCGGTCAGCACCTGGAAGCCGTTGCAAATGCCGATGACCGCGCCGCCCTTCTCGGCATGCGCCTTGACCGCCTGCATGATCGCGGACTGGTTCGCCATCGCCCCGCAGCGCAGATAATCGCCATAGGAAAACCCGCCTGGCACCACCACGAGATCGACATCGGGAAGCTCTTTCTCCTGATGCCAGACCATGTGCGTCTTGTTGCCGGCGAGTTGCTCCAGCGCGACCGCGGCATCGCGATCGCAATTGGAAGCCGGAAAGACGACGACGGCGGATTTCATGCGGTCACTTGTGCGGTTGCGGCTTCGCCGGTGCTTTGGCGGGTGCGTTGTCCTGCTCTTGTTTGGCCTTCATGGTATTAAGCCTGTCCACGCGATTCATCATCAGCATTTCGTGCTGGATCTTCGGGGTTTCCTCGGCCAGCTTGTGGCCAAGCGGCGACTTGAAGAACGTGACGAGGTCCTTCAGCTCCTGTTCGGAGAAGTGGCGCGACACGACATGAGACTGGCGGTCGAGCGACCTTTCGGCATTCGCCAGCATCTTGGCACGCGTGTCCGCCTCGAACTTCTTGACGTCGACTTTGGGATCGCGAGCCTTCGCCGCCGCGATCGCCCGCGGCATGCCCTTGTCGATCATGGCGACGACATGCTGCATGTCGATCTTGGGGTGATAGAGCTGGATGAATTCCCGTGCCAGCGTGACCTTGGCCGGGTCGTCGGGAACGGCCGGATTGAAGAGCGCATTCACCTCGGGCGGTACGGGAGCGGCCGGCGGCGGCTTGCCCGCAGCCGATGCAGCACCCAGCATTAAACCGAATGCAGCAGCGGCAGTGATCGTCCGCGCGGCGAATTTGAAGTGAATCCCGTTCATACCCTCATCCTGTCCGGTTGTCTCAGAGGCGAATAGGCCCGCCGATTATGGCTTTAATTCGATTTCGTATTTCTCGATCACGGTGTTGGCGAGCAGCTTCTCGCACATATCTTTCAGGGATGCGCGCGCGCTGGTTTCGTCGCTGTCGGCAAGTTCGATGTCGATGACCTTGCCCTGGCGCACTTCGCCGACGGCACCAAATCCCAAGCCATTCAGGGCATGGCCGATAGCCTTGCCCTGAGGGTCGAGAACACCATTTTTCAACGTTACAAAGACGCGTGCTTTCATCGGACGAGCTGGGGACCTTTCGTCTCGCCTTGCACCGATTCGGGCATGATTCCAAGGCGGCGCGCGACTTCGCTGTAAGCCTCCACCACACCGCCGAGATCGCGGCGGAAACGGTCCTTGTCCATCTTCTCGTTCGAGGTCACGTCCCAGAGGCGGCAGCTGTCCGGGCTGATCTCATCGGCGAGCACGATGCGCATGAAATCGTTTTCCCACAGCCGTCCGAACTCGACCTTGAAGTCGACCAGCCGGATGCCGACGCCGAGGAACAGGCCGGAGAGGAAATCGTTGATGCGGATGGTGAGGTTCACCATGTCGTCGAGGTCCTGCGGGGACGCCCAGCCGAACGCGGTGATGTGCTCCTCGCTCACCCATGGATCGTGGAGCTGATCGTTCTTGTAGTAATACTCGATGATCGAGCGCGGCAGCGCCGTGCCTTCCTCGATCCCGAGCCGCTTGGACATCGAGCCGGCGGCCACATTGCGCACCACGACTTCGAGCGGGATGATCTCCACTTCGCGCACCAGCTGCTCGCGCATGTTGAGGCGGCGGATAAAATGGGTCGGCACGCCGATCGCGTTCAGCTGCATCATCAGATATTCGCTGATGCGGTTGTTCAGCACGCCCTTGCCGTCGAGCACCGCCTTTTTGGTGGCGTCGAAGGCCGTGGTGTCGTCCTTGAAATACTGGATCAGGGTTCCAGGCTCGGGCCCCTCATAGAGGATCTTGGCCTTGCCCTCGTAAATCTGGCGGCGGCGTTTCATGAGATGTTCCTTCGGGCGGCGTTCGCCCAAAACGGAAGACGGAGAC
>Ga0157369_10006129_pt1 | contig 13955 bp, 15 predicted proteins | sample C25metaG_FD_113461 | JGI IMG/M metagenome (GOLD analysis project Ga0157369, IMG submission 113461) | Corn rhizosphere microbial communities from Kellogg Biological Station, Michigan, USA - C2-5 metaG | ecosystem: Host-associated > Plants > Roots > Rhizosphere > Soil | place: USA: Michigan...
GAGGCTCAGCCGGCCGGCCCAGGTGTCTGATACCTCGCGCTAGAGCTGCCAGTTGCCGTCGCGCAGGACGGGCACGTCGCGCCCGTCGCGCGTCAGACCCGTCACCGTCACGTCGTCGCTCCCGATCATGAAGTCCAGGTGAATCGAGCTCGAGTTGATGCGAGCGTGGTCGGCCTTGCCCACGGCGGTGGCATACGCCTGGCCGAAGGCGACGTGGCTGGCGGCATTCTCGTCCAGCAGCGCGTTGAAGAAGACCGTGCCGGTCTTGCCGATGCGCCCTTCCCGATCGACGAGCGCAACCTCGCCGAGCCGTGAGGCGCCCTCGTCCTTCGCGCAGCGCGCACGCAATACCTCGGCGTTCTCGTCGGCCTCGATCTCGACGGCACGGCCAGCCTCGAACCGCACACGCAGTCCGCGTACGACGGTGCCGCTGACGTCGAGCGGCTTCGTCGCCGTGACGAACCCTTCGGTTCGCAGCGGATCGGGCGTCGTGAACACCTCCTCAGACGGAAGGTTCGGGTTGTGCACGACCCCGTCGACCGTCGTCGTCCCGGGTACCTCGCCGGCGAAGCGCGACGTCGGCAGCAGCCCGATCGTGAGGTCGGTGCCGGGCCCGACGAAGTGCAACGCGTCGAGCTGTGCGTTGTCGAGCGCGAGCGCCGCCGCGTGGATCTGCCCGAAGCGCATCCGCCACGCGCTTGCGGCATCCTGCTCGTCGAGGCGCAGGACGTAGACGAGCTCCTCCCACAGCTTCGCGAGCGCTGCGTCGCCGTCGAGCTCGGGATGCGCCACCTGGGCCCATTCAGCCGTGGCCCAGGGAACGACACACCAGTTGGTCGACTTGTCGTTGATCACGGCGTAGTGCTCCTTGACGGTCGGCAGCTGGTCACGGCCGGCCCGCCCTGGATCGACGCCGTCCATCAGGCCGGGCGGCGTGTTCGGCGAGATCGAGATGCGCGAGCCGTGCGCCGCGCCGAGCGAGAGCAGCCGCGTGCCGTACCACGGCGGCACGAACTCGAGCGAGTCCTCCGCGGCGCGTTCGGCGCGGATGCGCTTGACGTGCGGGTCGAAGTACCAGGTGTCGACGAACAGCGCGCCCCGTGCGTACGACTGCGCGGCGATCGCCTGAACGAGCCGCTGCGCGCTCGGAGCTGCGATCAGGAGCACCGGCCGGTCGGGCTGGATGTTGGCGCCGACCTCGACGATCAGCTTCGCGTATCGCTCGAGCAGGGCGTCGTCCACGACGGCTGACATTACTCTGTCCGGCCGGTTCGCCTACACTACGACCGCACCGACACACCGCCACCCCTTTAACCCGGTCCCGTGAGGCCGGAAAGGAGTCGAATGTCTCACCCTGCCGTCTCGCCGGCGTCGAAGGTCCTGCTCGACGAAGAGGCCATCCGCCGGACGCTCTCCCGGATCGCGCACGAGATGATCGAGCGCAACGAGGAGCTCGACACCGTCGCCCTCGTCGGCATTCACACGCGCGGCGTGCCGATCGCGCAACGGCTCCGGCGCCTCGTCGAAGAGCGGTCGGGCGAGGAGATCCCGCTCGGTCAGCTGGACATCACCTTCTATCGCGACGACGTGCACGTGCGCGCGGGCCAGGCGCCGCGGCGGCCGCAGCCGCTCGTGCGCGACAGCAAGCTCGACTTCTCGCTCGAGGGACGCACCGTGATCCTCGTCGACGACGTCCTCTACACGGGGCGCACGATCCGCGCGGCGATCGACGCGCTCTTCGAGTATGGACGGCCCGACCGCGTGCAGCTCGCGGTGCTGGCCGACCGCGGTCACCGTGAGCTTCCAATCCGACCCGACTACGTGGGCAAGAACCTGCCGACGACCCGCGGCGAGCGGGTGCAGGTCGAGCTGGTCGAGGTCGACGAGATCGACCGTGTCCTGCTGATCACCGAACGCGAGGGGGTGGAGGTCTGATGGCCGACCTGCGTGTGATCGGCGGCGACCTGCTGCCACCCGCAGCGGAGCGCCGCCACCTGCTGGCGGTCAGCGACCTGACGGCCGACGACGTTGCGCGGCTGCTCGCGACGGCAGGCTCGTTTGCGCTCTCACAGGAGCGCGAGAACAAGAAGCTGCCGACGCTACGCGGGCGGCTGGTCCTGAACGTCTTCTACGAGTCTTCGACCCGAACCTGCTCGTCGTTCGAGTTGGCGGCGAAGCGCCTGTCGGCCGACACGATGACGTTCAAGTCCGCCGGCTCGTCGGTCGACAAGGGCGAGTCGCTGAAGGACACGGCGTCGACGCTGTCGGCCTACGACCCCGACGTGATCGTCCTGCGCCACCCCGAGGTGGGCGCCGCGCAGTACGTCGCCGGCGTGACCGACGCCCGGGTCGTGAACGCCGGTGACGGCAAGCACCAGCATCCGACCCAGGCGCTGCTCGACCTCTTCACGATGCGGGAGGCGTTCGGCCGGCTCGAGGGACTGAACGTCGCAATCGTCGGCGACGTCGTGCATTCCCGCGTCGCCCGGTCGCTCGTGCAGGCGCTCGCGCTCGTCGGCGCCCACGCGATGCTCGTCGGGCCGCCGGCGCTCTTGCCCGAAGGCCTGGCCCCGGTATCGCACGACCTCTCCGCGATCGCCGACGCCGACGTCGTCTACGTCCTTCGCATGCAACAGGAGCGGATGCTCGCAGGCGCCAACTTCGTGCCGACCCTTCGCGAGTACACGGCCCGCTGGGGGATCACCCCCGAACGCCTGCGCACCGGCCAGCGCGTGATGCACCCGGGCCCGATGAATCGCGGCGTCGAGATCGACGCGCGGGTCGCCGACTCGGAGGCCGCGCTCGTGACCGATCAGGTGCGCTCTGGGCTCGTCGTCCGGATGGCGGTGCTCTACGACCTGCTCACGACCGGGCCGGTCGCCGTCGAGTCCGCCGTAGGGGTCGCATGATCCTGGTCGGGCGCGAGGGCGCCGACAGCATCGTTCTGCGCGGCGCGCGGGCGCTCGATCCCGTGGAGGGCCTCGACGCGATCCTCGACGTTCGCATCGACAACGGGCTGATCGTTCAGATCGGCGCCGAGCTCGACACGAACGAGCATCGGGTCGTCGACGCGGCCGGGCTGACGCTCACCCCGGCGTTCGTCGACCCGCACGTCCACCTGCGCACGCCCGGGCGTGAGGACGAGGAGACGATTGCCAGCGGCACCGCCGCCGCGGCCGCCGGCGGCTACTGCGCGATCCTCGCGATTCCGAACACCGACCCGGTCGTCGACGACCCCGAGATCCTGCGCGGACTGCGCGCCCGCGCGACCGACGAGGCGCAGGTGCCGATCGGCTTCCTCGCAGCGATTACGAAACGGCAGGACGGCGCCGAGCTCACGGAGATGGGCGCGCTCGCAGATGCAGGCGCGGCCGGTTTCACCGACGACGGCAGGCCCGTGGCCGCGGCCGGCGTGATGCGCCGGGCGCTGCAGTACAACGCGATCACCGGCCGGATGATCGCCGTGCACTGCGAGGAGCCGACGCTCACCCGGGGCGGCCAGGCCCACGCCGGCGCCGTCGCCGAGGAGCTCGGTTTGGGGGGCTGGCCGTCGCTCGGCGAGAGCCTCATGGTGGCGCGCGACGTCGATCTCGCCGGCGAGACCGGCAGGCCGGTGCACCTGATGCACCTGTCGGCGCGCGAATCGGTCGAGCATCTGCGCCGCGCTCAGGCGGCCGGCGTGCAGGCGAGCGCCGAGGTCACGCCACATCACCTCTGCCTGACCGACGAGGCGATCCGTACGCTCGATCCGAACATGAAGATGAATCCGCCCCTCCGCACCGAACACGACCGCGCCGCGCTGCTCGACGCGCTCCGCGACGGGACGATTGCCGCAATCGCCACCGACCATGCGCCGCATTCGCGCGAGGAGAAGGACGTTCCGTTCGAGGCTGCGCCCTTCGGGGTGATCGGATTGGAAACGGCCTTCTCGGTGCTCTACACGGAGCTCGTCGAGCCCGGGCTCCTGCGGCTCGAGACCCTGCTCGAGCGCATGTCCGCGGGGCCGGCGGCGATCTTCGGCCTCGAGCGGCCGCGGATCGCGGTCGGTGCGCCGGCCAACCTCACGCTGCTCGACCTCGAAGGCTCCTGGCGCGTCCAGGCGGACGGCTTCCGCTCGCGCTCTGCGAACTCGTGGCTGCTCGGCCGCCGGTTGCGCGGCCGCGTGCGGATGACGGTTGCCGCCGGCCGGGTGGTGAGCGACTCGTGATCGGGTGCCTCGTGCTCGAAGACGGCGCGGTCTTTCCCGGCGAGTCGGTCGGAGCGGAGGGATTCGCCTTCGGCGAGGCGGTCTTCACGACCTCGATGAGCGGCTACCAGGAGGTGGCGACCGATCCGAGCTTCGAGGGGCAGCTGGTCTGCTTCACCGCACCGATGGTTGGCAACTACGGCGTCGCCGAGTCGCGCTCCGAATCCCGCCGGACGCACGCCCGGGCGGTCGTCATGCGCGAGGCGCGCGGGCCGCACTGGACCGATTGGCTGCACGAGCACGGCATCGTCGCGCTCACCGGAGTCGACACGCGGTCGCTCGTCCTCCACCTTCGCGCGGAGGGGGCGATGCGGGCCGCAGCGGTTGCCGGCGACGCCGACATCGACGAGGTCGTCACCGCCGTGCGCGCCCAGCCTCCGATGGCCGGAGCCGCACTCGTCGCGGGCGTCTCCACGAAGGAGCGCTACACGTTCGCCGACGAGGGCGACGTGAGAGTGGCGGTCGTCGACTACGGCTGCAAGCGCTCGATCCTGCGACGGGTCGCGGCGAACGGCGCCGCGGTCGACGTCTTCCCTCACAACGTCGACGCCGACACACTCGTCGGCTACGACGGTGTGCTGCTCTCGCCCGGCCCGGGCGACCCCGCGCCGCTCGTCGACGAGACGAAGGCCGTCCAGGAGCTGCTCGGCCGCACGCCGGTGCTCGGAGTCTGCCTCGGCCACCAGTTGCTGGCGCTCGCGACCGGCCGCGAGACGTTCAAGCTCCCGTTCGGTCACCGGGGCGCCAACCATCCGGTGCTCGACCGCAGGACGAACCGCGTGCTCGTCACCTCGCAGAATCACGGTTTCGCGGTCGCAGCGTCCGAGGACGGCAATGTCACGCACAGCTCCCTCTACGACGGCACGGTGGAGGGGCTCGACTACCCGGGCGAGCGCGCCCGCTCCGCGCAGTTCCATCCGGAGGCCACTCCGGGCCCGCACGATGCGGCTTCGATCATCTCGAGCTGGGTCGGCGAACTGAAGAGCGCCGCCTGATGCCGCGCCGGACAGATCTCCACTCGATCTGCCTGATCGGCTCCGGCCCGATCGTGATCGGCCAGGCCGCCGAGTTCGACTACGCCGGCTGCCAGGCGCTGAAGGTGCTGCGTGAGGACGGCTTCCGCACGATCGTCGTCAACTCGAATCCGGCGACGATCATGACCGACCCCGGCTTCGCCGATCGCACGTACCTGGAGCCGCTCGACCTCGAGGGAGTCGCGGGCGTGCTCCGCCGGGAACGCCCCGACGCCGTCCTGCCGACGATGGGCGGCCAGACGGCGCTCAATCTCGCGCGCGAGCTGCACGACGCGGGTGTCCTCGACGAGCTGGGCATCGAGCTGATCGGCGCCGACGTCGACGTGATCGATCGTGCGGAGGACCGTGAGCTCTTCAAGCGCGCGGTCGAGAGCTGCGGCCTGGAGGTGCCGACCTCGCGCATAGTCACCGCGGTCGGCGAGGTGACGGGTGTGCTCCTGCCGGCGGTCGTCCGGCCGGCGTTCACCCTCGGCGGCCACGGCGGCGGCTTCGCCGACACGTACGAGCAGCTGGTGCGCCAGGTCGAGCGAGGGCTCTCGGAATCGCCGATCTCGCAGGTGCTGGTCGAGGAGTCGGTGCGCGGGTGGGACGAGTTCGAGCTGGAGGTCGTCCGCGACCGGGCCGACAACGTCGTGATCGTCTGCTCGATCGAGAATCTCGACCCGATGGGCGTGCACACCGGCGACTCGCTCACCGTGGCGCCGCAGATGACGCTGCCCGACGAGGCGTACCAGGAGTTGCGTGACGCTGCGATCGCCGTCGTCCGGGCGGTCGGCGTCGACACCGGCGGCTCGAATATCCAGTTCGCTCGCGACCGCGTCTCCGGCGCGCTGCGTGTGATCGAGATGAACCCGCGCGTCTCACGGTCGTCCGCGCTGGCCTCGAAAGCAACCGGCTACCCGATCGCGAAGGTTGCCGCCAAGCTCGCGGTCGGTTACACGCTCGACGAGATTCCCAACGACCTCACCGGCACGACACCGGCCAGCTTCGAGCCGACGCTGGACTACGTCGTCGTCAAGATCCCACGCTTCGCATTCGAGAAGTTCCCCGGCGCCGACCATACGCTCGGCACGCAGATGAAATCCGTGGGCGAGACGATGGGGATCGGTCGCACGTTCCTCGAGGCGTTCGTCAAGGCAAAGCGGGGGCTCGAGACCGAGCTCGACTGGCATCCCGACAACCTGCACCCGTGGTTCGCACGCGAGCTCGAGTCGCTGGCCGCCGAGGAGGCGCGTCAGCAGGCGGAGCCACCGGTCTACCGGCGCATCGACTCCTGTGCCGGCGAGGTCGAGGCGGCGTCGAACTACTACTACGCAACCTGGAACGAGCAGGACGAGGAGCCGCCGAGCGGCTCGGCGAAGCGGGTGGTGATCCTCGGCTCTGGCCCGAACCGGATCGGGCAGGGAATCGAGTTCGACTACTGCTGCGTCCACGCCGTGCAGACCTTCCGCCGCCTCGGCTACGAGGCCGTGATGGTCAACTGCAATCCCGAGACGGTCTCGACCGACTACGACACCTCGGACCGGCTCTACTTCGAGCCGCTCGACGCCGCGTCGGTGCTCGCGATCTGCGAGCGCGAGCAGCCGGAGGGAGTCGTGATCCAGTTCGGCGGCCAGACGCCGCTCAAGCTCGCGCGGGCGATCGAGGCGGCCGGGTTCCGCATCCTCGGGACGCCCTTCGACGCCGTCGACCTGGCCGAGGACCGTGAGCGGTTCGGCACGTTGCTCGACGAGCTCGGCATCCGCTGCCCGGACTGGGGGATCGCCGGGAGCGGCGCCGAGGCGGTCGACATCGCCGAGCGGATCGGCTACCCCGTGCTCGTTCGCCCGTCCTACGTGCTCGGAGGCCGCGCGATGCGTGTCTGCCACGAGGCCGAAGACGTGCGCATCGCCTTCTCGGGCGTCCAGGGACCAACGCTCGTCGATCGCTTCCTCGAGAACGCCGTCGAGATCGACGTTGACGCGCTCTGCGACGGCAGCGACACGTACGTGGCCGCCGTCATGCAGCACGTCGAGGAGGCAGGGGTGCACTCGGGGGATTCCGCGTGCGTGCTCCCGGCCCAGTCGCTCACGCCGGATGCGACGACCCAGATCAACTCGATCGTGAAGCGACTCGGACCGGCCCTCGGGGTCGTCGGCGTGCTGAACGTACAGCTGGCGGTCTGCGAGGACGAGGTGTTCGTGCTCGAGGTGAACCCGCGCGCCTCACGGACGGTGCCGTTTGCCTCGAAGGCGATCGGCATCAACCTCGTCGAGGCTGCCTGCAAGCTCGCGGCCGGTGCGACGATCGCGTCGCTCGGGCTGCCCGCCGAACGGCCGCCGCGCCAGGTGAGCGTCAAGGCGGCGGTGCTGCCGTTCGCCCGCTTCCCCGGCGCCGACCCGGTGCTCGGCCCCGAGATGCGCTCGACCGGCGAGGTGATGACGAGTGCGGGCGACCTGCCGACCGCGCTCGCAAAGGCCGAGCGCGCGGCGGGCCGGCCGCTGCCGCGCGACGGCGCCGTCTTCCTGTCGGTGCGCGATTCCGACAAGGCGACCGCGATTCCCGTGGCGGCGGCATTCGCCGGTCTCGGCTTCCAGCTCTACGCGACCGGCGGCACGGCCCGCGCCCTGCGTGGCGCCGGTCTCGAGGTCGAGATCGTCCGGCGCGTGAACGAGCCCGGTGATGCCGCCAGCGTCGTCGACCTGATCCGGCGCGGACGCTGCAACCTGATCATCAACACACCCGACGGAGGCCCCGAGCCGCGCCAGGATGGCTATCTGATCCGTGAGGCGGCGCTCACCGCGCGTGTCCCGTGCATCACGACGATCGCCGCCGCCACCGCCGCGGTGCACGCGATCGCGAACGCCCGCGCCGAGACGGCCATGTCGCTCCAGGAGCGCATCGATGTCGAGACCCGCGCGCGAGCGTCGTAGGGTCCTCGCCGTCGAGGCGGTCGGCCCGTACGCGCTCGTCCGCGTCGACCGGGGCGGGATCGACCCGGGCATCCCCGGCCAGTTCTTCATGCTCGAGGCGCCGGGCCGGGTGCTGCCTCGGCCGATGTCGCTGTGCCAGGCGCCGCAGGGTGAGCTCGCGTTTCTCCTCGATCCGGTCGGGCCGGGGACGAAAGCGCTCGCCGAGCTCGAGCCGGGCGACCGGCTGCACGTGTTCGGCCCGCTCGGGAACGGCTTCCGGCTCGATGTCGCGCGCCCGCTGCTCGTGGGCGGTGGGATCGGCGTCGCGCCGTTCCCGTTTCTCTCGGAGGCGCTCGAGCATCCGCCCGCGGTGCTCGGCTTTCGCTCGGAGCGGCACGCGGAAGCAGCGGTGCTCGTTCCGAACGCCGAGGTGGTGATCGATCCCGTACTCGTCACCGACGCGCTGCCCGCCGGCCGCGACGTGCTCGCGTGCGGGCCTGAGCCGATGCTCGAAGCGGTGCGCGCGCTCGCTCCGGATGCGCAGCTCGCGTGGGAGGCGCCGATGGCATGCGGGTACGGCGCGTGTTACGGCTGCGCGGTCGAGATCGACGGCGCGTTGAAGAGGTTGTGCGTGGAGGGGCCGGTCCTATGAGCTCCCTTCATGATGACGCTCGACTCAGACTTCATCGTGAAGGGAGCTCAATGGTGCAGCTGCTGAACGCGAGCGGCTGTCTCGATGCGCTCACCGCACCCGGCGTGGCGGCGTCGCTCGACGCGTTCGTCACGAAGACGGTGACGCCGGAGCCGCGCGAGGGAAACGCCCCCGTGCGGATCGCGGAGACGGAGCATGGGATGCTGAATGCGATCGGCCTGGCGAACCCCGGACGCGAACGGTTTCTCGCCGAGATGTTGCCCCGCCTGCGCCAGCTGGGCCTGCCGCTGTGGGTCTCGGTCGGTGGGTTTGCAGCCCACGAGTACGCCGAGACCTGCGCTCGTCTCGAGGACGTCACGATCGAGTTGAACCTGTCCTGCCCGAACGTCGACGAGGCGCCGGAATCGGCTGCCGAGATCGTCGCGGCCTGCCGCAAGGTGACCGCGAGCCCGCTCTACGCCAAGCTTTCCCCGCACGCCTGGGACATGGGAGAGACGGTGCGGGCGGTCGAGGCGGCCGGGGCCGACGGTGTCAGCCTGGTCAACACGCTGCGCGGTGTTGCCCTCGACCGGCAGCTGCGTCCGGCGCTCGCGCGGATCGCCGGCGGCTACTCCGGTCCCGCACTCAAGCCGGTCGCTCTCGCGGCGGTCTGCGCCGCGCGTGCCGTGACCGGTTTGCCGATCGTCGGAATGGGGGGTGTCGGCAGTGGTCGCGACGCGCTCGAGCTGATCGCGTGCGGAGCGACGCACGTCGCGCTCGGCACGGTGCTGTTTGCCGACCCGGACGCACCGCAGCGCGTCCGGGAGGAGCTCGCCGGCGAGGCCACGAGAGCCGGATTTGCGACACCGGACGAGGCGTTCGCGAGTGCCCTGACGTCCGTTGCCAAGATGGCCAACTGACGACGAACGATCCGGGTTGCACGCGGCTGTGTGGTTGGTAGGATGCTGCGCTCATGGTGCCCTCGACTCAGGTGCAAGCTCCCGTCCGTTCACTCGACCAGCGGATGGAAGCGCTCAAGCGTGCGAACGACATCCGGGTCAAGCGGGCGCAGCTCAAGAAGGACCTGAAGTCCGGCCGCATGTCGATCGAGCAGATTCTCGGTGAGCCTCCCGAGTTCGTCTCGACCGCCAAGGTCTTTGACATGTTGATGGCTGTGCCGAAGTTCGGCCGCGTGAAGGCCGCGCGCCTCCTCAACCAGTGCCGCATCAGCCAGTCGAAGACGGTGGGCGGGCTCTCCGATCGCCAGCGTCACGAGCTGATTGCCCTCTTCAACCACCGCTAGCACGGTCCGCCCGGTCTTTGTCGTCACCGGCCCGTCAGGGGCGGGCAAGGGCACGCTCATCCAGCTTGTGTTGCCGCGGTTTCCCGAGCTCGCGCTCGCCGTGTCGGCAACGACACGTGCCCAGCGTCCGGGCGAGGAGAACGGCGTGCACTACTGGTTCCTCAGCCTGGAGGAGTTCGAGCGGCGGCGCGTCGCCGGCGAGTTCCTGGAATGGGTCGACTACGTCGGCAACCGCTACGGGACGCTGAACTCCGAGATCGAACGGCTGCGGTCGGCCGGCAAGGCGCCGCTCCTCGAGCTGGAGACGGACGGCGCGCTCCGCGTCAGGCGCCGGGTCGAGAACGCGGCGACCATTTTCGTCACCGCGCCCGTCGAGGAGCTCGAGCGGCGTCTGCGCGAGCGGGCGACCGAGAGCTCGGGCGCGATCTCGGAGCGGCTGGAGACCGCGCGGCACCAGCTCGAGCTCCTGCCGGAGTTCGACTACGTGGTGGAAAATGACGACCGGGAGCACGCCGCGGACGTCCTCTCGTCGATCATCGCGCGGCGACTGGGGACTGCCGCTACCATGGCGCCAGAATGATTCATCCTCGCATCGACGAATTGATGGCCAAGGTCGACTCCCGGTACTCGCTGGTGATCGTCGCCGCCAAGCGCGCGCGGCAGATCAACAACTACCACCACCAGCTGGGTGAGGGCACGTTCGACGAGTTCGCGCCGCCGCTGATCCAGTCGCGGTCGAAGAATTACCTGACGATGAGCCTCGAAGAGATCGCCGAGGGCAAGATCGTCTACTCCTACCCCAAGAAGTAAGCGCAACCTAGAATTCCCGGTATGGCCCGGGTCTTGCTGGGAGTGACAGGGGGAATCGCGGCCTATAAGGCCTGCGAGTTGACACGGCTGCTCGTCAAGTCGGGCCACGAGGTGATTCCGCTCGTCACGCCGGGCGCGCAGCGCTTCGTCGCCGAGGAGACGTTTCTCGCGCTGGCACGGAGGCCCGCGGGCGCCGACCTCTATCCGCACCTGGCCCGCGCCGACCTGCTCCTCGTCGCGCCCTGCACGGCCAACACGCTCGCGAAGCTGGCGCACGGGGTGGCCGACAACGTGCTCACCGAGGCTGCCCTGGCCCATCGCGGGCCGGTGCTCGTCGCGCCGGCGATGAATCCGCGTATGTGGGCACACGCGGCGACGCGCGCCAACGTCGAGCTGCTGCGCGCGCGGGGAATCGAGTTCGTCGGCCCCGACGAGGGCGAGCTTGCCGAAGGAGAGTGGGGAGTCGGGCGGCTCGCTGAGCCGCCCGAGATCGCCGCGCGCGCCGAGCAGCTGCTCGCACCCGGATCGCTGGCCGGCCGGCGTGTCCTGATCACGGCGGGGGGCACGCGGGAGCCGATCGACAGCGTGCGCTTCGTCGGCAATCGCTCGTCGGGGCGGATGGGCGTCGCGCTCGCCGAAGAGGCGCGGCGCCGCGGTGCGGAGGTGATCTTGCTCGCCGCGGATCTGCACGTCGAGCTCCCCTACGGCGTCGAGACGATTCCCACGCCCACCGCCGAGTCGATGCTCGACGCCGCGGTTGCGCTCGCCGACGTCGACGTCGCCCTGCTGGCCGCAGCCGTCGCCGACTACCGGCCGGCGCAGGCGCTCGCGACGAAGCGGCCGAAGGACGGTAACGGCTGGACGGTCGAGCTCGAGCCCACCGACGACGTGGCGCGCGCCCTCGGCGACCGGAAGCGCCCCGGCCAGGTGCTCGTGGCGTTCGGTGCCGAGCACGGCGCGGAGGGGCTCGAGCGGAAGCGCGCGATGCTGCAGACGAAGCATGCCGATCTCGTCGTCTTCAACGACATCGGTCGCTCCGACATCGGCTTCGACGCTCCCGACAACGAGGTCGTCCTCGTGACGGCCGCCGGAGAGCGCACGGTCGCCAAGGCGGCGAAGGCGAAGGTCGCGGCGGCGATCCTCGACGAAGTCGAGCGGCTGATCGTCGAGGTCGAAAGGCGACCCACCTGAGCGCAGCCGACGCGTACCACCTGTTCCGGGAAGGGCAGAAGCGGCTGCGCGGCGGCATGACCGCCCAGGCGACCGTTCCGCTCGAGAAGGCGAAGCGGTTGGAGCCGCAGAAGGCGTCGATCAGGGAAGCGCTCGGGATCGCCTATTTCCGCCTCGCCCGCTGGCGCGAGGCCGAGCACGAGTTCCGGGCGATCGCCGAGGAGCTCGACCCGACCGACGACTACGCGCACTACGCGCTCGGCCGGGCGCTCGAGCACCAGGGCCGAGCCGCCGAGGCGAACCGCCACTACAAGCTCGCGAGCTCGATGAAGCCCAAATCGGCCACGTACAGCGCCCGCATCCTCGATCTCTAGCATCCGCCGGTGAAAGCGGTCGTTCAAAGGGTCCTCAGCGCGTCGGTGTCGCCGGGTGGCGCAATCGGGCCGGGTCTCTGCATCCTGCTGGGGGTCGCCGGCGGCGACAGCGAGCTCACGGCGGAGCGCCTGGCGGGGAAAGTCGCAAAGTTGCGGATCTTCGAGAACGAGCAGGGGAAGTTCGACCGGTCGCTGCGCGAAACCGGCGGCTCGGCGCTCGTCGTCAGCCAGTTCACGCTGCTGGCCGACACGGCGAAGGGCAACCGGCCGAGCTTCGCCGCCGCGGCGCGACCCGAGCTCGCCGAGCCGCTCTACGAGTCGTTCTGCGCCGCCCTGCGAGCGCTCGGAATCGACGTTGCGACCGGCGTCTTCGGCGCCCGGATGCAGGTTGCCCTGGTCAACGACGGGCCGGTGACGATCATCCTGGATTGAGCGGGGTTCTGCTACCCTCGACGCACCACTTCGAGCGGTTTTCGAGATGGGCGCGCCGCGCCCATTTTGTCTTTATAGAGCTTGGCTGAACAGGCAGCTGGGGGTAATCGGTGGCAACCACACAGGTCGAACAGGAGAGACAGCTCCAGCGCGATGTTGCGCGCCTGGTCGAGGACGCCCTGCCAGGGGTGCAGGTGCTCGCCCTCGAGCTGACGGGCAAGGAGCGCTTCTGCGTCTTCGTCGACCACCCGCAAGGGGTCGACCACGCGCTCTGCGAGCGCGTCACCGAGGTGCTGCGCCCCTACCTCGACACCTACAGCGTCGAGGTCTCCTCCCCTGGGTTCGAGCGGCCGCTGCGCACCCGAGACCACTTCGAGCGCGCCGTCGGCCGCGGCGTGCGCCTCAAGACCAGGACCGGTCGCGCGCGCGGCCAGGTCGTCGCTGCCGGCGAGCGGTCCGTCCGGATCGCGGACGGCCCGGAGCCGGTGGAAATCCCGTACGACGAGATCGTGCGGGCCAATCTGATCGATGAAGGGATCATGGGATGAGCCAGGAGATCGTTGACGCCGTTCGCGAGATCGAGCGCGAGAAGGGGATCGAGAGCGGGACGCTCGTCGCCGCTCTCGAGGACGCGCTGCTCGCGGCGTACAAGAAGACGCCGGGCGCATCCCGGCACGCCACCGTCGAGCTCGACGAGCGCGGTGACTTCCGCGTGTTCGCCATCGAGTTGCCGCTCGACCTGGAGGTCAGGCTGCTCGAAGAGGCGCGCGAGCGCGCGCTCGACGACCTCGAGCGGATCGAGGAGGAAACGGGCGAGAAGAACCACACCCTGCTCGCCGACGACGACCTCGAGATCGACTGGTCGGAGGTGCCCGACTCGGATGTCAGGCGCCAGGACGTGACGCCCGAGAACTTCGGGCGGATCGCGGCGCAGACGGCCAAGCAGGTGATCCTGCAGCGCATCCGCGAGGCGGAGCGCGAGATGATGTACGACGAGTACATCGACCGCGTCGGCGAGGTCGTCACCGGCATCGTCCAGCAGACCGGCGACCGCCGGAACATCC
>Ga0157369_10006130_pt1 | contig 13954 bp, 7 predicted proteins | sample C25metaG_FD_113461 | JGI IMG/M metagenome (GOLD analysis project Ga0157369, IMG submission 113461) | Corn rhizosphere microbial communities from Kellogg Biological Station, Michigan, USA - C2-5 metaG | ecosystem: Host-associated > Plants > Roots > Rhizosphere > Soil | place: USA: Michigan...
CCATACTGGACAGCACTCGTTCACCGCTCCCGCTCTCCCGCGATTCCAGGGTTTTCCCACCCGCCGTCGATGATTTATCGCCAAAGCGATACAAGCACCCGCCCTCAAGGATCGAATCAAAGCGCCGATAACCCCTATATCGATTCGTCGGCGAATTCAATCAGTCAATATTTCACCCAATGTCCGCCCGTACCAAGAGCCAACATGCCGATCGTGTCGTTCGGCATTGCTCTCCGGCGTATTCCTGCGCGGCGGGCACCCGGCACCACGATCCTTCGATATACCGCGCCCGCACGGCAATCGCGCTGGCATGCGCGGCGCTCGCGAGCGCGTCCGTCCTTGCCGCCCCCGCCGGCGGCACGGTCACCGCGGGGAGCGCCAACATCAGTCAGACGGGTGCAACCACCACCATCACGCAGAATACGGACAAGCTCGCGATCGACTGGTCGAAATTCAGCATTCAGGCCGGCGAAACCGTCAACTTCCTTCAGCCGGGCAGGGCGGCGATCGCACTGAACCGCGTCACGGGCAGAGAGTCGAGTGCCATTTTCGGCAACCTCAATGCCAATGGCACCGTATTCATCCTCAATCCGAACGGAGTCCTGTTCGGCAGCAGCGCGCAGGTCAACGTCGGCGGGCTCGTCGCGAGTACGCTCGGCTTGAGCGACGCCGATTTTCTGGCGGGCCGCTACGCACTCAGCGGCACAAGCACGGCAAGCGTCGTCAATCAAGGAACGCTTACGGTGCCGCCCGGCGGCAAGATCGCGTTGATCGCGAACGCAGTGAACAATGAGGGCGTCATCAACGCGCCCCAGGGCAGTGTGCTGATGGCTGGTGCGAGCGATGTCACGCTGACGCTCGTCGACGGCAGCCCGCTCGGCTATACGATCAGCCGCGGCGCAGCCAGCACGCTCGCCGCCAACGGGGGCCTGATTCAGGCGGACGGCGGCCATGTCGTGCTGACCGCGAAAGGACTCGACGCGCTGAGCGAAGCCGTCGTCAATTCGAGCGGCGTGGTGCGCGCTCGAACGGTAATCGACAAACAAGGGACCATCGAGCTCATCGGCGATCCGGATGCCGGCACCACCTCGGTGAGCGGACAACTCGATGCGAGCGCCGGGGAAAGCGGCGGCACGGGTGGCACAGTCAAAGTGCTCGGCGCCAGGGTCGGTCTTTTCGATGGCGCACGCGTCGACGTCAGTGGCATGGCGGGCGGCGGCGCCGCGCTGATCGGCGGAAATTCGCGCGGCGCCGGACCCGAGCCCGACGCATCGGCCGCTTATGTCGCGACGGGCGCAACGATCGATGCCGATGCCGTTCGCATGGGCAACGGCGGCAAGATCGTGGTTTGGGGCACGGACGCCGCGAACGTACACGGCACGCTCTCCGCGCAGGGTGGAACCGCCGGCGGTAACGGTGGCAGCATCGAGACATCCGGTCACGTCCTCGATACCGACGGCATTTCGGTCAGCCTGGCAGCGGCAACGACGGGCGGCACCGGCGGGCTATGGCTGCTCGATCCGTACAACGTGACGATATCCACCGGCACGCAAACGGGCGGCTCGTTCTCGAGCAATGTCTGGACGCCCAGCGCCAACGGCTCGGTCGTCAACGTCTCGAGCATCACGAGCATTCTGAACAGCGGCGGCAACGTCAAGATCACGACCGCCGGCGCCGGCGTGCAAGAAGGCAACATCGCCATCAACAGCAGTATCGTCAAGACGGCCGGCGGCGACGCGACGCTGACGCTGGTCGCCGACGGCCGCATCACGACCAACGCGAGCAGCGGTGGACACCGCAGCATCGCGAGCACGAGCGGAGCACTCAACGTATCGATGACGGCCAACGCCACGTCGAGCGCATCGAACACGAACGGCATCAAGCTGAGCTACTTCGATATCTCCGCGAATGGCGGCAATATCAGCGCGGTGGCGACCGGTGCACAGTCGGGCACCGTCGCCGCGCTCGACCTCGAAAACAGCACGTGGACAACCTCGGGCAACGGCAGGATCAGCCTGTCAGGCATCCTGCCCAGCAACGGCAACAGCCAGGGCGTCTATCTGCAATCGACGACACTGAGAACGGCTGCCGGCGCGATCGCAATATCAGGCACGAGCGGCGGCATCGCGACGGTAACGGGCGCCAACAGCAACGGTGCGCCGCTCTTTTCCACTAACAACATCGGCGTGGATCTGGCTGGCGGCAACACGATTCAAAGCACCGGTGGCGGCGCTATCGCATTGACCGGCACGGCCACCGGTGCGACGAGCACGTGGGCCGGCAGCGGCGTCGCCGTCGGCGCGCTGGACAGCCTTTCGACATCCGGCGCACTGACAATCAGCGGGACCGCGACCAACCCCACGTCGACGACTTATCGCAACCAGCTCTCGGCCGTCAACATTGCAGGGACATCCTCCAATGCTGCGACGCTGAGCGGCGGCACGGTCACCATCACCGGCATCAACGATGTAGTGGGTGGCTCGGCCAGCACGAGCAATGCGAATGCGGCGGTGAAGCTTCAGGGGAAGGTGAACGTGACGGCAGCGAGCGGGCCGCTCACGATATCCGGATCGAACGCCGGCGGCGACGGCGTGTGGGGTTCGGGCAGTGCCGCTGTAACGATGAGCGCGCCAGCCTCTTCGTCGATCGATATCGATGCGCGGTCGCTCGACTCGGTGAGCGGGTACAGCGGCTTTTATATCGGCGGCGGTGCAACGCTGACGTTCGCGACGTCCGCGCCGGTCAGCATCACCGCGAGCAGTAACGTGGACGCGCGCAAGGCGGTTTGGAACAAGGGCGGACTGATCACGCCCGCCAACCTCAGCATAGTGTCCACCGGCGGCTCCATCGCTGACGATACGGTCTACGGCGGTTACTTCCACGTAGGCGGCACAACGACGATCGATGCCAGTGGGCCGGGCAACACCATCAGCCTGACCAACAGCGGCAATGCTTTTAACGGCGCGCTCTCGATGAGTGCGGCCGATATCACACTGTCCAATAGCACGGCCCTGACGCTGGGTACCTCGGCGATCGCCGGAAACTTGACGCTCAGCGCACCTGGCATCGCTCAAACCGGTGCTGTCACGGTCACGGGCACCACCGCGCTCGATGCCGGCAGCAACGCCATAACGTTCGGCAATAGGGCCAATACGTTCTCTGGCGCGATCGCGTTGATAGCCGGCGATGCGACGCTCGCGAGCGGCTCGTCGCTGAATATGGGCGCATCCACGCTCAGCGGTTCGCTGAACCTGACTGCTAGCGGCATCACGCAAAGCGGTACGTTGAACGTAAGCGGCGCCGCCACGCTCAACGCCGGCAGTGGCGCCCTCGCACTGACCAATAGCGGCAACTCGTTCAGTCTGCTCACGGTCGGCAGTGCCGCCGATGCGACCATCACCGCCGCAAACGCCTTCACCGTTTCCGGCGTGAACGCGACGGGCAGCGTGCGCCTGACGACGGTGTCGGGCGATCTGACTACGACCGGAAACTGGACCGTGTCGAACGGCGATCTGACGCTGTCCGCTGGCGCCGCTACCGCGCGCGGAACGGCCAGCGGCGGCGATGTGAAGAACCGCGCGACTTTCACGCTCGACACGGGCAAAACGGTCGCCGTATACAGCGGCTCCATCGATTCGACGGTGCTTGGCGGCTCGCTCGCGCAGCGGGCCACCTCGGGCTCGGGCAATTTCCGCTACGACCGGCAGAATGGCGACGCAGCCGGTGCCCCGACCATCGGTGACGGCAACACGTACGTCATGTATCGCGAGCGGCCGACGATCACCGTCGCGCCGACGGACTCCGCCAACACCAAGGTGTACAACGGGAGCGCCGGCGCGGACCCACAGCTCGCGTATGGTATTACCGGACAAGTCAATGGCGATACCGCGGCACAAATCTTTACCGGCTCGCTTGGGCGGGCACCGGGGCAGAACGTCGGCGTCTATGCGATATCGTCCGGCACGCTGACCGATCAGCTCGGCTATCAGGTCACGTTCGCCCCTGGCCATACCTTCGGAATCACCCCTGCACCGCTCGTGATCGCGGTCAACGGCGCCAGCCGCTACATCGGCCAGCAAAACCCGTCGTTCAGCGCTTCGTACAGCGGACTGGTCAGCGGGGAGACCGTGCAAACGGCAGGGTTGCAAGGTCAGTTGACCTTTTCCACCGCTGCAAACGCTAGTTCCGGTCTCGGCACCTATGCCGTTTCCGCGTACGGGCTCTCGAGCCAGAACTACAGCATCGGCTATATCCCCGGGGCACTGACGGTCCGCACCGCCAGTGTGTCCACCGTCATGTTGGGGTCCGCTTCCGCGGACTCATCGTACGTGAGCGCCGTGGCCGATGCGGAGGCCAAAGTACGCGCGAGCGGCAACGCCAACGCACCGTTCCCGCACAAGCGATCCGGCAAGGGTGGCGCGCCGTGGCGGCCACCTTCCGTATCGACGATGCCGTTGGCGATGGTGCGGCCGGCCCATGCGTGGCAGCACCGGAATGAAACGCAGCATCATGTCATTGCGCACGACGATACGCCGCGCCGGATTCGCGCACGCGGGCTTGCGAGCCGCCATCCAGGGCGCGCTCGTCGCGCTCGCTTCCCATGCCGCGTTCGCTCAGGTACGGCCCGACGCCGGCGGCGTCGCGCGCGACGTGGCGCCGCTCGAAGCGCTGCCTGCTCCCTCGAACCACAGTTTGCTCGCTCTGCCGAAGGACACCGACACTGAAGCAGTGCCGCAGGACGGAGCGCGCATTCCCGTGCGCCGCGTTCGTGTGACGGGTGCCGAGCTTTATCCGCCGCAGGTCCTTGAAGCGCTTGTTTCCGGCCTGAACGACGGCGAACGCACGCTCGCCGATCTCTGGCGCGGCGCCACACGTATCACGCACTTCTATCGCGATCACGGATGGATACTGGCGCACGCGTATGTGCCGGCTCAATCGATCAAGAACGGCGACGTCGAAATCCGCGTCGAGGAAGGGACGCTGTCGAACGTACACGTCGTGAACGATCCGCACAGCCGCCTGCGTTCGAGCGTAATCGACGCGCATCTGGCAGCGATCGAACGCGGTGCCCCGTTGAACCAGCCAGAGGTCGACCGGGCATTGCTGCTGCTATCCGACTTGAGCGGTGCGAGCCTGAATGCCAACCTCACTGCCGGCGCGCACCTTGGGCAGACCGAGTTGGACGTCCGCAATGCGGCAACGCCGCTCATCAGCGGCGAGCTGAGCGCGGACAACTACGGCTCGCGCTATACGGGCAACGCCCGCGTGGGCGGCTCGCTGAGCTTGAATAGCCCCTTCGGCTATGGCGAGCAGTTCACCGCCCACCTGCTTGCTAGCGACTCGAACCTTTACTATGGACGGCTCGCGGGGCAGATGCCTGTGGGCAACGCCGGCTTGAGCACCGGTGTGAGCCTCACGCATACTCAGTATCTGCTCGGGTCGGACTTCGCCGCGCTCGGCGCCCGCGGCCGAGCGGACATCGCCCAGTGGAACCTGGCCTACGCGGTGGTGCGGAGCGTCCCGGTCAATGTCATCGGACAATTCACATCCGAATACCGCGATTTGTTCGACGAAGTCGGCGCGACATCGAGCGACACGCACAAACACGCGTTTCATCAAAGCTTCAACCTGCTGTTCAGCGGCAAAGACGAATTGATGGCGAGCGCGAACACACAGGCTGCGCTGCGTCTCGGCACCGGTACGCTGACGATCCTGTCGCAGCCCGCGGCGGCGATCGACGCCGCGGGCGCTCAGTCCACAGGACGATACGGTACGCTCAACCTCGATCTGCAGCGCAACCAGCGGTTGAGCAGCCGGTGGAGCCTACTTCTCAGTGCACACGCGCAGCTCGCCTCACGTAACCTCGATTCGTACCAAAAATTCACGCTCGGTGGGCCCGGTGGCGTACGTGCCTATCCCGCCGGGGAAGGCACCGGCGACGAAGGCTGGCTCACCTCCGTGGAGCTTTCGTACAAAGTCGACACGATGGTGATTCCCAGCGTTTTTTACGACCTCGGAGGGGTGACGATCAACAAACACCCCTACCTCGATGGCGAGAATTCGCGGGTACTGCGGGGATATGGCGTAGGCGTACACGGCAGCCGCGGCACCCTTGCCTGGAGCATTTCTCTGGCGTTTCGCGGCGCTCAGCATGCTCAGGCCGAGCCGGACAGCCCGATGCGCGGATGGGTGCAGCTCGGGTGGGCCTTCTAGTCGCCGGGCGGACGCGCCCAGGGCGTGGTCGAGAGGGTGTTCGACGCCACGTCGCATGCTGCCTCCCCCCTGACCGCCGAGCGCTCGTCATGACGGCGATAACACGATCGCAACGGCCGAGACTACCCACCGATCCTATCCACGGCGCTCACATCCCCGTGACTTCGTTCGTTAGCACATCCGCCGCGCGAATACGCTCACGGGGTGCCCATATTGGTCTGAGCGACGCGTTTCCAAATGGCGCCCGCCGGTCAGCGGCAGAATGGCCCCCAACACCCCCAGCGTGAACTAAACTTAAACCCCCCGGCAGAAAAGCCCCGTCCGCCATGCCGCACCTTTTCTTCGCCCCATCGATCCAACGCCATCTTCCGTTACCGGAGCGCGACGTCGCGGCGCGCTCGGTGGACGAGGCGTTGTCCGTCGTCTTCGCCGAAGAGCCGCGCTTGCGCGGCTACATCCTCGACGACCAGGGCGGTCTGCGCCGCCATTTAGCCATCTTCGTAGATGGCAAGCCTTTGCGCGACCGTCGCGGCCTTTCCGACGCGGTCGAAGCGGACAGTCGCATCTATGTAGTGCAGGCACTATCCGGCGGCTAGTACCGCGATACGGCGACAGAGCAACAGTGCTAAAGCAAAATCGGAGATAAACCCGGAGACAACCGTGAACGACGACCGCTTGCTCATAGGCACCCGAAAAGGGCTTTTCGTATTTGAAAAAGACGCTACGAACGCGCGTAGCTGGAAGCAGGCCGCTCACCATTTCATGGGCGAGCCCGTCAGCTCCGCGCTGGCCGATCCGCGTGACGGCACGCTATACGCCGCGCTGAACTTAGGTCATTTCGGCGTGAAATTGCATCGCCTCCGCGCCGGCGCGCAAGAATGGGAGCCGTGCGCCGCGCCGATGTATCCCCCTCAGCCGGAAGCCTCCATCGCGGCCACGCCTGCAGCCAACAACGAAGACGCTTCGCAGCCCACCGAGCCCCTATGGTCGCTGGAACAAATTTGGACGCTGGAGCCTGGCGGCAACGACCAGCCCGGCACGCTTTGGGCAGGCACGATCCCAGGCGGCTTGTTTCGTTCCGATGACAGCGGCGAAAGCTGGACGCTAATGCGTTCGCTGTGGGACCGCCCCGAGCGCCGCGATTGGGGCGGCGGTGGCTACGATCACCCGGGGATCCATTCGGTGTTGGTCGACCCGCGCGACAGCCGCCACGTAACGGCCGCGGTTTCGACAGGCGGCCTCTGGCAAACGCACGACGGCGGTGAGACGTGGCGTCAAACGGCCCACGGCATGCAGGCCGACTACATGCCGCCCGAGCGGCGCGAGGAGCCGAACGCGCAAGACCCGCATCGAGTCGTGCAATGCGCGGCCACACCGGACACGTTATGGACGCAACATCATTGCGGCATCTTTCGCTCGACGGACGGCGGCAATCATTGGTCGCGCATCGAAGCGCAGCCGTCGAGCTTCGGCTTCGCTGTCGCCGTCCATCCGCATGACGCCGATACGGCGTGGTTCGTGCCCGCGATCAAGGACGCGTTTCGCATTCCTGTCGATGGCCGCTTCGTCGTCACGCGCACGCGCGATGGCGGCCGCACCTTCGATCAGTTCTCCGAAGGCTTGCCGCCGGCGCCTGCTTACGATCTCGTCTATCGACATGGCTTGGCTGTCGATTCGACCGGCGGCGGCCTGGCCATGGGTTCGACGACGGGCGGCCTGTGGACGTCCGATGATGCGGGAGAAAGCTGGCGCGAAATCTCCGCGCATCTGCCGCCGATCTATCACGTGAGCTTCGCGTAATCGCCATCGGCGTTTCCATCGGCGCAGGCCCCGCGGCAGGCGAGTCGCTCGAGTTCGACTCATTCGACAAGACATCACCTGCCGCGCGTTCTCAGTAACCCGATGCCCTTACCGTCTCTCGACGCAAAGCACCGACCACATGAGCGCCGATCACCGCCCAGCCCCCGCCATCTTCACCTCTCCCAACCCCGGCTCGATCGCAGCGCCGTCTCCCGCATCCATCTGCACGCCGCGATGTTCGCGTCCGAGGCTGATCAGCACCGAGATCACCACGGCAACGGTCCCGGCAACGAGCGCCATCGCCATCCCGTAGTTGTCGCCATGCTGATGGGCGATTCCGGCTTGAATCGTCGCATTGGCCGAAGCCAGCAAATTCCCCAGTTGATAAACGAGCCCCGGGAATGTCGCACGCACCTCCGGCGGCGACATTTCGTTCAAGTGCGCGGGAATCACACCCCAAGCACCTTGCACGGATATCTGCATCAAGAACGCACCGATTGCCAGCGCGACGCTGCCGCTCGCAAACGCCCACAACGGCAGCACAGGCAATGCGATCAACGCGGCGATGGCAATCGCTTTACGCCGCCCAATCTTCTCCGACAGCGCGCCGAACACAATCCCGCCGATGATCGCGCCGATGTTGTACGTAATGGCAATCGCGCTGACCGTGTGGGTCGAGAACTTGTGTTGCACGAGCAGGAACGTCGGATAAAGATCCTGCGTGCCGTGGCTGAAGAAGTTGAATGCCGTCATTAGCACGATCATGTAAAGCGCAAGCTTCCACTCGCGCGCCAACACAGCGGCGATGCTGGGCCGCGTAGTGACATTGCGGCCGCGTTCCCACGTGGGCGATTCGGGCACGTTGCGGCGGATGAACAGCACGAGCAACGCAGGCAGCACGCCGATCATGAACATGCCGCGCCAGCCGATCGAATCGTGCAGCAGCCCGAATACGACCGATGCCAACAGATAGCCCGATGGGTAACCCGCTTGCAGAATGCCCGACATGATGCCGCGCGATTTCGGCGGAATCGACTCCATCGTCAACGCGGAGCCGACGCCCCATTCGCCGCCCATCGCGACGCCGAACAAGCTACGCAGCACGAGCAGCATTGTCAGGCTCGTCGCGAAGCCGGACGCAAGGTCGAGCAACGAAAACAAAACGATGTTCGCCATCAACACGGGGCGGCGTCCATACCGATCGGCAAGCCGACCAAATATGAGCGCACCGAGCGGACGCAATGCGAGCGTCAGCGTAATCGCCACGGTCACGCTGGTGATTTCGGTGCCGAACGCTTTGGCGATGTCCTTCAGGACGAACACCATCAAGAAGAAGTCGAACGCATCGAGCGTCCAGCCTAGATAGCTCGCGAGAGCGACGCTGCGTTGCTGCTTGGTCCATGTCATGGATCTGTCTCCTGTAGGGCTTTAGTTGTGGTCACGGTTGGCACGGCATGGTGCCGTCGCCGTGACGCCCTATAACGCAGGAGGTATGCCAGCCGTTAAACGCGGCTAACACGTTGATTTAGAGACGTTAACGATTCAACCGAGCAACCCCCTCGCGCGGAAAACCGCCCGGCATGGTCTTATCGATGTGCGGAAAACGTGACGAGCGAGGCCGCGTAAACCCGAATCGCAAGCCGATGCGCGGAGGGCTGGGTCACTGCCATGCATTCGCACACGGCGCGCTTATCCTTTAGCAAGGGCTCAGCGAGGATTCAGCGAACGCTCAGCGAAAGTCCTCGGAAGTAACGCCGAGCCTTCGCATCTTGTCGTAAAGCGTTTTCTTCGGTAGTCCTAACCGCTCGCAGGCCAGCGCGGCTCTCCCTTGGCAGGCACGCAGCGCCTCTTCGATCAGATGCCGCTCGAAGCGGTTGACCTGTTCTTCGAGCGTGCGCGGGGCCGCACCGATAGAGGCCTCCGCATCGCCAACATCGGCAAGCAAGCCAAGCGTGAAACGCTCGGCGACGTTGCGCAGCTCGCGCACATTCCCCGGCCAACTGCGCGACATCAGCGCATGCATTTGCTGCGGGCTCAATGCGTTCGGCACGGCTCGTCCATAGCGTGCCGATGCTTGCAAGACAAAATGATCGAACAGCAGCGGGATATCCTCGCGCCGTTCGCGCAGCGGCGGCACTTCGAGCACCACCACGCCTAGGCGGTAATAGAGGTCGTCACGAAAGCGCTGCTCGCGCGCGAGCGCCAGCAGATCGGCCTTCGTGCCCGCGACGATGCGGCAATTCATCTGCAGCAACTCGTTCGAACCCACGCGCTCGAACGCGCGCTCTTGCAGCACGCGCAGAAACTTCGCTTGCAGCGACATCTGCATCGTCTCGATCTCGTCGAGAAATAGCGTGCCGCCGTCCGCGTATTCGAGCTTGCCCACCCTCCGCTTGAGTGCACCCGTAAACGAGCCCGCTTCATGGCCGAAGACTTCGCTTTCGAACAGCATCTCCGGGATGCCCGCGCAATTGATCGCCGCGAAGTTCGCATCGCGGCGGCGGCCCGCGTCGTGCAGGCAACGTGCAACGACTTCCTTGCCCGCGCCCGTCTCGCCGAGGATCAATACGTTCGTGTCGGTATCGGCAAGATCGACGATCACCCGACGCAGCCGTTCGATCGCGGGCGATTGCCCAAGGAGCTTTGCCTCGATGCGATTGCGGCTGCTCGCTTGCCGTCGCAGCGTGTCGAGTTCGAGTGTGAGGTGGCGCTTCTCGAGTGCGCGTTGCGCGACGTCGGCGATGTGCTCCGATGAAAACGGCTTCTCGATGAAGTCATAAGCGCCGCGCTTCATGGCTTCGACGGCCATCGCGATGTCGCCGTGACCGGTCACGAGGATCACGGGCAGATCGGCATCGATCGACCGGATTTGTTCGAGCAGGGCGAACCCGTCGATGCCAGGCAGGCGCACGTCGGTGACGACGATGCCTGGAAATCCCTGGCGAATATGCCGCAACGCTTGCTCCGCGCGCTCGAATGGCTGTACGTCGATGCCCCGCAATTGCAACGCTTGCACACCGCCGAGGCGCACCGCAGGTTCGTCCTCTACAAACAACACCTTTAGGCCATCGGGCTCCGTGCGATCTACTGACATCATGCTTTCCTTGCTGGCGGCGGTTGCACCGACTGCGTGGGTGGCTTCGATTGACTGGGCCGCGTGTCTTGCGTCGGTGATGACGGTTGGGGCTTCTTCGATTCGGCGTCGACCCACGTATGCGCGATAGACTCGTCCATGTGCGCATCCTGTGCCTGCGCATTGACTCGGCGCAGACGCAATGTAAACGAGGCGCCCTCCGTCGTCGCAGTCGCCTCTGCTTTCAGCGTGCCGCCGAATTCGCGAACGATTCCCGCCGAAATGGCGAGGCCAAGGCCCAGCCCGGCCCCTGGCGCCTTCGTCGTAAAGAACGGTTCGAACAGGCGCGAGCGGGCCGCTTCCGGGATGCCCGGTCCGGTATCGGTCACGGTGAGCTTAGTGAAAGCGTCATCCGTTTCATCGGCGCAGACGGTGATCGTGAGCCGGCGCACGGCGCTGTCGACCATCGCATCAAGCGCATTCGCGAACAAGTTCACGAGCACCTGCTCGAGCCGGTTGGCGTCGCCCAGCACCAAGCGCTGTTCGGGCGTGGATGGGTCCAATGTGTTGCGCACGACTTCGACGTTCTCTTTGCGCAGCCTCAGTTCGACGAGGAACAGCGCATTGGCAACCGCACGCTCGACGTCGACGGGCGCAAGCTCGGCGGGCGCCTTGCGTGAGAAGCGGCGCAATTGCGCGGTGATCGTGCCCATTCGCTCAATGAGCCCCGCGATGATGCGCAGATTGTTTTCGGCTTCGTCGCGTCGTCCGCGTTGAAGAAACAGCAGGGCGTTGTCGGACAATGTGCGCAGCGCGGCCAACGGTTGATTGAGTTCGTGCGTGATGCCTGCCGACATCTGCCCGATGAGGGCCATCTTTCCCGCTTGCACGAGTTCTTCGAGCGTAGCCTTCAACGTCGCCTCGGTGCGTTTGTGTTCCGCGATTTCACTGCGCAGGCTTTTGTTTGCACGCGCAAGCGCCCCGGTGCGTCGAGCGACCTTGCGTTCGAGTTCGTCGTTCATGCGCTCGAGCGTTTCGCGCATGGCTAGGCGTTGCGCGATCACCTTCCGGCGTTGCAGCAGATAGAGCGCGACGCTCGTCGCGAGCGATAAGCCGAGCGCCGCAACGAGCGCCGCATAGCGTGCGCTTTTGCGCGCGGGGGCGATATCGGTCAACGACATGATGCGCCAGTCGGTGCCCGACACCGTTCGACTGACGACGACGAATTCGTTTCGTTGCGTTGCCGCTTCACTCGCGGTGAGCGGGTCGCCGGACGCTATCGCGTCGATCTCGGCATCCGGCGAGAGACGGCGGCGCGGTACGAGGCCGATGTCCGCGAGCGCGCCGGGGCCGCCGTATTGACGCTTGGCGTCGATGCGCGCCCGAGCCGCGGCCGAGAGCGGATGCAGCGTGCGGTATTTCCACGCGGCAAACGAGCTGAGGAACACGACGCCGTTCGCATCGGCCACGAGCACCGTCTCATCGCCGCGCTTCCATAGCGCTTCGATCGGATCAAGGCTGATCTTGGTCGCGACGACGCCCAGTTGCTTGCCGTCGGCATCGATACGTGCTGCGTAGAAATAGCCGGGAAGACGGCTCGTCGACCCGAGTCCGTAAAAGCGTCCCGTACCGTTGTTCAGCGCATTGATGAAGTAAGGCCGGTAGGAAAAGTTCTGCCCGACGAAAGTGATGGGTTGATTCCAATTGCTCGCTGCGAGCGTCGTGCCGTGCAAATCGAGCACATAGATGGCTGCGGCTTGCGAATCGGTCGTCACATCGGCCAGGTAGTGATTCACGCGCGAGATGAGCGCGGCATCGCGGGGATGTCGCAGCAATAGGGCGATGTCCGGGTTCAAGCTCAGCAGCGCCGGCAGATAGTCGTAGCGTGTGAGTTCACCCTTGAGCGTGCTCTCGTCGATGTCGAGTCGGTGCGTGGCGCGCTCGATCATCGCGCTCGTTTCGGCGCGTTCCGCGTAGCGATAGGCGGTCCATGCCCCGGCGACGACCAGCGCGGCGAACGCTAGCGCCTTCGCCGCCTGCGATGCACTGGGCAAGCGGGCGGCGATGCGCGCGGGGAAGCGCAGCCGCCTCGGTGCAGGGGCGGACGGCTCGGATGGGCTCATCTACAAGGACAAACGCAAAAAAGGAGTGCGGCCGGGAGCGCGCAGTTTAGCGAAAACGGCGATGCGCTGCGATCCGGGTAAATAGGGGCGGCCCGTTCGGCGTTGTTGTCGTGGGGATAACATTTGTTGCCATCGCAACTGTCGCCTCGTTATCTCATCGCATGCCCGCGACGTTCGACCAATTGGCCGCATTGATCCGCGCACGGTTCGCGCAATGGAGCCCGAAAGTGGCCGTCGGCGCGTTGAATGGCAAGGAACCCACAGAGTGGCGAAGGTTGCTGGCTGATAACGATTACAGTGTGCCGCCGGGTGGAGTGGAACTCGGCCCCTTCTTTTACGGCACCAGCATTACGAGTTTCGTCGTCTGGCCCAGTCGAGTTCCGCCAATGACATGTGCAGGAGGAGAATCCGATCGGTATCGGCATTAATTTCCGGATTGCGTGGCCAAGCGCACGGGCGATGGGGACTAATTGCTTGTTGAATTGAGGCTTATTCCTATTTGACTGATTGAACGGTAGATTTGTCGCTTGCCATTGATTAGAATCTTGCGCACTTAAAAAGAAAGCAAATAATCGCCATGGCCGACGCGACCGTCTTGCAACCGAAACCGACTGATATCTTTGTCTCCCCGCTAACTAAGCTGCATCGCGAAGATGTCGATTCGGCCATCAACGAGTTGGACGCGTGGCTGCGCAAGATCAGCCATAACTTCATCACGGTCGAGCGCTTAAAGAGCGTCGCGCAA
>Ga0157369_10006131_pt1 | contig 13952 bp, 8 predicted proteins | sample C25metaG_FD_113461 | JGI IMG/M metagenome (GOLD analysis project Ga0157369, IMG submission 113461) | Corn rhizosphere microbial communities from Kellogg Biological Station, Michigan, USA - C2-5 metaG | ecosystem: Host-associated > Plants > Roots > Rhizosphere > Soil | place: USA: Michigan...
CACGGTTCGCGCCTGCGCGTCCGTGATCGTGGCGGTCAGCGACTTCGCGCCGGTTGTGTTGTTGCTCGGAACGGTCGCGCTGAAAGCGAACGTGTTATCACCGGCGGTGACATCGCCGTGCGTGCCATCGTCGTAGAACGGCTGCGTCGCCGATCCTCCGATGGACGACAAGTCGGCGGAAACCACAACCCCCGTGCTGGCGGGATTGGTGCCCGGAGTCACGGCGACGGTCAAAATCGTGGTGTTCCCCTGCGTCACCGACGACGGCGATGCCGCCCCGCTGGCCGATGGGTTCGTCGGGCCTCCGCAGCTGTTCGTGGCCGTCGAAGTGTTCCGCGGATTCGGAGCGCCGGTGGCGAAGTCGGCGGCATTACTGTTCGTGTCGGTGCAACCGCCGCCGGCGCGCAGCGCGGAGAGGGTGTTACTCAGCGTCGCGGTTGGCCCCGTGCCCTCGAAACAGTTGGTGGTGCTGCCGAAGCCTACGAAGTCGAGGATTCCGCTCGTCGGGCAGGATCCGGACAGCAACGTCGTTCCGCTGACCAGCGCCACCTTCCCCGCCGTGCCCGACATGTTGATCGTGCCGGTTGCGTTCGGCGTCGGCAGGCTCGTCGTGCCTCCGGTCCCGGCTGCTTCCTGGATCAGGTAGTACTGCCCCGGATTCAGCGTGACATTCGTCAGCGCGGTCGCCTGCCACGATGTGCCTGTCGTAGCCGCGTATTGCACCGAAAGCCCGTTGAGCGAGACGGCCGACCCACCCCGATTGAAGATCTCGATGAAGTCATTCTTATAGGTAGCGCCGCTGTTGCCGCCGCCGCCATACACCTGGCTGATCACCAGCTGCGCCGGCATCGATGGGACCAGGCAGAGAAGAATAAGGACACACAACAGGATTCGGGAAGCAGAAGTCATGATGAGCAGCTCCTCGCGGATGAAAATTCAGTTTCTAAGAGGTTGGGCCCTAGGCTGGAGTGGCGCCCCACTTTGCCGTGACGCTATCAGCAGGATGGCAGGTCATCAATGGTGAAATTGTGTCGGCCGTCACACTCGAAAGGTATCGCCTGTCACGAATATGACGGGTCGACGTGCCCTTCGTGTGAATCTTGGGTCAAAACAAGAGCCGCGCTCTCCGCGCGGCCCTTTCTTTTTCTAGCAACCTGCAACTGCTTTACTTCTTCCTCAACACGATCACCGATCGTTCGTCATCCGCGATTTGCCGGAAGAAGTCTCGTGCCGCGTCGAGCTGTTCGACGTTTATGACCGGTTGCAGGATCGTTCGCGTCCGGCTCACTGTGAGCGTCTGCTTGCTCATCTCCACCTTGCGTTGGTACAGCCCGAACGGATATTTCAGTTCCAGCGGTGGTGGAAGCTCTTCCACCTCGTAGCCGTCGGGAAGGTTGAATTGGACGCTGTCTCCGACGACCGATGTTGCCGTCAGTTCCAGCGGCTGTCTGCGGTTCTTGTCTTCCAGCGTGAACGAACTCATCGTCGGAAACACGCCGGTTCGCAACAGCATCACCGGCCCCGATACCTGCCCGAAGCGAGCGGCAGTCACCCGGTATCGCAGCATGATGTCGTCATCGACCTCCGTCACTCCGAACACGTCCGCGCTCTTCAGTTCCATTTCTGCCTGCATGTTCCGGACGTGCGACTCCATGTATCGTCCGCGTTCTAGGGGAGTCATCGCCATCAACTCTTCTCGCGGCCCCTCTGCAAAGAAGCCCTGTCGCGACTCGTTCACGCCGCCGGCGATGCCGCCATTCGCGCCCAGTTCGAAACGTACCGAGTGATAGAGCGAATTTGCCTCCGGCGGCGCCAGCGGCAGACCGATGAATTCGCCCCCGCCCTCCGCCACTAGCAGTCCCTGGTTCCCCTGCAGCGAGGATGGCAGTTGCCCGAAGCCGGTGAAGTCCGAGGTCGGGTCGAACAGCACCAGCCGTCCCAGCTTCGGATGATCGATCTGCGCATAGCCCCTGTCGAATTTCATGCCCGACGGCGGCCGGATCGCGATGATCACGTGGTCGAAATTCCGCGGCGACGGGAACTTCTGGTCGATCGTGCCGCGCGCGGAATGTGTCAGCACGTAGTACGATTCGACGCCTGCTTCCCGCAACATCGTCATCAGCAGCGTGACCTTGTCCTTGCAGTCCCCATAGCGCTTGCCGAAGACCTGTCCGGCGACGTGCGGCTGGTATCCGCCCACTCCGATTTCGACCGCTACATACCGCACCTGTTGTTGCACGAAGTGCGAAAGCGCGCGGATTCCGGCAGCGTCGATCGGACGCTTCGGCGCGAGTTCCAGTACCTTCGCTTTGAGCTCCGGCGTGGCGCCCAGGCGGTCGCTCGCCAGCGCTGCGTACCACTTTCCCACTGCTGCCCAGTTCGGCGCTTCTCCCTGCCGGAAGTACGCCACCGACATCTTCCCGGCCAGCGAACTCCACGTCGGCATGGCCACTTCCGCGCGAACCGCCGGAACGTCGTCCAGTTGCCACGTCCACCGGTTCCCGTTGCTCGACGGATCGACAGCCGCATGGTTGCGCCAGTACGTCTGGTACTTCCATCCGTTCGGCAGATCGAGCGTGTAGCGCGCGTGGCGCACCGGATGCACGTCCTGGAAGTCCCACAGGTCCTGCAGCACGTCGGGACGGTCCATCTGTTCCGTCTCCCACGCCACGATGCTTCCCGGCTCGGACGAAGAGACGTACATCGTCTTTCGGCGCGTATCGCTGTATTGCACGTCGAAGTCGCTCGATTCGACTGCATCCTTCTCCTTCATCTCGTATTCCAGGCCCGTCGGGCTGATGCTCCATGCCTTGAAAGAGGTCAGCCGCGTCGTGCTCGTGTACGGGACAGCGATCATCCCGAAGTGCCGTCCTTCGGGATGCAGCACTTTGCATACATAGCGGGTCAGCGTTCGTGTGTCGTTCTCGCTCTTCACTACCGTGACCTGCTCGTAATAGAGGACGACGGCGTCGATCTCGTCCGGATAGGCGGGCACCGGCTCGCGCGCCGCCGCCTTCACCCAGTCGGGAGTTCCTGCCGCCGCCGCTGTCGCTAGCGCCAGGACGCTAACGCCCAGCTGCCACAGCCGTCGAACCACGCCGCACCACCGCGTATTCGAAGTCATTGGCCACCACCTCTCGGAAGAAATAGCGCAGGAGCGGATAGTCCTCGGCTTGCAGGTACCAGCCGTCGACGCGGAGGCTCCTCTCCACGTGCAGCGTTCGCCCTTCCAGCTTCACCGTGCGTTTGTATGCGCCCAGCTTGTTCTCCATTTTTTGCTCGACAGGAGTGGCCTCCGCGGCCATGCCCTCCGGCAGCTCGATCTTGATGTCGTCGATGTTCATGTAGGGAAACCCCAGATAGATGGGGTGCTCGCGCTTGTTCTGCCGGAAGTCGTTCCGCTCGCGCAATTGCAGGACGCCGGTTGGCACCATCATTCGTCCGGCGGTTCGCAGGGCGAATCCCGGTACCTTGATCTTCACCTCCACGTTCAGGTCGTCCTCGCTGTCCCACGGTCCCGATGAAACCAGCTCCACCTCGCTTCCCTGCGGGAAAAAGCCGCGTACCTCGTCTTCCACCAACTTCTTCTTGCCGGCTTCGTCATGGTCCAGCGCGTCGATCCGGAAGCGCAGCGCGCGCTGCCCGCTGTAACGGAGGTATAGGGTTCCGCTCAGCGAACCGTCGTCGCTCAGCCGCATCAGCGCCCTTGCTTCCCGCGTCGCCAGCTTCGCGTCCGGCGCTGGCGGGTCCACGAACATCGCGCCGTTCTTCTGCACCGGCAGGACTGAAATTCCGCTCTCGTCCCACGGCAGCATCCCGTATGGGCAGAATCGCGTTCCCGGATCGAGCCAGTCGGTTTTCATGAGCTTTCCCGCGAACGCAATCCCGACGATCGTTGTGCTGAGCTGGTCCGAATCGAGCACGTTGCGCACCACGAAGCCGCGATCGTGAGGTCTCAGCAGGGCGATGTGTGCCTCCACGTTCAACGCGCGCAGCATGGCCACGTAAAGGAGGTTGATCTCCTCGGCCGATCCGTATCCGTGCTTCAGCACGTCGGCCGCGCTCTTGTTTGCAGGAAGTTGTTTCGCTTCCTTGCGCGACTTTGCTGCCTCGAAGCTCAGGTTTCGGATCTGCTGCGCCCGCGCGTAGAGCTTCGCCGCTTTCTCCTGCCAATCGATCGTCCCCGCCGTCACCGCTTGTGCCTCGCGAGCGATGTCCTTGCTGTTGCCGATGAACTTATCGGCATACTAGTTAGAGGTCATGCTTACGCTGGACCAGTAGCTCTCCGCCCCGAACACGTCCAGCGTGTAGAAGAACTGCACCCACTCTTTCTGCGTGTCGCCCGGCAGCGAATATTCTTCCTCCTGGTACCCCGGAACATCTCTGACCTCGAGCACGCCCGCCGTGTCGAACTGCACTTTGTGTGCCGGCCGCACCAGGCCCGACCAGCGCGGGAGCACCCCCTTGAACGGATGCAGCACGAAGTACGCATGACGCGTGAACAGCTCCTGCTGCACGTCCCATCGAAACGTGGGATACGACACGGCGCGATCGATGATGTACCCGCGGGAATCCGCGAACACCTGCGGAACTTTCTCTTTGTAGCGGAGTGTGTAGCGGTATTCGAGGATCGCTCCCGGCTCGGCCCCGGGAATCGTGAACACCTTCATCGTCACTTGCAGGCGGCGGGCTTTGGCCACCACTTTGTCATACAGTTCGACCGGAACCTCGGCCGGTGCCCCGCCCGGTGGGGTCACGCGCGCCCGCGCGTCCAGCACTTCCGCCCGCTTCTCGTTGTAGAGGATCTGCCCGTCGGCGTACTTCGTCCCTTCTTTCGTCAGGATTTTCAGCCGCTCGTAGTGAGTCTCCACGCCGGTGTTGTCGTCGCTCTCCACCCGGCGATCGAGGATGATCGCCGGCGCGTTCTTTCCCGCGGGACTCTCCTTCAGCGCGAGATCTTCCGGCGGAATCGTCGGCCACGCCGGGATCGGGTTCTGTGCTCCCGCTGCGAAGGTCGTAGCGATCAAAATCCACAGCAGTGCGCGAATGCGCTTCATGGGCCACCTCTCCTTGCTGGATGGATTCCCCACGGCGCCGCCGGACGGATCCGCCCTGGCCGCGTCGACGCCCTTTGCCCCACGTTTCCCTTGGAATTTCCCGCCATTCTAGACTCCGGTCGCTTTTCTGCAAGGACATCCCTTGCCAACCTCGCGCACCTTACCCGCGCGCGACGCTCGAGTCCATGCCACTGCGTGTCAAAAGAACATCCCGTCCCAACTGTTAGCAGCGCAATCCATTAGCTGGTTTTGTTCTCGGCCCGGTGCCTGTACCGCCGGCGTCGCTGGTCTGGTACCGCCGCCGCTTGTCCTGAGCCTTTCGAAGGGCCCTCGGCGGGCTCATGGCGGCAGAACGCGCCCCTTCGCCGAGCGCCCACGTTTCAGTGTTGTCATCCTGAGGCCCGCATTTGGCCGAAGGACCCCCGCACCGCTCACATCACCCGCACCGCCGACACCTTTCCCACGCCCCTCTCCACGGCTGATTGCTGTCTGCTGTTTGCTTCTTCCCAAAACAAAAGCCGCGCTCGCGCGCGGCCTTCTGTGTCCTCTGTGCTGCCCTCGTGCCCTCTGTGGTTTGCTTTTGCTTTACTAACCACTAGCCACTGCCTTCAATATTCCAAAAACCTCACAATCGGAATCGACACACTCCCCATCGTCAACGTTCCATGCGTCGCGTCGCTGAACGTCAACGACATCCCCACGTCCGACCCGCTCACCGGATGCGCGCTGTACGTCCCTTCCGGACTCGTCAACTGCGGTCCTCCGGCATACAACTGCCACGTGCCCGAGTAGCTCGTCGGCGAAGTCAGCGCCCCCGTCGCCAGGTACCACACTGGGTTGCCGGTGCTGTCGTAAACGTACGCGACAATAAACACCGCGTTCCCTTGGATCTCGATCCCATAACCCGTCCCTGAAAGCGACGAACCCGCCCACCACCAACCGCTCTGCGGCGCTCCCGCCACCGGCGGTGTAGGAGGTGCGGGCGGCAGCGCGCTGAATGAGAACCGCTGCAAGTTCACTTGCGTCCCATCCGGCCGCGTCATCACCGCATGCGTCGAATCCAGGAAGCTCAACCCGACGTTTCCGGCGGTCGAGAGTCCCGGCGCCTTGTACGGCCCCGTCAGCGTCTGCCCACCGGTCGGCTTCAGCCAGGTGTTCGTGTAGCTCGATGTCGCTTGCCCGTACTGCCCCGTCGACACCAGCCACGTGTCATTCCCCGCCGTGTCATACAGAAACCCACCGATAAACATCCCGTTCCCCGACTTCCCTCCATACTCGACAAAGAATCCCGTGCCATTCAGCTTCGGATCCCACCACCAACCGCTCTGAGGCACGACCTCATTAGTTGCCGTCACAAAGAAAGTGACCGTGTTCGAAACCGCCGACGCCGGCGTCGTCACGCTGATCGACGCGGCGGTGGCTGTTACGAGGTCCGTCGCAGGAATCTGCGCGGTGAGCGTGTTTTGGTCGACGAACGTCGTCAGCCGAGCCGAGCCATTCCACTGCACTGTCGAGCCCGACACGAAGTTGCCGCCCGACACGGTGAGCGTGAACGCTGTCCCGCCCACCGGCGCGCTCGCCGGGGATAAACGGCTGACCTGTGGGATCGAAACTACGTTCGTCAGCAAAAAACTGACCGAGTTCGCGGACACCTTCGCATTGGCCGAGGCCGCTGTTACGTCATAGGACCCGAGTAACAAGTTTGCTGTGAAGATCGGTGCCGTTGCGATTCCTGTCGAATCCGCAGTCACAGCCGCACTGCCACTGAACGTCCCGCTTGCGCCCGAAAGCGGCGCCGCAAACGTCACGGGCAAACCCGCGACCGGGCTGATGCATGATGCGCAGTTCTCCGTCGCTTTCACCTGCAGCGCAGTCGCGAACGGTGTGCCCGTGATCGCGGCCTGCGGCGAACCCGCCCTGACCGCCAGCGTCGCGCCTTGTAATTGCACCGCTCCGATGTCCGTCAGGCCGTTGACCACGCGCGCGAACCCCCCGCCGCGCTGATCGTTCGTTCCAAGGACGACGGGAGGCGCCACGTTCGTCGGATCAATGTTCGGATCGCCAGCCCCCAGCACCGGACTGTTCCCCGTGGGAAGCATCGTCAGGGTTGGGCCGCCGTTGTTGGCGAGCGCGGAAAGTGCAGCGTTCACGGGACTCGCCCCGGTGCCGACGATGTTTCCATTCGCCCCGTTCGCCAATCCGGTCATTCCCGTCCCGTCCCCGATCAGGTTGTGATTGCCGAGGAAGACGCCGCGCACGTCGGGGCTTAAGTTGGCGGTGTTCCCCGCCACCACCGTGTTCAGCAGAGCGCACCCCGTCGATGCGCTGCAAAAGAAGCCGCCGCCGGTTGGAGCGGTATTCCCTGCGATCGTGCTGTTAATCACTAACGTCGGAGTGGAGCCGACGATGGCGCCGCCGTTCGTGGCTTGATTGCCGTTAAATGTCGAACCCGCGATCGTCATGTTCCCCTGGTTGGCGATCGCTCCACCAGAGCTGATCGCGCCCGTGACGACATTGCCTTGAAAAGTGCTGTTCGTGATGGTCGCGGTTTCCGCTGGGCTATTAAATATTCCTCCACCACTGCCTGACAGAGTCGCCGTCCCGGTAATCGTATTGTTGGAGAACGCGCACCGGTCGACTGCCAGGTTCCCGAAATTGAGAATTCCAGCGCCGAACCCGCCTGCGGAGAGCCTGTTATTCGTGATCACACAGGAATTCAGCGCAAGCGTTCCTGAGTTGCTGATACCCCCACCGGCCGAGGCAGAAGAACCGAACTCAACGGTGATGCCGGAAATGGAAGCCGTAGTGCCATGCAGAACGTCCAGGACTCGTACGCTGTTGTTTCCGCTCAGCGCGAGCTGGCTTGCGCCCGGTCCTTGAATCGTCACGTTTTGCAGGATCGCCAGTGGACTTGCCAGCGTGACCGTACCGGTGACACTGAAGGTGATCGTGCTGCCTGCTGCGACGCAGCTGAGCCGGTCTCGCAGCGATCCCACGCCGCTGTCATTCAGGTTCGTCACTACCGGCGTGCATTGGGCCAAAACGCCGATCGAGCTCACCAGGACCGCCGCAGTCAGAAGCGTGCGGCCGACCAGCTTGAATGCCGCGCGCATCTACGCTTCCTCCCGGTAAATCACCCCGCCGAGATGCAGGGTGGCAATGACCGTGACACCGATGGGTGCGCAGTATATAGGGAAACAGTCTTCATCTTTCGCGCGAAAGCGCCCAACCAAAGGCCGGGTGCCCCACCCTCGCCCTCGTTTGGCGTGGGTGGGTCTTTGCGCCGCCCGAATCTTCACGGCTGTCATCCTGAGGCCCTGTTTTGGCCGAAGGATCCCCTGTCGTTCACCTCACCCGTACCGCGAACACCTTTCCCACGCCACTCCCACTTCTGTCATCGCGAGGCGGTCACCGTGGCGACCGCCGAGGGATCTGCTGTTCTCTTGCGGTCGGATCAAAGGCGCCAAGTCCGTCGTGCTCTCGATCCGGTCGCCAAAGAGACTGCCGCGTACCGCCTCACTCTTCCGAGCCACTCTTTTACCGCTGAATGCTTAATGCTGTCTGCTGTCTGCTGATTGCTCCTCCCAAAACAAAAGCCGCGCTCTCCGCGCGGCTCTGTGCCCTCTGTGCTACCTCTGGGTCCTCTGTGGTTTGCTTTTGCTCTTTCTAACCGCTAGCAACTAACTACTAATATATCGTCCCACGATACATCTCACTTCCCGCTCAAAATCTCCACAATCCGATCGAAGTCCTCCAGCGACGTGTACTTGATCACGATCTTCCCTTTGCTGTGACGGTCCTTGATCTCCACCCGGCATCCCAGTGCGCGCTCCAGGTCGCGCTGCGCCGCGATCACGTTGGGATCGATCGCCGCCTCTTTGAACATCGCGTCAGCCTCGAGCTTCTTCTTCGCCTCTTCAATGTTCTCTTTGAAATGCAGGATGTGCGCCACCAGGTCTTCCGTCTCGCGCACCGACAGGCCTTCCTTCACGATGCGTCGCGCCACGCTCTCCTGCGTCTCCAGCGTCAGCAGCGTCAGGAGAACTTTCGCGTGCCCGAAGCTCACGTATCCGCGCTGGATGTCGAGCTGCACGCCTTGCGGCAGTTTCAGCAAACGGATGTAGTTCGCGATCGTCGTGCGCTCTTTGCCTGTGCGCTGCGACATCTGCTCCTGCGTCAGTCCGAACTCGTTGCTCAGCCGCGCGAACGCACGCGCCTCCTCCATTGGGTTGAGGTCTTCACGCTGGAGATTTTCGACGATCGTCATCTCCATCGCCTGCTCGTCCGACACCTGACGCACGATCGCCGGGATCGTGTTCTTCCCCGCCAGTTGCGACGCGCGCACGCGACGCTCGCCGGCGATCAGCTCGAACCGTCCGCCGACTTGCGGCCGCACCGTGACCGGTTGCATCACGCCGCTCGCCGCGATCGACGTCGCCAATTCTTTCAGAGACTCTTCCGTGATGATGTCGCGCGTCTGGTAGCGGTTCCAATCGATCAGCTCGATCGCCAGCTGCTGGATCTGCTCGCCCGTCGCCGCCGGCGATGCCGCGCGGTTCGACGCGCCCAGCAGCGAGTCCAATCCGCGGCCCAGTCCGCGCGTCGCCGGCTTCTGTTGCGGGTTCGTGTGTGTCTCGCTCATTTCGTTTCTCCTGCCGCGGTTGTCACGATTTGTGACTCATGCACCACGCGCTCCGCCGACGACGGCTTGCGCTCCAGCTGCCGGCCCATCAACTCCTTCGCTAGCTTGATGTACGCCTCGGCGCCGCGCGATCGTACGTCATGCAGCAGCACCGGCTTGCCGTAGCTCGGAGCCTCCGCCAGCCGCACGTTGCGCGGGATCTTCGTCTGGCAAAGCTTCTCGCCGAAGTGCCGCTCCAACTCCGCTGTCACTTGCTGTGCCAGCAGCGTGCGGTCGTCATACATCGTCAGCACCACGCCCTCGATCTCCAGTCCTGGATTGAGGGCGGCGCGGATCCGCTCGATCGTGTCCAGCAACTCCGAAACGCCCTCCAGCGCGAAGTATTCCGCCTGCATGGGAATGAGCACGGAATCGGCCGCCACCAAGGCGTTCAGCGTAAGCAGATCCAGCGCCGGCGGGCAGTCCAGGACGCAAAACGTAAAGCGGTCGCGCACCGATTCCAGCGCCTTTCGCAGCCGGAATTCGCGCTCCTCCATGTCCACCAACTCCAGGTTCGCGCCGATCAAATTCTTGTGCGACGGCAGAATATGGAGGTGCTCCAGCGCCGTCGGGAGGACCGCATTTTCAGCGGCTGCGCCGCCCATCAGGACGTCATAGGTGCTGAGGCGGGCGGGATCTTTGGTCAGTCCGACACTGCTGGTGGCGTTGGATTGGGGATCGCAGTCGATCAGGAGCGTGGAAACTTCCGCCGCGGCGAAGGACGCAGCCAGGTTGACGGCGGTGGTTGTCTTGGCCACGCCGCCTTTTTGATTGGCGACGGCAATGAGTCGTCCCATGAGAGGAATCGCAGATTTCGCAGGAGCAACCTGACTGTACTGCTCTGCAGATAGGTAGGCAAGGAAACATTCAGTGCAAAAACCGTCGATTTTGTGAATTGTTCCACGTGGAACAATTTTGGGCGGGTCGGGGCGCAAAAACCAAATTGTTCCACGTGGAACAATTTGTCGGTCAAGGAAGTTCGGAAATCACAATTGTTCCACGTGGAACAATTACGATGACGAATGACATTTCCCACTATTCCATCAAATTCTAGGTATTGTGGCGGCATTGCACCCTTAATTACGAGATAAAATACCACTATTACTAGTAATATTCGATTTCCACATGTTTATGTCTATGTTTACAAGTGAGATGCGTAGTGGTCTGTAATTCTTGTATGCGGCTGCGCAAGGGACGGCGTAAAGGGCCGATCCTGGCCGTTTTGTTCCACCTGTTAACTACGTTGATTCTGGGTTGAGTTCCGAGAAGCTGCGGTCGCGAGATGGTCTCAACGAAGCCAATAGGATTGAATTGGCCCACATGAACAGTCTGGGAGCGGCATTCCGGAAGGAGACGGCGAATACTGGGCTCGAAAGCGCCATCGGCGGACCACTTGTTACAAGGCTGATTCGTACGTTCAGGGATTCGCACCCGCCAGGAGAATGCGGGCGCTGGAAAGTGGAACAGGGACGGGCTCGGACCACCGGAGTTGGCGAGCGTGATTCCTGGCGGTGTCGGCTTGGGAGTCTCCGATCAGGAGGGCGAGTCGTCCGCTTGGGGCGACGAGGCGAGTTGCGACTTGCAGCGCGGATTCAAAGTGCTCGACAGCGCGCAGGGTGACCAGGTCAAAGACGTGTATCCCACCCACACCAAAAGAAGGCGAGGGTGGGGCACCCGCTATTTGTGATTTGTGATTTGCGATTTCGGATTGATCGCGCAGCAGGTCTTCCGCGCGGCCGGCGAAGACGTCGGCGTCTTTTAATTGGAGGGCGCGGATGACTTCGCGAAGGAAGGTGGCTTTCTTGTTCTGCGATTCGATGAGTGTGAGTTGCAGCGCGGGCGCCCAGATCTTGAGCGGGAGTCCAGGGAAGCCGGCGCCGGAGCCGAGGTCGGCAGCGGTCGTTGGTCGTTGGTCGTCGGTCGTTGGCAAAAGATAGCGGGCGGCGAAGAGGGATTCGCCGAAGTGTCGCGACACGATATTATCCGGCTCGCGCACGGCGGTGAGGTTGGTGCGGGCGTTCCAGCGAAGCAGCAGGTCGAGGTAGGTGGCGAGTTGCGATAGTTGCGCCTCCGAAAGGCGGCCGTCGCCGAGGTAGGGGAGGAGCAGTTCGGCGATGGCGTCGGGAGACATGAGGGCAGTTTCGCGATTCCAGTTTCTCGTTTCTCGGCTGGAGTGGGAAGTGGCGGGATAGCAAACAGCAATCAGCAGACAGCCGTGAAGGGAGAGAAAGGTGTGCTTTGTGGCGTCGCTCTGCGACTCGGGCGCGCGGCGCAAGTTGACCTGGGACTTACGTCCCAGGCTATCGCTGTGCTGCCGCTCTGCGGCTCTCAAGAAAGACCCCGCTTTTCGCCACACCAAGCCAAGGGCGAGGGCTAAAGCCCTTTCGTTGGCATGACTGTTCACCGGCCTGAAGGCCGGTGCTCCCACCGAAAAACTTCCACCGAAAAGCAGATTCCTCGGCGGTCACCGCGGCGGCCGCCTCGTGAAGACAGGAGTGGAGAGTGGCGTGTGAAGGTGTCTGCGGTAAGGGTGACGTGAGCGGCGCGGGGATCCTTCGGCCAAAGACGGGCCTCAGGATGACAGCCGTGAAGATTCGGGCATCGCAAAGACCCACCCACGCCAAATGAGGGCGAGGGGTAGGCACCCGGGATGACTGCCGTGAAGTCGTCAAAGACCCACCCACGCCAAAGGAGGGCGAGGGTGGGGCACCCGGCCTCCAGAAGAAGGACCACCCCAAAAGAGGACTAAGACGGAGCACCGTGGGCAAACAGCGGAAAGCCGCGCGGGGTGCGGCATTTGACGGAAGCAACTAAGGGAAACGCCGGAAAGGGACTGAGTTCGTTCGCAGATAGGATCGAGGCACCGAGCCGTGTGCGGCGAGCGCGACGATCTTTCGTCAAGGCGCGCCGGCAGTCTTGTTCAAGGGGACAGGCGCGAAGATTCCTGTGCGCTTCACGCGAAAGATAGAAGACGGCGAAGGGTACGCTCGGAGATGGGGCAACGGTGCCGGCGGATCTGGAATGAGTTCAATGGGCCTAAGTTGGTGGAAGAGTGCGGTGGTGGCTGCGATCGCGGTCATGTTCGCGGCTTCGGCGCGGGCGCAGTCGCGTCCCATGCGCTTCGTCAACACGGGAGCGACGCCGGCGGACATGGTGTACGACGCCGCGCGCGGCCGCGTTTATGTCTCGGTGCCGTACATGGACCGGGTGTACGTCCTTGCGGCGTCGGACGGCAGCCAACTGGGGACGATCGACGTGATGTCCCCGTCGTACATGGACCTGTCGCCTGATGGCTCGCGGCTGTACGTGGCGACGCACTACAACTGGTTCGGCGTGGACGCTTTGTACGTGATCGATCCCGACAGCATGAAGGTGATTGGGGTGCAAGGGGAGGCAACGAACCGGTCTGACGTGTGGGGGCGATTCGACGCCTACGACACCGAGCCGAAGAGCATCGCCGCGCTGCAGAACGGGCGGGGGATGATGGTGCTGGCGGCTGACGCATCGACTGGCACCGCGCCGGTGGAATGGGATCCGGCGAGCGGGGCGGTGCGCAATGTGCCGGACACGACGCTGCAACTTTTGGCGGGCATGCTGGTAAAGAGTCCCGACGGCTCGCGGGTGGTGATCCCCGGCGTCAATGGGCTGTGGACGTTCGACGCGAACGGCAATTACGGGATGCTTACGCCACCATCGAACACGGGAATCCTGGCCTTCCATCCCAATGGGAAACAAATGGCGTTTGTGGGAACCGACGGCATCCACTTCACAGACCTGAGCGGGAACCAAACGTCGGTGGCGCCGCTGAACACATACGCGCAGTTGGGATTCGCGTACAGCCCCGACGGATCGCGGTGCTTCGTGTGGCGCCAGCTGCTGGATGGCAGTTCGCGAGCTGTGATCACGGTAATCGATACCGCGTCGGCGACGGTGCTGGGAGACGTTCCGGCGTTCCAGGCGGAGCGCGAGGCCTTTTCGAAGATGATCGCGACGAGCAACTCGACCACCTATGGACTGGTCGAGTATGGCGTGGTGATCACCGACGTCAGCCGGCCGGCGCCACTGACCTCAACTTCACAAGAAAGTCTGGCGCTGCCCGCGGCGGCGACACCCAGCAGCGGACCGCTGAGCGGCGGGCAAACGACGGCGATCAGCGGCGTGGGATTGACGGCGGGTATTCCGCTGCTGTTCGGCAACAACACAACGACGCTGGC
>Ga0157369_10006132_pt1 | contig 13951 bp, 13 predicted proteins | sample C25metaG_FD_113461 | JGI IMG/M metagenome (GOLD analysis project Ga0157369, IMG submission 113461) | Corn rhizosphere microbial communities from Kellogg Biological Station, Michigan, USA - C2-5 metaG | ecosystem: Host-associated > Plants > Roots > Rhizosphere > Soil | place: USA: Michigan...
GAGCTCAGCCTTGTTGCCGGCGTTGTGCGTCCACATGACCAGCTCGCCACCGGAGGTTCCTGCACTGCCTCCGGCCTTTGCGCAACCGGTCAGTGCCAGAGCTGTGGTGGCGACGATGACGCCTGCCGCCATCAGTTTTCGACGGGCCTTGGTTCTCACGGGATCCTCCATTGGACTCGGGGGTAGACGAGGGGTATTAGACGAACTGAACGCATTTAGTTTTGGCCTAAACGCGTTTAGGCGTTGAATGTAGCAGTAGTATCGGGGCGGCGCAAGCGTGGCGGCGGTTTTGTCGGCTACGGTGCCCGGGGAGGATGATGACGGACGTGAGCAAACGGGCGACGATCGCTGATGTGGCGCAGATGGCCGGACTGTCCAAGGCGTCGGTGAGTCTGATCCTGAATGACCGGCCGGACACCGGGCTGTCTGCGGAGACCGCTGAGAAGGTTCGGCGGATCGCCGCAGAGCTGAACTATCGCCCCAACCCCGCAGCCCGCGCCCTGCGTTGGGGCACCACGCAAACCGTGGGTTTCATCTCCGATGAGGTCACTCTGACCCGGTATGCGACGGCGATGATCCGGGGGGTGCTCGATGTCGCTGCGGAGAGCGGGCATACCGTCCTGATCGCGGAGCATGGCCACCATCCGGAGCGGCTCTCCAGTCAGCTGGAGACGATGCTCGATAACCGCGTGGGCGGGTTGCTGTTCGCCGCCATGGCGGCCAGGCAGGTGGAGATCCCCGACCTGCCCGGCGGGCTTCCCATCGTCATGGTGAACGCCACCACCTCCGGAAACGCCCCCGCGGTGCTGCCACAAGAATTCGACGCCGGCGCCGAGATCGCCAACACTCTGATCCAGGCCGGGCATCGCCGGATCGCCCTGCTGGGCCGGCGCACGCCCGAGCAGATCCCGCCGGAGGTCTCAGCGACCATCGGCGATCGGCAAGCCGGCATCGACCAGGCGATATCCGATGCGGGTCTCCAGCTGGTCGCGCAGGGCTTCGAGGCCGAGTGGGCACCCGCGGAGGGGTACCGGCTGTGTCGGGAACTGCTGGAGTCCGGGGTGGAGTTCACCGGGCTCATCTGCATGAACGACAACCTCGCGTTCGGGGCGTATCAGGCACTGCTGGAAGCCGGGATCCGGATTCCCGACGACGTGTCGGTGGTCTCGTTCGACGACGACGAGATCGCAGGCTACCTCCGCCCCCAGCTGACCACGGCCCGGCTGCCCTACGAGCAGATGGGCCGCATCGCCATGGAACTGCTTCTCAACGGCACCGACATCCCCCACCGCACCCTGGTCCCCATGCCGGTGATCCGGCGAGACTCCGTCGCCCCACCCGCTGACGACGTCGAGGGGGCTTCACGGTGAAAGATCCGGTCCTGCCCGCAAGCTTTGACCTCCTGGCCGTCGTTCCGATGTCGGCTTGGGCAGCGATCCTCTTGGCAGCTCTGCTCACGCTTGCCAGGTCCACCGACGTCACCCCGAGCGAACGAGTGTGGCGGAGTATCGCGATAGTGCTTCTGCCCCTTGTCGGGGGCGTCAGTCGGTTGATCGCCTACTGGATCGACCGGAGCCGCCTCGCGCGTCGGTAGACGCGTCTCGCGAGGGTTAGCGTGGGACCATGAGCAACCTCAGGGCGATTCGCATATGGATCGTCATCTTCATGGTCGGTCTGGTCGTGAGCGGGGTGACGGCGTTCCCGCTCGAGACCGAGCTGCGTGTGGCCTCCAGCGTGCTCCACGCCATTCCGGCAGCGGAGCTCCTTCCGGGGCTTGTGCAGTGGATCGATCGGGTCCGCGACGCTCTCACCGAAAGCGGGGCACAGTACCCGTTCCTCGCGTACGGGACGGATTGGCTGGGGTTCGCTCACCTGGTCATCGCCGTCGCGTTCATCGGACCGCTCATGGACCCGGTCCGCAACATCTGGGTTCTCCGGTTCGGGATGATCGCCTGCGCCATGGTCATTCCTTTCGCCTTCATCGCCGGCAGCATTCGTGGCATCCCCGTCGGTTGGCAACTGATCGACATGTCGTTCGGCGTCCTCGGCGTGATCCCGCTCATCTTTGCCTACAGGCGCACACAGCGGCTTGCGACCCCTGCCGCGCCACGAATCGTTCCTGATACAGGAGTTGAAGCGTTGCCGGGCAGGGCGCAGTTGTAGCGGCCTCGGCACTCCGTGTGGCCCGCTATAGCGTGAGAAAACCCCGTCATTTCGTTGAATGACGGGGTTTTTGGTGGTCCTTCGCGAGGAGCTTCCGAACCTAAGTTCAGTCGCGATGAGCGCATGGCGCTGGATGAAGGACAACCCGGTAGTCAGTAAACCTGAGTTCGTTTTAACAAAAACCATGCTTCAGGTCCAGCGACGGCTGTCCGACGAAGACCAACAAACGCGTGATTGCCGCCTACCGATCCGGCAAGACCGTCTACGAAGTCGGTGCCAAGTTCGGCATTCATCGCACTACGGTCAGCGCCATCATGCAGCGTCACGGCGAAGATGCGTCGTCAGCCGAAGCGGCCGTATCGTCGCTCCGCAACCCAGTGATTTGCCCACTGAGGTTCAGCAACGCTCGAGCGAGCTGGTGCAGATTCGGGTCTGGCCTGGGCATTACCATTTTCACCGGGTGGATATCCGGGTTGGCTTCGCTATAAGCGCGTGGATGTCCACACCCGAGATCGACAAGTTCAAATGGCTTCCAAGAGCAACCGACTACCAGTAGATCGCAACGAATTCCACATCGAGTAACAATGGCTCGTCGTCTTCTTTAAGTTTCGGAGCTGTCGGTGTGACCTGACTGAGCGAGTTCGCAGTCGGGAAGAGAGAGAGCCCGACGGCTTCGCGGGCAGCAGTTCGAAGCTCTAGCGCACGCGCTGACTCGATTTCTCCACCGACAAGCTCGAGCACGTACTTTGTCAGCAACGAGAAGGCACTGGTCTGATCCGACACGGTCGCCGAACGAGTCTTTAGCTCCGCAATGCTTTGAGCGACGGCTTGCTTCTGTTCGGATTCCAGCGACTTGCCGACTTCGCGAAGAAGCGAATCGACGTAATGCGACAGTGCGGCGGCGAGCTTCGTATCAGGTGCACTCTCGTTCGGTGTGGAGGGTACTCCGCCGAACGGAACGCGGCCAGCAGCGTTGATCTGTTCCACAAGGTCTGGTGCTACCTCGTTAAACAAGTCAGCAAGCTTCACCGGCGTCCAAGAATCCTTAAGACCCGAGTGAGAGATTCGTGCGAACACGGTGAACTCAGCTTCCGAGAAGAGGACTCGACGTAGATCTTTCCAATAGGCCTCTTGCTCGGTTACCCCAACGATTACCAAAGGCCGACTCCGGAGCTCAAGTCCTCTGATTAGGTCCTTGTGCGCGACGTATTGAACCTCGTCGATCTCCACGACAACGTAGTCGACCGCGACAGCTCTGATCGGCACCAAGCCCGCCAAGAGCCTCTTCAGAATCTTGTTGATCGGTTGGATTTCCTGCAGCGTGGTGAGCCCGCCTTCGGCGGCGAACATGTCAGGGTAGTCCTCGGCCATCGACGTGAACTCGGATACCATCGTCCCGAGGTGAAACACCGGATCGGCGGCGAGTCTGACACGTAATTCGACTAGCTTGCCTCGCTGTAACTCTGCTGCGGACGCAAGCTTCGAGAGCGTTTCAGTCTTCTTGAGGCTCTCGATGCCATTCGCAGGACTATCGACCAAGACGGGCTCGATGATTCGGAGCCCGTCGATCACATGCAGGTCTCGGAATCGGGACTGGACAGTTGCCTTGCGAGAGGTCTGGATCGTGCTGCTGTTGTTCGTCTGGTAGCGCGAGGTGACTTCGGCCTTGGCGATAACCCCAGGATTGACACCTGCGGTTGCGTCAATCGAGGCCTGGCTACCTTCGCTGGCCTGCTCGGACTTCGAATCCGTCACCTCACCCTTCTGCGATGAGAGAAGACTCAGGAGGCTCACTTCGTCGAGATAGATGAACTCGCGAAGATCCGGCCGTTTCGGATCGGCCGTCGTTTGGTTGGGTACGGCGTCAGGCTTCCTGCGAAATAGACGATGCCACCAAGATGATCTACTCATGCCGCCATCTCCTCCGCCACCACAGACCGATGAGGCCGCAGAGCGATCCGCTCAAGCGCCTGCACTATGTCTTCAGGAGATATCTCGGCTCGGGAATCACTAGCAGCCACGAGAGCGGCTTCCGTCCAAATGAAGGTCAGTTCAGCGGCCGACCAACCTTTAGTGAGCATGGCTACGTCTTCTAACGGCAGATCCGGCGCGGTCTTGAGGTGAGCACCTGCGACTTTCAGAATCTCGTACCGATCCGTGCGGGAGGGGAGACCAAACTCGATCTCCCAATCGAACCGACCGGGGCGAGTCAACGCAGGGTCAAGTGTGTCGACCCGGTTAGTTGCAGCGATGACAATGACGCTCTTGCCCTTGTTATCGAAGCCGTCCATCAATGTAAGGAGTTGGGCGACCAATCGCTTCGAAGCCTCGTGTGAGTCGCCGGTTCGCTTCTCGGCGATGCTGTCAATCTCATCAAAGAAAATGATCGCCCGTCCGCTCTTGCTATTGGTTGCGGCCTCAAATATCCGTCGAAGCGTACCCTCAGTGTCGCCCAGCCACTTGCTGATGATCGACGGACCACTGATCAGGTAAAAGTCCGCCTTGGACTCTCTGGCAATGATTCGCGCCAGGTGCGTCTTCCCAGTGCCGGGCTGTCCGGTGAATAGGACGCCCTTGACTGGTCGGGCACCGATGTTCTCTAGCTGCTCTCGGCGCTCGAGCTGGGTTTCGATAAGTTCCTTGGCTCGGGCCACTACCTCGGGGTAGCCCCCGAAATCCTTGAAGGTTGGACCTTCAGCGCTCTTGTCACGGAGGTACTCGGACTCGATGTTCTCGGTGTCATCGCCGATGAGCCCGCTTTTGATTGGACGCTCCGAGAGCATCTCAAGCACACCTTGCGCATCGTTGTACTCCACCATGTTCCCGGGCTTGACGGACACATCGCGTGGATTCTTAACACGCTGGAATCCGACTCCGCTATCGACGAGGACAGTACCGTCATCCAAAATCCGTCGCACAGCTGAAATTTGGTTCGTCTCTCGCCAAATGTCTTCGGGAGCGAACTCCCAGTTATTCTGGCCGACAATGATGACGTCGCCTGATTTGACATCGTCGATGTTGACCAGACCAGAAACTCGCCCCACCTGGCCGTTCTGATTCTGAAAGTGAATGACTGCCTCGTCGTGATCTACGTGGAGCACCTTGATGAGCTGCCCGACTATCGACACTTCACTCGTCATGATTGGCCTCCCCTTCCACGGCAGCACCGTCATGGTACGGTCTAACCTCCTCGACAAGTGACCCGGCGAAGGAGATTGCGTCAGGAGGCACGCTCCCTCCGACACCGAAGATCCGCCATCCCTGGCGTGGATCGAGTGTCAAGGTGATGAACGCATAAACGGTTAGCTCGAGTGACTTGCCGTTGCCTTCCACTCGTTTACCTTCAAGCGCCTCATCGCCAGAAAGCTTGATGCGTGCAATTCGAGGTGCGGGGTAATCGACCATCGAAGTGGGCTGGAAGTTCGCGAGTTGTCGCCGCAGCGTGTCCCAGTCAGTGTTCAACCAACCCGAAGCCTCGGGCGCGAGCAACAACAGCAGGTCCTCGGTCTCGGTGGCCTCGTCGCGTAATCCGCCGAGGAACATCAGGGCGACAAGCATCGGGTTGAAGAGGCTCTCCTGGTTGCCAAGCTGTCGCTCGTCCCCCGGCCCGGACTTCCTGGACCAACGAGTTTTTTGTCGGCTGACATCCTGAAGCTCACCATCTATTTCTCGAAGCCAGCGCCGCTTTTTAGGATCGGTGAAAGTCAGCGTGGCTCGCGGATTCCAACTGTCAGCGTGTGCGAGCAGCGGCACCGAGATATCGAAGATCAGTTCTCGGCGCGGCGGAATAACGCTGATCGGTGCCGGAGCTGCAAGCGGCCCCAGCGGCATCCTGTCACGTCCGATGTGGACGTTCACCATCGCATTGAAGACAGGCTCGTTGGACTCGTTGGCGACATGCAATTGCACCACGCGCTTGTAGGACGAGCCATCATCGCGAGGCCGGTACTCGTCGGTGACCCACGCCGAGGCGAAGCGAGCCGTTGCGTCTCTTTCCCGCAACCAAGCCTGTAGCGCTAGCGCAAGTGCCACCAAGGTCGCACCCACGGTGCCGACAGCTGTAAGCACGGTCCAAGGGTCCCAGGTCACCCTCCAGGGCAACGCATGGATAACGAGCATGACAATTGCTACTCCGAACAAAAGGAGTACGGCTACGCCCACGACTTGGAGCACACCCGAAAGCCAACGGCGCACGTTAGTTCTCCTCTTCATGGGAACTGAGCCCGAAGAATCTCTCAAAGAAGTCGCCTAGTTTTATGAGCACTCGCTGCTTGGTTTCGCCGTGACCGCCGTCGGGCGAGAAGCGTGAGGCCGGAGGAAGAACGCGCGTGATTGCCGTTCCCCCGGTTTGAATGGCACCATCTCGGAACGCGCGATTGACGTACTCGCGTGTCTCGTCAGCACGAAGGCCTTCGTCCTCGATGATCTTGTCCAGCTCGGCCGCACGCCGTGCCGCAACATACGTGGCCCACTCTTCGTCGATGGCTGCCGTTGCGGACACTCGGTCGACGAACGCTTCGATGAGGTCCTTCTTGTTACGGAGCGAAGGTGACGCATCGATGGCGCGCGTGATCTCGGCACGGATCTCCTTGTCGTCCCCATCGCCGCGCCGATCGCGGTACTTCTGGACGAGCATAAGGATGTAGTCGACGTTGATTTCGACTTGCTTGATCAGTTCGATCTCGAACACGACGTCGTCGTTGATCGACTCTTTCTCTGAGTCCTTTTCCTTGCGAAATTCTGCGTAAAGGTCGAGATAGATGCTGCGATAATCCTGGCTCTGCCGTTCGGAAAGAATCTCGTAGCCGGCGAACTCGTCGAAGGAAGTCAGGATGTTCTGGAACCGCAGGATCGATCCGAATAGCGCAATGAATTCTTTCTGCGCGGTCTCTCCGATGATCTGCTGACCGAGGGGGTACCTGTCGAGAAGTTGAGTGACCCGGCTGACGTATTCGTTGTAGTAGTCGCCGTAGGGCTTAAGCAGCACGACGCCCTGAGCATTCTTGTTTCCGAACAGGGCGATAGCGTCGTTTGTCTCCTGCTCCAGGTCACGGAAGCTGACGATGTTGCCGTACGTCTTGACCGAGTTCAGGATCCTGTTTGTGCGTGAGTAGGCCTGGATAAGTCCGTGGGAGCGCAGGTTCTTATCGACGAACAAAGTATTCAGCGTCGTCGCGTCAAAGCCAGTGAGGAACATGTTGACGACGATGACGAGGTCCAGTTCCCGGTTCTTAAGACGAAGCGAGAGGTCCTTGTAGTAGTTCTGAAATTTGTCTTCGGACGTGTCGTAGCTTGTCCCGAATAGCTGGTTGTAGTCCTGGATCGCGTCCTCGAGGAAGTCACGGGAGGATGCATCGAGTGCGCCGGTCTTGAACCCCTCCTCATCGAGGTAGCCTTCGCCTTCCGCTTCGTTGGCGGCGTACGAGAATATCAGCCCGATCTTCAATCGGCGGTCCGGCGTCAATTCCTGCTGTTGCTTCGCGAACTGGTTGTAGTACCGCTTGGCAGCATCGATTGATGCCGTCGCGAAGATGGCGTTGAACCCGTTGACTCGACGGGCGATTTTGACCTCGTCGACCCGGTTTCGTCCGGAAGCGACGTCAGCAATGTTGGCGACACCGGAGAAGAGGTAGCTGTTGCTCCGCTTGGTCTTCTGGTTGAAGTGTTGGAGCGTGTAGCCGACGATTTGGCGGAGACGTTCGGGCGCAATGAGTGCGCGCTCGGTATCTATGGCTGACACCTCCTTGTCGGTCAGTCCCTCGGGCAGCTTGATGGTGTTGACGTAGTCGACTCGGAAAGGCAGGACGTTCTTGTCGCTGATGGCATCAACGATTGTGTAAGTGTGCAGCTTTTCGCCGAACGCCTGCTCGGTCGTGCGCAGCGCGGGGTTGCCACTTGACCCGGCGTTCTCCGCAAAGATCGGCGTGCCCGTGAAGCCAAAGAGGTTGTACCGCTTGAAGGCTTTGACGATCGCCTCGTGCATGTCCCCGAACTGCGAGCGGTGGCACTCATCGAAGATGATAACGACGTGCCCGTCGAAGATGGCATGACCTTTGTTGGCCGGCGCCGTGATGAACGTCGCGAGCTTTTGGATCGTGGTGATGATGATGTGCGCGTTCGGATTCTCGAGCTGTTTCTTCAGCACGGCAGTCGACGTGTTCGAGTTCGCGGCGCCCTTTTCGAAGCGGTCGTACTCGCGCATGGTTTGGTAGTCGAGGTCCTTGCGGTCGACGACGAACAGCACCTTGTCTACTGACGGTAGACGGGACGCGAGCTGCGCCGTTTTAAACGAGGTCAACGTCTTGCCGGAGCCCGTAGTGTGCCAGACGTAGCCGCCCGCAGCGACGGATCCCAGCTGCTTGTAGTTCGTTGATATGTCGATCTTCTGGAGAATTCGCTCTGTGGCGACGATCTGGTAAGGCCGCATAACAAGCAACATGCGATCGGCCGTGAGTACGCAGTACTTCGTGAGGATATTGAGGAGCGAGTGCTTGGCAAAGAAAGTCTTCGTGAAGCCAGGCAGGTCCTGAATCGGCTTGTTGGTTGCATCAGCCCACCACGAAGTGAACTCGAACGAGTTCGACGTCTTCTTGGCTCGCTTTGCGTCGGCCGCCTCCGAGATGTGTTGCCGCCGAGTCGTATTGGAGTAGTACTTGGTGAGCGTGCCGTTGCTGATGACGAACAGCTGGACGTACTCGAAGAGTCCCGACCCCGCCCAGAAGCTGTCGCGCTGGTAGCGGTCGATCTGGTTGAATGCTTCGCGGATGTCGACGCCGCGGCGCTTCAGCTCGACATGGACGAGCGGCAAGCCGTTCACTAAAACGGTGACGTCGTAGCGGTTGGAGCGTTTGCCGTCATCGCCCTGTCCGACCGCGTATTGGTTGATCACCTGCAGTCGATTGTTATGGACGTTCGCCTTGTCAATCAGTATGACGTTCTTCGTCGAGCCGTCGTCGCGCTTCAGGAGCTGGACGTGATCCTCTTGAATGCGGATGATCTTCGCTTCGATCGTGTCATTTGCGCCGGCAACGCGGTCCGCGAAGAACTTCTCCCACTCAGAGTCGCTGAAGCTGATGGAGTTCAGCTGCTCAAGCTGAGCGCGGAGGTTAGCTAAGAGCTGCGCGTCGCTTGTAATAGGGAGGTATTCATAGGCCAGGGACTGAAGTAGCTTGATGAAATCGCGCTCGAGATCGGCCTCGGACTGATAAGCGACGTCCGAAGAACTGTCCGGGACGAACTCTGCAACGACGGTGCTTTCTGCGGAGACAACAATCTGCTCGTATCGGATCAGTGAACCCTCGCTCACGTGTCACTCCCCTCGAATGACAAGAGACGGTCGCGATAGTAGGTGTATTGAAGCCTCCGAGCGGCGAGTTCGGCTTCCAACTCGCGTTCCAAGTCGGTGAAGTAGTCCAACACCTTGACGATCTCGCGTTGGACTTCGATCGCCGGCAATGGCACCAAGACCTTTGCGAGCTGTCTGGCAGAAACGTCGATCACTTTGGTTCCCGTCGCCAAGGATCTCTTCTGCGCCGCGAAGCCCTCCGTTTGAAACCAATACGCGAGATACTTTGGGTCCTGGTGGTGACGAATAACTGTCGCGTGGCCTCCGGTAACGATGTCCTCGTTACCAAGCCATGCGACCGCTTTGCCCACATCTTGCAAGTTCTCGCTGGTATTAGTGATGACGATGTCGCCGGGGTGAACTGTTGCCAACTTGGCGGCGCTCTCAGCGCGCACAAACGAAAACGTCTCCGTCGCCCACACTCCATATCGCGTGTAGATCTGTCCGTAGTGGATGGCGCCCACCCCTGAATCTGTGAGCTCCGCCTTGGGCATGCCATTTCCGCGCGCGAGTTCAGCGAAGTCACCTAGCAACTGGGACGGGACTCCGCGTGGGTTCAATTCGGTGATGAGCTTGTCAATGCTGGTCATTCGTGTGTCTCCAGGCTCTGAACGGCAAGGTCAATAGAAGACCGAAGCGCGGTGCTGCGTTCGACGATGTTCTTGATCTGGAGATTCACGAGGGTTATGTCAATCACGGCACGAGTGTCCTTGCGTTCGATGTAGGACGACACGGAAAGTAGATAGTCCCGCTTCGCTATCTCGCTGTTTGCGACGAGCTTGGCGAAATGCGGGACGTCCGCTCGCTCAACGATGGATTCGAGAATCCGGCTTGAGTTTTCGTCCGACAGCTTGTTCTTGTTGCCGACCCTCATGAACTCTGCGGACGCGTCGATCAGAAGCACCGAGTTATCTCGCTTCGACTTCTTAAGGACCAGAATGCAGGTGCCGATTGTGGTTCCGAAGAAAAGATCTGGGGGCAGCTGAATCACCGCGTCGACGTAGTTGTTTTCGATCAGATACTTGCGGATCTTCTCCTCAGCGCCAGAGCGATACATGACGCCAGGAAACTCGACTATCGCCGCGGTGCCGTTGACCGCGAGCCAAGACAGGATGTGCATCGTGAACGCAAGGTCTGCCTTGGACTTCGGCGCGAGAACTCCGGCAGGCGCAAAGCGAGGATCGTTGATCAGCAGAGGATTGGCGTCGCCTTCCCAATTGATCGAATATGGCGGGTTGGAGACGATGGCTTCGAAAGGCTCGTCATCCCAATGTTGCGGATCAATAAGGGTGTCGCCGTGGGCAAGGTTGAACTGCTCATACGGGACGTCGTGAAGAAACATGTTGATACGGGCGAGGTTGTAGGTGGTCAGATTGATCTCCTGACCGTAGAAGCCCTGTCGCACTTTCCCTGTACCGAGGACCTTCTGGAACTTCAGTAGCAGCGATCCCGAGCCGACGGCTGGGTCATACACCTTATTGACCTCGGTCTTGCCGACGACCGCGATCCGTGCCAGTAGCTCGGATACCTCTTGAGGGGTGTAGTACTCTCCTCCCGACTTGCCAGCTTCGGACGCATACATCTGCATGAGGTACTCGTACGCATCACCGAACGCGTCAATCTCGTGCGTCGTAAAGTCGCCGAGGTCCAGGTCACCGATCGCTTCGAGTCGTTTGGCCAGTTTCTCGTTGCGTTTGGAGACAGTGTTGCCGAGCTTGGCGGAGTTCACATCTAAGTCGTCGAAGAGGCCCTTGATATCTTCTTCGCTGTCAGCGCCGACCGCCGACCCCTCGATGTTCTTGAAAGCCCGCTCAAGGGTCTCGTTGAGATTCTCATCGCGTCGCGCACGCTCTCGCACGTTGTCAAAGAGCTCGCTCGGAAGGATGTAGAAGCCCTTTTCCTCGACGGTGACCTTGCGCCCAAACTCTGCATCCGAGTCGGCGATCTTGGCGTAGTCGAAGTCGGGTACGCCGGCCTTGCGTTCTAGGTCATTGAGATAGGCAGCGAGGTTCTCACTGATGAACCGATAGAAGAGGATCCCGAGTACGTAAGTCTTGAAGTCCCAACCGTCAACGCTCCCACGCAGATCGTTGGCAATGCGCCAGATCGTCTTGTGAAGCTGGGCGCGCTGAGCCTCTTTGGTAGTCGGCGTCATGTCGGGTGTTTCTCCTCCACACCAAGGTGTGAGCGTTAGTTATCCACAGGGCGCTCTCAGGCTATCGGCGTTCGCCGACATTAGAGCGCTTCGGAGCTGCGGCGATTCGTCACCGGGAGCTACCTCGAACCGGCGTCAAATTCTGCCCCAGTTGTAACACGTTCGGTCCTTCCGTTAAAGAGGTCGAAGGCTGATCTGGCGATCGGACGGTTGGCTTCGCGGTCCCGTTGCGGTTCACTCAGAGCGTGCCTGGAGCGCTTCGCGCGCTCGGCACCGCACCTCTTCCTTGGTGACCTGCGGCTCTGTAGGAGAACCCGTCCGGGGTTCGCCGGCCGCACCACACCAAGGAAGGAAACACTCACATGAGTGATTCAACGCGTGCGACGAGCGCGGGCTACGGCCCGATCAAAACACTCGCTGTTCGTCTGTCCGAGGACGTCCGGGCGCAGTTGGACATCATTGCTCAGCTCAACGACCGCACAGTCACGGACGAGATCCGTCTGGCCATCGAGGCATCGCCAACGGCTGGCTCGGGCTTCGCAGCCTAAGTCTGAACGGCACCCGGTCTCGATCTATGTCGATGAATTGCAAGAGTTTATCCATCTCGGCAACCTGTCCGACGCACTGGCCCGTTCGCGTTCTCTCGGCGTCGCGTGGGTTCTCGCGCACCAGCTCCGAGACCAGCTTCCCGCCGACACGAAGAACGCTGTCGACGCCTACGCGCTTAACAAGATTGTCTTTCGTCTGGGTGTGAAGGACGCCAAGGAGATAGCGACGATGACCCCTGCGCTCACCACCGCAGACTTCATGGCCCTGCAGCCGTACGGCGTTTACGCATCGCTAATGAGGAACGGACGGGACCTCGGCTGGGTGTCGGGGCAGACGAAATCACCGCCCCCAGCCATATCCGATCCCATCGAAATCCTGGCAGCCAGTCAGAAGCTCTACGGCGTAGATCCGGTACGAGCCTGGAGCTCAATGTGCAGACCAAAAATGCGCCAGCCGCACCGGATGAACCGATCGGACGGCGCAAGAGGGCGAAATCATGACAGCTGACCGTAGACCTCTTACGGTTCCGGTCGCATGTCCGTTCGGATCGTTGACGCCCTCGAATACTCCGGCGTATTCAGCCAGCTTGCTGCAGTTTCGGGAGCCGACTAACACCCATTCCAAGGTGTTAGTCCGCAGGCAACCCCGGGGGCCAATCATGACCCCAAACAACCGGCTCGGAACGCTGAGCGTCATGACACTGCGGACGATGGTCACGGACCGGGATGATCGCCTGCGCTATGGTCATTCCTTTCGCCTTCATCGCCGGCAGCATTCGTGGCATCCCGTCGGTTGGCAACTGATCGACATGTCGTTCGGCGTCCTCGGCGTGATCCCGCTCATCTTCGCCTACAGGCACACACAGCGGCTTGCGACCCCTGCCGCGCCACGAATCGTTCCTGATACAGGAGTTGAAGCGTTGCCGGGCAGGGCGCAGTTGTAGCGGCCCTCGGTACTCCGTGTGGCCCGCTATAGCGTGAGAAAACCCCGTCATTTCGTTGAATGACGGGGTTTTTGGTGGATCTGAGGGGACTCGAACCCCTGACCCCCTGCATGCCATGCAGGTGCGCTACCAGCTGCGCCACAGACCCAGAACGTGTGTCTCTTCGGCCTTCTCAGGCCGCCGGAACAACTCGTCCAGACTACTACACGGACAGCGCCAGAAAAAACTGAGCCGGTCCCTGCGTCAATCGAACAGCTCGCCCAGCCAGTTCTCGCGCTTCTTTCGCGAGGGCTGCCGTCCGTACTCCTGCCCGCCGTACTCCTGCCGAGCGTACGGCTGCGGAGCCGCGGCGACAGAGCCGGCGCGTTCGATGATCTTGTCGAGCTCGCCACGGTCGAGCCAGACACCACGGCACTCCGGGCAGTAGTCCATCTCCACGCCGTTGCGCTCGCTCATGACCAGGGACACGTTGTCGGTGGGGCATCTCATGAAACCAGTGAAACGTGCGCGTATGAGAGGCCTCTCAGGCGAACGTGGGAAGAGGCTGGGAGTAAGCCTGCGTACCTACTCGGCGCGCTGGGGCACCGGCAGTTCGACGGGGAGCACGGGGCAGTCCTTCCAGAGGCGCTCCAGCGCGTAGTACATCCGGTCCTCCTCGTGGAAGACGTGGACGACGACGTCGCCGAAATCGAGCAGCACCCAGCGGCCTTCGCCCTTGCCCTCGCGACGCAGCGTCTTGACGCCGGACTCGTTCAGCCGGTCCTCGACCTCCGACGCGATGGCGATGACGTTCCGC
>Ga0157369_10006134_pt1 | contig 13948 bp, 13 predicted proteins | sample C25metaG_FD_113461 | JGI IMG/M metagenome (GOLD analysis project Ga0157369, IMG submission 113461) | Corn rhizosphere microbial communities from Kellogg Biological Station, Michigan, USA - C2-5 metaG | ecosystem: Host-associated > Plants > Roots > Rhizosphere > Soil | place: USA: Michigan...
ATTCTCGGGGTTAGCACGCGTATACCAAAGTACCGCACAATTACCAATGCGCTGAGCTGGGTCTTTTTCCATGTCGTGCCATGTCTCAGGCAACATTCCTTCAAAAACATACCGAACGACGTTAATGATATCTCCATGAGTCACAGCAATAAGGCGCTTGTCGTCCCATTTGCGCATTGCCGTATCCCGAAAATCACGAACTCGCAGAGCCACACTATCCGCTAGGGCCTCACCTCCGTCTAATCGAACATATAACGGTGCAGATTTTCTGAGTTGATGTGTGCGTGGATAAAGTGACGCCCGCTCGCTTCGAGCCGTCGACCCATAATGGCCCCAATCTCTTTCATGGAGCATATTATGTATACGCCACGAAAGGGCAGTTCCCCCAAGATGCACGGCTGTTTCACGTGTCCTTATGAAGGGTGAGGAATACCGAGCGTCAAAGGTCTCACCAAGATTGCCTATGTTTTCTTCTATCCACTGCCCAGCGCTTTTCGCTTGCTCAATGCCGTGCGGTGAAAGCCGCTGCATCCAATCAGGACGGTCCATAATTCCTTGAAAGAAATCATTTACCTCGCCCAACTTCTCTGCCTGTTGAACAACATTGGCCTCTGATTCTCCATGCCGTACAAATACTAAATCTCGGGGCAATCCCATGATAAAAACTCCTCTTGTTGGGTGTACTATAGTATTTTTATAATAATATGTCCAGATAGTCTGTTTAATAGTTCTTTAAAAATTCTTAACACATACTATTAATTCGTTGTAATATTCATTGCGCTAATGGTATATTGAGGCTATATGAACAAATTATCACCAACAGAAAAAACTTTCACGGTTGCAGGATTGGTGTTAATTGTCATTGGATGTATCGCTAATGCATATGGCGCATATATTAACCAACGTTTTATCTACGATCCGCTCATTGATCCACTTTATTATTTCCGTTACATCATTCTTTTGCTCGGAGGTTTTGTGGCTGGGTATATATTCGTTAAAGAAAAGGCGCTAAAAGTATATAACGGCGTGTTTTATGCCGCTATGGCAATGGCATTGTACTTTACGTCTGATATTTTACGTCTCTTGATTCGCACTATGTTTGGCACACTTGGTTTCCCGTGGGAAAAGTTCCTTTTAGAAGGAATGTCGTTATTTGTGATCATCGCCGTTTTTATCATCGCGTACATAGCAAAAAAGCCAAAAAAACAATCTTTAAACCCGATCGCTAAAAAAATATTCATTATCTCATTTGCAGTATATGAACTTTATTTCATAGCCTCTACCATATACTACTCCAGCAGCGAAACATCACTTGGAAACCTCATGCTCACGTATCTTATGAATCCTATCGTTGTTACCATTGTTTCTTACTTGCTGCTTACTAGTAAAAAAGTCTTTGAAAAAGTTTTCTACGCCGTGTTTATAGGCGTTCTTTACGGAAGTCTTACCTATATTTCATGGGAATTTCGAGTAGATGCCTCAGTTAATGCAACAATGACATTCAGTATGGTCACAAGCATTATTGCCCTACTGTGCGCAGGTTTCTTGATTTGGCGTATTAGACAAACACCGATAAAATAATTGGTATGTTTCCAACTCACGAAGATATTTTAAAGCTCCATAAAAAATATGCGCCTACCGAAGAGGCATTTCAATCGGTATATACTCACTGTCAAATTATTGCCGACATCGCCGCTAACCTTTTGAAAAAGAAACCGCAAAATATAGACGCAGAACTCGTTGAAGCCGGCTGCTTACTGCACGATATTGGCGTATACAAACTCTATAGACCAGACGGCGTAAAAGACAGAAGCGCTTATATTTCCCACGGTCTTTTAGGAGAAGATATTTTAAAGGCCGAAGGGATCGATGAGCAAATTTGCAACATTGCATCACACCACACAGGCGTTGGTCTCACCAAAGAAGATATTGTCAAAAGCGGACTCGATTTACCTCATCAAGATTTCTTGGCAGAAACCCTAGAAGAAGAATTGGTAATGTACGCCGATAAATTCCATTCGAAGGCAGATTCGCCTAGGTTTAATGATTTTGAAAGCTACAAAGAAACCGTACGAAACTTCGGCGATGATAAAGTAGAGAAATTTGTCGGTATGTCAGAAAAATTCGGACTGCCCGACCTTGATCCCTTAAGTCAAAAATGGCATCAACCAATCTTATAATTTAAGCATCCTTTATAATAAAAGGATGCGCCGAGATTTTAGCCCACCGCCAAAGAAGAGCAAGAAACGACTATATATTGCAGCACTCGTTATAATTGTGCTTTTCGTTTGGTTTTTTAGTACAAAAAAAGGGAGTGAAGCAGTTGATAAAAGTGTTAGTACGGTCATAAAAAAGACACAGCCTGACTTCCCTGTTATCTCAACTAAAGGCCTTACCGACACTCAAAAATCTATGTTACAACTTGTAAAACAAGAGTATGACAAAGCGCCCAAAAGCTATGATATGACGGTCATGAAATATACTGAGGGCAATAAAGAAAGTTGGTGTACAGATTTTATAAGTTGGATTTACTCAAAAGCCGGCGTTCCATTTACCAATCCAAATAGCGGTTTTTGGCGAATACCGGGCGTACTGACATTGCAGCAACAATATAAAGATGCCGGAACATACGCCGAAGCTTCAAGCGGATACACGCCAAAACTCGGTGATGTCGCCTTTTATATCGGCGCCCAAACACCTGATAATTCTAGCGCGGAACACGCGGCAATTGTGCTAAAAGTAGATAAAGGTATTATTACTACTATTGGTGGCAACGAAGGTCTCGGCATTATGCGCATCCGCAGCGAATCACTCCAGGCGAACATTAGCAAAAGCTTAGTTGGGTTTGGACAACTGGAGTAGCCTCGCTGTGACGAGCCGCATTGCAATATATATAAAATAGTATCACTATGAAATCATGATGAGTCATGAGAGGGAGGCAACTATGTCACGTCGAAGACTACTTGAAGCAGCGGCCGGACTTGGATTTGTAGCCATTATCACTGGGTGTGGTATTTTAACCGATAAATCCGACTCAGCTCCTACCCCATCCGTCTCTCCTGACCATGAAGCCAACCATGAAATTGGCATTATTGGAAATGGGACATGGAAATACATGCCAGGAGCAAAAAAAGAAGGAAATAGCTTAACGATTGAGCACACTGGGCTTGCCGTACGCACCCTTGAAGAAACATGGGTTGACCCGAACTTGCCCGAATATATAGCCAATCCACCTCAAAATACCTACGGCACATACCTTGATATCACTAATCCAAACGACAGCATCGGATTTAAAGCAAAACTTTCTGATATACAAGGAAGGGCAACTCTTTCTTTTGAAAGCAAGCCCACCTATCGTTATGACGAACGTACCTATCGACACACTGGCGTTGATGTACAGATTGATGGAACAAACCTTTTGCTCAAGTACTGGCAAGAAGGACAAACGACTCCAACGCTTACACAGGTCATTCCATTCGATAACCAACTGACAAACGCCGAATTTACGCTTACTCAAACAGAACGAGGTGTGACGGTAACCATTGGCGGTAAATCCGCAATAATTCCCATTGCGAAGGTTTTCCCGACAGGCGAAGTATGGTTTGGAATGGATGCCAGTAAAAGCTGGAAGCTTGATTCTTTAGATGCATACCCAATTGGTGATGCCAAAATACAACCCGTTGATACAAGTAAGTTTAATTATGGCAATCTAAGTCCCGCTGGCCTGCAAGCTGCTGTCCTTAAAAAGCGACCAGACCTCGTAGTAGGTACGGCCGTCGATTCTACGTCGTTATTTACTGATCCCTATTACGCAAAACTCGTTACCGAAAACTTTGGTGGACTTTCGACTGAAATGCTTGCAAAACCTCAGGCATTACAACCCGAAGAGGGCCATTTTGTCTGGAACGAATATGACGCATTGATTGACTTTGCCAAAAGACACAACAAGCAAGTTCATCTTCATACGCTTCTTTTTAGTGAGGCTAATCCTAAGTGGCTAGAAGATAAACTAAAAACCGCCTCTGCCGATGAAGCCTTAGCTCTTATGAAACAAGTAATCGTACCGACCGTCAGCCGTCATAAAGATGATGTACGAACAATAGATGTCATAAACGAGCCTTTCGATCCCGATAATTGGGCAGTGTTACGACAGAATTTGTGGATGAAGCCACTTGGGGCGGCATATATGGATGATGGCTTTAAAATTGCCCATGCGGCTGCTCCAGACGCTCTTCTTGGGATAAATGAAAACGCACTAGAAGCCGACGATGATCGATGGAACGCCATGCTTGAACTTGTAAAAGGCATGAAAGAACGAAAGGTACCAATTGATTACGTTGGGTTTCAAATGCATTTCGATGAAGAAACACTCGCCGACGAAGGCGTTGTGGATGCTATTTTAAATGGCAGTCAAATTGAAAAACGATTCAAACAACTCGAAGAGCTTGGGCTTAAAGTACGAGTTTCCGAAATAAGCGTTGCAGAGGTTGATAAAAATCTGCAAGCCCATGTATACGCAGCTGCACTAAAGGCATGCCTTCATGCCGCCAATTGTATTGGGTTTACAATGTGGGGAGCTGCCAGTAATGCCACGTATTTCACAACCGAACCGGATGATGCAACTGGCCTTATCAGCCCTGACCAATTCGGCAACGATGCGCCCTGGCAACAAAATAAAAACGGTACATATAGCGAAAAGCCCGCCGTCGCTGCTATGAAAAAAGTTATACAATAATTTGAGACATACGCTATAATGAAGCCAATGTCTCAAGAGTTGGTATACGGAACACGAAATCCATCGAAACTTTCCCAGGCCAAAGAAGCGCTGAAAGGTCTCGATGTTCATCTTGTTGGACTTGATGATAATGTCGACGTGGAAGTCGAAGAAGATGGTACAAGTCCTGAAGAAAATGCACGAAAAAAGGCAAGGGCCTACGCTAAACATCTTGGAAAAACTGTCCTCTCGATGGATGCAGCCCTTTATTTTGATGGCGTCGAAGATGAGTCCCAACCAGGCCTCTATGTGCGTCGTATTCCCGGGAACTCTTCGGCTTCAGATGATGAAGTCCTCGCCTATTATACAAACTTCATCAAGGAGCGTGGCGGCACTCTCGAAGGGCGTTGGAAATTTAGTTTTGCTCTTGGGTATCCGGATGGCTATTCTATAATATTTAGTTCCGAAACACCACGCACTTTCGTTGCAACGGCCGATACCAACGTGCTCCCCGGCTATCCATTAGAATCTATTCAAATTGACCAGGAAACGGGCAAGTATATTTCGGAGCTTTCAGCTGAAGAGCAGGCGGAACGATGGCAGGAAACACTCGGCGCACCTTTGGCGGCATTTATTAAGCACTACGTTACGCAAGAAGATGTTAAAGAGGACGCAATTGTCTTTTCAACCGGAAATAACATGAAATTTGTCAATGGCTTAGTCGCTTGCGAAAAATATGGCATTAGTCTAAAGCATGTACCTTTAAAAATCGATGAAATACAAAATGAAATTGTCGAGTATATCATTGAAGATAAAGCAAAAGAATCATTTGCAGAACTAGGAACGCCTGTTATTGTGAGTGACGATAGCTGGGAAATCCCAGGTTTGAATGGTTTTCCAGGCGCATATATGAAATATATGAATATATGGCTTAAACCAGAGAACTTTCTCGATCTTACAAGGTCGCTTCAAGACAGACGTGTCTTCCTGCACAGTCGTCTCGCCTACGCGGACGGAAATACGGTAAAGCTATTCTTACGCACCTTTGAAGGTGAACTTCTAAAAGAATCTCGCGGTTCTTCGGGCCCTCCAAGCCAAAAAGTCATTGCCCTTAAAGAGGATAACGGCCTCAGTATTTCAGAGGTATACGATGATGACCCTTACAATAAGGATCGTGACGTTCATAAAATTTGGGATGATTTTTGTAGTTGGTACCAAGAATACACAACTTCCTCTAAGGCGTAATGATATATGAATATAAAAGAAGAGCTTACTAGTCTTCAGCTTCCAAAAAATAGTTTTATGGTTGTGGGAAGCAGCATTCTGGGAACACTTGGCTTAAAAAAGTCAGACGATATTGACTTGATTGTTTCGCCCGAAGCGTTCAAACAGCTTATAGATCTTGGCTGGGATCAAGTAACCGAAATAGGCGGACTTATCCTTAAACACTATCCATTTGATGTTGGGCTTTACTGGGAAGAGGAAGGGCTTGAGCACTGGCTGCCAAAAGCGGTAATCATTGATGATATTCCTTATTTAAGCCTTGTTGATTTGCGCCGCTGGAAAACAGAGCGCAACCGCCCTAAGGACCCTGCCGACGTTGCGCTTATTGACGATTACCTTGAAAAGCACCCCGAAGCTAGGTAGACAACTCTTCTCGTTGTACAATAGAAAAATGCCAGACACCACACCTCTTTATAAAGAAATTCTTTCCTCGGAAGAGCAAGTTACTAAATGTATAGATGAAATGGCGAAAACAATCGTCAACGAATTTAAAAACAAAAACCCTCTTTTTGTATGTCTACTCCGAGGCGGTGCGCCATTTGCCGCGCAGCTCATGTTTGCCATTACCAAATACGACCCATACTTCAACCCCGAACTTGACTACATAACCGTTAGCCGCTATGGGGGAAGCCAAGTCGCCTCGACACCGCGGGTTATTATGGATCTCAGTCACAAATCAGATGTCACAAATCGACCTGTCATTATTTTGGATGACCTGATCGACAAGGGTGGTACGTATTTATTTACCAAAAAACACATCGAGAACAAGGGTGCATCTGAAGTCTACCTTGCTACACTTGTACAACGCGAGCTAAAAGAGCCACGTGGATTTGATGCTGATTTTTACTGCATAAGTATTGATTCTGAAGAGTGGCTCGTGGGTATGGGAATGGATGATGCACGTCTTGGCGCCGAAGCTAACCGATGGGCAAAATATGTTGCCATTGCAAATCCCAACCAATAAAGAAAAGAGTGGACATGTCCAAAACACCCAAAATTATTCTCGCGAGCCAGTCGCCAAGACGACATGAAATACTGGCAAAAATGGGGGTAGAGTTCGAACCTATTCCGAGTCAGTTTGACGAACATTTGGATGATAGCCGCGATGTACACGAAGTTATAAAAGAGCTGGCACTTGGCAAAGCTCTCGATATTGCTCAAAGGTACCCGGAAGCATATGTTATTGGGTCGGATACAATTGTCACTATTCACGGCAAACAACTTGAAAAGCCAATTGACAGTAATGAAGCCAGGTCATTCCTTGAAAGTTTTGCCGGACAACAAACACCAGTGTTAAACGGCATTGCTCTAGTAAATCTCTCAAAAGGCATCCAGATCGTAAAAAGCGACTGGTCAACTGTTTACTTCAAACCTAATAGTGATGAAATACAAGCAGCACGAGAGAAATATTTGGCAAGTAATGATTGGAAAGATAAAGCAGCAGGATACGGGATCCAAAGTGGCGCGGCCCCGCTCATCGACTATATAGAAGGTGATTACGATACAATTATGGGATTATCGTCGCGATTACTATCTGAAATACTGAAAGAAGTTGGTATTACATCTTCAATACTTGCAGAAGAAGCTCCCGTGCCCCAACATAGCAAGAAGTAGAGTATAATTAAACAAGTTATGAATAGCGGAAAACTCACTGACTTAGGTGTGATGCTTGATAGGGCAACAGAAAATATCAAACAACACGACGAACACGAAAAAAACGCCAGCCATGGCCCTACTATTCATGTTCCAAACGTAGGTAATACATTGCTTTTTGCATACGAACAACTCCGCAATGCGTCGGAAAATATTCAGGACCATTTGTTATTTCAGCGAGCAATCCTCCGTTTTTACAGACGAAATTTATCGCTCCACAGCGAAAAAGCACCGCAACGCCTGGGCCACGAATTAATTATTGAACTTACGCAAGCCGAATATCTAAAAAATGACACAGTTCCAGCTTCGACCGCAGAAAAACTCGACAAGCTTGTTATGGAACTTTACGCCACATACTGGCTGCTACAAAAAGAATACAAAATTCCGCGCGAAACTGCTCAAAAATGGACACTTGAACTTTTGTCAGTTAAGTCAGAGCAGCTTTTCAATAGTTCGATCCGTATTTTGTCGTTTGCTCACCTGGCCCACGCTCATTTTGTAAAGCGTATTGATATCAGTGAAACAACTGCAGATGGTGAAACAGTTGATAAAAATGACCATCAAGTGGTACTCTATATTGCTATTCACCAAGCACTTTTAAAGTCTGACACTGCAAACATTCGCAATGCCCTTTTGGATCTTTATTCGATCTCGGTTGATACTCTGCCGACGTTTATTGAATTTAATCAAAAATGCGATGTTCTTTTTGAACTAAAAACTACCGCTAAAGTCTCGCGCCTTGTTAGTCGAAACGGCGCGCCGCTACGCATTATTCGCTCGGCATTTTTTGCCAGTCAAAGCAGCCTCAGTGGTGTCGATATAAAAAATGAAGCAAAAACGCTTGGCAAATTAGACGTTCAGGTGGACGAAGAGTATGAACAAGTAAAGCACAGCCTTAAGCTTGGTATTCTAAAGAGTATTTTGTTCCTCCTTATCACTAAGGCAATTATTGGCCTCGTCATTGAAATCCCTTACGATCTTTTAGTCACCGGCTCAATTGTTATTTTGCCACTTGCCGTTAACCTTGCCTTTCCACCCCTATTTATCGCCATTACAGCCCTTACATTCAAGCACCCGGGCGAAGTCAATAAAACAGCGATTCTTGACTACATAAAAACCATAGTTTATGACATAGACACCGTACAGCCACCAATTCGTCCAAACGCAGCGCCAGGACGATCCTACGTTTTCAATACCATTTACATTCTTATGTTCCTTGTGGCTTTTTACGTGCTTGTCACACGACTCATTGCACTCGATTTCAACTTGCTTCAAGGTGTTATATTCTTTATTTTCCTTTCAACGGCAAGTTTCTTGGGCTATCGTTTAACCGTTCAAATAAAAGAGCTTGAACTAGTAAATACGAGCCAGGGAGTGTTGGCGCTTATCCGCGATTTCCTATACTCCCCATTCATATTTATTGGCCAGCGTATTTCATATCGGTTTGCACGAATGAATATCATCGCACAAATTCTCGATATCGTGGTCGATTTACCACTAAAAACAACCCTTAAGCTCATTCGCCAGTGGACAGCATTTTTAAACAATAAAAAAGATGAGCTTATATAAAAAATAACCCGCTAATTACAGCGGGTTATTTTAAATTTCAATTCCTTAACGACGTTTACTACGAACGTAAAGGCCAGCGTAGGTTGCTGCTGAAAGCACAGTTCCAACAACGGCTGTAGCACTTACTTCCATGCCTGTGTGTGGCATTTCGGTCACCGTTTCAGGAACGGTTACTTCTGGAGCTGGTGTTTCTGGAGTCTGAGCCTCAGGAGTTGGTACTTCTGGAGGAGTTGGCGGTGTCTCTGGAGTACACGTGTCAACAGTTTTCTTAATGATCTTGCCAGAAATGTACTGGTTACCATGACCTTTAGATGTCACTGTTTCAATTTTAGGCGCGTAATATACATCAACCTGAATGTTTTTACAGCTTGCAGGAAGATCAATCGCAAGAGTCACCTTCTTGTTCTCACCTTTTTTCATAACAACTGACGTGTTACCAAAAATAGTTTGCGGTGATGCTGTTGGGTTACCCGTAAACGGTTGGCCATTATAGTTGTCGGGCATTGTATACGATGAAAAGAAAATATTTACATCATTACATAGTGGTTTGTCGCCTTTTGTACCGACAGTAACATTGCTATTAGAGTTCCATGCAACCGTTAGATTGCTTCGAACACTTCCGTCAACACATGTTGATGGATTATTTGTAGCGTGGGCAGATGGAGCCGTAGCAGTAACGATGGCTGTCACAGCGGCAAGTGCAAATAGACCTTTAGATAGTAAACTCATATACACCTCACATATTTAATAATTACTCTCATCTTGCATTCTACCATACTTATGCTTTTTTGTCAATAATATTATATAAACACAAGCATTACAGGTAAAAAAGGAGTACAATAATACGTAGTAATTAACGGGGGCATATATGTTTAAGGACACACCAGCATTTAGCGGATTTTCGGTAAATAGTTTAGAGGAAGCAAAGAAATTTTACGGAGATGTATTAGGAGTTCAGGTAGAGCAAACAGGTAATGAAACCGGACCTATGAGTTTCGTGACACTCCACCTTGCAACAGGGGCAGATGTGCTTATCTACCCTAAAGACAATCATGAACCAGCTACCTACACCATACTTAACTTCCCTGTTAGCGACATTGACACAGCAGTTGATGAGCTCGTTCAAAAAGGAGTAATTTTCGAAAAGTACGAAGGCATGACCGACGAAAAAGGTGTTGCAAGAGGTCTTTCGCAGAATATGGGACCAGATATTGCGTGGTTTAAAGATCCGGCAGGTAATATTCTTTCTATCTTAAACGATGGTAAGCATTAGGAAGCTGTCGGCGTAGAAGCTGGAGGTAGCGGCGGATTTGTTTCTGCCGCTATTTGATTGGCCTGTTGTTCACTTCCTAGAATCTGCTGTACTTGCTCTAGTGTGATTTCAATCACACTGCCGGGTTGCACGCTGCCCGAAAGCATCTGTTTTGCAACGGTATTTTCAACCGCTCTTTGGACCACTCGGCGCATTGGGCGGGCACCAAGGCGAGGGTCATAACCCTGGTCAACAAGGAACAGCTTTGCATCCTGAGCTACCGAAACACTGACTTTTTGAAGTGCTAGCGTCTTGTTAATACCTCCTAGAATGAGGTCTATTACTTGTACAAGCTCTTCTTTAGAAAGCGGCCTAAAAGTCACGATTTCATCGAAGCGGTTCAAAAATTCGGGCCTGAATTGGTTACTGCTTATGAGTTCGTCAACAAATTGCTTTTCAAACTGTTCTAACTGATAGCCACGTTCAATATATTCACGAATTCTATCGGCACCAGCATTCGATGTTGCAATAACGATAGTGTCGCGGAAGCTAATTTCGCGGTTTTTAATGTCACGTAAAATTCCTTCGTCGAGTAGCTGTAGAAGGGTTGTTAAAACATTCGGATGCGCTTTTTCAATCTCATCAAGGAGTACGACACTAAACGGCTGTTTCATGGCCTGCGCCGTAAGGCTTGTTGGATCGTCGGCGCCGTCAGCAATCAAGCGCGTGACATCTTCGCTCCGGACATATTCGTTAAGATCAAGCCGAATCATACGGCCTTCACCACCAAAGTACACATCGGCTAAAGCTTTTGCGAGTTCAGTTTTACCAACACCAGTAGGGCCTAAGAAAAGAAATGTCCCAATAGGCCTGTTTTGATTACGCACCCCCGCTCTCGCCCTGCGAAGTGCATCACTTACTACCCCAACCGCCCTGGTTTGGTTAATCATGCGTTTATGAATAAGTTCTTCGAGGTTTAGGAGCTTTTCGCGCTCATCCTCTCCGCTTGCCACGCCCACTTTAATATCCAGGGTTTGTTCAATCGCTTTTTGGACAGAATTTGCCGTCACTAGCCCGTTTTCGTTATAACGGGCCGCCGATTCCATAAGCTTAATAGCACGTCCTGGCATGGCAAGATCGTGCACGTAACGCTCACTTAACCTATACGCCTCTTGGAGGGCTTGGTACATAAATGTCACCTTTTGCTGGAACTCGGTCATAATCAGCTGATCTTGCATAACAGCAAGTGTCTCTTCTTTATTAGCGGGCCCAATGCTAATTCGGTTGAGCGCGTTTACAAGCGCTGGGTTACGCTGGCCAATTTGAAGGTACCTCTGTTCATCCATTGTCAGGATCATCCGAAGACGACCTGCTTCAAGAATTGGAAGCAGTACATTGCTAAGGTCGACCGAGCCAACCCCTTCTTCAAAGAATAGCTGCGCATTATCGAGACAAATAATAATATTTTTGGCGTTATAGGCCTCGCTAAGCACCTGCATAATTAAGTTTTCAAGTTCTCCTCGGCCAGGCGCAGCTGAAAGAAGGCTTGAAGCGTCGAGAATAAATACTTGGCGGAATTTTAAATCTTCTGGAATTTTCATTGTGGCATCTAATAAACGCTCGGCAAAGGCATGAATGATTGTTGTTTTCCCTACTCCAGCAGGGCCGACCAGTGCAATATTTTGCCGTCCCGCCGTTCCAAACGTGCCGATCAGTTGATCAAGCGCCTCTTTATGAGCCTCGAGTTCAACCGAAATAAGGCCGCTCCTGGCAATTTGCTCGCTAATATTCTGGCCAAAGCGCGTTAAAAGTGGAATATAACCAAACGACCAGTCACGCGCAATCCCACCGGTCCGTTTTGGCTTAGAATGTTTTAGGACAAGATCGTGAATATGGTTTTGCCAGTGAATACCTTTTGTCAGATCTTCGTCGTCGAGGTGAAGATGCGCAAGAAGCCCCTCGTAATTTGGAAAAACTCTCACAAGCGCAACGGCAAGGACACTTCCAGAAATCTCCGATAGCCCGGTTTGTTCTTTTATAAGCATTGCTTCTTGCCATACATTTATTGTTTGAGAAGCGTCTTCAGAAGCAATATTTTGTAAGAATCCCGCACCTATTCCAAAACGAGCACCAAAAAATTGACCGCCTGGCACTCTTCCAACAGCATTTGCAATATCTTTGGGAGTTGGTTTTTTTGGAAGCTGCCCTAAAATGTCACCCGCTAACAAGTCGTCAATCGACCGAGCATCTTTACCAATCGGCAGTTCTTTCAATTCATGCGTGTACCACAGCTTGATAATGAGAGGTACAATGGCGATACCTGCCACCAACCACCCAATGGCAGCGCCTATGTAAAGCAACCCGCCAGCTGAAAGAAGTAGTAGTATTGCAACAACCGGCAATAGCCGCTCCCATATACCACTTAGACTCTGACGAATCCGAGCCTTTGCAGCCCTGTGGCCGCTGTAGTCAAACACTAGCTGGTCCATGGCATCCATCCTATAAGCCACAATGTCACGCCCACAAGCGGAAGGAGCGGAATAAACGCCCACAAGATAACACCGACAGTCCCGATCACCGCGAATAAAAAGATAGTCACAAGGCCTACGATCATAATAGTAATGCGAATCATAGCCCCAATAAGCCGAGAGATCAGCCTATCAAAAAAAGCACGCATTTGAATGCTCAGCGGGCCGTTTACCTTACCAGCCGATATCTGTCGAAATGGTGAAAAAAGTGTTTTTAAAAGGAGCCCAACAGAAAAATAGTCCATCGTTGACGCGAGGCTTTCGCGCATCTTTAATACACGCTCGCGCCACCCCGGTCCGTACCACCATGAAAGAATCCCAGCGATAAACATAATCTCATTGTACCTCAGGAACACCAGTTACGCCATAAGAGCTGGGTGCTATAATGGATTATATATGTCAAAACCTTATGTAACCCTTCTCGGCAAAGCCGTCCGTTATATCACTCGGCTTCGAGGCGGCGGGTCAGCACTTCCCGGACTTTTTGTCGAAAAAATTGATCCAAACTTTATCAAACGAACACTTTCCCAGCTTCCTCATGGGGTTGTTGTTATTAGCGGTACCAATGGAAAAACAACTACCACAAAGATGGTTGTAGAGCTACTTCAAAGCCAAGGCTTCCGGGTCTTTACAAATCGTACCGGAAGTAACTTTACCAGAGGTGTTGCAGCTGCTCTTTTAGGCGAAGTCGACAACAAAGGCAATCTTGATGCCGATATTGCCGTTTTGGAGCTCGACGAAGCCCACGCCGTAGCATTTGTAAAAAGCGTACCGCCAAAATACAGCTTGCTTTTAAATGTGATGCGCGATCAGCTAGATCGCTTTGGAGAAATCGATACAACCGCAAAAATGCTGGCCGTCATTGCTAAAAGCACCACCGATGCCGTGGTGTTAAACCGTGAAGACCCGCGAGTTTCTGCTATAGCAAAAATTCTTACGCATCAAAAA
>Ga0157369_10006135_pt1 | contig 13947 bp, 13 predicted proteins | sample C25metaG_FD_113461 | JGI IMG/M metagenome (GOLD analysis project Ga0157369, IMG submission 113461) | Corn rhizosphere microbial communities from Kellogg Biological Station, Michigan, USA - C2-5 metaG | ecosystem: Host-associated > Plants > Roots > Rhizosphere > Soil | place: USA: Michigan...
GACGGCCTGCCCGTCGGGCTGATGCTGGTCGCAAAACACTACGCCGAGGGCACGATTTACCAAGCGGCGGCGGCGTTTGAAGCCTCGGTGGACTGGCGCACGCTCTGAGCCTTTTACAGGCGCCGCCCCCCCTGAAGAACGATAAGAAAGACCGGCAAGTTGCAATGACTTTTCAACCGCGTTGACTGATAGGAGTTACCCCATGAGTACATCTATTTCCACGACTGCGACACCTTCGACACCCGGCGAGAGGGCATGGGCCTTGTTTCAAGTGCTCAAGAGCAAGGAACTCATCCCAGAGGGCTATGTCGAGCAGCTCACTCAATTGATGGCCCATGACTGGAGCCCGGAGAACGGCGCTCGCGTGGTCGCCAAGGCATGGGTCGATCCGCAGTTCCGGGCGCTGCTGCTCAAGGACGGAACAGCCGCTTGCGCGCAGTTCGGCTACACCGGCCCACAAGGCGAATACATCGTCGCCCTGGAAGATACACCGGGGGTGAAGAACGTCATCGTCTGCAGCCTGTGCTCCTGCACCAACTGGCCGGTCCTCGGCCTGCCGCCCGAGTGGTACAAGGGCTTTGAGTTTCGTGCGCGCCTGGTCCGGGAGGGGCGCACCGTACTGCGCGAGCTGGGGACGGAGTTGCCGAGCGACACGGTCATCAAAGTCTGGGATACCAGCGCCGAAAGCCGTTACCTGGTGTTGCCGCAAAGGCCTGAAGGCTCTGAGCACATGAGTGAAGAACAGCTTCAACAGCTGGTGACCAAAGACGTGCTGATTGGCGTCGCCCTGCCACGCGTTGGCTGAGAAAAAACAACTCATCATCGTTCAACTTGCGGAGTTTTCATTATGGATGGCTTTCACGATCTCGGCGGTTTCCAAGGCTTTGGCAAAGTGCCGCACACCATCAACAGCCTCAGCTACAAACAGGTTTTCAAGCAGGACTGGGAACACCTGGCCTATAGCTTGATGTTTGTCGGCGTTGACCAATTGAAAAAGTTCAGCGTGGACGAAGTGCGTCATGCCGTCGAACGCCTGGACGTTCGCCAGCATGTCGGCACCCAGTACTACGAACGCTACATCATCGCGACCGCCACGCTGCTGGTGGAAACGGGCGTTATCACCCAGGCGGAGCTCGATCAGGCATTGGGTTCCCACTTCAAGCTGGCGAACCCCGCCCATGCGACAGGTCGCCCGGCGATCACCGGCAGGCCGCCCTTCGAAGTGGGCGATCGGGTTGTGGTTCGAGACGAATATGTGGCGGGGCATATCCGCATGCCGGCCTACGTGCGCGGTAAGGAAGGCGTGGTCCTGCACCGCACCTCAGAGCAGTGGCCCTTCCCCGACGCCATTGGCCACGGCGACTTGAGCGCAGCCCATCAGCCTACCTACCACGTCGAGTTTCGCGTGAAAGATCTATGGGGTGACGCGGCAGATGACGGTTACGTCGTGGTCGATCTTTTCGAAAGCTACTTGGATAAGGCCCCCGGTGCCCAAGCGGTGAACGCATGATTGAAGGCGCCCAGGCGGGCCGACTGCCGGTGACGGTCCTTTCCGGCTTCCTCGGCGCCGGCAAAACCACCCTGCTCAACGCTATCCTGCGCAATCGCCAAGGACTGCGGGTGGCAGTCATCGTCAACGACATGAGCGAAGTCAACCTCGATGCCGAATCGGTGCAGCGCGACGTCTCGCTGCACCGTGGCCGCGATGAGTTGATCGAGATGAGCAATGGCTGCATTTGCTGCACCCTGCGCGCCGACCTGCTGGAACAGATCAGTGACCTGGCACGTCAGCAGCGCTTCGATTACCTGCTTATCGAATCCACGGGGATCTCCGAACCGATGCCGGTCGCGGAGACCTTCGCCTTCCTCGACACCGAAGGCTTCAGCCTCAGCGAGCTGGCACGCCTTGATACATTGGTGACGGTAGTCGATGGCAGCCAATTTCAGGCGCTGCTGGAATCGACGGATACCGTTGCCCGCGCCGACACCGAGGCGCACACGTCCACGCGTCACCTGGCGGATCTTCTGATCGAACAGGTGGAGTACGCCAACGTCATTCTGGTCAACAAGCGGGACCTGATCGACGAGCCCGGCTACCAGGCAGTGCATGCGATCCTCGCTGGCCTCAACCCGAGCGCGCGGATCATGCCGATGGCTCACGGGAACGTCGCGCTGTCCAGCCTCCTCGACACCCATCTGTTTGATTTACCCAGCCTCGCAGCCTCGCCGGGCTGGATGCGTAAAATGGAGGTTACCGATACGCCGGCCTCCGAGTCGGATACCTATGGCGTGACATCCTGGGTCTACCGGGAGCGCGCGCCTTTTCACCCCCAGCGCTTGCTCGAGTTTCTACAGAAGCCCTGGCACAACGGTCGCTTGTTACGCAGCAAAGGTTACTTCTGGCTCGCCAGCCGCCACCTGGAAATCGGCCTGCTGGCGCAAAGCGGCAAGCAGTTCCAGTGGGATTATGTCGGGCGCTGGTGGAACTTCATCGAGCCATCGCAATGGCCGCGGGACGAATATCGGTTGCAGGGCATCATGGCCAAGTGGGACAGCGTTGTCGGCGACTGCCGACAGGAGCTGGTCTTCATCGGCCAGGGGCTCGACACCCGCGTCTTGCAGCGCGAACTCGACCATTGTTTGCTGAGTGCCCAGGAAATAGCCGCCGGCCCACTGGCCTGGCAGGCACTGCCGGCGGCGACGGCCTTTGACACCGAGGCCTTATCGGCACGCCCCACGCCCCCCCATGGCGGTTCAACCGACTTGACCCGGTAGAGGTACACCATGCTCTTTTTTAGCCGTACCACCCGCTGGGTCTTGGCGCCGCTTGCCGACAGACTGGACCAGCCTGACCAGGCATGCACGCCGTTGTCGTCGAACAACCCTTTGCTGCGACGCATCCTGACCGGCGTCGAGCAATTGCTGCAAGAGCGCAGCGCCCTGAAAGAACAGGCACGCGCGCTGACACAGGAAGTCACCCAACTGGACGAGCGCGTGGCCTGCCGTGACGCGCTTTTGCGGCAATGGGAGGCTCGCTGGGCCCTGGTCAGCCACGGCGCAGGTGAACTGTTCTGGGAACTGGAGGTGAATGGAACCGCTGCACCGTCACTGGCATGCGCAATGAGGTGGACGGGGTCTGCGTCGATCCTGGCTCCGGGCATTGATCAGCTTGGCCATTGGAACGAACAGCTCCATCCGGCCGACCGTCAACGCCATTTGGATACCCTTGCCAGGCACCTGGCCGATCGCAGCGGGCGTACGCCGTTTGTGTTGGACGTGCGAATACAGCCCCCATCGGGCGACGACTATCGCTGGTGCAGGATCAGCGGTGATTCACGCCGCGATGCGCAAGGCCTGCCTGTGGCGATGGGTGGCAGCCTGCGGGACATTCACCAACAACACCTGCAAGACGAGGTGCTGGAACTGGCGGCGACACGCTTCGACATCTCCCGGGAAATGCTGCATGACGGGCTCTGGGATATCGAGGTCGTGGCCGGCGACCCGGCGAACCCGAAAAATACCATCTGGTGGTCATCGCAAATGCGTCGGCTGCTGGGGTACACCACGGTCGAGGAGTTTCCCAATACATTGGAAAGCTGGACCTCGCGCCTGCACCCCGACGACAGCGAACGGGCTATCGCTGCGTTCGTCGCCCATGTCGACGACCGCAGCGGCAAAACACCGTTTGACGTGGATTATCGACTCAAGCACAACAACGGCACTTACCGCTGGTTTCGCGGCCGCGGCCAAACCCGGCGCGCGGACGATGGCTCCCCGCAAAGAGTCGTGGGCGCCATTACGGATATCCATGCCAGCCATGAAGAGCGTGCGCTGCGCGAGGCTCAGGAACAGCAACACCGCATGATGCAGGAAACCTTGAGCAAGCTGACGCAGATTGTCGCCACCATCCAGGGCATCGCCAGCCAGACCAACCTCCTGGCGCTGAACGCAGCCATTGAGGCGGCGCGCGCAGGCGAAGCCGGACGCGGCTTCGCAGTGGTCGCCGATGAAGTCCGCAAGTTGGCCACGCGAACCAGCCAGGCCACCCAGCAAGCAGCCGACATGATGGACGGCTAGCCCCATGAACACACCCCAGCCGGTGGCGACAGCCAGCCGTTGCCATGCCTGCATGTAGAGGCTGCTGGGGTTTTCGCAAGACCGATCCCCACAATAATAATCAGGTGTCGATATGCGCGATTATGAACACGTTGTTGAATCCTTCGATTATCTGCAGAGCGCCACCCAGGATTTGCATGGCGAACTTACTGCTTTGAACGCCTGCGTCGAATGCTGCGACCGGCATGCCCACGGCGAGGCCGTGGCGTTGTATTGCGAAGCGCAGGATGGCCATGCCGAGCGCTACAGGTTTCGCGACCTGCAACGCCAGGCGGCGCGCTTCGGCAATTTCTTGCGTGAACAAGGCGTCAAGCCGGGCGATCGCGTCGCCGGCCTGATGCCACGCACGGTTGAATTGTTGATTGCCATTTTGGGCACCTGGCGCATCGGCGCGGTCTACCAACCGCTGTTTACGGCCTTCGGCCCCAAGGCCATCGAACAACGCTTGAACTGCTCGAACGCCCGCTGGATCGTGACCGACCCGCACAACCGTCCGAAGCTGGACGACGTCACTGACTGCCCCAGCATCGTTGTGACCGGTGGCGCCCCACAGAACCCCGCTGATCACCACTTCTGGAGCGCACTGAACCGCCAGGCTGACGATTGCGCGCCGGTGCTGCTGGATGCCAGTGCGCCGTTCCTGTTGATGTGTACCTCTGGCACCACGGGGCCGGCCAAACCGCTGGAGGTGCCGTTAAGCGCGATTCTGGCCTTCAAGGGCTATATGCGTGATGCGATTGACTTGCGTGCGGACGACCGCTTCTGGAACCTGGCTGACCCGGGTTGGGCCTATGGTTTGTATTACGCGGTGACCGGCCCGCTGGCTTGTGGGTACGCAACGCTGTTCTACGACGGCCCCTTCACGGTGGAAAGTACCCGTCACATCATTGCCAAGTACGCAATCAACAACCTGGCCGGTTCGCCCACCGCCTACCGCTTCCTGATCGCCGCGGGGGCCGAGTTCGCCGACGCCGTTCGTGGGCGCCTGCGAGCCGTCAGCAGCGCCGGAGAACCGCTCAACCCGCAAGTCGTGCGGTGGTTTGCCGAACAGCTTGGCGTGGTGATTCACGACCACTATGGGCAAACGGAAATCGGCATGGTGCTGTGCAATCACCACGGCTTGCGTCACCCGGTCCGCGAAGGCTCAGCGGGTTATGCGGTGCCCGGATACCGCATCGTCGTGTTGGATAAGGCACACCGGGAATTGCCAGCCGGCCAGCCGGGCGTACTGGCCGTTGATCGCGAGCGCTCGCCGTTGTGCTGGTTCGACGGCTACCTCGGCATGCCCACCCAGGCCTTTGCAGGGCGCTATTACCTGAGCGGCGATATTGTGGAGCTCAATGACGACGGCAGTATCAGCTTCGTCGGCCGCAATGATGACCTGATTACCACGTCCGGCTACCGCGTCGGACCGTTCGATGTGGAAAGCGCGCTGATCGAACACCCAGCGGTGGTCGAGGCGGCCGTGATCGGCAAACCCGATCCGCAACGCACCGAGTTGATAAAGGCGTTTGTCGTGCTGAACACACCCTACCTGCCAAGCCCTGAGTTGGCGGAGGAGCTGCGCCTGCATGTACGCCAGCGTCTAGCCGCACATGCTTATCCGCGGGAAATGGAGTTTGTCGACCATCTGCCCAAGACCCCAAGTGGCAAGTTGCAACGGTTCATTCTGCGCAACCAGGAGATTGCCAAGCAACAGGCGCTTGGTTAAGCCCCCTGATCGGTCAAGCTCAGCGCCGTGTCCTTGCATGATCGACACCCCGCCCCGGAGCCGCCATGGACCTCGCCCCCGTCGCCCTCCTCCTCCCCGCCGGCTTCGACCTGTGGGGTTATGGGCACTGGCACGTCAGGACTTTCTGGTGGTGACAGGCAAGCTGGTGGTGGGCTATATGAAATATCCTAGACGGTTGCTCCTGGATGTTTTCAGGCTTTCGTACGGTCGAAAACCGGCCAGCGGTTGCCACTTGGCTGGATCCTTTCGTTTGATTAACGGATAGGGTTTATCCCGTCCTCGACAAGTGAAGAGAACGCTTGAACCGTAGGCTCGGCTCTAGGAGTACACGGTACCGGGTGGCATTTTTATACCGCACAGTGTTCGGTAGAAAATACCATTTCCATATACCAAGCATTTATCGTGGGCTTGGGCTTTAAGCATTAACGCTCGCAATCTTTCGACAATCCGAACGGCTCGACGTCTGAATAACAGCGGTTTGATTGGCCGCTTTTCTTGCCCTGGATGTTGGATTTCACCGAGATACTCCTGCCAACTCTTTGGTTGCTGACAGAGCTGTGTTTCGAGATCGTTCAAAATTGCCAGTACGTCAGCTAGATCGTCATTTCTCAAGCGGAACGTTACATTCATTGATTCAATGCCTATCCCTGCATCTCTTTGTGCATATCGTTCAAAAGCAGGTGCTATAAGGGAAAAATATCCAAACGTATGAAAGCAGTCAGACCTGAAAGTAATTCGGTCTTCTGGGTCTAGCGGACCCAAATGCTCTGTTTTTTTCGATGCATATAAGCCGATTATATGACGCATGGTGACTGTACCAAACTACTGACATACTTATGGACGAAGGCAAGCTCACACTCCTGCGAGGACACAGGCTAGAAGGTTCGTGGCATCTATCGGCCACTTCCTCTGACCGTTTTCTGGCGGCTGTCACCGGCAGCTATGGGGTCCAGATTGTGTGAACAATCTAAAGAGCATTAGACAAACAACCTCAGATCTTTCACATTCCATCTAAAGCGGGTCAGGAAAAAGACATGCCTTCACGTTTGGCATCCAGCTACCCAAATATTCAACATGCATTGGACGCGATCATTCCAAGCAAAAAATTGGACGTGGCTACTCGTATTGTCCTATGGGCGGCGAGTGACGCCGGGCTAGATCCAGCCGAAATTATGGTCACGCTGTCAAAGCTAGATCCAGTGCTTTTCGACAACCTTTGTTCTGAAATGGAGGTGCAGTATTTCAGACTTTTCGAGCGCGGAGATGAGAGGCACCTATCGTTTTTCTGTAAGGCTCGAGCCTACAGCGCCAGCGCTTGGTTGGCTCGTGAGGCACCCTACGAAGCAATTTACGAGTCAATATTTGCCACAGAGAAACCACTTGTAATTGCTGATTTTTTGTAGGTAAAAATGGACCTAACCGGTTTCTGTAGCCATCCAGGTCAAAAAAAAATGGAGCTGAGCCGTAAACTCCTTTGGCTTAGCATACGGGCTCCTTGCCTGGGACAAGAAAAAAGAGATCTGCATGCTCATACACGGGTAATGCTGAACAAACAGCTCGACATGTTCTTCGAGTGTTTGCGGCCACATCAGGTCCTTTTCAGAGCGAAGTACTTGAGTTGACCGGATGAGTTTGCGCGAGGCTTCCCGTTGCAAGCGTAGCGATTGCGTCGGTGTGGTCGCCTGATCGATAAGATCGGCATACCGGGTCAATTCGGATTCAAAGTCACCATTCACGGCAATGGCGATATCACGCGACGGCTTCATGGAGCCCGTCGAGCCCAACTTGACCCAGCGCATGCTCAACGAATTATCGGGATCACCGATGCCGGCGACCAAGGATTGATCGCTCTGCGAGCATGTCAGGCATACGTCAGGACTATCAGGCGATGATAACGCAGTAAGTCATAGAGTTAGCTGTGAATAAAGGTAATAAGCCGTATGCTGGAACTTTAGATTGGATAGTTTCTCGAATCTCCACGTCGCGGTCTGAGCCTTCGCTGAAGGATAGAAGGAATTTGCGGGGCAGCATCACGCCGAGAGTTTCCACTCTCGGCGTAAATTGATGCATGAGTGGCTCATTGCCTTAGTAGGCGGGAACACGGTGTTACGTGTCTTATTTCTTTTTCTTCGGAGGGACTAATGGTGGCGAATTGTAAAAGTCGAGAATGTTGTATGTTTTTCCGGTTAGAAGCATCGGCCAATCGGACGTAATGATCCAAGGGTCTTCAAAATCATAAGGGGGGGGTTGCTGATTCAAGGGAGTTCTTTTATCGTATATTTTTATGGCTGTTGTGCTTCTGAATGGTAAGAATAAGACTTTGGCGTAGGGGAACTTTACTTGACTCAAGTAATAGTTTGTCCATTCGATAAGCCCTTCTTTGAGAAAAGCGCTATCTGACTCAAGAACATTGCTAAAGCAAAGCAATATGACTTCACCAAAGTTCTCCTTTTCAGAATAGGTGTCGTAGTTTTTAGCCTTTGATTTGATGCCGTCGAATATATATGTCTCGGGTATCTTTACCTTGAATTGTTTGTTTAGCTTTTCTGGATCAACACCATGATGCAATGTATTTTCAAATTGAGTGTCAACAAGATCGCGTCCGAATTTGTTGTCCCCGAAATATGCGAGGTATTCGCGCGAGTCCACAATTGTGATTTCAATCCCTACTTTGATCGGCTTACGACCGCTACTCAATCGTTTGTGCGGTTTCTTTACCAAGATAGCAGCATCGGGTTTGTCAGTTTGTTCATCATCCACGCTATATTCGCCATATAGTTTGCGTAGAAGAGAGTCGGCTCCTAAAAGAACTTCGCGCTCAAGCTGAATTTTATCAGGTTCTTTATTCATGTTACTTCCTTGTTTTGTGTTGATGTGTGAAAGGCGATATATCCATAAGTTATATTAATGTGTGGGTGCTGACTTACTCTGCCGGCTGTTCTGATGGCAATAAGATATCACTCATTTCACGCAGGGCGCCGATGTACTTGGCGAATACCTGACGAATATCAGGAAAGTCTCCTACGTTTATCTCTTTGTTGCCTTGTAATACCCATCCCTCGCTGCTGCGAATCTCTATAACATGGCCTAGAATATTTCTTTTCTGTAGTACATCTATATCGTACTGTGCGCTGTCCGCCCTTAAAGCCTTTAGTTTTTCCGTTTGTTCTTTGTTTAAGTTAAATACGGCCGGGTTGCTTGTGGCAGCTCTGGTTAATCGCCTGAAATGACTGAATAGTTTTGCGCTGTCAACAGCGCGAGTACTTAATCGCTCCTCTAAACCGTAGTGCATGGAAGCCTCGTACTTTTCCTTCATCCCTTTCATGAAATCTGTAACGTCTTTGTCAAGCTCTCCGAGTCTTTTTTGGCTCTCTGGATCAGCGTTGGAAATATGAAGTACTGCGCCCTTCATGATTTGATCGCATTCCGCGACTACTCTCATAGCTAAACCTCTCATTCCAGAAAGCCTATCAAGAGATCGTGCAGTCTGTTCTATCAGCGATCCTGTACGCTCAATGAATCTGGTGCGAGCGCTACAATAAACTCCCTCAACCTCTCTGTCGGCCATCATGCGGCGCAGTTCGTTTTCACCTACGCTACCGGAATAAAAAAGGATAGTGGTAGATGGGAAGAGTTCTCTAATCCTAGGTGCGATGGCATCCCCGCTCTCTGCATCTTGAAGGCGATAATCTAGAAGTATGATGTCGTAGCAATGATATAGGCTGTGAGTGCGAGCTAACTCCTCGATGCCTTTACTGCTTGGAATGGTTTCAATGCGAGCGATGAAACCAGCTTCACCAACTCGGCGTGTCAGATTAGCTTCCTCCTCTTCACTGAATGAATCTTCGATCCATAATATGCCAAAATCTAGATTCATTATTTCTCTCCAGGTATGAAAATTTCAAAATCCGCCCGAGAACCATCTCCGGCAAGTACTATGGAACCATGCATTTCATTTATGATGGTAGACACGCTATACAGACCTAGTCCGGTACCACTCATGGAACCGGTATAGCCCCGCTCGAATATTTTAGAAGAGTCGACTTTCCTTTCGTCTATGCCGAGCCCGTCATCAACTACTTTGATAACTACCGCGTTTTTTCCTTTTTGAAACGCCTTGAAGTCTACTTTGCTGGCCTTCGCCTTACGTGCATTATCAAGGAGATTATCAACTAGAACAGCTATATCTACGGGTGAAAAATCTCTGACCAGCGTAAGATTGCCATCATCAAACGAAGCTTTTGGAATTCCAGGTACGCCCAGTAAACGAACTTCGAAGTATTCATTCAAAAACTGTAATAGGTCGCCGTGTACCTTGTCCGTTTGCAATTCGATTCTAATGTTTGGTGCAAAAGACAGTACGGTTCCTAATCTATCTCCTGATAGCGTGGCTCCAGCAATTGATGTTGATAGTTTTATTGCCGATTGTCTAATAGATGCGAACATATCCTCAACGTCGTCAAGATCTAAAACATCCGAATTAGAGGTGTCGGCGTGGCGAAGGATGCTTCGGACATCATGAGCGGCATTTGTGATAGCAGATCGTATATGACCCAAGTGAATGGTTGCCTGATGCATTAACAGTTGAACGCGTTCTACATCCACATCTTGACTGCTGCCTAAGAATGCCGCCTGACGTTCTAGCAGTGCAATATGAGCATCCGCACGATTTCGGTCTGCTACAGCTTGCTGTGCAACCTGTCGAGCTTCTTCTCGTGAAACTCTGAGCTCTTCGATGCGACGTTTAGCATCTTCGATTTGCTCTGCCAGAGTTGTGTTGCCACTACTCTCTGCAACGATTGACATCGCTTTGAGTGCTTCATCCGTAACTTGGTCAGGGTCATCGGAAACCCTAACCAAATCCTGATCGTAATATAAAATTTCTATATCTTTTGAGCGGGCAAGTCCGCCAACAATAGCCAGCACTCTTTCGCGAGCTTTATCTGTTTCCAATCCGTCAGATGTGTCACGATCCGTATCTTGCTTATCTTTCCAGTTTACACCTACTACGTAACGCTCCAGACGGAAAATCATATGTCGTCTTATCGCTTCATATAGCGATCTACTGCGAGCGTCTTCTACTAAACCTGCATCCCTACTGGATACTTCTCGAAATCGCTTAGGTAATGCTGATACGTCTACACGACCGATAATGTCCCGTGTACCTAAATAGCGAGATTGGCCTTGTTGTTTGCGTCGATTTAGTCCCAGGGTATCGTCATTCTCTTCGCCAATCGGAAATATTCGAAATTTGTTTAAAAATAAAAAAACACTTCCGAATTCTACTGAGCGAACACCCATGCGAGTAGTAAAAGTTTTTTTAGCGGACCGATTTAGAAAATATATCTGTCCTTCAACCGTATCGTCATCGAGTTCAGGATATGGTGAAGTCTCGCGTATAGAGTAGATTTTCCTTCCGCGATCATATAAAGTGGAGGTGATGTCGTTATTCTCTATTTTGACTTCGATTCGACTTGTTTTTTCTTGAAGTAATTCAGCTATCTCATTTCCAACAGCGCCATCTACACCATCAATTGTCTCAGTCGATCCATCGAGCAGCCAAGTATAGACAGTTACATCGGTACTTGTTCCAAATGGATCTATAAGCTTTGCTAGGTCACGGCGTAAACGCTTTATGCGGTCCTCGTCCCACTCGTGTCTGGTATTTTTAATAACCAGTACTGTTCCTTGAGTGCTGGGAGCTTTTGGGTTGTATACCGTAGGGAATTTTTTGGTTGTCTCAAGATCTACGTTTACACTTTGAAATTCTTCAGTACTATCTTTTTCGAATTTTGTCCAGTCAATGTAAAGTTTTGATATTTTCGAAGAGTTGGCAGTTATGCTATAAAGCTCTAGCTGTTCCCCTAAGGTGTCGCAAGCAAATCGGCCAATCCCCTTACTTCCTGCAAATTGACCAGCTGGTTTTATTTTGTCGCGATAGTTTTCGGCGTTGACAATAGCTTTCTCTGAGTAAGCAACAAATAACCATTTGTCGCGTATGTCATCCAGTGTCATGCCTTGACCATCATCTACAATGGTAAAGCTGGAATCTTCTGGGTTGAACTCTATGTCAACTCGAGTTGCTCCGGCGTCAAAAGAGTTTTTAACAAGTTCAAATATTGCAACAAACTCATTTGTGACCAGATCTCGTCCAATAATATCTTTCAGGTGAGAACTGATGCGAAATTTTTCTATAGCTGTCATCTTGGTATCCCAAGGATATAAGGTTTAGATAACAGGCCTATAATCGGGCTTAACGCTTCGCTTCGAAAAGCTATAGATTGGCCAGCTGTGCACACTGTGAGCATTGTTAAGATCTTCCCTGTTTCATGCCGTACCTCCTTTACACCAAGAGCTACCCGCCATCATGGTGATGGCTCGCCCAGAAACTGTCTATAGGTTAGGGTTGGATTTTTACTCTGTTTGATCAAAACGGGAGGAGACGTGTGGTCTGCGCGTAGACAGCTACGGCTTTGGGGGGCAGCCACAAATTCGAAGCTTTAACCGTCTTAAAGCTGTGAGATTACGTAACCAGCTCCCAAAAAACGTTCTGAAAGGGTAGGCCCTAGGTGCCCATTTTGCTACTCTGAGGAACTTTTGGATCATCCCGTTGCGGGCACGCCTTGCTCTGTTGTCAGGACACAGGCTGCAGTACGGTTTATGAGCGTTGGGGAAATCAGGAAAATATGAGATTTATCGACGTTTTTGCGGGCTGCGGTGGCCTATCGCTTGGCTTGCTGAAGGCAGGGTTTCAGGGCGTCGCTGCTATTGAGAAAAACCCGATGGCTTTTGAGACCTTGCGTCATAATCTAATTGACGGTCTGAGGTATAAGTTTGATTGGCCTGATTGGTTGCCCAAGAAAGCTATGAGTTGCGAGCAACTGCTTACTGATTTCAGTCCATATTTGATTTCTCTAGCTGGCACCATAGATGTGATGGTCGGGGGGCCACCATGCCAAGGCTTTTCCTTAGCTGGTAAAAGAAACTCGGCTGACCCTCGTAATAAAATGGCTGAGCAATACTTAGAGTTAGTTAAGTTGATAAGGCCAAGATTTTTAATAATAGAAAATGTCACTGGATTTAATAGTAAGTTTAACGAGGCTGTACAGGGTGATGCTGATAAGTACTACAATCAGTCATATGCGGAATATATTAGTAATGAACTAACCAGTATTGGTTACTCTGTTTCACGTGGCAAGTTAAATTGTGCAATGTTTGGTGTTCCTCAGAATAGATACAGGTATTTTATTATATGCTCGCTGCTGGATGATGGTGTTAACCTTTTTGAGCGGCTTGTAGGTTATGGCGAGGAATTTAAATCTATTAAAAAACTCGCTCGTGGGAAGCCCGTTTCTGTGTGTGACGCAATTGCGGATTTAGAAACTGCAGGAAAGAGTTTGCGCGAAAGCAATGATTCACCTGTTAAAGGATTCAGAGAAATCGTATACCAGTTGCCTGATATAGTGTCGCCCTATTTAAAGCTTATGCATGATGGTCATGTCGGATCACCTAATAGTTTGAGGTTACCAAATCACAAAACTAGTACAGTAATTCAGTTTATTAAGATTCGCCAGGCCTCGGAGCCCGGTAAGTCCTTGTCGAAGGAAACTAGAGATCGGTTAGGTTTGAAAAAGCATGCGATAACTGTTCTTTCAAAAAACCAACCATCTCCTACAATTACTACGTTGCCGGATGATGTAATTCACTACAGTGAACCTCGGATTCTTACCGCGAGAGAAACCGCTCGAATTCAATCTTTTCCGGACTGGTTTGAATTTCTTGGAAAATATACAACAGGTGGTTCCTCTAGAAAACTAGAGTGTCCGAGATATACTCAGATTGGTAATGCCGTACCGCCGCTCGTTTCAGAAGCGATTGGTATGATGCTACAGGCACACACTTCGTCCGAAGAGATAGGGGTTGAGGCATTAAAGATATAGCGTGGTTCATTCGCGTTGTTTGTTTTCCCGAGCGAAGCCCGATCCAGTGATCGTGAACTACCTCCAGAAACTCTCGATCCAAAGGCAGCTCGGAGGCATCGCCAACGACCGTACTGAAAGCCTCGCATTTTGGACACCATGCCTTGGTCTCAGTAAACC
>Ga0157369_10006140_pt1 | contig 13943 bp, 11 predicted proteins | sample C25metaG_FD_113461 | JGI IMG/M metagenome (GOLD analysis project Ga0157369, IMG submission 113461) | Corn rhizosphere microbial communities from Kellogg Biological Station, Michigan, USA - C2-5 metaG | ecosystem: Host-associated > Plants > Roots > Rhizosphere > Soil | place: USA: Michigan...
GACAGCCTGAAAAAGCTGATCGAGAAGCCCGCGGGACGTTGATTTTTCGGCCACAAAGAGAGGCGCGATGGACGTGATACAGAGCCCTTCCGATGACGCCGCCGCACAACGCGATCTGAACTTCGACCGGAGCGATCCGGACTTGCTGGAATCCGACCTTGAAGGCGACACGCTCCGCGAGGAATGCGGCGTGTTCGGCATCTTCGGTCACCCCGAGGCCGCCGCCATCACCGCGCTCGGATTGCACGCACTTCAGCATCGCGGCCAGGAGGCCGCGGGCATCGTCTCCTTCGACGGAACCCGATTTCATTCCGAGCGCCGGCTGGGCCTCGTCGGCGACACCTTCTCCCGCCGCGAGGTGATCGACCGCCTTCCCGGCAATGCCGCCATCGGTCATGTGCGCTACTCGACCACCGGCGCAACCATCCTGCGCAACGTGCAACCGCTGTTTGCCGAACTCAATGCCGGCGGATTCGCGGTCGGCCATAATGGCAACCTCACCAACGGGCTGACGCTGCGCCGTGACCTCGTGCGCAACGGCGCCATGATGCAGTCCACCACCGACACCGAAGTCATCCTGCATCTGGTGGCGCAGTCGAAGCGCAACCGCTTCATCGATCGCTTCATCGAGGCGCTGCGCGCCATCGAGGGCGCCTATTCGCTGGTGTCGCTGACCAACAAGAAGCTGATCGGGGCGCGCGACCCACTCGGCATCCGTCCGCTGGTGCTGGGTGAACTGGGCAGCTGCCCGATCCTCGCATCGGAAACCTGCGCGCTCGACATCATCGGCGCGAAATACGTCCGCGACGTCGAGCCCGGTGAGGTCATCGTGTTCGACGAGCACGGCGCGCAAAGCCACAAGCCGTTTCCGCAAAAGCCGCCGCGGCCCTGCATCTTCGAATACATCTACTTCTCGCGGCCGGATTCCATCGTCGGCGGGCGATCGGTGTATGAAGTCCGAAAAGCCTTCGGCGCGCAGCTCGCGCGCGAAAGCCACGTCGAAGTCGACGTCGTGGTGCCGGTGCCGGATTCCGGCGTGCCCGCCGCGGTCGGCTACAGCCAGCATTCCGGCGTGCCGTTCGAACTCGGCATCATCCGAAACCATTACGTCGGCCGCACTTTCATTCAGCCGACGCAAAGCGTGCGCGAACTCGGCGTGCGCATGAAGCATAATGCCAACCGCGCCGCAATCGAGGGCAAGCGCATCATCCTGATCGACGATTCGCTGGTGCGCGGCACCACCTCGAAAAAGATCGTCCGCATGATGCGCGACGCCGGCGCGCGCGAGGTCCACTTCCGCCTCGCCTCGCCGCCGATCATTCATCCCGATTATTACGGCATCGATCTGCCGGACCGTGGCGGGCTGTTGGCTGCGACCCACAATCTCGAGCAAATGCGCGAAATCATCGGCGCCGATTCGCTGGCGTTCCTGTCGATCGACGGCATGTATCGCGCCATGGGCGAGCCCGGCCGCGATCCCGCCAATCCGAAATTCTCGGACCATTGTTTTACCGGCGCCTATCCCACGCATCTGACCGACCAGACCCAGGTCGAGCCGCAGCCGCGGCAACTGTCACTGCTGGCGGAAGCGAGCTGACGGTCTCTCGTCGTCCCTGCGGACGCAATGCTGACGCAGGGACCCATAACCATCGGCTTTCGTGGTTCGAGCAAGATTAGACACGAACACCTTCTCCCATCATAACCCTCACGGCGTATGGGTCCCTGCGTTCGCAGGGACGACCATGGAGAGATCGCGTTGATGACAGCACCCCTCGCCTCCCGCATCGCTCTTGTGTCGGGCGCTTCGCGCGGCATCGGCTATGCCACCGCGCGTGCGTTGGCCAGGGCCGGCGCCCATGTGGTTGCGGTGGCGCGCACCCAAGGCGGGCTCGAAGAGCTCGACGACGAGATCCGCAAAGATGGCGGCAGCGCGACCTTGGTGCCGCTCAATCTCACCGACTTCGACGGCATCGCAAGGCTTGGAGCTGCGCTGCATGAACGCCACGGCAAGCTCGACATTCTCGTCGGCAATGCCGGCGTCGCCGGCCCCTCCTCGCCGCTCGGGCATATCGAGCTGAAACCCTGGAACGACGTGATGGCGGTCAACGTGTCAGCGAACTTTCAGCTGATCCGTTGCATGGAGCCGCTGTTGAAGAAGTCCGACGCCGGCCGCGCGGTGTTCGTCACCTCGGCCGCCGCGAGCAAGGCCCGCGCCTATCTCGGTCCCTACGCGACCTCCAAAGCAGCGCTGGAAACGCTGGTGCGGGTCTGGGCCCAGGCAACAGCGAATACGCCGAGCCGCGTCAACCTTTTCAATCCCGGCCCGATCCGGACCCGCAGGCGCGCCACGGTGTTTCCCGGCGAAGATCCGTCGACGCTCGATACGCCGGACCAGGCTGCTGCATTCATCGTGCCGATGTGTGCGCCCGACTGGACCGAGACCGGAAAGCTTTATGACTACCCGACCCGCACATTGATGAATTTTCGAGTGCCGGCGTAACTTCCCGTCACTGCGAGGAGCAAAGCGAGGAAGCAATCCATTCTTATTTGGCTGAAGCATGGATTGCTTCGCTTCGCTCGCAATGACGGTTTCAAGCCGTTGACTCCCGAACCTCCCCGCTATTCACTGGCCGCCAAGCGGGAAAACCCGCAGGCAAAAATCAAGGGAGGATGCCATGACGCCGATGCCAAATCGCGGTCACCAGAAATGTGCCGGCGCCAGCCTTTCAAGAACCGTCTCCATCCTCATCGCGTCTGCCGTGCTGACCGGCGCGTCAGCGCTTCCGCGCACAGCCCAGGCCGGCGACATTCCGACCTTCGCGGTCGATGCCGCCTGGCCAAAGCCGCTGCCCAACAACTGGATTCTCGGTCAGGTCGGCGGCATCACCGTCGATTGGCAAGGGCACATCTGGCTCATCCATCGCCCGCGCTCGCTGACCGACGACGAGAAGGGCGCATCGCTGACGCCGCCGCGCTCGAAATGCTGCGTGTCGGCGCCGCCGGTGCTGGAGTTCGATACCAACGGCAATCTATTGCGCTCGTGGGGCGGCCCCGGCGAGGGCTATGAATGGGTCGGGCGCGAACACGGCATCGAGGTCGATGAGCGAGGTTTCGTCTGGGTCGGCGGCAATGCCGACAACGACAACGCCATTCTGAAATTCACCCTCGACGGCAAATTCGTGATGCAGATCGGCAAGATCGCGCCGAGCAAGGGAAGCAACGACACCACGCAGCTCGGCAAGCCCGCCGAGACCGCCATCGACAAGGACGCCAACGAAATCTACGTCGCCGACGGCTACGGCAACCGTCGCGTCATCGTGTTCGATGCCACCACCGGCGCCTACAAGCGGCACTGGGGCGCCTATGGCAAGCCGCCGAATGATGACAAGCAGCCGCCTTACGATCCGAAAGCACCGGTATCGCAGCAGTTCGCCAATCCCGTGCACTGCGTGAAGCTCGCCAATGACGGCCTGGTTTACGTCTGCGACCGCATCAACAACCGGATCCAGGTGTTCAAGAAGGACGGCAGCTTTGTCAAAGAGTGGTTCTTCGAGAAGAACACGCTCGGCAACGGCGCGGTGTGGGATATCGCGATCTGGCCGGATCCGAAGCAGACCTATCTGTTGAGCGCCGATGGCGAAAACAACGAGATCCGGGTCCTGAAGCGCGAGGATGGAACCGTGGTCGGCAGTTTTGGGCGCAGCGGTCGCAACGCCGGGCAGTTTCACTGGGTACATGCCATGGCGGTGGACGCCAAAGGCAACGTTTATACCGCCGAGGTCGATAACGGAAAGCGCATCCAGAAGTTCAAACTGACCTCGGACGCTCTACGATAGATGCATTGCCGCGCGGCGCGGGAAGGACTATCGGAAAGGCAGATCGTCTGATCGATCAAGCCCTTGGCGAGGCTCCTGAAAAGAGCGACGCCAGGCGTCAACATCTGGAGGAATAACAATGAGGACAACACTCGCGCGGCGCTATGCCGCGCTTATCGCATGCGCCGGATTGGCGCTGGCAACGCCTGCGCTGGCGCAGGACAAGACGGTCAAGATCGGCGTGTTGAATGACATGTCGAGCCTGTATGCCGACATCGGCGGACCCAATTCGGTGGTCGCCGTCAAGATGGCGGTCGAGGATTCCGGCCTCACCAAGAAGGGCTGGAAGATCGACGTCGTGAGCGGCGATCATCAGAACAAACCTGACGTCGGCGTCAACATTGCGCGGCAATGGATAGACAGCGACAAGGTCGATGCGATCGCCGACACGCCGAACTCCGGCGTCGCGCTGGCGGTGAGCAACCTCGTCAAGGAAAAGAACGCGGTACTGCTCAATTCCGGCGCCGCCACCGCCGATCTCACCGGCAAGGCCTGCACGCCGAACACGATCTCCTTCACCTATGACACCTACATGCTCGCCAACGGCACCGGCAAGGCGCTGACCAAGGCGGGCGGCAACAGCTGGTTCTTCCTGACCGCCGATTACGCGTTCGGCCATGCCCTGGAGCGCGATACCTCCGCGGTCGTCACCGCCAATGGCGGCAAGGTATTGGGCGCAGTAAGGCATCCGCTCAATACATCGGACTTCTCCTCCTTCCTGCTGCAGGCGCAGTCCTCAAAGGCCAAGGTCATCGGCCTTGCCAATGCCGGCGGCGACACCACCAACGCGATCAAGCAGGCGGCGGAGTTCGGCATTGTCGCCGGTGGCCAGAAGCTCGCGGCACTGCTGCTCTTCATCAACGACGTGCATTCGCTTGGCCTGAAGACCGCGCAGGGCCTGACGTTCACGGAATCCTTTTACTGGGACCAGAACGACGCTACCCGCGCATGGTCGAAGCGGTTCGCCGCATTGGCGAGCAAGAACGCGATGCCGTCGATGACCCAGGCCGGCAACTACGCCATGGTGCTGCACTATCTCAAGGCGATGGAAGCGCTCGGCGGCAATCCGCATGACGGCGCCAAAGTCGTCGCCAAGATGAAGGAACTGCCGACCGACGATCCGTTGTTCGGCAAGGGCCCGCTGCGGGCCGACGGCCGCCGCATCATCCCGGCCTATCTGTTCGAGGTGAAGAAGCCGGAAGAGTCGAAATACCCGTGGGACTATTACAAGCAGATCGCCACGATCGCGCCGGAAGACGCGGCCAAGCCGCTCGAGGCGAGCGAGTGCCCGCTGATCAAGAAGTAATCTATCATTCGTCATGGCCGGGCCTCGTGCCGGCCATCCACGTCTTTCTTGCTCTGGTCTAGCCTAGACGTGGATGGTCCGGGACAAGCCCGGCCATGACGAGCTAAACTTTGTTCGTTCATCTTGTGAATGGTGGGCCCGCTTCGCTTTGCCACCGTCACCATCTTGCTCAATGACCTCGTCAGCAAGCAGCATCATATTGCAGGGGGGGCATGCTTGCTGCGCTACGTTAAGGAAGCTTCGTGGCGTGAAGACAACCGCCGCTTGTCGAACGGCGATCAGGTTGGCCGCGTAGCAGCATTGGAAATGAAGCGGGGTAAATCGGTTGATTTTCACGGGCTATTGGCAACGACGCACGTCAAGGGCGCATCGAGAAGTTATTGAGATAGTCAAAGCATCATGACAATCGGAAAAGAGCTGGCGCAATTTGCGACCTATTCAGTAGCTATGGCGACAGCCGTAGCTTTTTCCCTTTGGGTCTTGTTTGTACCGCTTCGGATTGGCGGGTTCGCGGGCCCGGTCCTCAAGCAGGAATTTCCCGAACAGGAGCCAAGGGTACTCCTCCCCCTGGCTCCCGGCGACTGCGGTCTTTTGGTGGCACGAATGCAGGGCAAGCTTATCGACGGGGGCTATTCGGTCGCTTCCACCGGTGCGGATGGCTACTTCGATGACAGCACCCTCACTGCATTGGGGGCATTTCAGGACAACAATGCGTTGCCGGTGCAACCGATGTGCGTTCAGCAGTGCTGGGCGGCGCTCGGCTTGTCTCAGCCTGGGTCCGTCTGGGGCAAAATCGAGGCCGCCTTAAATGGCGATATCTTTCAGTCGCCTGCGTGCAGGCCCGCCCACGCCAATCACCGGCCCGCCGCTGTGCTTCCGTAGTGCCGAAAGGATGGCGGCCTGTAGGGTCGATGGCTTGCTTGCGTGTGGCCTGATGGGCCTTCCCGGCTATCAGGATATCGGCAATCTCCCGCGCCGTCATAGGAGGCCTTGGCCCGCCGCAGCGCGTCCGCCGCGCTCCTAAAGAGCGTCCCACGCTTGAACCAAGGGTTGCTCTTGTTGCGGCGTTTTTACGGTCCTGATATCGAAGTCCGGCGTTAGCATCGGCAGGACGGCTTCGACTTGCTTCAAAGTGTGAAGATGGGCTGTTTCGATGTATTCGGACATTTCCCTGTCACGCCGATGCGGCACATCCATTCGCGGCTAACGGATTGGCGCTGAGAACCAAAGCTGGAACTTGAGCCCCGGCGCATTATCAAGCATTTCGATCCGCGCGCCATGGAGACGCGCGACCGCGGCGACCAGGCTGAGCCCGAGACCGTTTCCCGGCGTGTAGCGACTGTGTTCAAGGCGGTAAAAGCGCTTGAAAACATGCTGGTATTCGCCGGAGGGGATTCCGGGCCCGTCATCGGCGATGGAGATGACCGCTCTACCATCGATGTTTTCGTTGGTGACGACGATCCGCCCTCCGGCGCGCCCATGCTTGATCGCGTTGTCCACGAGATTGGCGATCGCATCAAAGATCAGGTCACGATCGCCGGTCACCAGTACCTCACGATCGCCGGCAACGCCGAGACGGGTGCCGTCCTGCTCGGCCGCGGCATCATACAACTCCACCACCTCACTGGCGATTTCGACCAGATTCACGGTTCGGAATCCGTCCTTTCGTGCCTGGGTCTCGATTTGCGAAATCCGCGTGATCGATGAGAACATCCGCAGCACAGCATCGAGGTCGGCGATGGTGTCACCGATCAGGGACTGATCGGTCTCGCCGATACGCTGGCCGTGATAGGCCTTTTCGAGCCGTCCGCGCATTCGGGTCAGCGGGGTCCGCAGGTCGTGCGCCACGTTGTCGCTTACTTGCTTGACCTCGCCCATCAATGTTTCGATGCGGTCCAGCATCAGGTTGAGGTTCTCCGCAACGCGGTCCCATTCGTCATGGGTGCCGCGGAGCGGGATCCGCTTGTCCAGATCGCTCAGCATGATGGCCCGACTGGTGGCGTTGATCGATTCGATCCGGTCCACCGTTCGGCGCGTCACGAGGATGCTCGCGACTCCCGCAAGCACGAATATCAATGCAACGCCCGAGATCACCGCCAGCTCGATCTGACCGGTAAAGCTGTCGAGGTCGCTGATATCATTTCCCACCAGCAGACGATCGCCGGTCGGAAACGTCTCGATCATCGCCCGCAGCAGCGGCCGACTTGCCGCATTGCGCAAGGGCTCCGCGGCGCGAAACTCTGCCCATCCGCCGGCGGCTGCGACCGTCGATGGCCATGCCTTGAGGTTGCCGGCCAGCGGGGTCGATGAAGGATCGACAAGGAGATACACGCGCTCGGCAAAACCTTTGTCGGCGAGGCGTTGTTGAATACCGGCGATCAGCCCGTCGCGCCCCGATCGCTCGTAAACGCCGTGCAGGCTCATGTAGTCGGCCATGACGGCACGATCCGATCGGCTACGCACATAGGAGGACGTCGACAGGTAGACGTAGCTGAAGATCGCCGACATGATCACGCCGAAGGTCCCGATCGCGATCAGCGCCAGCTTGAAAGTCGATGACCTTAGGGTTTTAGTCAGGAGCACGGAGACAGTACCCGATACCGCGAACGGTATGGATCAGCGGATAGGCCTGCTGACCGTCGACCTTGCGGCGCACACGCCCCACATAGACATCGATGATATTCGTCGACGGATCGAAATGAAGATCCCAGACGTGCTGCAATAACATCGCCCGGGACACAACACGCCCTTCGTTCCGGACCAAATACTCCAGCAGCTGGAATTCCCGAGGAAGAAGAAAAATATCCTTGCCGCGCCGGCTGGCGCTCCGCGACATCAGGTCGATCGCGAGGTCGCCGACACGCAGCATGGTTTCCTTCACGATAGTGTCGCTGCGTCGCCCCAGCGCCTCGACCCGCGCCAACAACTCGACGAATGAAAAGGGCTTGACCAGGTAGTCGTCGCCGCCAGCGCGCAAGCCGCGCACTCTGTCGTCGACTTCTCCAAGCGCGCTGACGATCAGGACGGGCGTGGCGACGCCGTCGTCGCGCAATTGACGCATAACCGCGATGCCGTCGAGGTCCGGAAGCATGCGGTCGATCGTGATCACGGCATACTCGCTGGCGGCGCCGCGGCGCAGGGCCTCGCTGCCGCTGACGGCCAAATCCACCTGGTAGCCGCCAGTCGTGAGCGAGTCCACGATCTGACCGGCGGTTTCCGGGTCGTCTTCAACGACCAAAATACGGTGGTGACCTGCCCTCATGGTCTTTCCGTCTCCAAACGGCTGTTCACTTTCGCGCAATCGCGAGGCCGCAAAGCTGACCTGTGGGTCAAGACTAACCGATAGATCGTCCGATGGTTGCGTGAGGAAACCGGCAATCCAGCGGTGATGGCCGCCACCCGGATTCCACCTCGCCGGAAATCCGATTGACGGCCCTCACGTCAACAGCCGCTATCAGTAGTAGCCGTAGTAGCCGCATACATCGACCCACTGCAATCCATATGGCGTCCACACTCTGCGCCAGCAGCTGTCGTAAGCGGCGTAGACGAAGGGCGCGCCAATGAACGCAAAGCGATTGAAGCGGTGGTGGAAGCGATGATGGAAACCGTCCCGAAACGCGGACCTTGAGAACCGGGGCGTGAATGCAGCATGCGCAGCAAAAGGCGTACCCGCGAAGCGGGTGCCGCTGAAATGCGTGGCTCCGCTCATGCCGCCGAAGCGTGTTCCGCCGCCGATCGCGCCCACATGCATTCCTCCTCCCATTCCGCCGGAGCGCATTCCGCCGCCGATGGCGCCGACATGCATCCCTCCTCCCATGCCGCCAGCATGCATGCCACCACTCATGCCGCCGCCATGCCCGCCACCCATGCCACCACCCATGCCGCCGCCATGCCCGCCACCACCGCCACCGCCGCGAGCGAGCACCGGTGACGCCAGAGCAAGCGTCGTAGCAAGCGCGCCCGCAACGAGGCGACTAAGGACCTTGTTGTTCATCTCACTTCCTCCATGGTTGAATTGCCGCGACGGATCGCGTCGCAACTAGAAAACACACGGGAAGGCCGGATGATCCATGACTCCAAATGACTAATGCGACAGATTCTGACAGCAAATTTAGTTTGAACGCCCGCAGACCACCTGATTACCGGCGCAGTCCGCAGAAGTTCGGCGAGTGGCAAAACTGGCGGCGGTCAGGAGCTGATGTCCGCCACGCGCGCGATGGCCAGTGTGCGCGCCGCGATCAATAGTGCCGACCGCGTCAGCAGCGCCTGTATCGCCGAGCCCGACACGCCCCATAACGCCATCACTGGAATCCCAAGCCAGAACAACGGACCCGTCGGCGCCACGCCGAAAATCAGAAAGCCTATCGTCCCGCTGCCAAGCTCGAGCAGCAGCGCCCGGCGCTCGCCGAACCGCCTGACGATCGGCCCGATCGCCGTGCCAGCACGGCCATTAGAGGCCGCAACCGCCGCTTGCTCTTCCGGCGCTGCGAGCCCATTCTGACCGGGATCCAGGGCCTGTTCGATGAGGCCCAAGATCAGATCGCGCTATCGCGGCTCCCCGCGAGGTTTTGATCCATGAACTGCTCCTGTTGCGGTTTCGAGGTTCAGAGCGGCTTTGCTTTCTGTCCAAAATGCGGGGCGAAGCAGCCGAGCGCGTGCCCCGGCTGCGGCTATCTGTGCGCACCAGATTTTACGTTTTGCCCGAAATGCGGCGCCCAGGTCGAGGACGCCGTTAAAGCCGGCAACCAACGGAGTCCGTCGTCACCGACGATTCCGGCGACGGTTCCAGTCGGGGCCCAACCACAAGCGCCGATGCCGAACCCGGTTGTCGAGACCGCGCGAGGATCCCGGCCGACGCCCCACAAGGTCGACGCTGAAGCGAACCGCCGCACCATTACCGTGCTGTTTGCGGACCTCAGTGGCTTTACCTCGATGAGCGAGCGGCTCGACCCGGAAGTCATGCAGGCCCTTCAGAACGAATTGTTCGAGGAATTGACGGCAGCGGTGCAAGGTTTTGGCGGCTTCGTGGACAAATTCATCGGCGATGCGCTGCTCGCGCTGTTCGGTGCACCGGCCGCCCACGAGGACGACCCTGAGCGGGCGGTCCGCGCGGCCCTCGACATGATCAAGCGGACGGCGCACCTGGGAGAACGTTTGAAGACATATGCCGGTTCACCGCTCATGCTTCATATCGGCATCAACACAGGGCACGTGGTTGCGGGTGGACTCGGTGCGGGCGTTGCCAAATCGTATTCAGTGACCGGTGACACGGTGAATACCGCTCAACGATTGCAGTCGATGGCACCCCCGGGCGACGTCCTGGTGGGGCCGCTGACCTACCGCCTCACCCGGCATGCATTCTCGTATGAATCACTTGGCGACGTTGCGCTCCGCGGCAAGATGGGCAGCGTCCTGGTCCATCGTCTGAAGGGGCCGCTCGACACACCGCGTGAGGCACGAGGACTCGACATGCTGGGCCTCAGCGCGCCGCTGATCGGGCGCGACGCCGAGATTGCCCGTATGATCGGTAGCCTTGATCTGGCGTGTGGCGGAGCTGCTCAACTGCTGCGGCTGGTTGGCGAAGCCGGCATCGGAAAATCGCGCCTGGTGAATGAATTCGTTACCTACGTCCGCGATGAGGACCGCTTCGCAGGCGTGGCGATCCGGCGAGCCGTTTGCTCGCCGCTGGGTGAGCAATCCTACGGTACTCTTGCCGCGGTGCTGCGCAGCGCTTACGGCATCGCGCACAAGGCTTCGGCGGTTGAGGCGCAGGCCAAGCTGGCCGAAGCGCTGTCGGAGCTTGGCCTGGCGGCCGAAGAGATCGAGCGCCTGATGCCCCTCTTCTTCCATGTTCTTGGTCTCGGCGACCCCGACGCCGCCCTGCAACATGTTGAGCCGGAACAGCTCCGGCGGCAGATTTTTTTCGCGATCCGGACCGTCTTCGAACGGCGTCTGGCCCTATCGCCTCTCCTGATTATTGTCGAGGATCTGCACTGGGCCGATGCCGTGTCACTTGAGGCGCTGCGGTTTCTGATGGATCGGCTGGAGCGCAGACGGCTGATGCTATTGTTCACACACCGGCCGATGCTTGAAATAGATCAGTTCGACTCAAGTCGAATTAGCCATACGGCACTACGGCTGGCACCCCTTGGCGCCGCTGACGGACAAAAGCTGGTCGCGGCCTTGTTTGGTCCGGGTTGGAGTGGATCATCCGGAAATCTATTCAATCGAATTCTTGACCGCGCGAGCGGCAATCCACTGTTCATTGAAGAAATCATACGCGGTCTCATCGAAGCCGGCGTTTTGGAACGTGACGGCTCGCATTGGCGGATTAGGTCCGATGACGCGGCCGCTGACATCCCCGCGAGCATTCAGGCGCTGTTGCTCGCGCGAGTGGACCGACTGCCACACGAGGTGCGTAGCTTGGCCCAGGAGGCAGCAGTTATCGGCGCGCGCTTTGATGCCGCCCTCCTCGCTGCCACAGCAACCGACCCGGCGAAGGTAGAAGCCGGGCTCGAACTTCTGTGCGACGCCGAGATCATCGAGGAGGTCGCGGGCGCGAACTCGATTTCGCTGCAATCCTATCGTTTCACGCAAACCATGCTTCAGGATGTGATCTACCAAAACCTCCTTCTGCAGCGGCGCATTGAGATGCATGGGCGGGTCGGTGCTACCCTGGAGCGGTCGTATGGGGATGATCCCGAGCGGCTCGAAGACCTCATACTGCTGGGGCATCATTTCAGCTTCAGTGCGAGCAAGCCGAAGGGCGCGCGCTACCTGAGCGCGGCCGGGGATCGAGCACGCACGATTTACGCCAACGACGACGCGATCCGTCTCTATCAACAGGCACTCGCCGTCTTGTTGACCGCCGGCGATCAAGGACCGGAACGGCTGGTGTTATACGAGCGAATTGCCGACCTGTGTGGGGCGGCTGGCCGGCGCGACACGGCTGGCGAACATTATCAGACGGTCCTGGAGGCTCACCGCGCTGCCGGGGACCGCGCCGCCGGGGCGCGGATACTTCGCAAGCTTGGCCGATTGCTGTGGGACGCCGGCAAACGAAACAAGGCGGAGGCGCATTACGCCGAGGCGGCTGCGCTGCTTGAAGGGACGGACGCGCCGATCGAGTGGGCGCACCTCTTGCAGGAACGTGGCCACCTCGCGTTTCGCGTGGGCGATCACGCCGCGGCCGCGAGATGGGCGGACGATGCGCTCGGCTACGCTCAATCCGTGCCGCGTGATGCAGACAAGCAAGCCGGACTTGAAGCGGCTCGCGCTACAGCTGAGGCGCTCAACACCAAAGGGGTTGCACTGGCGCGGCTCGGACGAAGCCAGGAGGCGGTGCGCGAGGTGGAACGAAGTGTCGCAGTTGCCGAAGCTGCCGGCCTTTTCAGCGCTGCCTGCCGCGGTTATACTAATCTGAGCGTTCTCTACACGATGGTCGATCCGGCGCAAGCCATTGAGGTGTGCCGGCGCGGCCTTGATGTCGCACGCCGAATCGGCGATCTCGGCTTTCAGGCACGTCTTCTTGCCAATCTCGCTGTCGCCTGTTGCACTTTCACGGACAGATGTGCCGACGAAGGCGTGCCGGCTGCCGAAAAGGCGATCGAACTCGACCGTGCGCTCGATCAGCGCGAACATCTCTCCGTGCCACTGATCGTGCTCGGGCAAATTCATCAATGCCATGGCCAGCCGGGGCTTGCCGCCCGCTGCTACAATGACGCACTTGAAGTGGCTCGAGAAATGGGCGAGCCACAGCTGCTCTTTCCGTGCTACGATGGCCTGGCAACTCTGAACCTCGATCAGGGCGACATGCCCGAGGCCGAGCGGTATTTTGCTTTGGCGCAGGATGTGTGCTCCCAGCACGGGCTTGATCCCGAATCCCTGATCGTACTGCCATTTCTTGACTAGCGAAATGGAGACAATCCATGTCCAATCATCACATCGATGGGCCACTGCAGCCGGGCGACCGTGCGCCGAACCTCGTGCTGGATGCGATCACACGCCAAGGCAAGATTGCGCTGGATGACTTTCGCGGCCACAGCCCGGTTTTGGTCGGCTTGTTTCGAGGCCTGCACTGTCCGTTCTGCCGGCGCCATCTCGCGGCCCAGGCGCAACTTGACACGGCCCTGCGTGAGAAAGGCGTCGAGAGTCTCGCGGTGGTCAACACGCCAATCGAGCGCGCGCGGCTCTATTTCCGTTACCACCCCTTGCCCAATCTGCTTGCAGCGTCCGACCCCGAGCGCGTCTCGCACCGCGCGTTTGGCTTGCCCAATCTCGAGTTCACCGAAGCTGAAAGCGACTGGCCGCGCAAGATAGGCATGGATGCCGTAATGAGCATGCGGATCGACGTGCCAGGCGAGTTGCCCGAGCCGATGAACCCGATAGCAGCGGCTGATCTCCTCAACAACAAGGACGGCTACGAAATGACCGAAGCCGACGAGCACATGGTCGCAACGGGCCATGGCCAACTCTTTGGCCAATTCCTGCTCGACCGGGAGGGTATTGTGCGCTGGAGCTTTACCGAGGTTCCCGAAGGAGGCCATCGCATGTTCGGGGCGCCGACCCCTCGAGAGCTGATGTCGGCCGCCTCCCAGGTTGCAAGCTGAGCATCATAGTGTGTTTCGGCGTGCAATTCTGCCCCGTGGCTGCGGGACGCCTCCTGGGGCACGTCGGGGGCCTGCTTCGCTCACGATGGCCGCTTGCGCTTGTGGGCGAACGGGTTGGCTTTTTCGCGCAGCGCGATCCGTACCGGCGTGCCC
>Ga0157369_10006141_pt1 | contig 13942 bp, 7 predicted proteins | sample C25metaG_FD_113461 | JGI IMG/M metagenome (GOLD analysis project Ga0157369, IMG submission 113461) | Corn rhizosphere microbial communities from Kellogg Biological Station, Michigan, USA - C2-5 metaG | ecosystem: Host-associated > Plants > Roots > Rhizosphere > Soil | place: USA: Michigan...
CCCGGTACGAGTTTCGTTTCCGCGAGCACGACGTCCGGCAACTGCTGGCTGGGCGGGTTGCAGTTCTGCGAAATCGATTTGCTCGGGGCCGGCGAGAGCGCAACCATCCGCGAGCGGGTGAAAGTTACTGTATTCACCGGAAGGCTGCTGCACGTCGCGACCGCATCATTTTTTGACAGCGAGTACTTCCGACAACTGATTGATCCGAATCCGTCAAACAACACGGCGACCGCCGTCATCCAGGTTGTTGCACCACCGCCACCGCCACCACCGCCATCACCACCGTCAGCGCGCTACCGGCCGGCGCGACACTGACTACGGATTCTTCTACCCCGCCGCCAGAATCGCTTTCGCGGCGGCGCGGGCGCTTGCGAAGGCGGCGTCGGAGAGGATGCCGCCTTCGTCGACCCAGTCGCCGGCGATGTAGAGGCCAGAGACGGACGTTGCGGCGCGCGGGCGAGTGAATTTGCCGTCCGGCTGCACGAGCGCGTTCGACACCGTCATCGCCGGGAGGAAGCGGCGATGCACGACGAGGTCGCGCCAGCCGGGCTGCATCTCGTCGACGAGCGCTTCCAGCTCGGCTTCCGTTCCTTCGCCGTATTTTGCGGCGTGCAGTAGCGCGCCACCTTTTGGCGTGAGTTGCGCCCATCGCGAATGGACCGAGTAGTAGAGCGGCGTGTCGATGCCGAGGGCGAAGAGATTGCGCGGTTGGGGAAGTTTGGAGAGCGCGACGTCGAGGCACGATGCGGTCACGGCGGTCGTGGCCGGCCAGTCGAGATCGGGAGCGAGCTCGCGGGCAGTGTTCGGATCGACGGCCAGGATTACCGTCTCCGCCGGAATGCGCGTTCCCTTGTCGGGATCGGACATGTCGGGCATGGCCAGCGACATCGTGTCGTTGCGGACGTCGACTTCCAGTCCGCCCAGCTCCACGCCACGCACGGCGCTGTCGTGATCGACGCTGACCACGCGCGAGCTGGTCACGAAATTCACGCCCGCGGCGACGGCGGCGCTGTGCAGCGAGTCGACGATCTTCTGCCACCCTTCGTCGACGTAAACGACGCCGCGGAGAGCAAGGCGCAGATGCGCCAGCGCCGCGCTCGCGCTCTGCAGATCGGGACGATCGCTGTACGTCGCGAGGCGGAACATCGCTTCCATCACGGTGCGCAGGCGGTCGTCGGTGACGTTCGCGTCGATCCATTCGCGAACGGTCATCGAGGCGAACGGCTTCGGATCGATGCGCCAGATTCGCAGCATCAGCGCAGACATTTTCGCTTTCGCTTTCACTCCGAGGAGCGACGTCGTGAGCAGCGACCACGGATTGCTGGGGAGCTTGTAACGATCGTTTCCGAGCATGGCGATGCCGCGCGGTTTCGGGATGCCGCCGCGGACGGGGATGCCGAGCTCGCGCAGGACGTTCCAGCCGTGGCCGTTGCGGTAGAACGCGTGCGGCCCGAGGTTGAAGCGGTAGCCATGGCGGAGATGCGTGACGGCGCGTCCGCCGAGGTAGCGGCGGCGCTCGAAGATCGTGACCGTGCGGCCCGCGCGCGCGAGGTAGACAGCCGCGGAAAGGCCGGCCAGACCGCCGCCGACGATGATCACATTCTTTGACACGATTGACACGGATGCTATCGCGATTCCGGCGCCCGCTGAGACTGAAATGTGGCACAATCTCCAGCCAAATCCCCCTTAATGGATGAAACGTGAGCCGACGGGCGTTCTTGGGACGCGCGCCGCGGGTATCGCGATGCGTATGTATCGATGAGGAATGAGACCCTGCGCAAAATGCTGATGTTGTGCCTCTTGATCGTGCCAATGACGGCATTCGCCGCGACCGGAGAAGATTTTTATCAGCGGTTGTACACACGCGGGATGGCGCACTTTGCCGCGGCCGAATATGGACCCGCATTTATTAAGCTTCGCAGCGCAGCGTTCGGATTCGTAGACCGGATCGAGAAGTTCGAAACTGTGGAAGTCTATGTCGCCCTCGCGGCGCACCGGCTGGGCCACGACGAGGACACGCGCGAGTCGTTGTTACGCATCGTTGCTGCCGAGAGAATCGAGCCGCATTTTCAAGCGGTGACGATTCCTGACGAAGTTCGCACCGAAATCAAAAAGCTTGCGGCTGCGCTGTTGCCGCGCCAGGAGTCAGCGCTTCTCGGCGTCACTCGCGAGATGCAGGATGCCGCGGCGGCTGCGAATCCTTCCGTGGTCGTGCCAACACCGTCTAAGAGGCCGAATGTCGCAGTGACGGCGCCGCGCGAATCCGGAACCGCGGACGCCGCGGAACCTCCCGGGAAGCCGGCCGCTTCCGATGTCGACTCCAGGCTTGCCGATGCGGAGCGTGCGCTCAATGCCGGCGACGTCCCTCACGCCGCCGCGATTTACGACGCTCTGCTGAGTGAACCGGCGCTCGATCACACGTCGGCGCTCCGTCTCGCCGAGGGCCTGGCCGGTACGCACGATTTCGCAAAGGCCGTGCGCGCCTTTCAGAAGGCGGGCGCGATTGGCGAAGGCGAAGAGCGATATCACTACTCCTATGCCGTCGCACTCTACGAAACCCGCCACTACGGTGATGCCAAGCGCGAGCTGGCGGCGGCGATTCCGCACATCAAGATGACGAAGGATGTTGCGGACTATCGGACGAAGATCGAGGCCGCGAGCGACTGACGGTTTCCGCTTCGGAGATTGTGTTTACGGGGTCGTCGCCGCGCGCGCATCGAGGGCGTGGATGGCGTGGATCAGGCGCGCGCCGGCCGATGCGCCTTTCGCCACGACGGCGCTGAAGCCGTTGCGCAGCTGCTCGCGGTCGGAGGACGTCAGCTCCTTCGCCGTGAAGGCGAGGATGGGGATGCGCGCGGTGACGTCGCTCTGCTTGAGCAGCGTGGCTACTTCGAATCCGCTCATGCCCGGCATGGCCAGGTCGAGGATGATCACGTCCGGCGCGCCTGCTTCGGCGCGCTCCAGCCCTTCCGCCCCGGAGAATGCTTTCTCGAGCTGGTAGCCCTGCTTCGTCAGCTCCGCTTCGAGCATGTCGTGGATGCTGACGTCGTCGTCGATGAGGAGAAGGCGCGGACGTTTCGGCGCGGCGGTGCGCACGGTGATCTCGCGCAGCCGGCGCATCAGCCGCGTCCAGTCGACCGGCTTGACGAAATAGTCGTCGGCGCCGAAGGCCAGGCCGAGCTCGCGGTTATCGATCATCGACACGATGATCACCGGCAGGCTTGCCGTGACCGCGTCGGCTTTCAGCGCGCGCAGGACGTCCCACCCCTGCGCGCCGGGGAGGACGACGTCGAGCGTGATGGCCACCGGCTTGATCGTGCGCGCCAGCCGAAGCGCCTCGTCCGCGTTGCGCGCCCGGATCGGAACGTACGCCGCTGCCTGCAGATACGTCGCGAGCGTCGAATAGGCGAGGTCTTCGTCCTCGACCACCAGCACGCGCTCGCCGGGCGGGATCACCGTGCCGTCGGCGTTGATGATCGGACTGGGGATAGTCGTGCCGGCGAAATGGATCGGCAGCGTGAAGGTGAACGTGCTGCCTTTGCCGACCTCGCTCGCGACCGTCAGCGTGCCGCCCTGCAGCTCCACGAACTTGCGCACGAGGGATAGCCCGAGGCCGGTGCCGCCGTATTGGCGGTTCAGGGTGCCGTCGACCTGGCGGAACTCCTCGAAGATCACCGCCAGATTTTCCGCAGCGATTCCGATGCCGTGGTCGATGACGTCGACGCGCAGCGACTCCGGCCGCTCGTCGATCGAATGGATCCGGCGCGCGTGAATGATCACCGTCGAATCGGCCGGCGAAAACTTCACCGCGTTCGACAGCAGGTTGTAGAGGATCTGCTTGAACTTGGCCTGATCGGTTTCGATGGCCGTCACTCCCGGCTCGATCTCGACCGAAAACGTGATCGCCTTGCGCGCCGACATCCCGCGCATCACCTGGCAGACGCTCTCGATCGCGCTGCGCACCGGAAACGTTTCCGGCAGTAGCTCCATCTTGCCCGCTTCGACCTTGGACAGATCGAGGATGTCGTTGATGATCTCCAGAAGATGTTTGCCCGAGCTGAGGATGGAGCGGATGAAGGTGATCGACTTCGCGTCGATCTGCGCTTCGAGGCGTTCGATCAGGATTTCGGAGAAGCCGATGATGGCGTTCATCGGCGTCCGCAATTCGTGGCTCATGTTGGCCAGGAATCGGCTCTTGGCCTGATTGGCCTCCTCCGCTTCGCGGTTTTTGAGCTGCAGCTCGCGCAGGATCCGCGCTTTGGAAATGGCGGAGATGGCGTGTTCGCGGACGCGCGCGAGCTTGCGCAGATCGTTGCGGCCGAAGGCGTCGGGATCGGTGAAGTTGTCGAAGATCAGGAACCCTTCGATGCGGCCGCCGAGCGAGACCTCCATGGCCAGCATCGACTTCGGAACGCGGAAATGCTTCACCTGTTCGCTGCCGGCCAGCTCGTGGAACACATCGCCCTTGACGAGATAGACCCCTTCTTCGAGCAGCTCCGCGCGTTCCGAATAGCGGCGCGTCGCTTCTTCCGGCGTGAGGTGCACGTCGGCGAACGACTCCCACTCGTAGCCGAGCTCCGCGACGACCGCCGTGGTGTGCCGCTCATGATCGAACTGCAGGAACGCCGCGGCGCCGGCCTGCGGGAAGAGCTTCATGCCCTGCTCGAGCAGGCTGCGGAACACGTTTTCGAGGACAAGCTCGCGATTGATGATCTCGACCATTTTGTCGAGCGCTTCGAGCTCGTGCGTCCGCGCCGAGACCGTTTCTTCGAGCTCGCGGTTGCGTCGGCTCAGGCGCCGCACGCGCAGGCGATTGGCCAGGCTGGCCATGGCCACGATCAGCGCGACGTACGCGATCAGCGCCCACCAGCGCAGCCACAACGCCGGCTTCACCGAGAATTCGTAGAGCTGCGGCAGCGACCAGACGCCGTCGCTGTTGCGCGCCATCACCGCGAAGTTGTACGACTTCGGGAAGAGATATGCGGGGAGGTTGGTGTAGCGGATCTTCGCGTCAGGCTTGGCCGCTGACCAGCCGTTGTCGTAGCCGAAAAGTTTCGTGCGATAGACGACGCGCGACTCGTCGCTGAAGGTCAGCGCGGCGTAGGCGATCGAGATCTCGTTGTTGCCGCGCCGATCCTCGGAAAATGCGACGTCGCGAAAGCGCACGATCGGCGGCTCCGCGTTCGGCTCGCGTAGCGACGGATTGAAAATCGACAGGCCGCGCGGCGTGGCGAAGTAGACGCGCCCGTCATCGCCGACGGCCAGCGGATCGTAGGCCCACGCTTCGTCGTCGATCAGCCCGTCCGCCTTCGAGACGCGCGTGCGCACGTGAAAATCGCGCAGATCGACTTCCGCCAGTCCGGAGTTCTGGCTCACCCAGACCGACTGCCCGCCGGGTGACGGCATCATTCCCGCCACCATGCTCCCGCCCAGCGCGGCGTCGGGCAGCGTGGCCACGGTGTGGAGCGGCTGCGTGTCGAGGATGGCCAGGCCGTCCGCGGTCCCGCTCCACAACTTGCCGCCCGCCCACAGCAGCGTGCGCACGGAATCGGTGCGCGCGCCGGTGGCGTGCGACCACGCCGGTGCGAAGAACTTGCCGGCCTCGCCCGGCTGCAACGCGGCCGGATCGAACGGAGCGATGCTGCGCAGTAATCCGCTGTCCGGCGTGCCGGCCCAGACGTAGCCGCGGTCGTCGACCGCCACCGCACTCGCGCCGGCGGGAGGAAGTCCCGCCTGCGTTCCGAAGAGGTACCAGTGGCCGGCGGCCAGGCAGTTGAGGCCGTGAATACCGGCCAGCCAGATCGTCTCCGCGCCGCGCACCGTGAACGGCTGCACGAGGTACGTGGTATCGACCGGATACGACGTATTGACGCCGGTGACGCCGCCGAGTGTGATGTTCTTGCGCGTCGACGCCGTCATCATCGGCGGCGCGTCGTTCGCGGTCGAAAGGCAATTCACGCCGCTGACCGTTCCAATCCAGATTCTGCCCTCGGCATCGCGCGCCAGCGAGTACACCGAGTTGCTCAGCAAGCCGTCGGCGATGCGCAGCACCGTCCGCGTTCGATCGGGTGCGAACGCCGCAACGCCGCCGCCGGTGCCGACGAACATCAGATTCGCCCACGCGCCCTTCCCGTTCGTTTCGCGCGGCAGCACCGAAAACGCGCTCGGATCGGGGAGCGCCGGCTGCTCGCCGGAGTGCGAGCGTCCGGTCAGCGCCTCGAAGGCGCGGTAATCCTTGCGAAGCCGCGACACGCCGCCGTTCTGCGCGAACCAGAGATTGCCTTCGCGATCTTCGAACAGCGACCAGAGCGTGTCGCCGAGGAGATCGCTCGATCGATTGACGACCAGGCGGTCGGCGAAATTCTTTTCGTCGAGCCGCACGGCGCCCGATCCTAGGCTGGCGATCCACAGCTCGTCGCGCGAGGTCTCGATCATCGACACGATGCGCTCGCTGAGATCGTGATTGATGATTTCGTAGCGATCGCCTTGTCCGCGCCACACCTCGCCGTTCGTGCATCCGCCCCACAGCGCGCCGGTGCGCTCCTCCATCAGCGCGCTGTCGATGCACGCCGGTGGCCCGGCCAGCGGCCCGCGAAACTTTCCGTCGCGATCGAATTGCAGAATCGTTCCGGAGTTCAGTGCTACGAGCACGGAACCGTCGCGGCGCATGAGCATGCTGGAGATGCCGGCAGTCAGCGGCAGCGTGTCAATGGCGCCGCGTTCGAGCGCGTCGCCGTGAAAACGATAGCGGACCAGCACGTCCTGCACGCCCGCCCAGATCCATCCATCCATGCCGGTGACGAGGCAGTTTCGCCGCGCGCGCATCTGCGGCAGCCGCTCTCCGCCGATGACGTTGACGAACTTCACGCGCTTGCCCGGCTCGTACGCGTCGAGCGGCTTTTCGGAGACCACCAATCCCGATTCCGACCCCGCCCACAGATGATGCGTCCCGTCCTCGGCAACTTCGCGCAAGGTCAGATCGCGCAGGCCGTCCTCGATGCCGTACTCCTCCATCGAATGGCCGTCGTAGCGCGTCAGGCCCGACGCATAGAACGCGAACCAGATGTAGCCGAGGTGATCCTGCGTCACCTTCTGGACGCTGGCTGAGGAGAGCGGATTGACCTGATCATTGGGCGTGAAGTGGCGGAACGGAAGTTCCTGCGCGCTCAGGCCGATCGAGACGAGCAGCGCTGGCACCAGGTACCGCACCGACCGACGCATCGCCGCAGTTTACCGCGCCGGAACCCCGCTGCCACTTCTCCGTACAATCCGCCTGTGGCCGAACTGCACGACTGGGTCGAGCTCGGGAAAGACACGATCTCTTCGCTCAAGACGAAGGACGTGACCGACCTCTACGCGCTCGAGTGGCCCGAGACGCGGAAGATGCTGATCGCCGACTACCAGTCGAAGATCGACAACGATCCGCGCCGCCTGCGCCGCGTGGTGCGCACGCAAAGCGCGCTGCTCCTCGGCCTGGCCCGCCGGCTCGCGCCGCATCGACGCCTGTTTTTCCTGATCGGATTCATCGGCTTCTTCATCTCGCTCGCGTCGCTGCTCTCCGAGTATCGCCCTCACCACTCGCAGTTCTGGCCCGCGATGCAGGTGACGGCGACGTTCATGATCATGGTCGTGCTGCTGGCCATGGAACTGATCGACAAGATCAAGTTTCGCGATGAGCTCGAGCTCGACCTGCAGGCCGATCTGATTCCGAAGTCGCCGCCGCAGACGAATGAGTACGAGATCGCTGCGTACAACCGCATCGCCAATACCGTCGGCGGCGACATCTACGACTTCGTTCCGCTTCCCGACGGCCGCGTTGCCGTGCTTTTCGGCGACGCCTCCGGCCACGGCATGGCGGCGGGATTGGTGATGGCGGTCGCGCACGCGGCGTGGCGGACGCAGCTCGACGTCGACCCGTCGCCGGGCGCGATCATCAGTTCGCTGAATCGAATCCTCTGCCGCACCGGCGGGCCGCGATCGTTTTTCTCCGCCTGCTACTTCCTGCTCGAGCGCGACGGCACGTTCATCGCCACGGTGGCCGGCCATCCGCAGATCTCGAAAATCGCCGGCGGCAAGGTCATCGACCGCATCGGCAGCGGCTCGTATCCGCTCGGCGTCAAGCCTGGGATGAAGTGGGAGGAGCTGCATGGCTCGCTCGAACGCGGCGAGCGGCTGCTGTTCCACTCGGATGGATTGACCGAGGCGCGCAATGCGAGCGAGAAAGAGTTCGGCGACGCGTACGTCGAGACGATCGTCGGCTGGAATCCTTCCGCATCGTCATCGACGCTCGTCGAGACGCTGGTCGGCGAATGGAACCTCTTCACCGGCGGACGTCCTCCCGAGGATGACGTCTCGATTGCGGTCATCGCGCGGCGGTAGTAACCTTTTCGGCACTTCAGCCAAAAAGGGGCTCCCCATGAAATCGTCATCTGCTTTGTCGATTCTCGTCTGCGTAGCTATTGTCGCGATCGCGCCGCGTTTCGCCGTACACAACGCGCTCGTCGTTCTCTGGGTCGAAGTCTTTGCGCTCACGGCGCTCATGATCGCGGTCGGCGTCAGCGTCACGCAGCGCTTCTGGGGCATCCTCATCAACGAGCGCAACGTGATGAGTCTCTCGCGCTTCCAGGCCGTGCTCTGGACGGTGCTCATCCTCGCCGACTACGCCACGATCCTCCTCGGCCGCGCGTGGCAGGGGATGTCGCTGGTCGACGCGAAGGACCTGCTGCGCCCCGATCTTCTCGCGCTGATGGGCATCAGCTACGCGTCGGCTGTCGGAACGTCGATCGTGCACGCGAACAAGGCGGGCAAGCCGACGCCGGCCAGCGCCGTGGCCGAGGCGCAGACGAATCTCAATGACGACGCCGGCAACTTCACCGCCGCGCAAGGCGTGATGTACAAGAACAAAGACATCAGCGACGCGAACGTCGGCGATATGTTCCAGGGCGACGAGCTGGCCGACGCGCACACGACCGATCTCTCGAAAGTGCAGATGTTCTTCTTTACGATCGTCTCCGCCGTGGTCTTCCTCGGCACGGCCGACGCGATGTTCACGAACATGAAGTCGATCGGCGACGTGCTGATCCCGCAACTGCCGGAAAACCTGATCGCCCTGATGGGCATCAGCCACGCCGCCTACCTCGGCAACAAGGCCGTGACGCGCACGCAGCCGCAGGCGGCGGTGCAGTCGCAACCGCAGATCGCGCCGCAACCCCAGGCGCAGCCGAGCGTGGTGACGACGACGCAACCGACGGTGGCACCGGCGATTCAGCAGTAGTTTTTGGGAGTGGGGAGTAGGGAGTGGGATGTGGGAGTCATGAAGTAGCCGGGAGCACCGATCTCCCACACCCCACCCCCCACTCCCATAGAATCCCCTCAATGCGTCCCGTCTCCTCGGCATCTGACAGCAACGTCTCCCGCCGCTTCGTGCACCTGCGCGAAGGGATCGAAGAGTTTCTGCGATTCGCTCGCGGTCGCGTGTGGGAAGAAGCGTCGATGCGCGAGCGGCTGCATGCGTTTTCGATCGCCGTGCGCCGTCCCATGCTCGACGCGATGCGCGAGACCGAGCGGCGCTATCGCGATCAGGATTCCAAGCGGCTCTACTACCTCTCCATGGAGTTCCTCATGGGCCGCGCGCTCGGCAACAATCTGACGAACCTCGAGCTCTACGACGAGGCGAAGGCCATCATCGCGGAGCTCGGCGTCGATCTCGAAGAGCTCGAATCGCTCGAACACGATGCGGCCCTCGGCAACGGCGGTCTGGGACGCCTCGCGGCCTGTTTTCTCGACTCGCTCGCGTCGCAGAACATGCCCGGCTTCGGCTACGGGATCAATTACGAGTTCGGACTTTTCCGGCAGACGTTCGTCAACGGCTATCAGCACGAGAAGCCCGATCACTGGCTCGATGAAGGCGGCTCGCCGTGGCTCATCGAACGGCCTGACGAGGCGATCGTCGTGCCGGTCTATGGCGCGATCGCGCACACGACGATCAATGGTGTGTACAAGCCGTCGTGGGTCGATTTCAAAGTGATCGTCGGCGTGCCGTACGACATGCCGATCGCCGGCTACGGCGGCGACACGGTCAACGTGCTGAGGCTGTTCACGGCGCGGTCGTCGGACGAATTCGACATCGGCATTTTCAACTCCGGCGACTACATCGCCGCGGTGCAGCACAAGATCAACACCGAAGCCATTTCCAAGATCCTCTATCCCTCGGACTCGGTGGACCGAGGGCGCGAGCTGCGGCTGCTGCAGGAGTACTTCCTCGTCGCCTGTTCGGTGCGCGACATCGTCGAGCGTTACCTCGAAACGCACGATTCGTTCGACGAGTTCGCGGAAAAAGTCGCGATCCAGATGAACGACACGCATCCCGCGCTGACGGTCGTCGAGCTGATGCGATTGTTTATCGACGATTACGCTCAGCCGTGGGAGCAGGCGTGGGCGACGACGGTCGCGGCGTGCGGCTACACAAATCACACGCTGCTGCCGGAGGCGCTGGAGAAATGGCCGTTCGATCTGCTGGAACGGCTGCTGCCGCGCCACCTGCAGATCATGCAGGAGATCAATCGGAGACTGCTGGCCGAGGTCGAGAGACGGTTTCCGGGCGACCTGGTCATGCAGCAACGCGTTTCGCTTTTCGACGACGGCGATCGCCGCAACGTGCGCATGGGCAATCTTGCGATGGCCGGCAGCCATTCGATCAACGGCGTCGCTGCGCTGCATTCAGAGCTGGTGAAGACGACGCTCGCGCCCGAGTTTCACAAGCTCTATCCCGAACGCTTCAACAACAAGACGAACGGCGTGACGCCGCGGCGCTGGCTGCTGCACGCAAATCGTCCGCTGGCGTCGCTGATCACGCGCGCCATCGGCAACGGCTGGATTCGCAATCTCGATGAACTGCGCCGCCTGGAGTTGTTCGTCGACGACGCCGGTCTGCTCGAGCGCCTGGAGATGGTCAAGAGCCGCAACAAGCTCGCGCTCGCGCAACTGACGAAAGAGTTGACCGGCATCGTCGTCGATCCGAATTCGATGTTCGACGTGCAGGTCAAGCGGATGCACGAGTACAAGCGGCAGCTGCTCAACATCCTGCACGTCATCGATCGCTACTGGCAGATCGTCGAGGATCAACAGGAGCCGCTCGCGCCGCGCACGTTCTATTTCGCCGGCAAAGCCGCGCCGGGCTACTTCATGGCCAAGCTGATCATCAAATTGATCCACGCGGTCGGCGAAGTCGTGAACGCCGATCCGCGCACGCGCGACTGGCTCCGCGTCGTTTTTCTTCCTGACTATCGCGTGACGTTAGCCGAGGCCATCATGCCGGCCGCGGAGTTGAGCGAGCAGATTTCGACGGCGGGAAAAGAAGCCTCGGGCACCGGCAACATGAAGCTGGCCCTCAACGGCGCGCTCACGATCGGCACGCTCGACGGTGCGAACATCGAGATCCGCGACGAAGTGGGCGAGGAGAACATTTTCATCTTCGGCCTGCGCGCCGAGGAGGTGACGTCGCTCCTCAAAACCGGCTACGTTCCCGAGGTCTATCTCGGCGCGAACCGCGGCATCCGGCGCGTGGTCGACACGATCGCCGCCGGACATTTTTCGCGAGGCGACAAGGATCTCTTCCGCCCGATCGTGGCCAAACTTCTCAGCGCGCGCGACGAGTACGTTCACCTCGCCGATCTGGCGCCGTACATCGAAACGCAAAATCGCGTCGACGAGGCGTGGCTCGACCGCGCCCAATGGAATCGCAAGTCGCTGTTGAACATCGCGCGGATGGGCAAGTTCTCCTCGGACCGCACCATCGCCGAATACGCGCGTGACATCTGGCACATCAAGCCGGCGGTGATCGGCAGTTTCGCGCACGCGGCGCTGGAGTAGAGCCGCGGTTATGCCAGCGCTCTCTCCACCGCGTCCATCGTCGCGTCGATCTCGATCGTTCGCTGCGGCGGCACGTTGCGCATGATGGCGTCCGTGTCTTTGAGCAGATGCCCGGTCAGTACGCAGACGATCCGTTCGCTGTCGCGCATCACGCCTGCGGCGCGCAGTTTCTTCACGCCGGCCAATGTCGTAGCGGATGCCGGCTCGCAGCCGATGCCCATCTCGTCGATCTCTCGCTTGGCGCGCATCAGCTCATCGTCGGTAACCTGTTCGACGACTCCGTTCGTGAGTTGGATTGCGGAGACGGCCTTGCGATGGCTGACCGGATCGCCGATGCGGATCGCGCTGGCGATCGTTTCGGCGGCGATGCGATGGCGTTGCGCGAATGCCTCGACGTAGCTGCGATAAAACGGATTCGCGCCGGCGGCCTGGATCGACGCCAGCCGCGGCATCTTCGTGATCCAGCCGGCATCGAACGCTTCGCACAGCGCTTTGCCGAAGGCGCTCGTGTTGCCGAGGTTGCCGGCGGGAACGACGATCCAATCGGGCGCGTTCCACTCCAGGTCCTGCAGCAACTCCCAGACGATCGTCTTCTGCCCTTCGATGCGGAACGGATTGATCGAGTTGACGAGGTAAATACCGAGGCGGCCGCTCGCCTCGCGGACGAGTTGCATGGCCGCGTCGAAATCGCCGCGGATGTGCAGCGCGGTTGCGCCGTACGCAAGCGTTTGCGCGAGTTTTCCGGTGGCGACTTTCCCGGCGGGGATGAAGACGATGGCGCGCAGTCCGGCCTGCGCGGCGTACGCGGCCAGCGACGCGCTGGTGTTGCCCGTCGACGCGCACGCCACCGCGCGCGCGCCGAGGCGTTTGGCCTGCGTCATGGCCACGGTCATGCCGCGGTCTTTGAACGAGCCGGTCGGATTTTCGCCTTCGTGTTTGAAGAGGATGGGGAATGGGGAGTGGGGAGTTGGACGTGGGCTGTGGGAGCTGGTTTCCGGAGTTTTCTCCCACTCCCCACTCCCTACTCCCCACCCCCGTTCGTAGAGCCGCGTCGATCCCTCCGGATGCGTGACGATCTCGTTCTCCTCGACGTTCAGCACCGCTTCGCGAAATCGCCAGACGCCACTCCTGTCGATCGTCTTGCGGCTGGCGAGTCGGGAATCGAAGATCGCGCGGTCCGGCATCGCGTCGCGCTCGACGCTCAGTAACTCGCCACAGTCGCACGTGTAGCGAATCTCCGACGCGTCGAAGCGGCGTTCGCATCCGATGCACTGCAGCCATTCGCTCATATCGCGCGCACTCCCTCTTTTGCGATCGGCGAGACGTGCGCGACCGAAGGCACTTGTTCGAACGCGGACTGCATCGCGGCGGCGACAGCACGCGCGACTGCATCGTCGATACAGATCGCGACGAGCGTCGGACCGGAGCCGCTGATCGTGCAGGCGAAGGCTCCGGCGTCGATCGCGGCGCGCTTCACGGCGTTGAAGTGCGGAATGAGCGCAGCGCGGCGTGGTTCGGCGTAGCGGTCGTCGAGCGCGCGGCGCAGCAGTTCGCCGTCGCCTGTGGCGAAGGCGTGCACGACGCCGGCGGTATTCGCCATCTGCTGCACCCACACCGCGCGGCCGGAGGTCGACGGCAGCACCTCGCGCGCCGCCTTGGTCTGGATGCGGACGTCGGGCGTGACGAGCGCGAGACGCCAGTCGCCGGTGACCGTGAGCGCGACGATGTCGATCGGACGAACGGATCGCGAGAGCGCGAGGCCGCCGAGGATCGACGGCGCGATGTTGTCGAGATGCTCGCCAGCCACCGTCATTTCGCCTTGCAGTGCGGCGGCGGCCAGTTCGATCGGCGTCGTTTCCGACCCCATTGCCAGCGCGGCCGCGAATGCGCCCGCCACACTGCTGGCCGCGCTGCCTCCCAAGCCGCCGGAAAGCGGGAGACCCTTATCGATCGTGACGATCGGATTGCGCGCGTCGTCATGCGCGCGAAGCCACGCGATCGCTGCGATCGCCGCAGCGTTGCGTTGCGAATCGAGCGGAACGAGCGCGGCGTCGACTCCCGTGATCGCATC
>Ga0157369_10006142_pt1 | contig 13942 bp, 13 predicted proteins | sample C25metaG_FD_113461 | JGI IMG/M metagenome (GOLD analysis project Ga0157369, IMG submission 113461) | Corn rhizosphere microbial communities from Kellogg Biological Station, Michigan, USA - C2-5 metaG | ecosystem: Host-associated > Plants > Roots > Rhizosphere > Soil | place: USA: Michigan...
ATCGAGGAATGCCCCGTGGACTGCATCTACGAGGGCAAGCGGATGCTCTACATCCACCCGGACGAATGTGTCGACTGCGGGGCGTGTGAGCCGGTGTGCCCGGTCGAGGCGATCTTCTACGAAGACGACACCCCGGATCAGTGGAAGGACTACTACAAGGCCAACGTCGAGTTCTTCGACGACATCGGCTCACCCGGCGGCGCGTCGAAGATCGGCAAGATCGAGAAGGATCATCCGCTGGTCGCCGCTCTGCCGCCGGACATCAACGAGGGCACGCACTGATCGGCCCGCTCCCAGACTTTCCGTGGGACACGCTCGCCGGCGCGGCCGCCCGCGCTCGCGCGCATCCGGACGGCATCGTCGACCTGTCCGTCGGCACGCCGGTCGACCCGACGCCTGAGGTGATCCGGCGGGCCCTCGCCGACAACGCCGACGCTCCCGGCTACCCGACGACCGCCGGCACGCCGCAACTGCGCGCTGCCGCGGCGGGTTGGCTAAGCCGACGGTTCGGCGCGCAGGTGTCGCCGGATGACGGTGTGCTGCCGGTCATCGGCACGAAAGAACTCGTCGCGTGGCTGCCGACGTTGCTCGGCGCGACCTCCGTCGGCTTCCCGTCACTGGCCTATCCGACCTACGACGTTGGCGCGCGATTGGCCGGCGCGAGCGGTGTCGCGGTCGACGCGCTGGTCGCGCTCGGGCCGCAACGCCTTGACCTGCTCTGGATCAATTCGCCGAGCAACCCGACCGGCCGCGTGTTGCCGCCGGAACATTTGCGCAAGGTCGTCGCGTGGGCTCGTGAGCGCGGCTGTGTCGTCGCGTCCGACGAGTGTTACGCCGACGTGTTCTACGACGGCGATCCGCCAGCGTCGGTGCTCTCGCCGGACGTGTGCGGCGGCTCGCACGACGGCCTGCTGGCCGTGCACTCGTTGTCGAAGCGCTCGAACCTCGCCGGCTATCGCGCCGGGTTCGTCGCGGGCGATCCGGCGTTGATCGCGCGACTTCTCGCGGTGCGCAAGCATGCCGGCATGCTTGTGCCAACGCCGGTGCAGGCGGCGATGGTCGCAGCGCTCGACGACGATGAACACGTTGTGGCGCAACGGGATTTGTACGCAGCTCGGCGCGCGGCGTTGTGGCCGGCGTTCGAGCGCGCGGGGTTCACGGTTGAGGGTGACGCCGGTCTCTACCTCTGGGCGACTCGCGGCGAGCCGTGCCGCCGTACCGTCGATGATCTGGCCGAGTTGGGCATCCTCGTCGCGCCGGGCGAGTTCTACGGCGCGACCGGCGCTGCGCATGTGCGCGTCGCATTGACCGCGACCGACGAGCGGATTGCCGCAGCGGTCGAGCGACTCAAGGAGTCTGCATCGTGACCGAACAGCCCCAGGCGCATCTCCATGTCCCCGACGACCGGGTCGAGGGGACCTACGCCGACTTCGTCAGCGTGTGGCACAGCAAGGACGCGTTCGTGCTCGACTTCGCGGTGCTCGCGCAGCCGGTGACGGCGGCGCAGTTCCTGTCTCGCGTCGTCGCCCGCGTGCGCATCCCGCCGTCGCAAGTGTTCGAAATCATGAAGGCGTTGGAGCAGCAGCTGACCGCGTGGGAAGCCGAACGCGCCGCCGAACCACCGGCCTGACTCAGAGCTGCTTGCCGAACCAATGCGTCGCGTAGACGTTGTCGTTGTACGCCGGAATCTCTTCCCAGCCGGCGTTGCGATAGAGCGTCATCGCGGCATCGAGGATCTCGTTGGTGTCGAGCCGGGCTTGGGTCGCGCCGAGTTCGCGGGCGGCTGCTTCTAACGCGTCGAGCAGCTGCCGGCCGATGCCCTGCCCGCGGGCGTCGGGCGCCAGCCACATCCGCTTGATCTCGGCCGTCTGCGGGTCGAGCAGCTTGAGCGCGCCGCAGCCGATCGGGTTGCCGTCGTCGGCGCGGACGACGAGGAACGTGCCCTTCGGCGGCGTCAGCTCACCGGCGTCGGCCGAGACTGATTCGGCCGGGTCGAAGCCGGAGGGAAAGGCGGCCGCGATCTCGTCGAGGTAGAGCGCGAGGAGCACCCGCGCCTCGACCGACGCCGCGCTCACCGCCTCGATCTTCACGCCGACATCTTCCCCACTTTGCTCGCGCTTTGTGACTGGACGCCGAAATCGTGAGCGCGCAGACCTGCCCAGTTGTGGCGAAAGTCGAGCAAAGTCAGTTGGCGTGCAGGGCCGCGTTGAGGCCGCCCCACGCGCCGGTTCGCGGCCGGGCCTCGAGCGCTCCGGTCACGCTGTTGCGCCAGAACAACAGGTTGTGCGACCCGGCCAGCTCGCGGGCGGCGACGACGTGGCCGTCGGGCAGCGTGACCTTCGAGCCGGCGGTCACGTAACAGCCGGCTTCGACGACGCAGTCGTCGCCGAGCGGGATCCCGATGCCGGAGTTGGCGCCGAGCAGGCAGCGCTCGCCCAGGGACACGACGATCGAGCCGCCGCCGGACAGGGTCCCGATGATCGACGCGCCGCCGCCGATGTCGGTGCCGTCGCCGACGACGACCCCGGCCGAGATCCGGCCCTCGACCATCGAGGCGCCGAGCGTGCCGGCGTTGTAGTTGACGAACCCCTCGTGCATGACCGTCGTGCCGGCCGACAAGTACGCGCCCAGCCGGACTCGATCGGCGTCGGCGATCCGGACGCCGGATGGGACGACGTAATCGGTCATCCGCGGGAACTTGTCGACGCCGTACACCTCGAGCCGATGCCCGGCCGCGCGCGCTCGCAGCCGCACATCGTCCACTGCCTCGGCCGGGACCGGCCCGAGCGAGGTCCAGGCCACATTCGTGAGCAGCCCGAACACACCGTCGAGGCATGCCTCGTGCGGCCGCACCAACCGGTGGGACAGCAGGTGCAGCCGCAGGTAGACGTCGAGCGCGTCGACGGGTGGCGACGCGAGCGAGGGCGCCTGCACGACGACGAGCTCGGTGCGCACGCCGCGCGTCTCGTCCCGGCCGGTCGGCACGTCCAGCGGCGCTACGTCGCCCGAGCCCAGCGACGGCGCCGGGAACCACGCGTCGAGCACCCGGCCGTCGTCGGCGTAGGTCGCCACCCAGGCCGCGGCCGCGGCCTCGTCCCGGTAGGTCATCAACGGTCACCATAGGGTGGGAGCCGATGATCGACCTCACCCTGCCCGGTGACGCGCTCACCGCGAGCCTCGTCGACGTGCCCAGCGTGTCCGGCGGCGAGAGCCGGCTCGCCGACGAAGTCGAGCACGCCCTGCGCCAACTGCCGCACCTGACCGTCGAGCGCGACGGCGACGCGATCGCCGCGCGCACCGACCTCGGTCGCGCGCGTCGAGTCGTCGTCGCGGGACACCTCGACACCGTGCCCATTGCGGAGAATCTGCCCAGCCGTCGCGACGGCGACCGCCTGTTCGGTTGCGGCACGTCGGACATGAAGGCCGGCATCGCGGTCATGCTGAAAGTCGCCGCCGGCCTCGAAGATCCGCGGCACGACGTGACGTGGCTGTTCTACGACAACGAAGAAGTCGAAGCGGCCCGCAACGGCCTCGGCCGGGTTTCCCGGAACACGCCGGAGTGGCTCACTGCCGACCTCGCCGTGCTGATGGAGCCGACGGCAAACCGGATCGAAGCCGGCTGCCAAGGAACGTTGCGCGCGCTCGTCGTCATCCCCGGCAAGCGCGCGCACTCGGCCCGCTCGTGGCTCGGCGACAACGCGATCCATCGCGCCAGCGACGTGCTCAACCGGCTTGCGTCGTACGACGCCCGCCGGGTCGTCATCGACGGCTGCGAGTATCGCGAAGGGCTCAACGCGGTGCGGATCGAAGGCGGTGTCTCCGGCAACGTCGTCCCCGATCGGTGCACAGTGACGGTCAACTACCGGTTCGCGCCGGACCGGGACGAACGGCAGGCCCTCGACCATGTGCGTGAAGTCCTCGCGCCGTTCGAGGTGGTGCCGACCGACTCCTCTCCCGGCGCGCTGCCGCGGCTGGCCGAACCGGCCGCGGCCGATTTCGTCGCCGCGGTCGGCGGCGAGCCGGTGGCCAAACTCGGCTGGACCGACGTGGCGAGGTTCGCCGCCCTCGGCATCCCCGCGGTGAACTTCGGCCCCGGCGATCCCAACCTCGCGCACACCCGCGAGGAGTACGTCGAGATCCCGCGGATCGGCGAATGCGAGCGGGTGCTACGCGGTTATCTGGCCGGGTAGCGTCCGGACATGGCTCAACCCGTCGATCCCGACCGGCCGCAGCAGGCCCGCGACCGGGCGGCGCAGAACCTCGCCGCGGAGCAGGCCCCCGAACGCCGTCAGCCGGCGCGGGAGAAGCAGCGCGGCCCGGTCACGTTGCGCCGCGAGCAAGCGGTCGAAGGCAGTACGACGGATCAACGGCTGCTCGACTCGCGCGGGCCGAGCGACTGGGTGCACGCCGATCCCTGGCGGGTGCTGCGCATCCAGTCCGAGTTCGTCGAAGGCTTCGGCCTGCTCGCCGAGTTGCCGCGCGCAGTGAGCGTCTTCGGCTCGGCCCGGATCAAGCCGGGCACCCCGGAGTATGCGACCGCTGAACAGCTCGGCGGCGCACTTGCCCGCGCGGGGTACGCCGTCATCACCGGCGGCGGCCCTGGCTTGATGGAAGCGGTGAACAAGGGCTGTTGTGAAGCCCGGGGATTGTCGGTCGGCCTCGGCATCGAGTTGCCGTTCGAGCAACGCATCAACGACTGGGTCGACGTCGGGCTGAACTTCCGTTACTTCTTCGCCCGCAAGACGATGTTCGTGAAGTACGCGCAAGCGTTCGTGGTGCTGCCCGGGGGGTTCGGCACGATGGACGAGCTGTTCGAGGCGCTGACGCTCGTCCAGACGCGGAAGGTGACGTCGTTCCCAGTCGTGCTGCTCGGCGTCGACTACTGGCGCGGGTTGCTCGACTGGCTGCGCGAGACGATGCTTGGCGCCGGCGCGATTAACGAGATCGACCTCGACCTTCTGCAGCTGACCGACGACGTCGACGAAGTCGTCCGGATCATCGTCGAGGCCAGCGCGCACCGTCCCGACCGCCGCTGAAACGCCGAACTCCATGGCCACGATCTGCGTCTTCTGCGCGTCGAGCGAACGGATCGATCCGTCGTACGTCGAGCTCGCTCGCGACGTCGGCGCCGAACTCGCGCGCCGCGGCCACGACCTGGTCAGCGGCGGCGGCAGCGTGTCGTGCATGGGCGCGGTCGCCCGGGCCGCGCGAGCGGGCGGCGCGCGGACGGTCGGCGTGATCCCGCACGCGCTGACGCAGATGGAGATCGCGGATCAGGACGCGGACGAACTCATCGTCACCGACGACATGCGCGCGCGCAAAGGCGAGATGGATCGGCGGGCCGACGCCTTCCTCACCTTGCCCGGCGGCGTCGGCACGGTCGAAGAGCTGATGGAAATTTGGGTGTCGCGGGTGTTGCTCATGCACGACAAGCCGGTCGTCGTCCTTGATCCCGACGGCGTCTTCGCGCCGTTGCGCGAGCAGGTCGACCTGCTCATCCAGCGCGGGTTTGCCCGCCCCTCGGTGCGCGATGCGGTCGCGTGGGTGACGACGGTGAGCGCCGCATTCGACGCGTTGGAACGACCCCGGCCGCAACTGCCGCCGGCCGGCGAAGAATTGCTCGAATCCGAGCCGACGACGGACTAAGCGAGATTGGCGAAACGCGGCGTGCCGCCTCGGGCGTCCTCAATCGCCGATCAGCCGCGCTAGAAGGCGGTCCGCCGGCGATTGCTCGCGTCGTCGGGTTCGTGATCATGGCGTTGTACGGCTGCAAACGCCATGATCACGCCAAAATCTGCTGCGAACGCCATGATCACGCGGCGAGCATCACAACACCGTGCGCAAACGTCCGGCCTAACGCGCGGAGACGGCTGCTGTTTGCGCACGGTGTCGAGGCGGCCGGCGTTTCGCTGACGACGGATTAGGCGAGCCCGCGGCGAGCGACTGCTGGTAGGCGCGTCCCGCGGATGGTCGCGATCATGTCGAGCGCCTGCCGGGTCTCGGCGACGTTGTGCGCGCGGAACACGCGCGCGCCGAGCCATGCCGAAACTGCCGTGGTCGCGAGGGTGCCGATCAATCGTTCCGGCACCGGCCGGTCGAGGGTCTCGCCGACGAAGTCCTTGTTGCTCAACGACACGAGCACCGGCCACCCGGTCGCGACGAGGTCGCCGAGGCGCCGGGTGACCTCGAGCGAGTGATACGTGTTCTTGCCGAAGTCGTGGCCCGGATCGATGAGCACCGACTGCGCACTGACGCCGAGCGAGACCGCGCGTTCGGCGAGTGCCGTCGTCGTCTCGATCACGTCGGCGACGACGTCGGCGTAACCGATCCGGTGCGGGCGGGTCCGCGGCGTCGCGCCGCCAGCATGTGTGCAGACAAGAGCGGCGCCGTGTGCGGCGGTCACTGCCGGGATGTCGAGGTCGACGCCGCCCCACGCGTCGTTGACCACATCGGCGCCCGCAGACAGGCAGGCGTCCGCGACTTCGCTACGCCAGGTGTCGACGCTGATCACGAGCGCCGGATGCCGTTCGCGGACCGCCGCGACGAACGGCGCGACCCGCCGTACCTCTTCGGCGACGTCGACGTCGTCTCCGGGACCGGCCTTCACCCCGCCGATGTCGACGATGTCGGCGCCGTTCGCCACGGCGCGGGTGACGGCCGCCAGCGCGGGCTCGTCGTCGTAGGTCGCGCCGCGGTCATAGAACGAGTCGGGGGTGCGATTGATGATCGCCATGACGAGCAGGTCGTGGGTGGCGAAAGTACGCCGTCGCAAATGCAAGGTCACCATGACACGATGCCGCAGGAGACATGGGCCGCAGAGACATAGGCCGCCCAGATACGGGTGCAGAGAGGTGAACGGTGTTCGTCGTCGAGGTCGTGCTGGGCGCCATCGCGGTGCTGGCGGCCGCGCTGATGCTGTCCGCGGTCGGCGGCGGGCTGCCGCCGGCGCGGCCGGACACCAACGATCCAGCGCTGCCGACCGACCGGTTGCTGACCAGCGACGACATCGCCACGCTGCGGTTCCGCACCACCGTGCGGGGTTACCGGATGGAAGACGTCGACGCGGCAATGGCCGCCGTGCACGCGGCCCTGTGGTCGGCGGAGCGGTCAGCCGAGCAGCCGGCCGCCGGCGCGCCCGCCGCAGAGACGGCGAGCGAGGCAGCCGAATGAGCGGCGCGGTCGCGGGTCCCGACGGCCGGCTGCGCTGCCCGTGGGCGCTCTCCGCGCCGGAGTACGCCGACTACCACGACCTCGAGTGGGGCCGGCCGCTCGACACCGACCAGGCGATGTTCGAGCGCTTGTCGCTGGAGGCGTTCCAGTCCGGCCTGTCGTGGCTGGTCATCCTGCGCAAGCGCGACGGCTTCCGCAAAGCCTTCGACGACTTCGACATCGCAACCGTCGCGGGTTACGGCGCGGCCGATGTTGAACGGTTGCTCGCCGACGCCGGCATCGTGCGCAACCGAGCCAAGATCGAGGCGTCGATCGGCAATGCCCAAGCCGCGCTGACCCTCGACGGCGGCTTGCTCAAACACGTGGCCGGGTTCGCGCCGCGCGGCAAGCGCAAACCCCCGCGCACCGTCGACGACGTGCCGGCGGAAACCCCGGAGTCGCAGGCACTGGCCAAAGACCTACGCAAACGCGGCTTCCGTTTCGTCGGCCCCACGACGTTGTATGCGCTCTTCCAGGCAACCGGGCTGGTCAACGACCACCTCGCCGACTGCTCCGCCCGCTAACGCTCAGCACTAGCGGTGGCGGGCCGCTGCGGAGAGCGCCTTAGGCGCGTCGAAGGAGCGAAGCGACTGACGTGCCGAGCGCCGAGCAGCGGTGCGCCACCGCTCACGACTCAGCGGCCTTCGAAGGTCACCGGCTGCTTCGCCAGGAACGCTTGAGTGGCGTTCTGATGGTCGGCCGTCCGGCCGAGCTCGGCTTGCGCCGCCGCCTCGCTTTCCAGCGCCGCCGCCAAGTCCGAGGTCGCAGCCGCCGCCATCGTCCGCTTGATCGCCGCGTAGGCCAGCGTGGGGCCGGCGGCGAGCCGGGCGGCCAACTCGGCCGCCGCGGCCGGCAGGTCGGCCGCCGGGATGACCGCGTTGACCAATCCCATCTCCAGCGCCTGCGGCGCGGCGACCGGCTCGGCCAGCATCAGCATCGCGGTCGCCCGCCCGTGCCCGATCAGCCGCGGCAGCGTCCATGACGCCCCGGAGTCTGGCCCGAGGCCCACGCGGGCGAACGCCATCATGAAGCTCGCCATGTCGGCGGCCAGCCGCAGATCGCACGCGAACGCGAGCGACGCGCCCGCCCCCGCGGCCGTCCCGTTGACGGCGCAGAGCACCGGCTTCGCCAGCCCGGACAGCGCCCGCACGATCGGGTTGTAGTGCAGCCGCACGGTGTCCAGGTCCGTCTCTCCGGACGCGAGCGCGTCGGCGTGCTCGCGCAGGTCCTGACCGACGCAGAACGCCCGGCCCTCACCGGTCAGCACGACGGCGCGGACGTCGCGGTCGGCCGCCCGCGCCAGCGCGTCGAGGAGTGCGAGCTTCATCTCGACCGTGAGCGCGTTCAGCGCGTCCGGCCGGGCCAAGGTGATCGTCGCGACGCCATCGGAGACGTCGTAACGGATGGTGTCGCTCATGGTTCCCTCCGGGTCAGGCAAGCGTCGACGAACCTCGTCGCGCCGGGGGCGAGCCGGGCCGTCTGCTCGTCGAAGTACGCCGCGGCCGCGTCGCCCGGCCAGTCGGCCGGCAGCAGGCACCGGGGCAGCCCGGGGTCGGTGAACAGGAACTTGCGCCATTCGTGCAGCAGCCGGCTGCGGACCGCGAACGCGCCGTCGTCGGTCGGGTCCGACGCGGCCTCGGCGGCGACGATCTCGCGGGCGTCGGTCAGCCACTGGCGGTACGCCGCGGCCAGCTCGGCCGGCCGCCACAATCGCTCGACCAACTCGGCGTCGTCGCCGTCGTACTCCGCCCGAAAATGCGTGACCGGCAGGCCCTCGGCCGCCGCGATGCCGACGAGCTCGGGGGAGTGCCGCGGGGCGACCCAGTTGTCCGGCTGCAGCTGCCGGTAGCCGAGGTATTCCAGCGCCCGCTGCACCCGCTCGCGCCGGACCCGGTCCGGCGAATGCGTCATCAGCGCGAGCGACCAGCGGCCGTCCCAATCCGGCAGCGGCTGATGCCGGTAGATCCGCACGGCGGCCTCGTCGAGGCGCTCCCGGGCCCGCTCGGTCAGCGCGTAGCCGGGGCCGCGGTCGGTGCTCGCCGGCGCCAGCCAGCCTTGCCGGACCATGCGCGACACGGCGGTGCGGACGGCAGGCGCCGCGATGTCGAGCCGGCCGAGCAGCCGGACCAGCGCGGCGACCGGCACCGCGCCGCCGCGGCCGCGCAGGTGGTCGCCGTACAGGTCGAACAACGCCGAGCGGGCTTGCACGCGACGCAGGTTATCGGCTGTGAGGTTGGGTGAAGCCCGGACAATTGCCCCGCGGTGTGGTTTGTTCGGTAGTTGTGCGCCCTCTTGCCGGTCTCTGCGCCGCCGCGATCGCCGCGTCGACCTTGGCCGTCGGCGGGACGGCGCTCACCGCGCCGGCGATCGCCGGGGCGACGACCGGGCTGAACGCCGACTTCGCCGACTTCAGCAACGTCAGCGCGCTGTCGATGGTCGGCACGACCTCGATCGCCGTCGGCAGCGCGATGCAACTGACCAACAAGACCGACGGCCATCAAGCCGGCGGGTTCTGGCTGACCACGCCGCTCGACACCACGCGCGACTTCGACAGCCACTTCCGCTACGTGACGATCGCCGGCGCCGGCGCGGTCGGCAACGGCTTCACGTTCACGATCCAGAACGTCGGCACGTCGGCGCTCGGCTCGTGCGGCGCCGGCCTCGGCTACGCCGCGTCGGCGTGCGACGCGAGCGGCGCGATCGACCCGTCGGAGGCATACGCGTTCGACGCCGTCGGCAGCAACGAGGTCTACGACGGGACGAGCGGCGTGCTCGCCGACGCCGGCGCCTCCTACGTCGACCCGCACGACGGGACGATCGAGCAGGCGTGGATCGACTACGACGCGGCGACGCACACGTTGCGGCTGTACACCGCGGCCGCGAACGCGGCGAAGCCGTCGACCGCGACGGCGCAGCGCGTCATCGCGGATCTGTCGACGTGGACCGGCTCTACGTATCTCGGCTTCACCGGCGGCACCGGCGCCGACCTGCTGGAGCAGGACGTCAAATCGTGGTCGGTGCACCAGCCGCTGTTGGCGCCCGGCTCGGTCACTGCCGTTGCCGGCGCGGCCGGCGCGGCGGCTGGGCACGCGCCGATCTCGGTGAGCTGGGATCCGCCGGCCGACGATCCCACCTCGACCCACGTGACGTCGTACACCATCTATCGCTCGACCGACTCGGGATCGCGCGGCTCGCCGGTCGGCACGGACAATGCCAGCCCGTTCACCGACACCACCGCGACCGGCGGCGCGACGTACTACTACACCGTCACCGACACCGCGAACGGCCTGGAGTCACCGGGTACGACGAGCAGCCAAATCACGGCGCCGTTGACGTTGCCGAGCGCGCCGCTCAGCCTGTCGGTCGACTCGACGGTCAGCGGCCAAGCGGTGCCGACCGGCGGCGGCTCGGTCACGTTGAGCTGGTCCGCTCCGGCCGACTTCGGCGGCGACGCGAGCGTCGACTACGACGTCTTCCGGTCGGTCAACGGCGGCGGCTACACCAAGATCGCGAGCGGGATCTCGACAGCCGGTTACACCGACAGCAGCCTGACCGCCGCGCATTACGCGTACAAGGTCGAGGCGGTCAACAGCCAGGGTGACGGTTCGGCCAGCAACATCGTCACCGCCGACATCACCACCGTCATCACCGCGCCGGCCGCGTCGGCGACCGCCCCGCAGGATCCGACCCTCGCCGTCGACGGAAAAGGCCGCACGGTGCTGAGCTGGACCGCGCCGACCGAGACCGACGGATCGACGGTCGACCACTACACGGTCTATCGCGCGATCGGCGACGAGACCACGCCGAGCACGACGTTCACGCTCTACCAAGACAACATCGCGACGGCCTCGCTGCCGACGCAATCGCTGGCCGCCGGCACCGGCTTCGTGTCCTACCGCGTCGTCGCCGTGCTCGCAAACGCTGCCACCTCGCCGCCGTCCAACACTGCGACCGTCTTCATTCCGGCAGCGCCGGCCGTGACCGGCGTCACCAACCCGACCAACGGTCACGTCGTCGTCACCGGCTCGATCGCCAACCTGCCCAACACGGTGAGCGTCAGCTACGCCGCACTCGCTTACAACTCGGGCCACTTGTGCTCGACCTGTGTGAGCACGCCGGACGGCAACGGCGCCGACGTCGACGGCCTCGGGTCCGGCAGTTGGCAGTTCCGGCTCGTGCCGACGACGACGTACTCCGGCGGCTCTGCGCAAGGTCCCGCGTCCAGCTTGTCGGCGACGGTCGTGTCGGTGCACACGATCCGCTACGTCGCGACGGCCGGCGACGACGGCAGCAACGACTGCACCGCGCTCGCGTCGCCGTGCGCGACGATCACCCGCGCGCTCGCCCAAGCGGCGGCCGGCGACGAGGTGTCGGTGAGTCCCGGCACCTACGCCGAGGGCGCCGACATCACCACCACGTCCGGGTTCGCCTACACCGGCGCCGCGATCCGCAAACCGGTGCAGCTGATCGCGAATTCGACTAGCGGCAACCCCGTCGTCATCGACGCGAGCGGGCACAACAACGGCCTCGTCATCGACCTCGGCGACAACTTCGACAACACGTCCGGCGGCAGCAGCTCAGGCACGGTCGCGCCGGCCGTCGTCGTCAGCGGCTTCACGATCCAGAACGCCGACGCGGAAGGGTTGTTCGCCTTCAACTCCGACGCGTTGCGGATCGCGAACAACACGATTCAGGCCAACGACCAGGGCTCGTCCGACGACCTCGGCGAATGCGCCGCTGACAACTGCGGCGACGGCCTGCACCTTGCCGGCGTCACGCGCTCGATCGTCATCGACAACACCGTCAACAACAACAGCGGCGGGATCCTGCTCGACGACGGGCTGACCAACTACCCGCAGGTCAGCGTGCCCAACGAAGGAAACACGATCACGCACAACACCGTCGTCGACAACTCACTCGACAGCGGGATCACCCTCGCCGGCCGTGACCACTCGACCCTCGCGGGCGGCTTCGCGCTCGGCGTGTTCAACAACCTCGTCGCCAACAACACGTCGACTGGCAACGGCGCTGCCGGCGAAGGCGCCGGCATCATGCTCACCGTCGAGGCGCCCGGCGACGGCGTCTACCAGAACACGCTGCGCGGCAACGTCCTGTCCAACGACGCGCTGCCCGGCATTGCCTTGCACGCGCACGACGCGCTCGCCTACATGGATGACAACGTCATCGAGGCCAACCAGATCACGGCGACCGGAATCGGCGGCGTCGACGGTCTCACCGGTGACGCCACCGCTGGCGCGCACGCGACGGCGGGCATCGTCCTGCTCGGCACCGCGGCCGATCCGATCGGCGGCACGATCGTTCAGGACAACCTGATCAGCGCCGTGCACTACGGCGTGTTCATGAACGAAGCCGCGTCGAAGCTGTCCGGCAACGGCTTCAACGGGGTCAGCGTCCCGACCCTGTCGATCCCGGTGCCGAAGAACACCTACGCCGGACGCGGCGCCAACGGCCACCTGATCGTCAACCGAGGCGTCGTCGGCCAGGCCGCTGATCTCGGTGGTGCGCTGGCAGCGCCGCCGGCCGTCGGCGCGATCCCGACGTGGAACGCCAACCAACTCGGATCGGGTGTCGGCTACTGGACCGGCAACCTCGCGCCGATCTACGTCGCGCGCACCACGGCCGGGCGGATCGCCGTACGCAGCGACACGGTGAGCTGGACGAACCTGCCGGCGCCGACGAGCCAGGGGCAGCTCGTCGCGTTCACCGGTTCGCCCGCGGTCGCGGGCAGCTCCGCGATCGACAACGGCGTGAACGGCGGCCGCTCACTGCTCGGCGTCGCCGCGATCTCGACCAAGGGCGACCTCTGGCTGACGTCGGTCGTCATCGGGCCGAACCGCAACGTCGTCGGCGTCAGCCGGCCGTGGCGAAACTTCGGCCGCCCGACCGGCACCGCGTTGACCGGCACGCCGGCGCTCGTCGGCCTGTTCTTCACCAACATGGCGTGGTCCGCCGCGAAGAACGGCTATCTGTACTCGCTCGCATTCGACCCGTCGACGGCCGACTGGCGCGGGGTCGGCAGCCCGTGGATCCGCCACGGTTACCGAGCAATCACGGTCGCGGGCGCGACATCGCCCGACGGCTACCGGACCGCGCTGCTGCTCGGCAACCCCAACGGCACTCAGCCCGGGTTGCGGCTGGGCCAGCTCGTGTTCGTCAACGGCGTCTCGGGAAGGCTGACCGCCGTGAACGCGATCTCGTATGGCCAGCCCGCCGTCGCCGTCGCGACCAACGGCGTTACCGACGCGTATCCGGCCAGCGGCTCGGTGCTCGTGACGACCGGCGTGATCGCGAAGAACTACAAGACCGTCATGGCCGGCGGCGTCGGCGCAGTCGCGCTGAATTGACACTCCGGTCCGTCGCGGTTGCGCTGCTCCTCGGCGTCACGGCCTGCAGCGGTAGCTCGGCGCCGCGCGACCTGACCAAGCCGACCGAGCAAGAACTGCGCGCGATGGCGTCGTACCTGCAAGCTGGCGCCGCCGTCCAGCAGGCCGCCGCCACCGTGATCGGCCGGCTCGCTCCGCCACCTGCCGGGGCCGAGCAGTGGAGCGTCTTCCGTACGGCGATCGCGCAGTTCGCCGCAGGAACGCAGGCCGAAGCGACCGCGGCCAGGGCGGGGACGGTAGCGCCGTTCCTCGCAGCGGCGCAGCGGCTGCACGCGCTCCGTTCAAGGGTGCTGGAGTCCGGCCTCGCGGTCGGCCTCGGCGCGGGCACC
>Ga0157369_10006143_pt1 | contig 13941 bp, 15 predicted proteins | sample C25metaG_FD_113461 | JGI IMG/M metagenome (GOLD analysis project Ga0157369, IMG submission 113461) | Corn rhizosphere microbial communities from Kellogg Biological Station, Michigan, USA - C2-5 metaG | ecosystem: Host-associated > Plants > Roots > Rhizosphere > Soil | place: USA: Michigan...
GGTTTTGCGTACTAACCGCTGTTGCCAAGGGATGGGCGACGGAGAGAGCCCAGGGGTTCGTTGCCGCGGCATCGAAACCGTTTGGCGATCTGGCCTGGGCTTATTTCTACAATCGTCCGGAATCCAGGAAGGTCAGGAAGCCGGATTTCCATATCGACGCCGGCCTCCTGAAAGGCATCGACGACAATTATGAATGGACCGGCGAGAAATCGCCCGACAGCCGCTATCTCCTGATCTCGCTGTGGGGCGAGGTCGAGCCGAACCGCAGGCATGGGCAGTTGCAGACGGTACGCGGCTGGCGCTGCCGTTACGATCTTTGGGAAGGCAAGTTCGACGTGCCAGCAATCTTCGCCAGGGATAACGCCAAGGCGCTGGCGCCGGAGTGAACGCGCGCTCGCGTGAACGGGATCATATCTTGCGTTTTTTCAGGCTCGCGACGTGCACGGCGCGCCTGGCGCCGCCACCCGGATGCACGGTTTGGCGTTTTGCACCGGCTGGCGCCGCATGGGCGACATGCCGGACCTGGCGAGCGGCGTGGCGCACGCCGCGGCCATGGCGGCCGCGTGGCCCTGCGCTGGCGGTCTTGATCGTGGCGCTGGCCGGGAACTCACCCTCGGCGTAGTGGTGCATCTGCAGCGGGAACGGCTGAATCGCAGCGCGCGCCTTTTCCGGAAGATCGAACACGGTTGCCGCCGGCACCGGCAATGCGTCGGCGATGCTCGCAACCGCGGGCAGGGCGGCCAGCTTGGGCCATAGCGCTTCCTTCGGCAGCGACACGCCGCCGCGCCGGCGCGCGCGATCGGCCGGGTCCAGCGCGAGCGAGACACCGCCCTCGGCCAGATCGAAATTGGAGGCCGCAGGTGCTGTGAGCACGTCGCTTTCTGAGTAGATGAAGTTTGGCAGTTTCGGCCACCGCGCGATCGGCACGTTCTCCGACGGCGGATGCGCCTGCCATTGCTCCGGCTCGGTCGGTGTCGCCGGCAGGTCGGGTGTTGCCGGTACGACGTGGACGATCCTGAAGCCGCGCGCCTTCATGTCATGCAGGATTTTTGGCAGCGCCCCGACCGTCCGCGCCTGGATATCGTGCAGGAGCAGGATGCCCTTGCCCGCGGCTTCCATCCGCTTCATCGCGAGATCGTAGACCTTTGCCGACGAGATGCGGTGCCAGTCATCGGCCAGGAAATCGGTGCTCCAGGTCTGGATGCCCTGCGACTCCAGATAGGCCTCGACGGGAGGCGCCCGCAGCAGGCCGGGAATCCGGAAGAACGGCGCGATCGCGGACGGATCGGTCATCGCAGCCTTGGTCGATTCAATGCCTTGCTCGATCTCCTGCCTGGCTTGCGCCTCCGACATTTTGTGGAAGGTCAGCGGATGGCGCTGGCTGTGGGTGCCGACGGTGTGGCCGGCGGCGATGAGCTTGCGCACGCCGTCCGGATTCGCCCTGGCCTGTTCGCCGATGATGAAGAATGTCGCCTTGATGCAATTGTCAGCGAGGATCTGCAGCACCTGGTTGCTGTTGCGCGGCAGCGGACCGTCATCGAAGGTCAGCACCACCTCGTGATCCCTGAGCGGCAAGGTTTCCGCATATTGCATCGAGCCGATCCGCGGATGTGCACGGGGATCGACGACCAGGGTTCGCGACGTGCCGATCGCGTCGGGATGTCCGGGACAATTATTGGCCGGAGCGGCCGTCTCGGCGCGCGCGGTGGAGCAGGCGAGAAGCGCGAGACAAAGGATCGTCCAACACGCGATCCGGACATCAGCCAAACGATTACCGACCATGACGCACCGTCTGCATTCCCAGCGAGAGAACGGACGATGATTGGCCGCGCCTGAACGACCCTGCAACCGTCCGGTTTCCGCCTATGTTCTGATCAGGGTACCCCGTCAAAGTCAACGGCTGGGCCGGTCGGGACAATGTGAACCACATGATAATGATTCTCACGCAGATATCGCAAAAATGCGGGCAGCATGGCGGCGGTTGCGGGCAGCGAATCGTGCAGCAGGATGATCCCCTTGCGCGCGACCCGCAGGCGCCAGGTTAAAAGTCGAAATTCCGCCCTCGGACTCAGGTGATCCCAGTCATTGGCCCAGAAATCGGCGCCAAAAACCACAATTCCGCGCGATCGCAATAAATCGAGTGTTGCGGGCGTCGTCAGGAAGCCGGGAAAACGAAAGAACGGCGTCGTCGGGGTGGTGGTCGCAACCCCGTGCTCGGCCTTTTCGACCGCCGCAATGCCGTCGTCGATTTCCTTGAAGGCGTTGCGTTGCGGCATCGCCTGTAGATCAAAATGCGTCCAGGTGTGTTGTCCGATGGTGTGGCCTTTGGCGGCGATCCGCCGGACCATGGTGGGGTGTTCGGACGCCGGCTTGCCGATCAGGAAGAAGGTCGCGTCCACGCATTCCTTGGCGAGCGCCGCCAGCACCTTTGGTGTCGTCGGCGGCCATGGTCCATCGTCGAAGGTCAGGACGACCTCGTGATCCCTGAGCGGCAGCGTCTGCGGAAAGTTTTTCAGGCCGACCTGCGGAAACGAGACTGCATCGACGGCAAGGACACGTGACGTGCCGAGCGTTCCCTCGCGCGGGCAACTGGCGGCATGTGCCATCGCGATCCCGAGCATCGAGATCAGAAGCGCTGCACCCGGCACTTGGATCAGCTTCCGGGCCGTTTCAAGCCGGCGCATATTTGGCATTGCGCTTGCTGGTACCTTCTGGCTATTGCCTGCCGATAGCTCAGACGAGTTGAACCCTTCTGTCAAACCCGGCGAGGTGCGCCATGGCCGAACCTTTGGACCTTGCCCCCTCGGTCGACGCCTCGGTGCTTGAACGCCTTCCGATGCGCAACGAAGATGGCGAAATTCGCCCCGAATTCGTCGAAGAGATTACGCGCTGTATCAAGGCCGAGGACGCGCCGTTCCTGCGCGAGGTCGTGGCCGAATTGCACGAAGCCGATCTCGGCGACCTGATCGCGGCGCTGGACGCCGAGGACCGCGTCAGCCTGGTGGAACTGACCGGTACCCATTTCGACTTCTCTGCGCTGAACGAAGTCGACGATGCCGTCCGCGAGGAAATCCTCGAAGAGCTCGAACCCGAAACGGTCGCGGAAGGCGTTCGCGAGCTTGAATCCGACGATGCCGTCGAACTGCTCGAGGGCCTCGACGAGGAGGACCAGGAGGAGATCCTCGAGAAGCTGCCGCCGTCCGAGCGCGAGGAGATCGAGCGCAGCCTCGAATATCCGGAAGGCTCCGCCGGGCGGCGGATGCAGACCGAATTCATCACGGTGCCGCCGGACTGGACGGTAGGCCAGGCGTTCGACTACATGCGCGACACGCCCGATCTGCCCGGCCGGTTTTATGAAATCTACGTGGTCGATGCCGCCAAGCGCTGGCAGGGCGCGGTTCCGCTCGATGTGCTGTTGCGCTCGCGCCGGCCGGTACCGCTCGCCGAATTGATCGAGGAAGATCGCCGCCGTGTCTCGGTCGGGGACGCGCAGGAAGAGGTCGCTCGGCTGTTCGGCAAATACAATCTGGTCGCAGCGCCCGTGGTGGATGCCCAGGACCGGCTGGTCGGCGTCATCACCATCGACGACGTGGTCGACGTCATCGAGGAAGAGGCCGACGAGGAGATCAAGGCCCTCGGCGGCGTGACCAGCGACGAAGAGCTGTCCGACAGCGTCTGGACCATCGCCAAGGGCCGCTTCAACTGGCTCCTGGTCAATCTGGCGACGGCGTTCCTCGCGTCCTCCGTGCTCGGACTGTTCGAGGGACAATTGGAGAAGATGGTGGCGCTCGCGGTGCTGGCGCCGATCGTGGCGAGCCAGGGCGGCAATGCCGCGACGCAGACCATGACGGTCGCGGTGCGCGCGCTCGCCACCCGCGAGCTCGGCTCGGCCAACGCGCTTCGCGTCGTCACGCGCGAAATCCTGGTCGGCTTCGTCAATGGCATCGGCTTTGCCATCATCACCGGTATCGCCGCGGTGGCCTGGTTCAAGATTCCCGGGCTCGGCGTGGTGATCGGGCTTGCGATCATCTGCAATCTTGTGGCCGGCGCGTGCGGCGGCATCCTGATCCCGATGGTGCTGGAGAAGATGCGGGCGGATCCGGCGGTCGCGTCCGGGACCTTCGTGACGACGGTGACCGACGTGGTCGGCTTTTTCTCCTTCCTCGGCATCGCCACGCTCTGGTTCGGGCTGAAATAGCCGAGGCGGCCCAGCGGCTTTTATCGTTAATCGGACCTTAACGCGCCTGCCGCATCATGGCGGCTTGCGGGGTTAGGGGTAGCCACGATGCAGCGCTTGCGGCTGAAGGCGGACGGACGGATTGTCGAACTGCGGGACGGGCAGGAGTTCCCGCTCGCACCGAACGCCTTGGCTTCTGCGGACTTGGCTTCTGCGGAAGGGGGAACCCCGGAGGTGCGCGACCTGCGACGTCGCGCGCAACTGACCCAGCAGGAATTCGCGTCAAGGCTCGGCGTACCCGTCGAAACCATCCGGAACTGGGAACAAGGCAAGCGCGCCCCGCGCGGGCCGGCTCGCGCGCTGCTCGCCGTCATCGCTCACGCGCCTGATACCGTCTTCGCCGCACTCGCGAAAAGCTAACCAAGCCTGACGATCGCCTGGAGTGCGCCATGGCTGGCGTTGGCAGCGCGCCGCCGGCGGGACATAATGCGCGGGCTTGGTGAGAGAACGTGCTTATGCATTTCGTCGAGGCCAACGGCGCCAAAATCCCCGCGATCGGGTTAGGCACCTGGGAATTGCGCGGCCGCACCTGCTCACGCATCGTCGAGCAGGCGCTGAGACTCGGCTATCGCCACATCGACACCGCCCAGGCCTACGAGAACGAGCGCGAGGTCGGCGACGGCGTGCGGGCGTCCGGCATCCGCCGCGATGAATTGTTCGTCACCACCAAGGTCTGGACCAACCATTTTGCGCCCCACGATCTCGAGCGCTCGGCCAAGGAGAGCCTGGTCAAGCTGCGCATGCCCGAAGTCGATCTCTTGTTGCTGCATTGGCCCAATCCGCATGTTCCGCTGGCGGAGACGCTCGGCGCGCTGGCGCATGCCAAGCAGATCGGCCTGACCCGGCACATCGGGGTTTCGAATTTCACGGTGGCGCTGGTCGAGGAGGCGACAAAAGCCTGTCCGGAGCCGCTGGTCTGCGACCAGGTCGAATACCATCCCTATCTCGACCAGGCGAAGGTGAGGGAAGCCTGCGCGGCCAACGGCATGGCGCTGGTCGCATACAGTCCCGTTGCCAAAGGCAGGATCAAGAACGACCAGGTCCTGTCGCGGATCGGCCGGGACCATCGCAAGAGCGCGGCGCAGATCTGCCTGCGCTGGCTGGTGCAGCAGAACGTTTCGGCGATCCCGCGCACCTCGCGCATCGAGCGGCTGTCGGAAAACATCGGCATCTTCGATTTCGAGCTTTCCGGCGAGGAGATGGACCAGATCTTCCGCCTCGCCAACCCCAAGGGCAGGATGACCGATTTCGGATTTGCGCCGAAATGGGATTGAGGCGGCCGCAATAGAGGTTATGTTGTCCTTCGGGGACGGCTTCGACCATCGATCGGCTGCGATGGAAGTTCGGCAATACATACGACCTGATGTGACGCTGTCGGCGATCGTGCATTTGTCGCTGGTGGCGTTCGTCGTGATCTACACCGAGGTGCGCCCGTTCCGTTCAGTGGCGGAGAAGACGGTACCGGTCGACGTCATCGTTGCCGACGAGAAAAAACTCGAACCGCTGCCGACGCCGGAGCCGTCGCCTGACCTATCCATGCTGGCAAAGCCGGCGGCGGCCGCTCCGGCCGCGCCGCCGGCCGCAAGTCCACCGCCACCGCAGCAGGTTTCGCGCGCCAATCGCCGGGAGGCCCTGGCTCAGCCCCAGCCTCAAGCTCCCGCGCCGGCCGCGGCACCCGCGCCGTCAGCTTCGCGCGGCTACACGCCGCCCGAGCCCGATCTCACCATCAAATATCACGTGATGCTTGGCCTGCCGGAGGATATGCCGGCCGGCGTGTCAGCCGGCGATAAGCGCGGCGAGGGCGGCGACACCGGCCCCGCCTCCGACAATCTCGCCCCGAGCCTGGTCGACACGTTGCGGCGTCACCTGAAGACCTGCTCGAAATTGCCGGCTGCGCTTTCGCCATCCGACAATGTCGCGGTCAAGCTGCGCGTGCAAATGACGCCGGATGGCAGGCTTGCCGCCGAACCCGCATTGATCGAGGGGACGGCTTCGATGAAGGGCGTGCAGCTGATGCAGGGCGCCGTCGCCGCGCTCACCGCCTGCCAGCCCTATGCGATGCTGCCGGCGGATCGCTATGGCGAGTGGAAGGTGCTCGACCTTTCCTTCACGCCGCACGACTTCAGCTCTTAACTCCCCATCGCGCGCCAGGCGGGCGAGGCAAATTGCCGCCGCCACGTGACGACCACGACCAAAGCGGTCGTCACGAACAGCACCCATGGGCTGACAAACCAGCCGAGATAGCCGAGCGCGAAGAAGAAAGCGCGCTGGCCGCGGTTGAAATGGCGCCCGCCGGATTCGAACAGGCGGGTGGTGCGGATGACGTGCGCTTCAGCTTCCGGCGTGTCGCGCTCGCTGGCTGGCGGCATCGCGCCGAGCAGGATGCGGACGTAGTTGAAGAGCCGGTAGGCCCAGGCGAATTTGAAAAAGGCGTAGACGAAGATCAGGATCAGCCCGCCGACAGGCTGTCGTGGCCATAGGAGGTGCGCTCCAGCGTGTACGCATAGACGGACCATTCGAGGACGAAGAAGCCGACCGCCAGAATATCGACCGCATTTTCAGCCATGCTGCGTTCCATGCCTGCGCGTGCTAAATCGCCCGCCTAGCACGGCCGGATAGTACGCCAAAGAGGATTGTTCGATGACCTTAAAGCTCGTGATCGGCAACAAGAACTATTCATCATGGTCGATGCGGCCGTGGCTCGCGATGCGTGCCGCCGGCATCCCGTTCGAGGAGATATTCATCCCGCTCTATACCGACGACAAGGCCGACAAGGACCGCATCCTGGGTTTTTCCCGTGCGGGCAAGGTGCCGGCCCTGATCGATGGCGACATCACGGTATGGGATTCGCTTTCGATCATCGAATATCTCGCCGAGCGCTTTCCCGATGCGAAACTGTGGCCGCAGGACCGCGCGGCGCGTGCGCACGCGCGTTCGATCTCGGCGGAAATGCATTCCGGCTTCCTGCCGCTGCGCAACGAATGCGGCATGAACCTGCACCGGCCGGTCGGCGCGGTGACGCTCTCGGCGGACGCGCAGGCCAATGTCGCGCGTGTCCAGGAGATCTGGACCGAATGCCGCGACCGTAACGGCAAGTCAGGGCCGTATCTGTTCGGCGCCTTCACGGCGGCGGACGCGATGTACGCGCCGGTGGTGCATCGTTTCTGCACTTACGCCGTCAGGGTGTTTCCGCAGGTGCAGGCCTATATGGATGCGATGATGGCGCTGCCGGCATTCGCCGAGTGGACCAGGGCGGGCCTTGCCGAAACGCTGGTCATCGAGAAATTCGAGACAGTTTGACGCAAGACCAGATTGTGATCGTCATCGCGGCTTGACGGAAGTCGGCCAACGCGATCTGAATCGGCGGTAGCAGCGGTTGACGCGAATGGCAGAAGAGGAAAATGGTCCATGGGCATTCTCGATTCGCTGGAAAGTTCGGGCATCCTCGGCAAGCTTGGCGCGGCCGTGCTTCCCGTCGTGATGAGCGAGGTGATGGGCACCGGCAATCAGGGTGGGCTGAATGCGATCGTCGCCAAGTTGCAGCAGGCGGGTTTCGGCGATCAGGTCAAATCCTGGATCGGCACAGGCCAGAACCTTCCTATCACGGCGGATCAGTTGAAGCAGGTGCTGGGCAGCGATGCCGTCCGCCAGATCGCCGCCAAGTACAACATCCCGATCGACCAGGTCGCCGAGGTGCTCGCACATCAGCTTCCGGTGGCTGTGGACAAGGCAAGCCCGGACGGCAAACTGCCGCACCCCGCCTGACGCGCTCGTGTTCGGACCGGGCCCCGGCGGCCTTAAAAAAAACACGGTTCGGTAACCTCGGAACTGGTCCGGAGCGGTCCAAATCCTGTTTATCCGACTGAAATCCCTGAGTGATTTGCGTATTTGCCATGTCCTGATATGACTGGTCAATACTTGACGCGGCGTGCTATACGGCAAACCGGGTTTTCAGCCGGCCGTGCAGCGGGACTGTCAGCGCGACCGGCTCTCTGTGTGATGGAGAGGGCGTTGAAGCACAAATTTCCTGTTGGTTCGACCGTGTACTTTACTGCCAGCAACGTATCGCGGCCGGCCGCGAGTGGCACCTATGAGGTGATCCGCCAGCTTCCCTCCGAAGGCGACGATTGCCAGTATCGCATCAAGAGTTCGACCGAGGCGTTCGAGCGGGTTGCCAAGGAAAGCCAGCTCGCTGTCTAGTCAGCGGATCGGCAGATCGGCCTGTTGACTCGCGCGAACGGCCTGGCGAGGTGGAACTTCCCCCGCGCCGTCAAAAGGCCCCGTTCGCAGAAGCAGTTTGCGCAAGTAGAATTCCCGGGAGTGGGCATTCGATTTCGCCGGACTCGTTTCCGGCTGCGTGAGGGATTGCGCGCATGAATTGGGCTTGGGCTACATCGCTCGATCACATCTGGCGTTCGCAATCCTTTCCGATGTGGGTGACGCTGGGCGCTGCCGGCTTCTTCGCCATCATCGTCCTGATCACCATTTTGCGCGCCGAGAAATCGGTCGCGACCGGTGCCTTGACCGTCATCACGCTGCTCGCGATCGGCATCGCCGTGGCGGCCACCCTTCGTGGCCACGAACCTGCCGCGCGCAGCGCATCGAGCGAAACACGCTCTTCGCCTGCGACCATGGTCACATTGCCCGCGCTGGCCTGCATCGACGATCTGGCGGGCGATACGGTCGGGCAGGCCTGCGAGAAGGTCGTATTCGGATCGCCGGAATCGACCGCGGCGGCGGTAAACTATGCCGCATCGATGCTGACGCGCCTGACCGCGCTCGGCGATGCCACGACCGCGCAACGGACCATGTCGGCCGAGATGCAGGCGGTGCGCCGGGCGATCGAGCGCGATCGCTATGGCCTGGTGGCGCAGGTGTTGCTGAGGCGGGACCGCTGCACGCCGACCCAGTGCGCGGCTTACCGCTCGCTCACGGATAATCACCAGATCATCACCAACATGGACGAGCGTGCCTTCGACAGTCTCGTAGCGCGCTACTCGCCGTCCTGGAACGCGCCGCAGATGACGGCCGCAACAACAAGTCCGCTGGCAATGATGCCGCCGTCCCTGCCCACGGGCAAGCCGACCAATGCCGAGTTCCCGAGCTCGGCCAATACGCCACCGGTCAGTATCATGACGCCGGAACCGGGAACGGGAACCAGGCTTCCAGCTGCCGCCGCTGCGGCGCCAACGCCTGCGGCACGCCCCGCCCAGACTGCGGCGGCGCCTCCGGCGCCCGGGGCTGCGGCTGCCAAGAAACCACCGGCAGCGAAACGAGCAGCGCCGGCCGCGCCGACCCCGATTTCCCCAGCCGCACAAGCGCCGGCAGCATCGGAAGATTGATCGGCGCGAACGGGCCCGCTAATGAACAGCCATGCCGCTTCACATCCTCAAGCTTGCCGTTGGCTGCGATTCCGTCAAAGAACTCAAGGAATGGGTTGCTGAACGGATGAAGACCGCGAAGAAGAAAGGTCTTCCGCAGCGTCACATTCATATCACCCGCATGGTGCCAAAACGGACGGAGGAGATCCTCTCGGGCGGATCGCTCTTTTGGGTGATCCGCGGCGAGATCGCCGCGCGCGAGAAGATCGTCGGCATCGAGCCGTTCCGCGACAAGGACGGCATCGGGCGCTGCCGCATCGTGATGCAGCCCAAGGTAATTGCCGTATCGCCGCGGCCGATGCGCCCGTTCCAGGGCTGGCGCTATTTCACTGACGACTCAGCGCCGCGCGACCTTGGCAAGGCAACCGCGGGCAGCATCGCCGCGATGCCGGAACCGCTGCGGCGCGAACTGCGGGATCTCGGGCTGCTGTAGGGGAAGGGACCCTACACGGCCATGTTGTCGATCAGCCTCGTGTTGCCGAGCCTGGCCGCCACGAGGATACGCAGCTTGTCACCCCCAGTCGAGGTCACCGGCGCCAGCGTCTCGGCGTGGCGGACTTCGAGATAATCCAGGGCAAAACCGGCGCGCCCGATGATCTCGGTTCCGCCCGCAAGCGCCGCTGAAAGGTCGTCGCTGGCGCGCAGTCGCGCCGCGGTCTCCTTCATGGCGCGGAACAGTTCCGGCGCCACGCGCCGCTCGTCCGCGGAGAGGTAGACGTTGCGGGACGACATCGCGAGCCCGTCACGCTCGCGCACGGTCTTTGCGCCGATCACGCGGACGCCGAGATCGAGATCGCGCGCCATCTGCGCTACCACGCGAAGCTGCTGGAAATCCTTTTCGCCGAAGATTGCGATATCCGGGCGGCATTGCGTGAACAGCTTGCCGACGACGGTCGCGACGCCGCCGAAGAAATGCGGCCGGAAGCGGTCTTCCAGTCCCGCAACCGCCGGACCTTCGGGCACGATCCGCGTTGCGAAACCGTCCGGATACATCGTCTTGACGTCGGGGTGCCAGACGATGTCCACCGCTTCGGCGGCGAGTCTCGCGATGTCGGCCTTCCACGTGCGAGGGTAGGAGCCGTAATCTTCTGTCGGGGCGAACTGAGTCGGGTTGACGAAGATCGACACGATGACCCGCCGCGCACGACGTTTTGCAAGCCGAACCAGCGACAGATGCCCGTCATGGAGCGCACCCATGGTTGGCACCAGCGCGATGGTGGCCTTCCTGGCGCGATAGCCATCGACGGCACGGCGCAAAACAGGGACCGTGCGGGCGATCATGGGGTTCGGTGACATCTTGGTTCGATCTTTCGGGGCAGGCCTCAGCCCTTGATTCAGGCGAGGAGAAGAGGAGGGAGACTTTATCAAGCCGGCCGCGTGAGCGCCAAGCGCGCGCGCCGCATTGCTGCCATCGGTCCGCCGTCAGAAATGCGTGCTTGCGATTGCGGGATCGGTCACGGACCGAGCACGGCGCGCGTGGATTCACCAATAAATTAGTCGATCAGCAATTTGAATTTGGTAGAGCGCATTTCGCTTGACCGCGAGCGCGCGTAATTTGAAGATATCCACAGGGGTCGACGAATGCTGGTGCAGGCTAGCCAAGGACAATCCGGCTCGGCACATGTGGTCGTGCTGGGCAACGAGAAGGGTGGATCGGGCAAATCGACCACCGCGTTACATATTGCCGTCGCCCTGATGAAGGCCGGCCAGCGCGTCGCCACCATCGACCTCGATTGCCGGCAGCAGAGTTTCACCCGCTACATCAACAACCGCGCCGCCTGGGCGCGCCGGACCGGCCTCGACCTGGAGTTGCCGGTGCATCGCTGCATCAAGCTCGGCGAAACGATGCAGATCGCCGACAACGAAGACACGGAACTGCAGCAGTTCATGGACGCCGTCAGCGCGGTGGAGCGGACCTTCGACTTCATCGTGATCGATACGCCCGGCAACGACAGCTATCTGATGCGGCTCGCGCATTCGATGGCGGATACGCTGGTGACGCCGATCAACGACAGCTTCCTCGACTTCGATGTGCTCGGCACGGTCGACCCCCAGACCTATGCCGTGACCGGCGAGAGCCACTACGCCGAAATGGTGCGCGATACCCGCCGCAAGCGCCGTCAACTCGACGGCGCCACCACCGACTGGATCGTGGTGCGCAACCGCCTGTCGATGATTGGCTCTCGCAACAAGCAATTGGTTGCCGATGGGCTCAAGGAACTGTCGTTCCGGCTGGGCTTCCGCTCGATCGACGGATTCGCCGAGCGCGTGGTTTTTCGCGAATTTTTCCCGCGGGGACTTACTGCCCTCGATGACCTCGACGAGGCCACCCTCGGCACCCGGCCCAATCTCGGCCATGTCACGGCGCGGGAAGAGGTGACGAGCCTGTTGCGCCAGCTCAAGCTGCCGCTCGACGAGCGCGGCCGCCGCCGCGCGGCCAACCGGGCCGAGTGGTTCAGCCAGATCGACAAGCCGCTCGAAGTCCACGACATTCTGGGCGCGTAAGGTTTCGGTACCACGTTACTGCCGCAGCGCGGCAATCCCTCAACGCTCGAAAAAAGCGGATTTGGCCGGAACCGGGCCCGCCGGGATTTGCGGCTTTTACCTCGATTTTGCCGAAGATTTGAACCTGACCTAGATCGGTCGCCTCCAATGGTGAGGCGAAATCCGCCGCCGGCGTTTTTGCGTGACTGCGCAACAACTAGCTGCGGCGCACAATGACAAGGCGGTCAATTCACAACTTTTAGTCTTCCTGTCACGTGGCCGTGACATATATTAGGGAGTACATATACTAGGCAATAACGCGACCACAGAATCCGGAAGACTTTTCCGAGGACCAGGATGAAACGGGGAATTGCGGTTCTGCTTTCGGTTGGTGCGCTACTGGCGCTCGGTTATTTCACCGCGAGCAAATGGGCGATCCGTCACCAGACCGTCACGTTCTATGACGCGGATCGGGGCAACCGTCCGGTGGCGGTAGACATCGCCGTTCGCCGCGACAGGGAGATGCAGGCGAATGCCGACATGCTGAAGCTGCCGGTCGCAGTACTCAACCATGGCAACACGGTCAAATTCACCGAGTATTCCTTCCTTGCGAACATTTTTGCGACGCGCGGTTACCTGGTGTTGAGCATACAGCACGATCTGCCGACGGATGCGCCGATGGTGACCAAGGTCGGCGAGCTTTATGTCGGACGCCTGGCGCAGATCGAGCGCGGCGTCGCCAACATCAAATTCGCTGTTGCCGAGATGGAGAAGCTCCAGCCCAACGCGGATTATGATCATCTCACGGTGGTCGGGCACTCGATGGGCGGCGACATTACGATGTACTTCGCCAAGCAGTATCCCGACCGTGTCAGGAAGGTCGTGACCCTCGACAATCTGCGCGTGCCGTTTGTGACCTCGGGCAAATTCAAGATACTGTCCTTCCGTTCGACAGATCCGCAATTCAAGGCAGATCCCGGCGTCGTTCCGAACACCGAGGAGTGCGACAAGGCCGGCATCACGGTCGTGACGACCGGCTTCCAGCATAACGATATGCGGGATACCGGCTCGGAGGAGGCAAAGGCCTCGATCCAGGGCATGCTGGACAAATTCCTCGCCGACAACGATCAGGCCAGCGCCATCGCGCCGGTCGAAGCCAGCGCGGAGAAATTTACCATCCCGGGACCGGTTGCGCCCTTTGTACCGACCGGCAGGGAAGCCAGGCCGGCGAAGGCGCTGACGCACTAGGCGTTCTGTGCTACGGCGACCTCAGGGGCAGCCAGCCGACGCGAGCGCCGATGCCGGGAGAGCCGACCAAATCCAGAAATGGCGACGTGACGTCGGCGCAGAAGGCCGGCAAGGCCGGTTCGCTGCCGGAAGCCCAAACCTCCACATCCGATGATATCGCCGCCTTCGTCGCGAAAGCGCGCGCAATGTCGCCGCATGCGGCGGGCGCGCGAGGCCGGCTGGTGTTTGCGCTCGACGCCACCATGAGCCGGCAGCCGACCTGGGACATGGCATGCACGCTGCAGGCCGACATGTTCCGCGAGGCGGCTTCGCTCGGCAGCCTCGACATCCGCCTCGTCTATTATCGCGGCCTGAACGAATGCCGCGCGAGCGCCTGGATTTCCGACAGCGCCCATCTCGCCAAGTTGATGGCGAAGATCGATTGCCGCGGCGGCAACACCCAGATCGGCAAGGTGTTGTCGGAGTCCAGACGCGAAGCGGTCGCGTCTGGCGTCCGCGCGGTGGTATTTGTCGGCGACGCCATGGAAGAGAATGTCGACGAGCTCTGCGCCAAGGCCGGCGAACTCGGTCTGCTCAAGGTGCCGGTTTTCA
>Ga0157369_10006144_pt1 | contig 13938 bp, 14 predicted proteins | sample C25metaG_FD_113461 | JGI IMG/M metagenome (GOLD analysis project Ga0157369, IMG submission 113461) | Corn rhizosphere microbial communities from Kellogg Biological Station, Michigan, USA - C2-5 metaG | ecosystem: Host-associated > Plants > Roots > Rhizosphere > Soil | place: USA: Michigan...
CACACAGGCAATTTGCGATTACCGCAAACGTCAGAAGATTGACGGGCCTCTGTTCCTCGGAATAGACACTCATGCGCTGTCAGGGCCGGCATCTGCGAGCGCCCTGGAGGTGCTTGCAGCAAACGGCGTAGAAGTCATGCTTTCCGAGGGCACTCCTTACACCCCGACCCCGGCGGTCTCCCATTCGATTCTGGGTTACAACCGCACCCGAAATTCAGGGCTTGCCGATGGCATCGTTATTACGCCGTCTCACAACCCTCCCGATAGCGGGGGCTTCAAATACGACCCTCCGCATGGAGGACCGGCGGATTCGGGAGTTACTTCATGGATTGAATCAAAAGCCAATGGTTTTCTCGAGTGCAACCTCGACGGTGTTAAGCGCATGGAGTATGCCAAAGCGTTGCGTGCTCCCACAACGCACAAGCACGATTTCTTGAGCCTTTATGTTAACGATCTCGATAGCGTCGTCGACATGAACGCAGTGCGCGACGCCAAGATCAGGCTTGGCGTAGATCCCCTCGGAGGGGCCGGCATCGATTACTGGCCGCGAATTGCGGAGCAGTATGGTCTTGATCTGACGATCGTCAACGAATCTATAGATCCCACATTTCGCTTTATGAGCGTGGACTGGGACGGAAAGATTCGCATGGATCCCTCCTCGCCGTATGCGATGCAGAGACTCATTGCACTCAAAGACAAGTTCGATATAGCGTTTGCCAGCGATACGGATCACGACCGCCACGGCATTGTGACAAAGGCGAGCGGATTGCCGCCTCCCAACCACTACCTCGCGGCGTGCATCAGCTACCTGTTCGCAAACCGGCCCAATTGGGGCCAGGATGTCGCAGTCGGGAAGACCGTTGTGAGCAGCAGCATGATTGACCGCGTCTGCGCTCAACTTGGTCGCCGGCTCTATGAAATTCCGGTGGGCTTCAAGTGGTTTGTCGAAGGACTGCTCACCGGCCGCCTGGGGTTCGGAGGCGAGGAGAGTGCCGGCTCTTCCTTTCTCCGGCACAACGGCAGCGTTTGGACGACAGACAAAGATGGAATTATTCCGTGCTTGCTCTCCGCGGAGATGACTGCTCGCACAGGCAAAGATCCGGGCGAGATTTATCGCGAACTCACGCGTGAACTGGGAGATCCCGTCTACGAACGCGTCGATGCTCCCGCCACGCCCGAACAGAAAGCCGCTCTTGCAAGATTGTCTCCATCGGATATTCACGCTACCGAAGTTTGTGGTCAGCCGATTCAGAAGATTCTGACCGATGCTCCGGGGGATGGCAATCCAATCGGGGGAATCAAAGTCATCGCCAAAGATGGCTGGTTCGCAGCACGTCCTTCGGGTACGGAGGAAATCTACAAGATTTACGCCGAGAGTTTTCTCGGCGACAAACATCTACGGCAGATCCAGCAAGAAGCCCAGTCCATTGTCTCGGAGACGCTTGCCTGCAACACCCAGGCGGCGTGATTCGATAAGCCGCGAGAGGAGTTCATTTCATGAGTAGCTCGACAGTCACCGATCGTCCCGTGGATACAGCTACGACAGATTCTCTTACCGACCTGGCCTTGGACCTGAGATGGTCATTCAATCACTCGGCCGACAAGCTCTGGGAGCAACTCGATCCCGAACTCTGGGAACTGACCCACAATCCCTGGGTTCTGCTTCAAACCGTCTCCAGGGAGGAACTGCAACGCGTCACCTCTGATCCGACGAATCGAAAGCTTCTGACTGACCTGCACCGCGATAAAACCGAAACGCAAAACTCGAAAGCGTGGTTTCAAAAAACGTATCCGCGGACGGGCCTCTCGGCGGTTGCCTATTTCTCGATGGAGTTCATGTTGAGCGAAGCGCTGCCCATTTATTCCGGCGGACTCGGCAATGTTGCCGGCGATCAGCTCAAAGCCGCTTGCAATCTCGGGGTACCGGTCATCGGAATCAGTTTGCTCTACCAGCAAGGCTATTTTCGGCAGGAAATCGATGCTCAAGGCCACCAGCAAGCTTTGTACCCATTCAATGATCCCGGCCAGCTTCCGATTCGACCGGTGCGCGAGCCGAACGGCGAATGGCTTCGATTGGCCATTGCGTTGCCCGGCTTCAAGTTATGGATCAGGGTTTGGCAGGTACAAGTGGGACGGACCAATTTGTATTTGCTCGATACGAACGATCCCGCGAATCCTCCGATTTACCGCGGCATCACGACTGAACTTTACGGAGGCGGCACGGAGCTGCGATTGAAACAAGAGCTGGTACTCGGTATCGGAGGCTGGCGGCTGCTGCGTGCGCTGGGACTGCAGCCGGAGGTCTGTCATCTCAACGAAGGTCACGCCGCGTTCGCAGTGCTCGAACGAGCACGTTCCTACATGGAAGACAACGGCCAGCCATTCGACATCGCGATGGCCGTCACGCGTTCGGGGAATCTTTTTACGACTCATACCGCCGTCGAGGCAGGCTTCGATCGCTTTTCTCCGAGTCTGATCGAACGTTATCTCAGCAACTATGCTCACCAAGAACTCTCGATTTCGGTCGACGAGCTGATGGCATTGGGGCGACGCGATCGCCAGGACTCTTCTGAAGCTTTCAACATGGCTTATCTGGCGATTCGTGGCAGCGGTGCGATCAATGGTGTGAGCAAGTTGCACGGCCAGGTGAGCCGACGGCTTTTCCAGTCCCTCTTCCCCGGGTGGCCTGAAACAGAAGTGCCGGTAACGCACGTGACGAACGGCGTCCACACCCCTACCTGGGACTCCTCTGAGGCAGACAGCCTCTGGGAGCTTTCGTGCGGAAAGCGGTGCTGGGAGGGAACACTCGCGGACACAGAAAGGGATATTCGTGCAGCCAGCGATTTGGACCTCTGGCAACTCCGCTCGAAAAGCCGCAAGACTCTCGTTCAGTTCGTCCGGAAACTTTACGGCCGTCAACTAGCAGTTCGTGGAGCGTCGTCGGAAGAGCTTGCGCAGGCGGCATCGATACTCGACGAAAACGCTTTGACTTTGGGATTTGCTCGTCGCTTTGCTACGTACAAACGCCCGAACCTTCTTTTGCATGATCCGGCGCGGCTCCTGAACATTCTGACGAATCGAGAGCGCCCTGTTCAACTCGTGCTTGCAGGCAAGGCTCATCCCCAGGATGCCGAGGGTCAAGAGATGATCCGGCAGTGGTTTGAGTTTGCCCGCCGACCTGAGGTTCGATCGCGCGTGGTCTTCCTCTCCGATTACGACGTTCTGATGGCTGAGCATCTGGTTCAGGGCGTGGATGTCTGGGTGAACACGCCGAGGCGGCCCTGGGAAGCAAGCGGCACAAGCGGCATGAAAGTGCTGGTGAATGGCGGGCTGAATCTCTCAGAACTCGATGGCTGGTGGGCGGAGGCGTATTCGCCTGAGGTCGGCTGGGCAATCGGAGACGGTCGGGAACATGGGGATGATCTTTCCTGGGATGCAGCCGAGGCCGAGAGCCTTTATGCGCTGCTCGAAAGAGAAGTTGTCCCAGAGTTCTATTCGCGTGACGAACAGGGAATCCCGCGCGGATGGACTGCCCGCATGCGCGAAAGCATGGCACGCTTGACTCCGGCCTATTCGGCCAATCGCGCAGTCCGCCAATATACCGAGGAACACTATCTTTCGGCAGCAAAAGGTTTTCGCGTGCGCGCAGAGGACCATGGGTCAAAGGGAGTTGATCTCGTCGCGTGGCACGCGGCACTCGCGAAGCAGTGGTCCTCTCTGCAATTCGGCCCTGCGACCGTCGTGCAACAGGGCGATCAATATCTGTTTCACGTTCAGGTTTCTCTTGGCGCGATCGACCCCGAGGCCGTGAGAGTCGAACTCTACGCGGAGCCGCAAAGAACAGAAGACCCAATCGCGCATGCGATGAAACGTGGCGAACCACTTCCTGCAGCCACCGGCGCGTTCACTTACAGCGCCATCATTCCAACAGGTCGCCCTGCGGCCGACTACACCCCGCGCGTCATTCCGGAGCACGAAGGAGCCTCAGTGCCCCTTGAAGCCCCGTTCATTCTGTGGCACCAAGCCCCTTCCTGGCGATGACCGATAAGGATGGAGTCGTCGCAACTCAAAACTGGAGAAATCATGATGCCCGCTGTATCCGAACTACCTGATCACCCGCAACTGGTGGAACTGATCCCTGACTATTCGTATGAGAGCCGGTACGAGTTTGTAGAAAGGTTGGCGTACAGGCTCTGGTTACAAAGAGGAAGTCCCGTCGGGTCACCGGATGTCGATTGGTCCAAGGCGGAACAAGTTGTATACGCGTCCTTAGTAGCCTCGGGGGTGATCACCCCTTCTCCGAATGACACTCAGAACCTGGCAGAAAGAATCTACCGCTAGCTCAAAAACCACTGAATGGAGAACTCTATGTCAACGACCGCAGAACGGATTGTCCGTCAGAAAGCCCCTCTCACAACGCCGTCAGACCTCGACGCCAAAGCTGTAACTGACATTACCGGCGGCCTCAATGCCCTGCTCGCTGATGTCTTCTGCCTTTATCTGAAAACCAAGAACTTCCACTGGCATATGAGCGGACCCCACTTCCGCGACTACCATCGCTTGCTTGATGAGCATGGAGATCAGCTTTTTGGGATGACAGATGAGATTGCAGAGAGAGCTCGAAAGATTGGCGGCACGACCATTCGATCGATCGGACACATCGCCCGGTTGCAACGCATCCTCGACAACGACGCGGATTTCGTCACTCCAGCTGACATGTTGAGCGAATTGCGTGAGGACGAGAAGGCCCTGACACTGAGCATGCGCGCTGTCCATGCGCTCTGTGACGATGAGCGAGATGTTGCCACTGCAAGTCTGCTTGAAAACTGGATCGACCAATCTCAGCGCCGCAGTTGGTTTCTATTTGAGTCGACACGGACTCGGTAAACTTCTCTGCGCCTTTGCGCAAGCCTCACGGGTTCCGGCGCTCGAACCCGTGATCCTCTTGCCTACATGAACAAGCCCGGCCTCAGCGGGCCTGACCGATTTCAACTGCTAGACTGCCTGCGGAGAACACAAGAAAATGTTTCTCGGTCACTTTGCAGTCGGACTCGCAGCGAAGAGGTACGCTCCCCGCGCTTCGTTGGCCGTGCTGCTCGCCGCGCCCTTGCTTTCCGATCTTCTGTGGCCAATTTTCCTTCTGCTCGGATGGGAAACGGTCCGAGTCGATCCGACCCGAACGAGATTCACGCCGTTCGACTTCGTGAGTTATCCATGGTCCCACAGTCTGCTCATGTGCGCAGTTTGGGCGGCCCTGTTCGCCGCCATCTATTACTGGGCGACCCGGTATCGTCCTGGAACAGTCGCTGTCGTGATCGGCGCGCTGAGCCATTGGCTTCTGGATTGGATCACGCATGTTCCGGATATGCCCTTGTACCCAGGTGGCCGTAAGTTAGGGTTGGGTCTCTGGAATTCCGTCGCCGGAACGGTGAGCGTGGAAATCGCGATGTTCGCGGTAGCCGTATGGCTTTATGTATCGGCCACCAGACCACGTGACCGCATCGGCCGATATGCGTTCCTCGCGTACATTGCGCTGCTCCTGGCGAGCTACCTGAGAAATGCCTTCAGTAGCGAACTGCCTCATTCAGTCAAAGCAGAGATTGCGTGGCCAGGACTCATCGGGGGAATCGTCATGCTGGTCTGGGCATGGTGATTCGATCGGCACGGCGAGCCTATTCGGAAAGACGTAAAAGCGTGATTCTCACCGGTTGCTGCCGAAAGATCTCCGGCAGCAAGTCGGTCCAGATTGCCATCCCTAACGGCTTCTGTGGCGCCTTCGTGATTGCGATCGAATCACGGGCTGCTCGCACCCGACTTGAAAACCATGTGCAGAGCCCGGATACATATATATTGATGCGCCGTCATGCCTACCCAAGCGCCGGGGGTGGGGCGGGCTTTGTCCGGTCGGTAAATCTCCGCTTGTCGGACACCAGGCACCGGCCACCTGCCAGCCCTCCCCTGAACTGATCCCTATCTATATATATGGTCGCGGTCTGACAAAAACGGTTCGCCTCCGGGGAGCAAATCGCTCGACCGCCTCTCTCTCTCGGGTCTCGACCCCGAAGATCAAGTTTGACATCTGGTGTTTCCAACAACTCCTGATGCTGGTGTCCACTCCGGGCTATTGCGGAATTCAGTGTTGTCAACCACACGAAATGTCAAACCGCAGGGAAATGCCCTGTGCTGCATTCGGTGTTCTCACTCCGCCAAAGTGTGCATCTGTGCGCAATCTGAGACTGCCTGAAACGTGATCACGGCTTCGACTCCACCTGCATTTGCTTGCAGGCGGACCTCGAAACTCGTTTCCAGCGGTCAGTCAAACTGCAGCCGGATGATGCGATGCCGCACGCCGCCCCCATCTCATTTAGACCGTATCGGCAGCCACGCATGAACGTGCTCGGCCAAGGCCAAGAACCAACCGGGATGCTCGGAAGCAAGAGCGACGAAGATTCAACCGCACCATCATCTTTCTGCTCTGCCAGACGCTGACCTTACCCCCTTACCTGTGGCCTCATAGAGATTCAATCCCCGCTTTCGCGGGTACCGAGGGGAGTAGGAAGCTGCAATGCGAGCGCCACGAAAACACGGGAATCATCAGAACGGCGCTCCCGTTCCGCTCGGAGATAGGATTCCGTACTTCGACGGCACAAAGTATACGTGCGACCAAGATGGAAACCGGGTGATTGAGAACGGCGCATTCGTATGGCTGGTGAAACGCGAATACCACCCTTGTGATGAGCAGTGCCGGTTCATCCACACCTGCCCAACTTACGACCAGCTTAAGAGGGGTACTCGCATTGCGACCTACGTGCACGTAAATATTGCCGACACGCCCACGCGAGTCAGGATCGAGGTGCCACGGTGGTTTCTGGAAGATGAGGAGGAGACAATCGAACTTGAGGTACCGCTGCCCCACCCTGGGATGGCGGTTGGGCACCGGTTTACCACCGAAGCCCTGGAATTTGTCATACGGAAGCTTCTCGATCCCAGGATTCCCATCGAGCAGATAGCCGATTGGGTTGGCAAAAATCGGAAAACCATCGACCGCATCAAGGACGAGTTCATCCCTATGCCGCCATGGCCGATAACGCTGTGTATCAATCCGGCGATGAAAAGCTTGCGCATTGATGAGATCTACATTCCCAAACGAGGGAAGAACAGAAAGCCGTACACCCTGCTTTTCAATGCAACGCACAATTCCTTTATCGGTCTGATCCCCGGCAAATCAAAGGAGGCAAGCCTTTGTCATCGATAGTGAGATGAAGTGGGTTTTGGAGCAGAGGTTAGGGTTGATTGTGTACGCGACGGAGAAGAAACCGTAGAGGGTGCGGACACCGGGACCGCCGCCAGACCACTGGGTGTAGAGGATCAGAAGTGCGTCAGTGGAGTGCCGGCACGGAAGCGTTCGGCGCGCTCGATTCCGCCGAGTTTCATTTGGGTCGAGTCGAGGGGCATAACGAAGATGGGAACGTGGGACTTAAATACTTTTCTGCGCTGCCACTGGATCCATGTCGATGTTGTATTCAGCGTTGTGTGGTTCTCGTCGCAGTTGGTGCGCGCATAGCCTACTGACAAAAATGTTTACTCGTAGTGATGCCGAAAAGATGATGCCTTGGCACATATTTGGCACGTTTTTGGCACATATTTGGCACACACGTTTTGCCGGTTTTGTAAATTGCTGATTTTATGATGTTTTAAGGCTGGTGCCGGGGGGGGTCGAACCCCCATGACCGCAAGGGTCGGCGGATTTTGAGTCTGTTTTTTGCGATTTTGCAGCAAGTCGCAATCGGCCGCAACTCGCTGCATAAGTTGTTTTCCTTTAGGTGGTTACGGAGATCGATGGTCTTGCAGTCCATCGCAGCAAAATGCACAAAAGTTGACAGCGAACAGCCATCAAAACAGCCACTGAGAATCTCGGCGGATTTTCGCTCGAAAAACCAGACGGCTTGCACAAGAACAGCAGCAACTTGGTGGCCGTTTAATGGCTGTTTATGCGTCCAGCGCTCTCATTTATCAAGTCTTATGAGATGCACAATTTCTAGTGCAATGCAATCAAACAGCTATATCTTCACTCGGGTGGCCGTTGAATCCGCCGAAATCGCTAATATCGGCGGTCCTGGCACCCGATTATGCGCCCAATTACACCCATTTTCTGTGCCGGTCGAAGGCTGCTGATGTGGCCGGCGGACCCCTCTTGGAGTGCTGAGCAGATAATATAACAATTAATGTTATAATCAGTCAGGAAGGGAATGTGACAGGCGAAACGTTGAAGACGGGACGGGAGCAGGCCAACCTTACGCAGCAAGAAGCGGCGTCAAGGCTAGGCCTCACGCAAGCTTACTTGTCGATGCTCGAACGAGGGCATCGGCCGGTGACTGCGGAACTTGCTGCCCAGGCAACGAGGCTATTCCATCTCCCTCCGACGGCATTGCCGCTTGAGGTTGCTCCATCTTCGACTTTGGATGAGAGCGAGTTCAAGTCGGAACTGGGTGCGCTTGGGTACCCAGGATTCTCCTATCTTCGCCGAAAATCCCACTACAACCCGGCTCGACTGCTCTTCCTGGCGCTCGATCAGGACGAACTTGACCGAAGAGTCGCTGAGGCGCTTCCCTGGCTCGTCTACACGTATCCGGAAATGGATTGGGAGTGGCTCACCCGCAATGCCAAGCTCAACGACCGCCAGAACAGACTTGGGTTCGTTGTGGCTCTTGCTGAAGAGTTCGCGTGGAAGGGGGCCGACGAGTCGCGAAAGACTAGCCTCTCGCGACAGCTCGCCGTTGTTGAACGTTCTCGGCTCGCTGCGGAAGATACACTCGCGAATGAATCCATGACACAAGCTGAACGCAAATGGCTTCGCCAGAATCGTCCGCCCAAGGCACGCCATTGGAATCTGCTCACAGATTTGGACGTGAAACACTTGGCCTATGTGCCCTCGTGAAGCGATCCCGGAACCGTGGCGGTCATTCCTGAACGAGTTGGACCGAATCGCAGACTCCACGGTGCGTCTGGATTGTATTGGCGGCTTTGTCGTCACAATGCTATATGGGCTTAAACGTCCTACCGCTGATGTCGACGTGCTCGAAATAGCGCCGCGTGCTGCTGCAGAAGCTTTCTCCGCAGTAGCAATGCTCGGCGGCCCTCTATTCCAGAAGTACGGTATCTATTTGGATCGAGTCACCGTCACGCAACCTCCCTACGAATATGAGAGTCGCCTTCATGAGATGTTTCCTGGAGCATTTCAACATCTGCGGCTCATGGCACTCGATCCATACGATCTCGCACTCACCAAACTCGAGCGCAACATTGAGCGCGACCGGAGCGATGTGCGCTACCTGGCTCGCACCATTCCCTTCGATCTCGACTTACTTCGGGAGCGTTACCACCAAGAGCTTCGACCTTACCTCGGCAATCCGAAGCGCGAAGATCTGACGCTACAGTTGTGGATCGAAGCAATCGAGGAAGACAGATCTCAGCGATAGCGTCGTCACGCCACGATCCGCTCTGGATGGTCGGTACGCGCATATTTCCTAAGCTCGGAAACCGGGATGAGAACCCGACCACCAATGCGCCGTGTTGGGAGCCGCTGCGTTGCGATCAGGTAATCGAGTGCTCTCTGGCTAATGGAGAGCAACTGCGCTGCCTCCTCTCGGCTCGCAAGTATCTTGCTCTCTGCCGCTACTGTGACTCGAGCGGGCGGTTTCTTTTGTTCGCCGTCTGCTGATCTCATATCGGATGCTCCCATCGTCAACCCGTCTTCACGGCGTCACGTGCTGACGGGTTCAAGAATTTGCTTGCGCCTGCGATCAGTTACAGCTTTGACCAGTTTTGAATGCGTGTCCAAGACCTTTTACTTACAGCGTTATTCCTAGAAGGCATCGCAAAGGCATTAATGGTCACTCGGAGGCAGCTTCACGCGTTAGAGGGTACGGCTGAATCTGAGTTGTGCCAATCTCGGTTTCTCGTTTGCGACGATGCCTACAAGGCATCACTCTTCACCAAAAAGGTATTGGACTCGTGCGAGAGATGGCGTTATGTTGTCGCACACGATGGAAGAAATCAGGGCAAACATCCCGTTCGGTGCTGCGCACCGGGTGAATTGTGACACTCCACCCCTGAAAGGGAACTGCCCAGATACTTCGGTATCTCGATAGATACCACTGAAAACACACGCTTACAAAACGCAGTATCTGGCCAGATACCGCGTAAACACGGGACGGAGGTCACTATGGGTGACGTTCAGGTAATGACAGATCGACCAAAGGAGAAACTGCACGGGCGTGAACGCCGCACACTCAACCTGAGTACGAAGCTCACCGCAGTCGAAGCAAAGATCATCGAAGAAGCAGCAACGCGCGCGGGCAAGACGCCAAGCGAATGGGCACGTGAAGCGTTGCTGAGGGCCGCTCAAGGCGGGAGTTCGAACCCACTTGCTACGGATATCTTTATCGAATCCGTCGGGAGTCAGATGTTGATGATGGCTGCATTCGACCCGCTCCTGAAAGCGTCCGGAATGGCGACCGAGCACATTAGTGCACTCTTCGAACGGGTCCAGAAAACGAAGCTAACCCGGGCGCAAGAACTCCTCGCAAAACGCGCGAATCGTCGCGCAGAAGAGACCCGACGAACAACCGAATGACATTCCCCGGATAGGAGAGAATAGCCGAGGTCGGGGCGGAGTCAAGGCCGCGCTCTGCGCGCCGCTTCGCGGTCAGAGAGCCTTGACACCGCCCCTGGTACCTCGGCAGATCATCCAAATATCCGGGGAATGTCATCAAAAAATGCACGAGACCAAAACAGCGAGGTGAGCGATGCGCGGAGTCTACGAGAATCCCATCGGAAGCGGCATCTGGTGGATTCACTATTACGGTGACGGAAAGCGACATCGGGAGAAGGTCGGTCGCAAGTCGGATGCGATCAAGTTGTACCAATCGCGCAAGGCCGATGTAGTCGCCGGAAGGAAGCTTCCTGAGCTGCGCAACAGCAAGGTTGTCACGCTGTCGGAACTGATCGATGATGTGCTCGAATTCGTCGCGCATCACAAGGACAATCGGAGCTACGAAAGCAAGGGAGAAATCGTAAGGAAAGCGCTGGGTTCCAAGCCAGCAGCTGACCTCACTCCGCAGGAGTTGGAACGGTGGCTTAGAACCCGCTGCAAAACGCCGGCAACTGCGAACCGCTATAAGGCCTTCATCTCACTCTGCTATCGGGAAGGCGTTCGCAATGGCAAAGTGGCCGTCAATCCCGCGCGTCTGGTCCGGCAAAGGAAAGAAGGAACGGGCCGGCTTCGCTTCTTAAACCGTGACGAATACGATCGGCTCCATCGAGTGATTGCGGTGCGCTTTCCGGAACATTTGGCCGAGTTTGTCGTCAGCGTTCACACCGGGATGCGGCTGAGCGAACAGTACTCCTGTATGTGGTCTCAAGTTGACCTCGAACGGCGCACAATCGAGCTGACGAAGACAAAGAACGGCTCGGCTCGAACCGTGCATCTCAATGCCGACGCACTGAAGGCAATTGGATCGCTGAAGAGACCTCTACAGAAGGCATCCGATCCGGTCTTTCCACGGGAGGGATCGCAAGGCAGATTCGATACACGATCCTGGTTCCAACCCTGTCTCGAAGAGGCGAAGATTGCGAACTATGTCTGGCACTCAAATCGGCACACCTTCTGCTCATGGTTGGCGATGGCCGGAGCATCAATCAAAGAAATCCAGGAACTCGCGGGCCACAAGACAATTACGATGTCCGCACGCTACAGCCATCTCTCACCGGAACACCGACTTTCCGTGATCGATCGCATCGCCACGGTGGATTGAATTCCTGTGGTGGTTGAGAGACCCAGCCGAGATTGATTCAGTTTCGATAGGTGCATTGGCGAATCGTCGTCAAGCAAGGTGGCCGTTCCCTTCCGAGAAGTGGATTCTGGGGATCTGGGAACAATTTGCAGCATCGCGGGGTCTATCTTTTAGACATGCAAGGACGTCGCCACTTTCGGATGATCTGCACAATTGCCATCGCATTGCTAGTACCGCGCTCCCAAGGCCAGCAGGCTGAGCAACCGATACTCGTATCTCACGACGTGATCGATGGGCCAACAGGCGATGCACATACGGTCGAAGATCTGAAGGTCTTCGCTAACGGCAGCGTGACATACACGGTTCGGTCGAAAGCAACCAAGTCGTATACGTTCATGATGAAGGCCGATGATGTCAGCGCACTTGTACAGCTCCTAGATCGTCCCGAAATCCGCGAACTGCCGAAAGATGTGGCAGCCAAGACGCAGCCTGTCGACTTCTTTTGGGACCAGAAGCTCAAAATCGATCGACGCGGAACCACTCAGGACGTGCACATAGAGCATTTCTACCCATTCCTCAATCTGAACGGTCCCGCTTACCCGCAGAAGCTAATCGCGTTTGAATGCAAACTACAGGACATCAAGTCGGCTGCCACGAAACAGCCGCAGAGCGGAGGGAACTGGTGTGAAGATCTTCTGGCTCACAACTTGCCTGAGAGCGAATCATACAAATGCAACGCGACCGAATCAGAGACAAAAATAGCTGAAGGATCAGGGTGGGGACCTATTCAAGTTGGCGCGAGCTTCCGGTCGATACAGGCCGCCCTAGGAAAAGCAACTCCCAGCGAGGAGTTCTCGGATGTTCGCTTCGTTGAATATCGTTCGCGAGGCATCGAAATTTCACTCAACCGTACAGATGATAAAGTCCACGCAATCTACTTCTATAACCACCAACAAGGGAGTGGGCAGTTTGGCGTGTTCTGCGGACAGACATCCAAAGGAATCAACTGGAGTCGACGGTAGAAGAGGTTCGAAACGCATATGGCCATCCCTCTGCAGATTTCATTCAAAGGGAATCGGGCAGATTGCAGTTTCCTGGAATCGACTTTAGGTTTGAAAATGGCAAACTCGTTCGAATCGGCATTCCGGGAAATTAGGCTTGACGCTACCGAACTGAACTACTGTCTAGCGCTCAATTGGCTCGATTCTCATACCTGATGGCTGAGGCGGTCGAAGGTTCTACTGAGATCATGCAGTGTAGTGCTGGTCTCGGCTTGTATTTACTCGCCGCTATCGCTATGAAATCTCGATTACGTGACAGCCAATACTCTCGGCGAGATTCGACAGACGTTCCTTTCTGAGCTCATTGTTCTTCAGGGCGCACCACTGTAAGAACCAACAGCCATCAGAACAGCCACCAAACGATTTTGGCCTCTCGCATTTCGAGAGGCCAATTCAATCTAAACCCTTGATTTTGCTGGTGCCGGGAGGGGGGGTCGAACCCCCATGACCGCAAGGGTCGGCGGATTTTGAGTCCGCTGCGTCTGCCAGTTCCGCCATCCCGGCGCTTTGGAGATTCTATCAGCCCGGCATGGCAGCGATTGTGAAGGCAGGTAGGAGCTCTATACGAAGCCCAGGTTGTTGTTTGAGAAGTTCCCGATGTAGGGGAACACAGACGACAGCTGACCAGCCTGAACCCCGAACCACTGTGCCAACGTGGCCGCGTATTGCGTGGAGGACGTGCTTGGAACCCAGCGGCCATTCGAGCCTGAATCGTCAGGCCCGCCGAGCGCGAGCGTGGGGAAGGATCCATACATCTTGCCTCCCTGCACGGCGCCGCCGAGCACAATGTGGTGCGCGCCCCACGCGTGATCGCTTCCGGTGTTCGAGTTGGGTTGGAAGGTCCGGCTGAAGTCGGACATAGTGAAGGTTGTCACCTGGCTCTGCACACCAAGCTCGATCGTCGCCTGATAGAACGCGCCGAGCGCCGCGCTTACCTGGGCCAGCAAAGAATTTTGGAGTGTCAGCTGGGTCGAGTGGGTATCGAAGTTTCCTATTCCGGCGAAGAATATCTGGCGCTGCACTCCTAGCGTGGCCTGCACCTGAATGAGCTGGGCAATCTGTTTGAGTTGTGAGGCGAGACC
>Ga0157369_10006147_pt1 | contig 13934 bp, 13 predicted proteins | sample C25metaG_FD_113461 | JGI IMG/M metagenome (GOLD analysis project Ga0157369, IMG submission 113461) | Corn rhizosphere microbial communities from Kellogg Biological Station, Michigan, USA - C2-5 metaG | ecosystem: Host-associated > Plants > Roots > Rhizosphere > Soil | place: USA: Michigan...
ACGCTGGTCGACATCTTTCGCGACGATCCGCGCGCCTCGCTGCTCGGTACGGATGCGTTACGCGATGGAGTCGACGTGCCGGGCGAATCGCTCCGGCTGGTCCTGATGGAAGGGGTGCCGTGGCCGCGACCGACCGTGCTCCACGCGGCGCGGCGGGCGGCGGGGGGCGGCACCGCTTATGACGACCGCGTCGTCCGCGCCCGGCTGGCGCAGGCGTTCGGGCGTTTGATCCGGCGGCAGGGCGACCGCGGCCTCTTCGTCCTCCTCTCCTCGGCGACTCCGTCGCGCCTGCTCAGCGCCTTCCCCGCAGGAGTGGTGGTCCGCCGCCTGCCGCTCGACGAGGCGGTGGCGCGGGTGCGGGAGCGTCTTTCAACCGCAGCGTCTTTCGGGCATCAGGCGGCTCTCGAGAGGCGGCCCGAAGAGGCGCGATGAAGGTCCTGACCCTGCTGCGCCACGCCAAGTCCGGCTGGGACGATCCGGGCTTGCGCGATTTCGACCGGCCGCTGAACCCGCGCGGCCGCCGCGCCGCCCGCACCGTCGGCGCCGAGATGCGCCGGCTCGGCCTCCGCTTCGACCGGGTGGTCGCTTCGCCCGCGCGCCGGGTCGTCGAGACGCTCGCGGAGGTGGAGCAGGCCTTTGGACGGCTCGATCCGGCCTGGGACGAGCGGCTCTATCTCGCCAGCCCCGAGACCCTGCTCGAGGTGGCGCAGGGCAGCGGCGACGAGGCCGGGCGCCTGCTGCTGGTCGGCCACAATCCGGGGCTGGAGGAGCTCGTCCAGCGCCTCGCGAGCCACGGCGCGCTGAGGGACGAGGCAGCGATCAAGTACCCGACGGCCACCGTCGCCGAGCTCGGCTTCGACGTGACGTCATGGCGGCAGATCGGGCCCGGAGCGGCGACGTTGACCCGGTTCATCCGGCCGCGCGACCTCGACCCGGAGCTCGGGCCGGAAGACTGACCGTCGATTCGCGGGCGATTCGCCCACAGTGTGGTGCCGATCGAGGTGAGTTCCATCGGCTGATCCCGCCGAGCCAACAGCCCATCGTCCGTGGCGCCGCCTCGCGTTGACCCTGCGGCAGAGTCCCTGCACCACCCCCTCATTCGAGGGGGCGCGGCCGCGAGCGGGGAACGCGACAGCGGCGCGCCAGTCGGGGGAGTTGCCGAAGGACCCGAAAGTCCCGGTGCGGCCCACCGCAAAGATTTGGGTTTCAATGTTCGGACGTTTCCGGGCGCGCCTTGTTGCGGCCGCCGCGATCGGCTTCTCCTTGCTCTTCGCCGCCCCTGCCGCGGCGGCCGAGCACGACGCGACGCCGGGCCTCGGCCCGATCGCGCCGGCGGTGACGATGCCGGTCACCGCCCAGCCGACCCCGGACGCCCAGGCGAAGGCCACTCCGAGCCTCGCCGACCTCGTCCGCAGCGCACCGGCCCCGGCCGCCACTGCCGCCGCCCTTCCCGCTCCGCTTCCGCCGGTCACGCTCAGCGGCCGCTCGCTCCGCGACCTCGTCATCGCCTTCGTCGATTACGGCAACCAGGACGAGGAGCAGCTCTGCCTCGCCAAGGCCGTCTATTTCGAGGCGCGCAGCGAGACGCTCGAAGGCCAGCTCGCCGTTGCCGAGGTCGTTCTCAACCGCGCCCGCTCCGGCCGCTACCCACCGAGCATCTGCGCGGTGGTGACGCAGCCGGCGCAATTCTCGTTCATCCGCGCCGGCCGATTCCCGGCGGTCGATCCCTCCAGCGGCTGCTGGAAGAAGGCCCTCGCCATCGCCGAGATCGCTGCGAAGCACCTCGCCACCAGCGTCGCGCCCAACGTGCTCTGGTACCACGCCACCTACGTCGCCCCCTCCTGGGGCCGCCAGAAGACTCGGGCGGCGCAGATCGGCACCCACATCTTCTACAGCTGAGCCCGGCGTCCGCGCAGCGGCGCGGCGCCCGCACCGGCACTGGCGCTCCGTTCGCCGCAGGCGGAGAATCGCTCGCCGCAATTCGCGCGCCCGGCTCTCGCCTCCGCTCCCGCTTTGTTCAACCCTTGCGCCAGGGGCGTCTGGGAGGGCGGCGGTTGCTCAATATCCTGATCATCGAGGACGAGGCGCTGCTCGCCGGCACGCTCCGCCACCTCATCGAGCTCAATCCGCGCTACCGTGTGACGGGAATCGCCCGCGACCTTGCCGGCGCGATGGCGGCGGTCGAGGAGCAGAAGCCGGACCTCGCGCTGGTCGACCTCCGCCTCGCCAACGCGACCAGCGGCTTCAGCGTCGCCGCCCGGCTTCAGGAGCTCGGCATCCTGTGCCTGTTCACGACCGGCAATGCGCCGGGCTTCCCGCTTCCCGACCTGGCCATCGGCTGCCTGTCGAAGCCCTTCCAGGAGGCCGACCTGGTCCGCGCCCTCGCCGAAGCCGAGGACATAATGCGCGGACGACAGAAGCTGGTGCTCCGACGCCGCCTTCCCGAGCAACTCGAAATCTATTCGGAGGCGGAGAGCGCGCCGGAGCCGGAAGGCGGATGGGTGGGGCGGCTCGGCGGACGCACTTCACGGCTCGCGCGGCTGTGGAAGCTGGTGCGGCGCCCAGCGTCGTTCCGGAGCGCCGCCGGGGGCGTCTAGGAAGGCGCTTTCACGTCGCGGCTGCGGAACGGCGCGAATTGCGCTAACGCCCTCGCCCGGGAGCCAAAGGGGGACCAGCGGCGTTCCGTTTCGTGAAGGCAATTACCACCGTTCGGGAGCGCATGAACGAAGAGCAGAGCCTCACGACCGCCCCCGCCGATGCCGGCGGGGACACCGGAGCGGTCTCGCCCGCGGAGGAGAGCCGCGTTCCCGCGCCGGACGGCGCAAGCGTCGAGGTCCCGATCGCCGCGGCACCGGCGCTGCGGCCGGAGGAACCCTACCAGCGCGACGAGCTGCTCCATGAGCTGTTCGACGCCAAGGCCGCGGAGTTCGGCGACCGCTGCGCGCTCCGCCTCGTCGGCTTCGGACCCGAATACGACCGCAAGACCAGCCTCACCTATGCCGAGCTGCGCGACCGCAGCCTGAGGCTCGCCCACCAGCTGAGGACGATGGGGATCGGCCGCGGCGACCGGGTGCTGATCTGCCTGCCGCGCGGCCTCGACCAATATATGGCGATCCTCGGCATCCTCTGGGCCGGGGGAACCTACGTGCCGGTCGACTGGGGCTATCCCAAGGACCGGATCGACTTCATCGCCGAGGACAGCGGTGCGAAGCTCATCCTCACCTTCCACGAGCGCGCGCCCGAGATGTCGATCGAGGCGCTGGTGCTCGACGACGTCCTCGGCGACGTCGCCGCCGAAAGCGCGGAGCCGCTCAGCCGCGAGGAGACCGGCTGCACGCCGGACGATATCGCCTACATCATCTACACGTCGGGAACGACCGGCCGGCCGAAGGGCGTGATGATCCGGCACTCGAACGCGTGCCACCTCGTCCGCTGCGAGAGCGCCGTGCTCGCGCTGGAGCCGACGGACATCTGCTACGGCGGCTTCAGCCTCGCCTTCGACATGTCGGTCGAGACGATGTGGACGGCCTGGTTCGTCGGCGCGGTCGTGCTGGTCGCCTCCGACTCGCTGACCAAGGCCGGGCCGGACATCGCCCCGGTGCTCGAGGAGCAGGGCGTGACGGTGTGGCACGTCGTGCCGTCGCTCCTCACCCTCGTCGAGCACGAGATGCCGTCGCTGAGGCTCCTCAATCTCGGCGGCGAGGCGTGCCCCCCGGATCTCGTCGCCCGCTGGGCGCGGCCGGGCCTCACCATTCTCAACACCTACGGTCCCACCGAGACGACGGTGACGGCGACCTGGACGGCGGTGCAGCCGGGGCGGCGGATCACGATCGGCCACCCGCTGCCCGGCTACACCGCCTGGATCGTCGACGAGAAGCTCTGGCCCGTGCCCGCCGGCTCGGAGGGCGAGCTGGTGCTCGGCGGCCCCGGCGTCGGCGCCGGCTACGTCAACCGGCCGGAGCTCACCGCCGAGAAGTTCGTGATGACGCCGTTCAACGGCCCGTCCGGCGCGCCGGAGCAGATCTACCGCTCGGGCGACCTCGTCCGGCTCGACGCGGCGGGGGAGATCGACTTCATCGGCCGCATCGACACCCAGGTGAAGATCCGCGGCTTCCGGGTCGAGCTGGCCGAGATCGAGGCGGTCATCGCAGAGGATCCGGCCGTCGCCCAGGCGGTGGTGCAGCTGTTCAAGGACGAGGACGGCTCCGAGTTCCTCGCCGCCTTCTTCGTCGCCGCCAAGGGCGCGAAGGTCGACCTCGAGCGGATCCGCAAGACCGTGAGCGAGCGGCTGCCCAATTACATGCGCCCCGCCGCCTACGAGCAGCTCGACAGGATGCCGACGCTGCCCGCCTCGGGAAAGGTTGACCGCAAGGCGCTGAAGCGCCCCGCCGCGCACGAGGCGGCGGAGCGCGAGATCGTCCCGCCGGCGACGGAGATGGAGTCGAAGCTCCACCAGGTCTGGGCCGAGGGCTTCGCGCCGCAGCCCGTGTCCGTGCTCGACAATCTGTTCGAGGACCTGGGCGGCCACAGCCTCAAGGCTGCGCGGCTGGTCTCGGCGGCGCGCAAGGTGCCGGGGCTCGAGGGCCTCTCGATCGACGACGTCTACCAGGCGCCGACCATCCGCGGCCTGGCCGCGCGGCTCGGAGACACCGGCCCGACGGAGCGTCTCGACGAGACCAGCTTCCACCGCACCGCGGCCTGGAAAAGGTGGCTGTGCGGCGCGGCGCAGACGGTGGCGCTGCTGCCGATCTTCACCGTCGCCGGCCTGCAATGGTTCTTCCCCTATCTCGCCTATAGCTGGCTCGCCGGGTCGATGAGCCGCGTGCAGGCGCTGCTGCTGAGCGGCCTCTCGTTCGTCGTCATCCCGCCGGCGGCGATGCTGGTGTCGATCCTGGTCAAGTGGCTCGTCATCGGCCGCTACCGGGCCGGCGACTACCCGCTCTGGGGCTCCTATTATTTCCGCTGGTGGTTCGTCCGCCGTTTCTCGGACGTGATCGCCACCCCCTATATCGCCGGCACGCCGATGATCCGGACCTATTACCGAATGCTCGGCGCCAAGGTGGGCGACAAGGCCCATATCGGCAGCAGCCTGATCGACGCGCCGGACCTCGTCTCGATCGGGGAGAGCGCCATCCTCAGCGACCATTGCGTGCTCGCGACCAGCTCGGTCGAGCGGGGGATGCTGCGACTCGGCCGCGCCGACATCGGCGACCGCGCCCATGTCGGCGCGATGTGCGTGATGGGCCGCGACTCGCGGATGGAGGCGGACTCGATGCTCGAGGACCTCTCCGCCTTGTCGGCGGGCGCGACGATACCGCCGGGCGAAATCTGGAGCGGTTCGCCGGCCAAGTCGCAGGGGAAGGCGCCGGAGCGCGAGCCGGCGCCCTACGTCTCACGGACTCGTCGCGTACTCGTCACGGTCGGACTCAGCATCGCCGCCCTGCTCCTGCCGCTGTTCGCGATCCTGCCGATCGCGCCCGGCATCATCGCGATCATCGAGATCGACTGGTCGACGTCGGGCTACCGCTACCTGCTGCTCGAGCCTCTGCTCGCCGCCACCTATGTGCTCCTGATGTGCGCGATCACCGTCGGCGCGAAACGGCTGCTGCTCGGCAAGGTGGAACCGGGCCGCTACGCCAAGGGGAGCTGGTTCTACATACGCTATTGGTTCCTCCAGCAGATCAACGACCTCGCGCTCCGCCTCGTCCATCCGATCTACGCCACCCTCTTCGTCGCGCCCTGGTACCGCGCGCTCGGCGTCACGGTCGGAAGGCGCGCGGAAATCTCCACGGCCAGCGCCATCGTCCCCGACCTCGTCGAGATCGGCCCCGAAAGCTTCATCGCCGACGCCGTCCTGTTCGGCGCCGCGAAGGTCGAGCCGGGCGCGATCCGGCTCGAACGGACCAGCATCGGCCGGCGCACCTTCATCGGCAACTCCGCCCTCCTTCCCGCCGGGACCCATGTCGGCGACGAAGTGCTGATCGGAGTCCTCTCGAGGCCGCCCCAGACGAGCATGAACACCGGCACGACCTGGTTCGGCTCGCCCGCCATCTGCCTCCCCGTCCGCCAGAGCGTCGGCCTGTTCGACGAGGGCGCGCGCTTCAACCCTTCGAAGCGGCTGTGGACGACCCGGCTCATCATCGAGAGCATCCGGGTGATCCTCTCGCTCACCATTTTCCTGAGCTTCTTCAGCCTGATGCTCTCGGCGGTCGGCGACATTTCCGAGCAGCCGAACGGCGCCGTGCGGATCCTCGCCGCCTTCCCGTTCCTCTACGTCGCCTTCTGCCTCGCCTGCGGCCTGTCGCTCGCCGCGATCAAGTGGCTGGTGGTCGGCCGCTACAAGGCGACGACGGCGCCGCTGTGGAGCGTGTTCGTCTGGCGGAGCGAGCTGGTGACGGCGACCTACGAGAACCTCGCGGTCCCCAACCTCCTCGAGCCGCTGCGCGGCACCTTCTGGCTGCCCGCCTACCTGCGCCTGCTCGGCTGCCGGATCGGCAAGCGCTGCTACATCGATTCGACCGACATCACGGAGCACGATCTGGTCGAGATCGGCGACGACGTCGCGATCAACGATCTCGCGGGCCTCCAGACCCACCTGTTCGAGGACCGGGTGATGAAGGTGAGCTCGGTCAAGGTCGGCGACCGGGCGACGATCGGCTCGCTCGCCATCGTCCTCTACGACGCCGAGATCGGCGAGGACGCCCAGCTCGGCGACCTGTCGGTGGTGATGAAGGGCGAATCGCTCCCGCCGGGAACCTCGTGGGAAGGCTCGCCGGCGAAGCTCGCGAGGCACAGCTGACCGGGCCGGGCTGGCTTGACGGGCCGCTCCGCGGAGCGATCGGCGCGTCGGGACCGGTCGCCTGGAGCGTCGGGCTCGACAGCGAAGCGGCCGCCGTCGCGCTGAAGCGGGCGGCCCACACCGACCGCGACCTCGCCGATTTCGCCGCCGCGCCCGACGCCGCCGCGCGCCTCGTCCGCCGCCGCCTCACCCGCGCCCTGCTCGGCGAGATGGCCGGAGTCGCGCCCGAATCGATCCTGTTCGGGCGCAGCGGCGAGGGTGCCCCCTCGATCCTGTCGCCTCCGGGGTGGCATATCAGCGTCGCAGGGCAGGTCCCGCTGGCGCTGATCGCGGTCGCGCGCGATCCCGTCGGCACCGACGTCGAGGCGGTCGACGACGCGCCGCCGCTCTGGGACATGCTGACCGGTGCCGAGGCGGAGCAAGTGCGGAGACTGCCGCCAGCGACACAAAGCGCGGAATGGCTGCGGCGATGGACGGCGAAGGAGGCGCACGCCAAGCGCCTTCGCTCCGCCCGCCACGCCGATCCGGCGGCGATCGACACGGAGCCGCTCGGCGCCGACTGCATCATTGCACGGTCCACCGAGGGGACCTCGCGCTGCTGGGTTCGGACCGTGTCCGGCCGGGTGGAGGCGGTCGCGCTCGCCGCGGCCTAGACCGCGCTCTCCTCGAGCGCCTCGGCGAGCGTGCGGCGGAGGGCGCGGAGCCGGTCGAGCGGAAGGGCGGGAGGCGCGGCCGGGCTCGTCTCGTTCGCGGCCTCGGCCGGCGGCGCGGAGGTGGCACGGCCTTCGAGCAGCTGCTGGACTCCGCGGATGGTGTAGCCGTCGCGGTTGAGGAGCTGATGGATGCGCCGCGCCAGCGCGACGTCGGCCGGGCGGTAGTAGCGGCGGTTGCCGGCGCGCTGGAGCGGCTTCAGCTGCGGGAAGCGGGTTTCCCAGTAGCGCAGGATGTGCTGCGGCACGTCCAGCTCGGCGGCGAGCTCGCCGATGGTGCGGAAAGCCTGGTCGCTCTTGCGGGACGGATCGGCCATCGCGGCCTCAGCCGCCCTTGGCGATCCGCTCGCGCGTGATCTGGCTGGCGCGGAAGGTGAGCACGCGCCGCGGCGCGATCGGTACCTCGACGCCGGTCTTCGGGTTGCGCCCGACCCGCTGGCCCTTGTCGCGCAGGATGAAGCTGCCGAAGCCGGAGATCTTCACATTCTCGCCGTCGGAGAGCGCGGCGCACATATGGTGCAGGATGCGCTCGACGATGCCCGCCGATTCGGCGCGCGACAGGCCGATCTCGCGATGCACGACATCGGCCAGATCGGCGCGAGTCAGCGTTCCGGCGTCGATCCGCCTCATCGTTCCAGCGTCGGCCATAAATACTCCCTCCCCCCGAGGCGAAACGGGACCATAAACCTATATAAGTCCCAGTGCAAACCGGCGCCGCGCTCGGGCTGTCTCAGTAGCGCACCACTGCGGCGCCCCAGGTGAAGCCGCCGCCCATCGCCTCGAGGACGAGGAGGTCGCCTTTCTTGACGCGGCCGTCCTTCACCGCCGTGTCCAGCGCGAGCGGGACCGAGGCGGCGGAGGTGTTGGCATGCTGGTCGACGGTGACCACGACCCGCGCCGGATCGAGGCCGAGCTTCTTGGCGGTGGCGTCGAGGATCCGCTTGTTGGCCTGGTGGGGGACGACCCAGTCGACCTCCTCGGTGCGGTGGCCGGCCGCCTCGAGCGTCTCGTTCAGAACCGCGGCAAGGTTGACCACGGCGTGGCGGAAGACCTCCTTGCCCTTCATCCTCAGCTTGCCGACCGTGCCCGTCGTCGAGACGCCGCCGTCGACGTAGAGAAGGTCGTTGTGCCGCCCGTCGGCATGGAGCCTGGTGGCGAGGATTCCGCGATCGCCGGTGTCCTGTGCCTGGAGGAGGACCGCGCCGGCGCCGTCGCCGAACAGGACGCAGGTCGCCCGGTCCTCCCAGTCGAGGATTCGGCTGAAGGTCTCCGAGCCGATCACCAGCGCGTAGTCGGCCATGCCGCCCTTCAGCATGTTGTCGGCGACGGAGAGGGCGTAGAGGAAGCCGGTGCAGACGGCCGCGACGTCGAAGGCGATGCAGTCGTCGATGCCGAGCGCCGTCTGCACCCGCGTGGCCGAGGCGGGAAAGGTCTGGTCGGGCGTGGCGGTGGCGAGGACGATCAGGCCGACCTTGTCCGCCGGCACCCCCGCCGCCTCGAGCGCCTTCTTCGCCGCTTCGGTGGCGAGGGTCGCGGTGGTCTCCCCGTCGGCGGCGATGTGGCGGGCTTCGATCCCGGTCCGCTCGACGATCCATTCATGGCTGGTGTCGACCCGCTCGGCGAGCTCGGCGTTGGTGACGCGGCGCGGGGGAAGCGCGGAGCCGGTGCCGACGATGACGGCGCGGCGGCTCATTGCGCGGCCTGCTGCGTGCGGCTGGCGGCGACGCGGTCGAGGTCCTCGGCGATTTTCCGGGTCAAGTCCTCGCGCACCATCCGCGCCGCGACGCGGATAGCGTTCGCGACGCCCTTCTCGCTGGCGCTGCCGTGGCTCTTCACGATGAGGCCGTTGAGGCCGAGGAAGACGGCGCCGTTATGGTTGTTGGGATCGAGGTGGTGGCGGAGCAGCTCGGTCGCGGGCCGTGAGATGAGGAAGCCGATCTTCGAGCGCACCGAGCTGGTGAAGGCGCGGCGGAGGAGGTCGGTGACGAAGCGCGCCGTGCCCTCGAGCGACTTCAGCGCGATGTTCCCCGAGAAGCCGTCCGTCACCACCACGTCGACATTGCCGCGCGACAATTTGTCGCCCTCGATGAAGCCGTCGAAGCGCATGCCGAGCGCATCGGCGGCGCGGAGCACGGCGGCGGCGTCGCGAAGCTCCTCGGTGCCTTTCATCTCCTCGGTGCCGATGTTGAGGAGCTGCACCCGCGGCTTGGCGAGGTCGAGGACGACCCGCGCATAGGCCGCGCCCATCACCGCGAACTGGATGAGGTTCTGGGCGTCGCACTCTGTGTTGGCGCCGAGATCGAGCATGACAAGGTCGTTTTCGCCGAGCGTCGGCAGCAGCGCGGCGAGCGCCGGCCGGTCGATGCCGGGCATCGTCCGGAGCGCAAGCTTCGACATGGCCATCAGCGCGCCGGTGTTGCCGCCCGAGACGGCGGCGTTCGCCTGGCCTTCCTTCACGGCGGCGATGATGCGCCCCATGGACGTGGTCTTGGCGCGGCGGATCGCCTGGCTCGGCTTGTCCTCGGCGGTGATGACGTCGTCGCAGTGAACGATCTCGGAGACGGCGGCCAGCGACGGGTGGGCAGCGAGTTCGGCGCGGATCGCCCCCTCGTCGCCCATCAGCAGGAAGGAGAGGTCGTTGCGCCGCTCATACGCGAGCGCGGCGCCGGCGAGCATCGTCGCGGGCCCGACATCGCCACCCATCGCGTCGATTGCGATACGTGGCCCGTTCCCCACCCGATGCGCCTCCCAAAGAAGAGCTGTGCTAGCGCTCAGGCCTCGACCGGCCGAACCTCGCGACCGTTATAATGTCCGCACGCCTGGCACAGATTGTGCGGAAGGCGAAGCTCGCCGCAATTCGGGCATTCCTGGTAGTTGACCGGCTTCAGCGCGTCATGGCTGCGGCGCATGTTGCGCTTCGACGGCGTGGTTTTTCTCTTGGGGACGGCCATCCTGGCACCTGTTCCAATAAGCTATGGGTTCGCGATGTGGCGAGCACGGTGCCATAGGTCAACGGCTGATTGGGCCGCAGGCCATGGCGGCCGGAGTGCGCTCGCTGGAGCGGGAGCCGCCTATAGCGGATTTCGACGATGTTGCAAGCGCGAGCACCGCGTGCGACCTGTGCCCGAAACGCGAGGGGGAGGAAGAGATGCCGAGCGGAGTTGTGCTGCCGATCACGCTCACCATGGCGGGCGCGGCGGCGCTGGTGAACATCTGGCTGGCGCGGCGGGTGGGCCAGGTTCGCATCGCCGAGAAGATCTCGGTGGGCGACGGCGGCAACGAGGCTCTGGTCCGCCGCATGCGAGCGCATTCCAACTTCACCGAATATACGCCGTTCTTCCTGATCCTCCTCGGGCTCGTCGAGCTTGCAGTCGGCTCCTCGCTCTGGCTGTGGGCGGTCGGCGGCCTCTACATCCTCGTCCGGCTGCTCCACGCCTTCGGCATGGACGGACGGACGCGGCTCAGGATGATCGGCATCCTCGGCACGATGCTGATCCTCTTCGGCCTCGCCGTCTACGCGCTCGTCATTCCCTATCTGGCCAAGCCGCAGAATGGGACCACCATCTCCTCGGTCCGCCCCGCTTAGGCGCGGGCGAGCACCGCGTCGGCGACGAAGGGGTTGGTCATCCGCTCCTGGCCGAAGGTCGACATCGGGCCGTGGCCAGGGACGAAGCGGGTGTCGGCGCCGAGCGGCCAGAGCCGCGTCGTGATCGCGTCGATCAGGTCCTGGTGGTTGCCCATCGGAAAGTCGGTGCGGCCGATCGAGCCGCGGAACAGCACGTCGCCGACGATCGCGAGCTTGGACGGCGGGTGGTGGAAGACGACGTGCCCCGGCGTGTGGCCCGGGCAATGATAGACGTCGAAGGTCAGCTCGCCGACCGTCACCGTATCGCCGTTGACCAGCCAGCGGTCCGATTCGAACGGCTTGCCGGTGATGCCGTAATTGCGGCCGTCGTCCTCCAGCCGAGCGATCCAGAAGCGGTCCGCCTCGTGCGGGCCCTCGATCGGCACGCCGAGCTCGTCGGCCAGGATCTTCGCCGAGCCGCAATGGTCGATATGGCCGTGGGTGAGGAGGATCTTCTCGACGGCGACGCCGTGCTGGCGCGCTGCCGCCTTCAGGCGCTCGAGGTCGCCGCCGGGATCGGTGAAGGCGCCCTTCATCGTCTTCGTGCACCAGAGCAGCGTCGAATTCTGCTGGAGCGGGGTCACCGGGACGATGACGGCCTTCATCGGGGGCTCTGACATGGGGCGCGACATGGCCCGCCCCTCCCGAAGTTGCAACCGGCGCTGAGCCGCCTCTAGGGTGCGCGGCAATGACGCTGACCCACCTCCAGCGGCTCGAGGCCGAGGCGATCCACATCTTCCGCGAGGCGGTGGCCGAGGCGGAGCGGCCGGTCATGCTCTATTCGGCGGGCAAGGACAGCTCGGTCCTGCTCCACCTGGCGAGGAAGGCGTTCCACCCCGCGCCGCCGCCCTTCCCGCTCCTCCACGTCGACACGACCTGGAAATTCAAGGCGATGTACGATCTGCGCGACCGGGCGGCGGCCGAGGCCGGGATGCGCCTCATCGTTCACCGCAATCCGGAAGCGGAGGCGCGGGGGATCAACCCGTTCGACCACGGCTCGGCCCTTCACACGCAGATGTGGAAGACCGACGGCCTCCGCCAGGCGCTCGACGCCGGCGGCTTCGACCTCGCTTTCGGCGGCGCGCGGCGCGACGAGGAAAGGGTGCGGGCGAAGGAGCGGATCTTCTCCTTCCGCGCCGCCGGCCACCGGTGGGACCCGAAGCGGCAGCGGCCGGAGCTCTGGAACCTCTACAACGGCCGCAAGGCGCCCGGCGAAAGCTTCCGCGTCTTCCCGATCTCCAACTGGACCGAAAAGGACGTCTGGGCCTACGTCGCCGCCGAGGGGATAGAGGTTTCCGAGCTCTATTTCGCGGCGCCGCGGCCGGTGGTCGAGCGCGACGGTACGCTGATCGCCGTCGACGACGAACGGATGAAGCTCGCGCCCGGCGAGCAGGCCGAGGAGCGCTGCGTCCGCTTCCGGACGCTCGGCTGCTATCCGCTCTCGGGCGCGGTGGAGAGCCGGGCGACGACGATCGAGGCGCTGGTCGCGGAGATGGGGCAGAGCCGCACGTCCGAGCGCCAGGGCCGCCTGATCGATCGCGACGGCGCCGCCGCGATGGAGCGCAAGAAGCGCGAGGGCTATTTCTGATGGGCCTCTTCCGCCGTCGCCGGCCTGCCGCGAAGCCGGAGAAGACGCTCCTCCGGCTCGTCACCTGCGGCTCCGTCGACGACGGCAAGTCGACCCTCCTCGGAAGGCTCCTCTACGAGACCGGCTCCGCCTTCGAGGACGAGCTCGAAGCCTGCGGCGACGACCTCTCGCGCCTTCTCGACGGCCTCGAGGCCGAGCGCGAGCAGGGCATCACGATCGACGTCGCCTACCGCTATTTCGAGACGGAGAAGCGCAAGTTCATCGTCGCCGACGCGCCGGGGCACGAGCAATACACCCGCAACCTCGTCACCGCCGCCTCGACGGCGGAGGCGGCTTTGGTGCTGGTCGATGCCACCAAAGGCGTGGTCGACCAGACTCGGCGCCACGCCTTCGTCTGCCGCCTGCTCGGCGTGCGCCGGCTGCTGCTCCTCGTCAACAAGATGGACCTGGTCGGCTACGACCGCGCCGTTTTCGAGCGCATCGTGGACGAATTCCGGAAGGTTGCCGAGCCGTTCGAAGCCATTCCGATCGCGGCAGCCGCGGGCGACAACGTCGTTCGCGCGTCCTCGGCAATGCCCTGGTACACGGGGCCGCCGCTGCTCGGCCGGCTGGAGGGCCTCGAGCCCGGCGGCGGCGACGCGCGTGACGGAGCCTTTTTGATGCCCGTCCAGGGCGCCGTCCGCGCGGAGCGCTTCCGCGGCGTCTCCGGGCTGGTCGCCAGCGGCTGCGTCCGCCGGGGCGAACCGGTCTGGGTAATGCCCGCAGGGACCCCGGCGAAGGTGTCGCGGATCCTGCTCGGCGGCGCCGAGCTCGATTCGGCCGAGGCGGGGCAGTCGGTCACGATCAGCTTCGCGAGCGAGATCGACTGCTCGCGCGGCGACGTGCTGTCCTATTCGGCCTACGGCGCGCCGGACGTGGCCGACCAGTTCGAGGCGACGATCGTCTGGCTTGGCCACGAGGAGCTGGTGCCGGGGCGGCAATATGCGCTGAAGCTCGCCACCCAGTCCTGCCTGGCGACGCTGCAGCCGCCCAAGCACGAGATCGACATGGCGACGCTGGAGCCCGCCCCGGCGAAGACGCTGGCCCTGAACGGAATCGGCCTTTGCGACCTCTGGACCGACCGGCCGCTCGTCTACGCGCCGTACGAGGACAGCCGGGCGCTCGGCGGCTTCATCCTCATCGACCGTGCGACCAACGATACGGTCGGCGCCG
>Ga0157369_10006148_pt1 | contig 13931 bp, 15 predicted proteins | sample C25metaG_FD_113461 | JGI IMG/M metagenome (GOLD analysis project Ga0157369, IMG submission 113461) | Corn rhizosphere microbial communities from Kellogg Biological Station, Michigan, USA - C2-5 metaG | ecosystem: Host-associated > Plants > Roots > Rhizosphere > Soil | place: USA: Michigan...
AGTGACTGTCCGAAGGAAGGAAAATGCGCTTGTCCACAGAAGCGGCCCGCACCTACTACAACGACCAGTTCAAGAGGTTGACATGATTGTCTTGAAAGCAGCCCAAGAAAAATTCCTGGCTGCGCTGCAGGCCGTCTCCGGAATCGTCGAGCGCAGGCACACGCTGCCGATCCTCGCCAACGTCCTGATCCGCAAGAACGGCGGGGCGATCGAGTTCACGACGAGCGATCTCGAGATCCAGGTGAGGACGAGCGCCGAACTCGGCGGCGATAGTGGCAGCTTCTCGACGACCGTCGGCGCGAGAAAGCTGATCGACATCCTGCGCTCGCTGCCGCCCGACCAGACGGTGACGCTGTCGTCGACGCAGACCAAGCTCACGCTCGCCGGCGGCAAGAGCCGCTTCACGCTGCAGACGATGCCGGCCGATGACTTCCCGCTGGTGCAGGAATCGGCCGACTTCGGGCCGATGTTCAGCGTGCCGCAGAAGACGCTCAAGGACCTGATCGGTCAGGTCCACTTCGCGATGGCGGTGCACGACATCCGCTACTACCTGAACGGCATCCTGTTCGTCGCCGAGGGAAAGAACCTCACGCTCGTCGCGACCGACGGCCACCGCCTTGCGCTCGCGCAGGCGACGCTCGACAAGGAGATCCCGAAGCAGGAGGTCATCCTGCCGAGGAAGACCGTCCTCGAGCTGCAGCGGCTGCTGAGGGACGACGACACACCGATCGAGATGCGCTTCGCGCCGAACCAGGCGAAGTTCTCGTTCGCCGGGATGGAGTTCGTCTCCAAGCTCGTCGAAGGCAAGTTCCCCGACTACAACCGCGTCATCCCGAAGAACCACAAGAACCGCGTCACGCTGGGTCGCTCGCCGCTGCTGCAGAGCCTGCAGCGCGCCGCCATCCTGACGAGCGACAAGTTCAAGGGCGTGCGCGTCAACCTCGAGCCCGGGATGCTGCGCATCGCATCGTCGAACGCCGAGCAGGAGGAGGCGATGGAGGAGCTCGAGATCGACTACGGCGGCGATCCGATCGAGATCGGCTTCAACGTCACCTACCTGATCGACGCGCTCGCCAACATGGGCCAGGAGATGGTCACGGTCGAGCTGCAGGACACCAACTCGAGCGCGCTCATCACCGTCCCCGACCAGTCGGGCTTCAAGTACGTCGTCATGCCGATGCGGATCTGAACTTGAAAGCGCAGAGCAAAGAACGCCTGATGACGACCGACAAGCACGACGAAGCGCCTCCCGAGATCGCCGGCACGCACACCGACATGGCGTCGGCGGCGATCCCCGCCGCGATCGATCCGGCGCTGCTGCGTGATTCCGCAGAAGTCGAGGGCGCGTACGGCGAAGGCTCGATCCAGATCCTCGAGGGCCTCGAGGCGGTTCGCAAGCGCCCCGGCATGTACATCGGCGACACCTCCGACGGCACCGGGCTGCACCACCTCGTCTTCGAGGTCGTCGACAACTCGATCGACGAGGCGCTCGCGGGCTTCTGCGACGACATCGTCGTCACCATCCACACCGACAACTCGATCTCGGTGACCGACAACGGCCGTGGCATCCCGACCGGCGTCAAGATGGACGACAAGCACGAGCCCAAGCGCTCGGCGGCCGAGATTGCGCTCACCGAGCTGCACGCGGGCGGCAAGTTCAACCAGAACAGCTACAAGGTCTCGGGCGGGCTGCACGGCGTCGGCGTCAGCTGCGTCAACGGGCTGTCGAAGTGGCTGCGGCTGACAGTGCGGCGCGACGGCCTGACGCACTTCATGGAGTTCCGCCAGGGCTTTCCGATGGATCGCGAGGTCGAGGAACGCAACGGCGTCCTCGTGTCGCCGATGAAGGTCACTGGCGAGACCGAGAAGCGCGGCACCGAGGTCCACTTCCTGCCCGACCTCGAGATCTTCTCGAACATCGATTTCCACTACGACATCCTGAGCAAGCGCCTGCGCGAGCTGAGCTTCCTCAACAACGGCGTTCGCATCCGGCTGATCGACGAGCGCAACAACAAGTCCGACGACTTCGCGTTCGCCGGCGGCGTCAAGGGCTTCGTCGAATTCATCAACACCGGCAAGAAGGTTCTCCACCCGAACGTTTTCTATGCCAACGGCAAGAAGGAGAGCGACCAGCACTCGACGATCGCGACGGAGGTCGCGATGCAGTGGAACGACGGCTACAGCGAAAACGTCCTCTGCTTCACGAACAACATCCCGCAGCGCGACGGCGGCACCCACCTCACGGGTCTGCGCGCGGCGATGACGCGCGTCATCAACAAGTACATCGAGGACAACGAGCTCGCCAAGAAGGCGAAGGTCGAGGTCAGCGGCGACGACATGCGCGAGGGCCTGACGTGCGTCCTCTCGGTCAAGGTTCCGGAGCCGAAGTTCTCGAGCCAGACCAAGGACAAACTCGTCTCGAGCGAGGTGCGCGGGCCGGTCGAGGAGGTCGTCAGCAAGGCGCTCGCCGACTACCTCCAGGAGAACCCCGCCGACGCACGCATCATCTGCGGCAAGATCGTCGACGCCGCGCGCGCCCGCGAGGCGGCGAGGAAGGCCCGGGAGATGACGCGGCGCAAGGGCGTCCTCGACGGCATGGGCTTGCCCGGCAAGCTCGCCGACTGCCAGGAGAAGGACCCGGCGCTCTGCGAGATCTACATCGTCGAGGGCGACTCGGCGGGCGGCTCGGCCAAGCAGGGCCGCGACCGCAAGTTCCAGGCGATCCTGCCGCTGCGCGGCAAGATCCTCAACGTCGAGAAGGCGCGCTACGAGAAGCTCATCACGAGCAACGAGATCCTGACCCTCATCACCGCGCTCGGCACGGGCATCGGCAAGGGCACCGGCGGCGACGACTTCGACGTCGCGAAGCTGCGCTACCACCGCATCATCATCATGACCGACGCCGACGTCGACGGCGCGCACATCCGGACGCTCCTGCTGACGTTCCTGTTCCGGCAGATGCCCGAGCTGGTCGAGCGCGGCTACGTCTACATCGCGCAGCCGCCGCTCTACAAGGTCAAGTTCGGCAAGGACGAGCAGTACCTCAAGGACGGCCAGGAGCTCGACGGCTACCTGATGCGCGTCGCGCTCAAGGACGCGCGCCTCGAGACCGGCCGGCATGCGCCCGGCGACGACACCGCAGCGGTCCTCGAGGGCGAGACGCTCGAAGCGCTGGCGCAGAAGTACGTGATCGCCAAGAACGTCGTCGAGCGGCTCTCCAACTGGATGGACGTCGACGCGCTGCGCGCTATCGCCAACGGCCTCGCGCTCGACCTCGACTCGCTCGTCGCGGCCGAGCAGTCGGCGGCCGCGCTGCAGGCGGCGCTGCACGACGCCGAGGTCGCCGCCGAGTTCGACGCGCGCACCGACAAGCACGTCCTGCGCATCAGCCGGCTGCACCACGGCAACGTCAAGTCGAGCGTGATCACCGCCGACTTCGTCCATGGCGCCGACTACGAGGCGCTGAGCACCGCCGGCCGCACCTTTCGCGGCCTCGTCGGCGAGGACGCGGTCGTCAAGCGCGGCGACGGCGAGCGCCAGAAGGAAGCGAAAGTCGGCGACTTCCGCGAGGCGATGACGTGGCTGCTGCAGCAGGCCGAGGCTGCGGTCGCGCGCCAGCGCTACAAGGGGCTCGGCGAGATGAACCCCCAGCAGCTCTGGGAGACGACGATGGATCCCGCGGTGCGCAGGCTGCTGCGCGTCCAGCTCGACGATGCGATCGAGGCCGATCGTGTCTTCACGATGCTGATGGGCGACGAAGTCGAGCCGCGCCGCAACTTCATCGAAGGCAACGCGCTGCGCGTCGCCAACATCGACGTCTAGCCCTCGGTGCGCGAGGCGACGAGCGCTCCGCGCACGAACGCGGTCTCGCGGGCGAGCTCGCCGGCCACCGTCGCGGGCACGCTGAGGCCGGCCGCGATGGCTTGCGCGAGCCAGTCGGCGAAGCGGCACGACTCGATGTAGAAGTGCGCGTGACCGCGCGGGTGGTCGACCCAGTAGGCGTCGATCGTCCTGCGCAGCGCGGGGCCGAGCGCGCGCAGCGTGCCGCGCAGGTTCATCGCGAGCGGCGCGAGCCGGTTCATGCGGTAGACGGTGCATGCCGCGGTCATTCCCGGATGGCCCGCGATCGCGCGCAGCCTCGCCGTTTCGCGCTCGGTCAGCCGATAACGTTTGCCCAGCAGCTCGGAATCGGCGCGCAGTGCACGGCACAACGCCGGCGATGCCGTGATGTCGCTCAGCGCCTGCTGGAAATCAGCGAGCATCGGCCGTCTCCGCGTGCGCGCTTTCGCGCGCCTCGTCACCGGCGCACGCTTCGGCGAGCACGTGCATGCGCTCGAGCTCGCGCGTCAGCGCGGCCAGCCCGATGTCTTCGAAGTACGACTCCTGGTATTCGAAGGTGATCGCGCGCAGACGGCGGCAGCGCGGCAGGACGTCGAACGCGAGCTCCCAGACGACCTCGGGCGTCGGTGTCGAGTGGCTGTCCATGTAGAAGCCCTCTTCGTCGTCGCCACCCGCGAGGTGGACCTCCTCGACGGCGTCGAGGTCGAGCTCGGCGACATAGTCGGCCATCGGCGTGCCGCCGTTGCGCTCGTTGACGAGGAGGTTGTGCAGATCGAGCAGCGTGCCGCAATGGCCTTGGCGGTGCAGCCGGTTGAGGAACTCGGGCTCGCTCAGGTCGAGGTCGGGAACCGGCGTGAAGAAGCTGCCGTTCTCGAGCAGCAAGCGGCAGCCGACGGCGTCGCGCAAGCGCTGGAGCTTGGCGGCGATCAGCGCGAACGACTCTTCGTCGTAGACGACCGGCAGGCCGAGCCCGGCCTGCGCGTTGGGCACGCCACCCTTGGGTGTCAAGAAGAGGTTCAGGTGCTCGCTGTACCAGGCGCAGCCGCCGAGCCGGCGCGTCATCGCGGCAACGGCGTCGACCATGTCGTCGTCGAGCGGCATCGCGCTCGGCAGCGACAGGCCGAGCCCGTGGCCGGCGAAGCTGCGCGCCGGGGGTCCGTCGAGCGCCGCCTTCAGCTCGTCGATCGCGGCGTGCGCGCGGTGGAAGCGCCGCCCGCGCGGCGCTTCGGCACCGAAGTCGAACCACAAGCGCTCCGGCATCGCCGAGACGTGCTCGACGAGCGCGCCCGCGTGCGCCAGCAGCGCCGACGTCGTCGGGTTGTGAAGGAGGCCGACACGCGGACGCGCGCACATGGTCGACTCCGCGCCTCAGCCGGGCATCAGCTCACCCGAGCGGAGGTCGACCCGCGTCACCTCGCCGAGCAGCAGATCGTCGACGACGAACTTGATGCGGCCCGACATGCACGGGTGGCCGGTGAGCTTGCTGATGAGGTCGAACGCGCCCTTGGCGGTGCGGCCGAATTCGTCGGCGGTGGCGCGCGGCGGCATGCGCGCGGTCAGCACCGGCATGTCGGTGCCCTGGCTCAGCTTCAGCGTCGCGGCACGAATTTCCCGGGTGGTTTCGGAAGACATGGACAGCTCCTCGTCGTCGGTCGTCCGCGCTCCGTGTTCAGGCCGTATGCCTGAGCGCTGCGCGGGTCCGCAGTCTCGGGTGGCGTGACAGTGATCGACATCCCGATCAAGAGGGAGAGCCTCCACAAGGTTGACGACGGTGCGAAGAGCCGGGTTCCGTCTCTGCGACGCGGAGTGGCCGCGCTGGCAAAACGCGCCGGCCGGAACGAGAGAGCCAGAGCACGACCGCACACCCGAGCAACGGCACGTTCTTGGCGAGTGGCCCGCAGTGATCGATCGTGAGCGCCGGGACGTGCCACGCGGCCGCGAGCGTGTAGCCGACGATCGCCGCGCATTGCAACGCGTAGATGCGCGCGCTCGGGCGCAACAACGTCGCGACGCCGAGGCCCGCGTTCAGCGCGCACGAGAACGCGAGGGCGGCGATCGCGGCGTTGCCGACGAAGCCGCAGCGCTCGAGCAGCGCGAGCACACCTGATGCGTGCGGCAGGAGCGCGCTGACGAGCGCGGTCTGCAGCCAGAGGAACGCGAGCGCGGCGCGCAAGCTCAGCTCGACCGGCAGCGAGAGGACGACGCGCAGATCGATTGCGGCGTCCGGCGGCGTGACGGCGAGACCCTGTGCGAGTGTTGCCGGCAGTCGACCGAGCAGCGCAGGGGCGGCGTTGTGATCGCTCGCGTTGCCACGTTCGAGCAACGCGATCGTGTCGCGGCAGAGGACTCGCTGCGGCGCGAATTCGGCGAGTCGCGCCGCGAGCCGCATCGCCGCGATCGGCAGCGGCAGCCAGACCGCCTCGCCATGCCCGAGTGCAGCGCGGTAGGTCTCGAGCATGGCGCGATACGAGACCGCGTCGCCGCCGCCGAGTTCGAACACGCCGCGCGCGGGCTCGGCGCGCTCGACCAGTCGCGCGATGCATTCCGCCAGCTCGAAGACGTGGATCGGCTGCACGCGTTGGCTGCCGCGGCCGGGCAGCGCGATCACCGGCAGCGCTGCCAGCGTCGCGAACAGCCGCGCGCTCTCGCTGCACGGCCCGTAGACGAGCGAGGGCCGCACGACCGCGCCGGCGATCGGCAGTGCGAGCAGCGCCTGATCGGCGAGCCGCTTGCTGCGCAGGTACGCCGGCTCGTCGCGCGACGCGGTGCCGACGCCGAGCGCCGAGACATGCACCACCCGTTCGACTCCTGCGATCGCCGCGCCGCCGAAGAGCTCGCTCGGCCCGGCGGTGTGCACACGCTCGAAGGTCGCGTTTCGCGAAGGCATCAGGATGCCGACCGCGTTGACGAGGGCGTCGACGCGAAGCGCGACCAGACGCTCGGCCCATTGCTCCGGGCTCGTTTCGCGCATGAAATCGAGCGGCACCGCGTCGTGCGCGGGGGACCTCGGCGGGTTGCGGTGCACGCCGGCGAGCACGCGATGACCGCGCGAGCGAAGCGCGTTCACGACGGCGGCGCCGACGCATCCGCTCGCTCCGCAGACGAGCACGTTCATCGCGGTCGCCGGCGACCGTCGCCCGGTCGCAGCGCGAGGAGCGGGGCAAGCATCGTAGAGATGCGATGCCGGTGGCGAGCGAACCCGCGATACGCGAGATCGGTCAGGACGCGCGCCCCCGGCCAGGCGGTCGGTGCCACCAGCCAACCCAGCCCGACCGCGCGATAGACGCGGCGCAGAGCCTCTGCACCGCGCACGACTTCGCCTCCGCGGGCGATGACATGGATCGAGGCCTCGAGCGCGCACTGCCGGAAGCCGTGCGCTTCGGCGTCGAAGCCCGGCGCCGAGATGTCGATCGCATGCAGGCGACCGCCCGCGTCGCGTCGACCGAGCGCGTCGATCTCGAACGCACAGACCGGACAGGCGCCGTCGTAGAAGACGGTCAGCGACGCGTCGTTCATCGTCTGCTCCGCGCGGGGGTGCTTTGCTTGCCGGCGGATCGCGCAAGCAGGTGCTGGATCCGGGCACCCAGCTTGACGACCTTCGCCAGCGTCGCAGTGTCGAGGCCGAGCATCTCCTCGCTCCATGCGCTGAGCGCCACCAGGAGCTCGCGCGTTTCCTCGACCCGCCTGCGGACGGCGGACGCCTCCTCGCCGATCGCCGGGTCGGCGAGCAGCTCACCGAGGACGTCGATCGTCGGATCGATCTCGCGTCGCTGACGCTCGCGCACGATCGTGCGCATCAGCTCCCAGACGTGCGTCGATGTCTCGAAGTGATCGCGGCGGTCATCGCTCAGGTGGACGAGGCGCACCAGCGTCCAGTTCTGCAGTTCGCGCAAGCTCGTGCTCACGTTCGAGCGAGCGACGCGCAGGGTCTCGCAGATCTCGTCGGCGTGCATCGGCCGGCCCGTGAGATACAGCAGCGCATGGATCTGTGCGACGGTCCGGTTCACGCCCCAGCGCGCACCCATCTCGCCCCAGTGCAGAACGAAGCGCGAAAAGGTCGGTGACAGGTCCACGCGGTCAATCTCGTACTGACTGTAATTTCTGTCAAGACAGAAACGGACGAACGGTCACCGGCGCATCGCCGGCACGGCGAATGCTGGTCTGTCTCGTTGCAGGCGACGGAGACCCCATGCTCGAAAAGCTCCCCGACACCATCGGCCATGCATTGCGCGGCCAGCGCGCGGGCCTCGACAAGATCGCGTTCCATGCCGTCGACCTGCGTGCGGGCATGGCTCAGATCGCGGTGACGAGCCTCGCGTTCATCGACCACGCGCCGATCCCCGAGCGCTACACCGCCGACGGGGCGGGCGTTTCGCCGCCGCTGCAGTGGAGCGGCGTGCCGAGCGGTGCGCAATCGCTCGTCGTCATCGTCGAGGACGCCGACGCGCCGACCCCGCAGCCGCTCGTTCATGCGATCGTCGTCGATCTCGCTCCTGAAGACGGCGCGCTCGCCGAGGCTGCATTGCCGAGCAAGGAGCACGAAGGCAGCGGCGTGCGCACGGGCCGCAACTCGATGCTCCAGGCCGCGTGGCTGCCGCCCGATCCGCCGCCAGGGCACGGGGTCCATCGCTACGCGTTCCAGGTGTTCGCGCTCGCCGGCGGCGAGTTCGAAGGCACGCCGGGCCGCGATGCGGTGCTCGACGCCATTCGCGAGCACGGCCTTGCGAGCGGCTGCCTGATCGGGACCTACGAACGGCCCGATGGTTCGATCCGCACGCCGGCCGATGCGACCGTCGCGACACCTGCGGGCAGCGCCGGGCTCGCCGCCTGACGGCGGCGGTCAGTGCACGGCGTCGAAGAGATCCGGCGCGCCGCTGCGGCGCGCACGTTCGATCGCGAGCAGCCGTTGCTTCGTCGCGGTGCCACCCGGCGCCGAGAAGCCGCCGAGGCCGTTGCCGCTCGCGACGATCCGGTGGCACGGCACCACGATCGGCCAGCGGTTGCGGCCGAGCGACTGGCCGACCTCGCGTGCGTTCGCGTCCGCGCCGACGCGCGCCGCGAGCTCGCCGTAGGTGACGAACTCGCCGGCGGGAATCGCGCGCGCGGCGGCGTAGACGCGGGCGTCGAACGGCTCGGCGTCGGCGAGGTCGAGCCGGACGTCGTTGAAGTCGATCCGTTCGCCTGCGAGCAGGCGCGCGATCGCTGCCGGAAGGCCCGCCAGCTCGTCGGGCGGCGTCGCGGCGACCGCGCCGAGATGGCGGCGAACGATCGTGCGCGGCAGCGCACCGGCGACGCTCGACGGTAGCCAGACGCCGCTCACGCCGTCGGCGCTCCACGCGATCGCGCAGTCGCCGATCGCCGTCGGGAAGACGGTGAAGCCCTCGGTCCGTGCCATGCGGCCATCGTACGGCGACGCGCCCGGCGCTGCCGCACGTCGGCGTTTCGCTGCGACCGTCGAGGAGTTGGCGCGTCGGCGAGCTCGCGTCGCCCGAGCGGCACCGCGCGGCGCAGCGACACCCGGACAATCGCGGCGATGCTCGATCGCATGCCGTTGCGCCGCCGCCGGACGCTCAGTTGCGGCATCGTCGTCGTCCTCGCGTCGCGCGAGCTGCTGCTCTGCCACGTCACGGGGCAGCGCCAGTGGGACCTGCCCAAGGGCGGCATCCAGCCGGGCGAGACGCCCTGCGACGCCGCGCTGCGCGAGACGCAGGAAGAGACCGGGCTTACGTTGTCGGCGACCGCGCTCGTCGACCTGGGCCGGCACGGCTACACGGCGAGCAAGGACCTTCACCTGTTCGCGTGCCTCTCGGAGCGCGTCGACCCGCGTGCGCTCGCATGCACGAGCCTGTTCTTCGATCGCCGCTCCCGCCGTTCGCGGCCGGAGATGGACGGCCACGGCTGGTTCACGTTCGACCGCATCGGCGCGCTGTGCACGCCGCCGCTCGCCCGCCTGCTCGGCGAATCGATCGATCTCGAGCGTGTCGTCGCCGACCTCGTCGGCGGCCGCCAGCCGCTCGCCGCCTGACCGGCGAAGACTTGCCTAGCGCGACAGCGCGAGCTTGATGCCGAAGCCGATCATGAAGACGCCGGCGAAGCGGCCGAAGGCGCGGCCGATGCGCGGATCGGCGCGCAGCCGCGACGCGAGCCGGTGCGTCAGCACGGTGACGATCGCGCCGTAGGCGAACGTCAGCGTCGCGATCGTCGCGGCCATCGCCGCGAAAGTCGCGATCCCCGCCGGACGCGCCGGATCGACGAACAGCGGGAAGAACGCCATGTAGAAGACGATCGCCTTCGGGTTGAGGAGCGTGATCGCGAACGCCTGGCGAAAGTAGTGGCCGGCGTGAATCGTCAGCACTGGGCGACCGCCCGGCTTTGCGAAGAGCATGCGCAGCCCGAGCCACGCGAGATAGCCGGCGCCGAGCCACTGCACGGCGTGGAACGCCGCCGGCCGCGCGGTCAGCAGCGCGGCAACGCCGGCGACCGCGAGCCACATCAGCACCTGGTCGCCGACGATGACGCCGAACGTCGCCGCGACGCCGCCGCGCACCCCGCCCTTGCCGGTCGACGTGACGAGCGCGAGGTTGCCGGGACCCGGGATCATCAGGAAGACGATCACGGCGATGACGAACGACGGGTAGTCGGCGATGGCGACCATGGCGGCGGGGCTGGCGGAAGCCGCCATTGTCGCTGGCGGGCGCGCCCACAATTGCGGCGAGCCATGTCCGTGCCGATGCCTTCCGCCGCGACCGCCGACGACGCCGGAGCCACTCCGACGCGCGCGCCCGCCATCGACGGGTTCGTCGCGGCGGTGCGCGCGTCGCTCGCCGACGGCGGCTTCGAATCGGTCGTGCTGGCGAAGAACCGGGCGGCGGAGGGCGAGCCGCGAGCGATCCGGATCCGGCGCATCGCGTTGAAAGGGGAGCCGGCGCTCACCTTCGTCGCGTCGCACGCGACGCGCGACGTCACGCGCAACTGCACCGTCGAAGCGGGCCTCGCCGCGATTGCCGGGCATCTCGACCGCAGCCGTGCGCCGGCCTTCGCACACGCGACGCTGAGGACGCGCGACGGCGACACGCAGCTTCTGGTCGGCAAGAAAGGCAACGCGACGCTGCGGCCGTCGCGTCGCGCGGCGACGTCGGCGGCGCCGCGCGCGCCGTCAGCGCCTGCGTCGCACGACCGCGCGCTTGCGCGTCGCTTGCCGATCGAGCTGCCCTTTCTCGTCGAGCTCGGCATCACCGACGCCAGCCACAGCGTCGTTCCGGCGATGGCGCGCAAGTGGCGACAGATCGACAAGTTCCTCGAGGTGCTCGACCACGCGATCGACGCGCTGCCGCCGGCGCTCTTGGCGTCGGGCGGCGGCGAGCGCCCGCTTCGCGTCGTCGATTACGGCTGCGGCAAGGGCTACCTGACATTCGCTGTCCACGAGCATCTGCGGCGCCGCTTCGGCGTCGCGCCGCAGGTGACCGGCGTCGAGCTGCGCGCCGAGCTCGTCGACTTCTGCAACGGCGTCGCCGCGCGCTCGCGCTGCGAAGGGTTGACGTTCGTGCAGGGCGACCTGCGCAGCGTCGCGCCGGAGCAGGTCGACGTCATGATCGCGCTGCACGCGTGCGACACCGCGACCGACCACGCGATCGACCTCGGCGTCCGCGCCGGAGCATCGATCCTCGTCTGCGCACCGTGCTGCCACAAGGAGCTGCGGCCGCAGATCACGCGTCCGCGCGCGCTCTCGGGGCTGCTCCGCCACGGCGTCCACCTCGGCCAGGAGGCCGAGATGGTCACCGACAGCATGCGCGCGCTGCTGCTCGAGACGTGCGGCTACGAGGCGCGCGTCTTCGAGTTCGTGTCGCTCGAGCACACGAGCAAGAACAAGATGATCCTGGCGCGGCGCCGCGATGCCGCGGCGGGCAACGGCGAGCGCGCCCGCGCCGAGCTCGCCGAGCTGAAGGCCTTCTACGGCGTCCGCACGCAGACGCTCGAGTCGCTGCTCGCGCGTCGCGACACCGACGCCGCCGCTCAGGCCTGCCAGACGCCGTAGCCGGCTTCGCGCAGGCCGATCGCGAGCTCGACCTCCATCTCGCGCGCCGCCGCGTACGGCATCGGGTTGTAGACCTCGTAGAGCGCCGGCAGCAAACGCACGCCGTACGCGCGCACGAACCGATTCGCCTGGATGCCGTGCATGTGGCGGTCGAACCGCAGGTCGGGATCGAGGCCCGTCATGCCGACGTAGACCAGCGGCTTGTCGTGCTGGTAATCGGGGTTGGCGCGGCGGAACGCGGCGACGTTCCAGACCCGGTCCGAGAGCTCGACGACGTAGACGTGGTAGCGATGCGCGCGCGCACGACGGGCGCCACGCTTCGCCGCCGCTGCGCTCACGCGCAGGGGACGATCTTGAACTCGACGCGCCGGTCGAGGACGTCGAAGCTGTCGTCGGTGCCGCTGCCGACGATGTTCTGGCGAAACCCCATGCCCTCGGCGCGGGTGCGACCGGCGAGCTCGGGCGCGTCGGCGGCGAGCCGCTGGCGGACGAACTGGGCGCGCTTGAGCGACAGCGCGTCGTTGATCGGGCCCGGGCCGCTGCGGCTCGTGTGGCCGACGATCGCGATGCAGCTCTTGGCGGCGATCGCCTCGCGAGCGATCTGGCGCAGCCACATGCCGTACGCGCCGCTGATCTTCGGGTCCGACCAGAAGTCGGTGCTGCCCGGGTTGAAGAGGAACTTGACGCCGAGCTCGTTGTAGGCGATGCCGAGCGCGACGATGCGGCCGAACGCCGCTTCGGCTTCGGCGGTGTTGCCCAGGCGCATGCTCGAGAGGTAGATCCCGCTCTCGGCGCGAAGCTGCTCGCCGAGCGGCGACGTCAGCGCATTGCGGTACTGGCCGAGCGCGTCCTGGTACTTCTCGGCGTTGTAGAGCGTTGTCGCCTCGCTGATCACGCTCGCGGCGCCGATCCGCTCGAGGTAGTAGGCGTCTGCGCGCTGGCCGGGCGTCGTGGTCGTGGTGTTGGCGTAGCCCTCGATGACCTTGTCCTTGATCAGCACCGGGACGTCGCGGTAGTAGCGCGTCGGCGTCTGGTCGAGGTTCTCCTCGCGCGCGAGCGACCACGCCTGCGCGACGACGACGCCGCTGCGCAGCTCGGTGAGCGCGAGGTTGAGGCGGATCGTCGGCTTGCCGAGCGGCGCAGTCGGCACGCGCGCGATCGTTCCCGTCAGCAGGTATTGCGCGCGCGCCAGATTGGCGGCCTGGAACTTCAGGAACTCGAACTGCGGATACAGGCTCGACATCCGCTGCACGACACGGTGTTCGAACAGCATCGTCGCCTCGGTCTGCTGGCCGGTGATCGTGTCGATCATCGGATCGATGATCACGGTGCGCCGCGGCAGCTTGGGGTCGGGCTTGGTCAGCGTCGACTCGATCTTGGCGAGGAACGCCGGCAGCTTGCCGGTCTGCGCGACGAGGCGGTCGGTCGCGTCCGATGCCGCCTTCTCGAACGTCTGCGGATCCGACGACGTGCACGCCGCGACAGCGAGCGCCGCGGCGACGGCGAGCGACGCGCCCCGCACGAGCGCGATGGTGCGGGCGAGCAGCCGGGTCACTTGCATTCGCGCTTGAAGAAGTCGGTCTCGGCCGGCGTGATCTTCTCGAGCGACGCCTTCTGCAGGATCTCGGTGCAACGCGTCTGGCGCTCGAGCGGCGTCGTCACGACGATCGCCGGCGGCGCCGGCACCGCGGTCGTCGCGGCAGCGGAGGCCGCAGGCCGTGCCGCCGACTGACGCGTCGGCCTTGTCGTCGCGGACGCGTTGCCCTGCGCGTGCGAAGCGACCGCAGTCGTCGTCGCGTGCGCCGCGCTGACCGCCGCGGGCTTCGCTGCGGGTGGCGCGATCGTCGCGGTCGGCGCCGCCGCGGGTGGCGTGGGGGCTGGCGAGGCGGGCGTGCGCGTTGCCGCCGAAGCCGTCGCTGCGGGAGCGGTGCGCGCCGCTGCCGACGCCGCGGCCGCGCCGCGCGCCGGCGTCCGCGTCGCGAACTGCAGCACGAGCGCGGCGATGCCGATCAGCGCGAAGATGCCGGCGATGACTCCGTAGAGCGCGCGCTTGCCC
>Ga0157369_10006152_pt1 | contig 13927 bp, 11 predicted proteins | sample C25metaG_FD_113461 | JGI IMG/M metagenome (GOLD analysis project Ga0157369, IMG submission 113461) | Corn rhizosphere microbial communities from Kellogg Biological Station, Michigan, USA - C2-5 metaG | ecosystem: Host-associated > Plants > Roots > Rhizosphere > Soil | place: USA: Michigan...
AAGTCGCCGAGGCGCTCGGCGGCCGCGAGCCAGCCGGGGCGCTCGAGTCTGCTTGCCGCCTCGGCGAGCGCCGCCAAGGCCAGGCCGTTCCACGACGCGATCGCCTTGTCGTCGCGCAGCGGCTGCGGCCGTTCGGCCCTGATCGCCAGGAGCCGCTGCCGGTCCGCCGGATCGAGCCGGCCGCGGACGATGCAGCGACCGTGCTCGAACGGCTCGAGCAGGCTCTCGTCGAGTCCCAGCCCGCGCCACTCGTCCGGCTCCCACGTGTAGGTGAGGCCCTCGATTCCGTCGGTGTCAGCGTCCTGCGCGGAGGCCAGCCCGCCGCTCGGGAGGAGCATCTCTCGCAGGAGGTAGCCGATCGTCTCCTCGACGACCTCGCGGTAGCGCGTCTCGCCGGTCACGACGGACGCGTGGAGGTACGTCGACGCGAGCAGCGCGTTGTCGTAGAGCATCTTCTCGAAGTGTGGGACGAGCCAGCGCGCGTCGACCGAGTAGCGGTGGAAGCCGCCTCCGACGACGTCGTACAGCCCACCGGCCGCCATCCCGTCGAGGGTGCCCTCGACCATCGCGAGAGCGCATGGCCCGCCGCGACGGAGGAGCAGCTCGATCGCGGACGACGGCGGGAACTTCGGTGCCGTTCCGAAGCCGCCGAACGCCGGCTCGTAGGCCCTCGCGAGCCCGGCCTCGGCGGCGTCGAGCAGCGCAGGCGTGAGCTCCTCGTCGCCGGCCTCGAGCCGCGCGGCGCCGCCGAGCGCCGACACGAGTCGCTCGGCCTGCTCCTCGAGCTCGTGCCTGCGTTCGCGCCACGCCTCGGCCACGGCGCGCACCACCTGCGGAAACGCCGGCATGCCGTGCCGCGGCTCCGGCGGGTAGTACGTGCCTGCGTAGAACGGCGTGCCGGCCGGGGTCATGAAGACCGTCGTCGGCCACCCTCCCTGGCCGGTCATCGTCACACAGGCGTCCATCGTGACCGCGTCGACGTCGGGTCGTTCCTCGCGGTCGACCTTGACGTTCACGAACAGGTCGTTCATCAGCGCGGCCACGCCCGCGTCCGAGAACGACTCGTGCTCCATCACGTGGCACCAGTGGCACGAGCTGTAGCCAACCGAGACGAGGAGCGGGCGGTCGAGCTCACGGGCGCGAGCGAACGCCTCGTCACCCCAGGGATACCAGTCGACCGGGTTGCCGGCGTGCTGGAGGAGGTAGGGGCTGGAGGACTCCGCGAGGCGGTTCACTCGGATGACGGTACGTCCTCCGAGGGGTGCTGCGGCGCGGCAGGGCCGCCAGTCAACGCTCGTGTTGATTCAACACTAGCGTTGTCTCCTTCGGCAGCGCCGCGGCGTCGGTCCCGGCGGTGGCGCACGAACTCGACGCCGGCGGCGAGCCCGACCGCCACGACGAAGGCGAGGATCAGCCCCTTCCACGGCTCCTGCTCGAACGTCTTCCCGCCGAAGTAGCCGAGACATGCCGCGTACGTCCCCCAGATGAACCCCGCCATCACGTCCGCGACGATGAATCTCCGGTAGGGGAACGCCTGGATGTACCCCGCCGAGAACGTCGTCGCCGTCCTGCCCCCGGGGATGAAGCGCGCGATGATGATCAGGTACGTCCCGCGCTGCAGCAGCTGGCGCTCCGCCCAGGCGAACGCGGCGTGGCTCTTCTCGCCGCGGAAGAACCGCTTGACGGTGTGCTCGCCGAGCCAGTTTCCGAGCGCGTACGAGATGTTGTCGCCGACGATCGCGCCGGTCGAGGCGGCGAGGATCACCAGGCCGAGGTTCAGGTCGCCGGCGCCGGCGAGCACGCCCGCGGTGATCACGACCGTCTCGCTCGGCACCACGGGGAAGAACGCGTCGATCATCGCGACGGCAAAGACCGCGGCGTACGACCAATCGCTCGAGACCCATTGCTCGAACTGGTCGAACACCGCGAGCACCTGCGGCAGGAGCGCGACGACCACGACGCCATCCTCGCAGAGACCACTTCGGCCGGTCCGGGGCGCTGCGAAGATGCTCGGTGTGCCCCGCCCGCTTCAGGGAACGCGCGTCCTCGACGTGACCACCTCGATCGCGGGGCCGTACTGCGCTCAGATCCTCGCGGCGCTCGGCGCGGACGTCGTCAAGGTCGAGCGGCCCGACACCGGCGACGACGGGCGCGCGTGGGGCCCACCGTTCTGGGACGGCGAGGGCACGATGTTCCTCTCCGCGAACGCGGGGAAGCGCTCGCTCGCGCTGTCCCTCCGAGACCCGCGTGGCCGCGACGCGCTCCTGCGGCTCGCCGACCGGAGCGACGTGTTCCTGCAGAGCCTCCGGCCGGGTCTCGCCGACGAGCTCGGGCTCGGAGCGGACGCGCTGCGTGCGCGGAACCCGCGGCTCGTCTACTGCTCCGTCGGCGCCTACGGTCGGACCGGTCCGCTCGCCCGCGAGCCCGGCTACGACGCGCTGATGCAGGCCGCGGGCGGGCTGATCTCGGTCACCGGCGAGCCGGGTCGCCCCGGCGTGCGCGTCGGGACGTCGACGATCGACCAGGGGACGGGCGCCTGGGCGGCGATCGGGATCCTCGCCGCGCTGCTCGACCGCGAGCGCACCGGCGAGGGGTCGGTCGTCGACGTCTCGCTCTACGAGACCGCGATCGGCTACCTCGGCTACCACCTCGTGGGCTACCTCGCCGACGGAACGGTTCCCTCGGGCGAGGGGACGCGGTTCCCGATGGTCGCGCCGTACGAGGTGCTGCCGACGCGCGACGGCTCGCTGATGGTGGCGGTCGGCAACGACCGACTCTTCAGGGCCCTGTGCGCCGTCCTCGACGTCCCGGAGCTGGTCGACGATCCGCGGTTCCGGACGAATGCCGATCGCGTCCGTCACCGCGATGCGCTCGCCGAGCTGCTTCGCGTCCGGCTCGCGACCGCCGACACGGCCGCCTGGCACGAGCGGCTGACCGCGGCGGGCGTGCCCGCTGCGCCGGTCGCGGACGTCCGCGAGGTGACCGACTCGCCGCAGACCGAGGCGCTCGGGATCCTCCAGCGGCTCGACCACGGGCGGATCGAGGGACTGACCCTGCCTGCGCTCCCGCTCTCCTTCGACGGCAAGCGCGCGCTGCACCCGAGCGCGCCGCCGGACGTCGGCGCGCACACGGCCGAGGTGCTCCGAGAGGCCGGCTACGCGGACCAGGAGATCGACGCGCTCGCGCGGGAGGGCGTCGTCCGAGCATGAGCGGTCACCTGTCGCCCTCGTACAGCGCGACGCTTCGGGTGCACCTGCACGACAGCCCCGGCTCGTTCGCCCGGCTCGCGCCGGCCATCGGCGCCGCGGGCGGACTGCTCGGCGCGATCGACATCGTCCGCGTCGATCCCGGCGTCAAGGTGCGCGACGTCACCGTCGAGGCCACGGGCGCGGAGCATCTCGCGCGCATCGCGGCCGCCGTGCACGACCTCGACGGCGTCGTGGTGGAGCACGTGTCCGACCGCACGTTCCTCCTCCATCTCGGCGGCAAGATCGCGATGCACTCGAAGGTGCCGCTCAAGACCCGCGACGACCTCTCGATGGCGTACACGCCGGGAGTCGCGCGGATCTCGACGGCGATCGCGACCGACCCGGCGAGCGCCTGGACACTGACGTCGAAGCAGAACACCGTGGCGGTCGTGACCGACGGCACCGCCGTGCTCGGGCTGGGGGACGTCGGGCCCGAGGCCGCGCTGCCCGTGATGGAGGGCAAAGCGGCGCTGTTCAAGGAGTTCGCGGACGTCGACGCGTGGCCGCTCTGCCTCGCGACGACGGACGTCGACGAGCTCGTCACCACGATCACCGCGATCGCGCCCGGCTTCGGCGGCATCAACCTCGAGGACATCTCTGCGCCGCGCTGCTTCGAGATCGAGCGCCGGCTCCGCGACGTCCTCGACATCCCGGTGTTCCACGACGACCAGCACGGGACTGCGATCGTCGTCCTCGCCGCGCTGCTCAACGCGCTGCGTGTCGTCGGCAAGGAGCTCGCCGACGCCCGCATCGTGACGACCGGCGTCGGCGCGGCCGGGATCGCCGTGACCGACATCCTCCTCGCCGCGGGCGCGCGCGAGGTCGTGGGCTGCGACGAGGGTGGCGCCATCTGCCGCGGCCGGGCCGGGCTATCCGAGGCGAAGGCCGCGTACGCGGAGCGGACGAACCCGCGTAACGAAGAGGGCACGGCCGACGAGTTGCTCGCGGGCGCGGACGTCTTCCTCGGGTTCTCCGTACCGGGCGCGATCACGGCCGCCGGCGTCGGCCGAATGGCGCCCGATGCGATCGTGTTCGCGCTTGCGAACCCGACGCCCGAGATCGCACCGGAGGACTTGCCGGCGGGCAAGGTCGCCGTCGTCGCGACCGGCCGCTCGGACTACCCGAACCAGATCAACAACGTGCTCGCGTTCCCGGGCGTGTTCCGCGGCGCCCTCGACGTGCGCGCCTCTGCGATCACGAAGGGCATGGAGCTGGCCGCCAGCGCCGCGATCGCCGGCGCGATCCCGGCTGACGAGCTCGGGCCGGAGTACGTCGTGCCGAGCGTCTTCAACCGAGACGTCGCGCCCCTCGTCGCCGCCGCGGTCGCCGACGCCGCCGAGCGGGACGGCGTCGCCCGCAAAGCCCCCGCCTGACGAAGCGTCGGCTCCTATGCCGACTTGCGCTTCGCGTCGAGCTCCAACCTGATCTGTTCGGCACGGGCGCGCAACGCGCGGATACGGGTGTCCTGATCCCTGCGCCGCGCACGCTCCTCGTCAGAAATCGGCCTCTTCTTCCTCTTCATCGTCGTCGTCTTCTCCTTCCAAGATCGCGAGAATCGATCGCGTATTGCCGGTGATGTCCGCCAAGGCGCCCGACATCAGCATCACTTCCTCGCGATAGATCCCGGTCTCCTCGTCCATCGAGCCAGGATGCCAGCCACCCTCGGCACGCGCCAGATGTCACAACGAGACAGGCAGTTCTGGCACCGGACCTCGTGGGGGAACCATGGGTTCCCCCACGCCCTTACTCGTAGTGCAGCGCCTCGAGCGGGTTGAGCTTGGCCGCCCGCCGCGCCGGGAAGATCGCGGCGAGGATCCCCACGATGATCGCCGCGATCGTGAAGACGATGAGCTGCGTGGTCGGGAACGAGAACACGAGGAAGTCGACCTTCGCGATCAGGATGCCGGCCAAGATCAGCCCGAGCACGATGCCCACGAACGCGCCGATCAGCGCGGTGATCACGCTCTCGTGCCGGATCATCCGCCGGGTCTGGCGTCGCGTCAGCCCGATCGCGCGCAGCATCCCGATCTCGCGGGTCCGCTCGAACACGGTTAGCACGAGCGTGTTGACGATCCCGAAGAGGCTCACGATCACTGACAGTGCGAGCAGCACGTAGAGGATGTTCAGGATCGAGTTGAGCCCGGAGATCTGGTTGTCGATGAACTCCTGCCGGGTCTGCACCTTCGCGTTCGGGTAGCCGTTGAGCGACTTCTCGATCGCGGCGCGGTTCGCGTCGTTCTCGCCGCCTGCGATCTTGACGAACGTGTAGAGATCCTTCGGCTGCGGGTTCTCCGCGTCCCAGGTCGCGGCCGAGATCGTGACCGGCCCGAACGGCGAGCCACCGGTTGGGGGATCGAAGATGCCCTTCACGGTGAACGTCTTCGTCTTCCCGGTCACGAACGTGAGAGGGACCTGCGAGCCGAGCTTCAGGTTGTGGTCGCTGGCGAAGTTCTTGTCGACGAACGCGCCGTCGGCGCCGAGGTTCGCCATCACGTCCTGCGAGCCCTGCGTCCAGTCGATCGCCATCACGTCCTTCGCCCCCCGCGTCACGGCTGTCGTGAACTCGCGGCTGCCGAAGACGAGCGAGTCGCCCGTGCGGACGCTGCCGACCGCGGTCACCCCGGGCGCTTTCCCGGCGGTCTCGCCGACCGAGATTGGGATCGGCGAGTAGTTGTTCTGCGCCGTGATCGCGAAGTCGGCCGTGAAGATGTCGTTGACCGCGCCGCGGAACGAGGCCGTGATCCCCGCGGCGAGGGTCGCCACGAGCGTGACGAGGGCCAGGCCGATCATCAGGGCGGCCGCGGTCGACGCGGTGCGCTGCGGGTTCCGCCGTGCGTTGTCCCGCGCGAGCGAGCCGGCGGCGCCGCCGATCTTCGTGGCCGGCCAGCCGAGGATTCCCGAGAGCGCGGGGATGAACGGCGCCGACAGCATCGCCACGCCGATGAAAACCAGCAGCGTCCCGAGGATCAGCAGGATCAGCACCGTCGACGTCCCGTGCGAGAACAGGCCGAGCACGAGGAGCCCGAAGCCGAGCGCCGTGAGCACCGCCGCGAACGGCGTGCGGAAGCGATGGAAGCGCCCGGGCGGGAGCTCCGCGCCCTCGCGCACCGCCGCGATCGGCGGGACGCGCGTCGCGCGGAGCGCGGGGAAGAAGCTCGCGATCAGCGTGACGACGATTCCGAGCAGAAGCGAGACGATTACGGTCCTCGTCTCGAGGAGAATCCCGTTGTTCGGCAGCGTGAAGCCGACCGCGTCGAAGAGGGAGAAGAGGCCCTTCGCGAGCCCGAGCCCGAGGAACAGGCCGACGATCGAGGCGAGCACGCCCATCACGACGGCCTCGAGCACGACGGAGAGCCGCACCTGGCGACGCGAGGCGCCGAGGGTGCGGAGGGTCGCCAGCTCGCGCGTGCGCTGGGCGATCGTGATCGAGAGCGAGTTGACGATCACGAACGCGCCGACGAACAAGGCGATCAGCCCGAAGGCCAGCAGGAAATAGCGGAGGAACGAGATGAACGCGTCGGTGTCCTTCGCGTCCTCGCGCGCCTGCGCGGTGCCGGTGCGGACCTCGGTGTGCGGCGGCAGGATCGTTCTGATCTGGTCGATCAGCGTGGCGGGCGAGACGCCGGACTTCGCCGCGACGCGGATCTGGTCGAGCTTGCCCTCCTTGCCGAACAGCCTCTGCGCCGTGCGCAGGTCGAACCCGGCGAGCGTTGCGCCTCCGATCGAGCTGACGGAGCCGAACTTGACGATCCCGGAGATCTTCATCGGGACGACGGGGCCCTCGGCCTGGACGCCGATCGTCTGGCCGACGGTGAAATCCTCCTTGTCGGCCGTGGACTTGTCGACGACGACCTCGTCGTTCCCGGGCCACGCGCCGAGCACGAGGCTGAGGCTGTTGAACTGCGGCTGCGTCGGGTCGACGGAGAAGCCGAGGTTCGGCGCGCCACCGTAGGCGATCGCCTTGCCGTCCTTGATGAACTGGGTGCTGTCGCTCGCGACGCCGCCGATCGCTGCCTTGACGTCGGGCAACGCCTTGACCTTCGGGAGCAGCGACTCGTCGAACGAAGCCTCCGTCGTCCCCGACCCGTCGCCGGTGTCGAACGGCGACTTCGGGGTGATCGTCGCGTCGGTGTTCTGGTAGACGTTGCTGAAGATCGAGTCGAACGCCTTGTCGATCGAGTCGGTCAGCACGAACGTGCCGCTCACCGTGGCGACGCCGAGGATGATCGCGACCGCGGTGAGGGCGGTCCGGAGCTTCCGGGTGAGAAGGCCCTTGAGGGTGAACGAGATCATCGAGCGGCGATCTCTTCCATCGCCTCGCCGATCTCGGACTGCGAGGCGCCGGAGAGCTCGCGGACGATCTGCCCGTCCGCGAGGTAGAGCACGCGGTCGGCGATCGCCGCGGCGCGAGCCTCGTGGGTGACCATCACGATCGTCTGCCCCATCTCCGCGACGGACTGACGGAGGAGCTCGAGGATCTCGGAGCCTGTCTTCGAGTCGAGGTTCCCGGTCGGCTCGTCGGCGAACACGACGTCGGGCTGCGACACGAGCGCGCGCGCGATCGCGACGCGCTGCTGCTGGCCTCCAGAGAGCTCGGCCGGCCGATGGTGGAGGCGGTCGGTCAGCCCCACCGAGTCGATCAGACGCGCGAACTGCTCCTTGTCGGGCTTCTCGCCCGCGATCGAGAGCGGGAGGCGGATGTTCTCCTCGGCCGTGAGCATCGGGAGGAGGTTGAAGAACTGGAAGACGAAGCCGATGTGGTCGCGCCGGAGCTTGGTGAGCTCCGCGTCCTTGAGGTTCGTGATCTCCGTTCCCTCGATCGTCACGGACCCCGACGTGGGCTTGTCGAGCCCGGCGAGGATGTGCATCAAGGTCGACTTGCCCGACCCCGACGGGCCCATCACCGCCGTCAGCTTGCCCTTGTTCACGTCCACGGAGACACCGCGGAGCGCGTCCACCGCCGTCTCGCCCTCGCCGTAGCGCCGCGTCAACTCCCGGGCGACCACGACGGTCCCGTTCTCGTTCATCCCGTCTCCTCGCTCATCGTTTCCGGCACCCAGGGTGCACGCTCTGAGGCGGGCACGAGGTGCGGCTAACACTACCGTCGAGGTCAGGGAAAACCCCCGGGTTTCCCCTAGCTGGCTACCGTCGTACGCGGCGCGACGCCTCCGCGAGGACGTCACCGAGAATCCCGACGATCTCGTCCATCTCCGTCTCGGTCGCGACGAGGGGCGGCGAGATCTGCACGACGGGGTCACCGCGGTCGTCCGCACGGCAGATCAGGCCCGCCTCGAAGAAGGCCGGCGAGAGGAATCCGCGGAGGAGCGCCTCGCACTCCGCGTCGTCGAACGTCGCCTTCGTCTCGCGGTCCTTGACGAGCTCGAGCGCGTAGAAGAACCCCGCCCCGCGCACGTCGCCGACGATGTCGATGTCGAGGAGGGTCTCGAGCTTCGCGCGGAAGAGACCCTCCGTCTCGCGCACGTGCTCGACGACGCCTTCGCGCTTCATGATCTCGATGTTCTTGAGCGCCACCGCGCACTGCACGGGATGACCGCCGAACGTGATCCCGTGCGTGTACATCGACGAGCCCTCGAGGAACGGCTCTGCGACACGATCGGTCGCGATCACCGCTCCGATCGCGGCGTACGAGGAGGACAGCCCCTTCGCCGACGTGATCAGGTCGGGCCGGATGTCGTAGCGCTCCGACGCGAACCAGGCGCCGATCCGCCCGAAGCCCGTGATCACCTCGTCGGCGGAGAGCAGGATGTCGTAGCGGTCGCACAGCTCGCGCACGCCTTTCCAGTAGCCGACCGGCGGCGTGAAGGCGCCGCCGGAGTTCTGCACCGGCTCCATGTGGACGAGGCAGACGGTGTCCGGCCCCATCGCCTCGATCGTGCGCTCGAGCTCGTCGAGCAAAAGCGCCGTGAACTCCTCCTCGGTCTCACCCTCGGGTCGCCGGAAGCGATTCGTGTTGCGCACGTTCCGCACCTCGGGAACGAGCGGCTCGAACGGCACCCGGATCGCCGGGATCCCGGTCAGCGAAAGCGCGCCGAGAGTCGTCCCGTGGTACGCCGTCGAACGGGTGATCGCCTTGTAGCGGCGGCTCGGCGTGCGGAGGTTCGCAGCCACGGCGTCGTGGTCCCGCTCGGGCGTCGGGCCGACGTGCGTGCGCAGCTGCTTCTCGCCGCGGGCCAGGTAGTACTGTCGCGCGAGCTTCCAGGCGGACTCCACTGCCTCCGAGCCGCCCGACACGAAGAACACGCGGTTGAGGTCGCCCGGCGCGAGCGAGGCGACCTCGCTCGCCAGCTCGATCGCGCGCGGATGCGCATAGGTCCAGTTCGTGTAGAAGGGCAGCTCGCGCATCTGGTCGAGCGCGGCCTGGCCCATCTCCTCGCCGAACGAGTAGCCGAGGTTCACCGAGAAGAGCCCGGCGAGCGCATCGAGGTACCGCTTGCCGTTGGAGTCCTCCAGGTAGCAGCCGTCCCCGCGCACGATGATCGGCACATCGGCGCTGCGGTAGCCGGCCAGCCGGGTGAAGTGCATCCACAGGTGGTCCTTGGCGAGCTGCTGAAGATCGACGGCGGTCTCGGTCATGCGGCCTCCGGTTGGTGGAGTTGCTCGGGCAGCGGCACGGCATGGGGCATCGTCTCCCGCGCGCGGCGCGCGCGGAGTCCCCACAGGACGTTGCCGATCATCACGAGGATCGCGACGAGGAAGATCGCGCTCGCGACGACGTTCACCTGTGGCGGCACCGAGACGCGCGCCGCGCCCCAGACGAACAGCGGGAAGGTCTGGGTCGGCCCGGAGACGAAGTACGTGATCACGAAGTCGTCGATCGAGAGGGCGAACCCGAGCAGCGCCGCGCTGAGGATCGCCGGCGCGAGCAGGGGCAGGGTCACCTTCCGGAACGTCACCCACTCGTTGGCGCCGAGGTCCATCGCCGCCTCTTCGAGATGCCGGTCGAAGTCGATCAGGCGCGCCTTCACGGTCACGACGACGTAGCTGACGATGAACATCACGTGGGCGATGAAGATCGTCCCGAAGCCGGTCACGATCTGCCTGTTGAGGAACAGCGTCAGGAGCGACGCGCCGAGCACGATCTCGGGCGTCGACATCGGGAGGAAGATCAGCATGTTCGTCGCGCCACGGCCGCGGAACTGGTGGCGCACGATCGCGAGCGCGAGAAGCGTGCCGAGGGCGGTCGCGACGATCGTCGAGATCACGCCGATCTCCAGCGACTTGACGACAGCGGACTGGATCCCGGGCGGCGCGTCCCAGTTGACCCAGTTGTCGAGGGTGAAGCCCTCCCACACGTAGTTGAACCGGCCGCTCGGCGCGTTGAACGAGAACGCGATCACGACCGCGATCGGCAGCAGCAGGTAGCAGAACGCCAGGAACGCGTACGCCGGGAGCAGGTGACGCTTGACCCAGCGCATCAGCCGGTCAGCCTCTCGGTGCCGACGGCGCGCGCGTAGGCGATCAGCCCGACGAGGATCAGCGCCATCAGGATGAAGGACAGCGCCGCCGCGGACGGGTAGTCGAGGACGTCGAGGAACTTCGACTGGATCACGTTGCCGACCATGTACTGCTTCGGCGTCCCGAGCAGCTGGGCGTTGATGAAGTCGCCCGCGGCAGGGATGAACGTCAGCAGCGTCCCGGCGACGATGCCCGGCGCCGAGAGCGGCAGGGTGACCCGGAGGAACGCCTGGCGCTTGCTCGCGTACAGATCCTCGGCGGCCTCGAGCAGCCGCTCGTCGATCTGCTCGAGCGACACGTACAGCGGGAGCGCCATGAAGGGCAGGAAGTTGTAGGTGATGCCGGCCACGACGGCGAACGACGTGGCCAGCAGCCGCCCGTCGGACCCGAGGATGTGCACGTCGCGAAGTAGCCCGACGACAGGCCCCTCGTCCGCGAGGATGTTGAGCCACGCGAGCGTCCGCACGAGGTACGTCACGAACAGAGGCGCGACGATCAGGATCAGGAAGACGTTCTTCCACCGTCCCGCCCGGAACGCGATCCAGTAGACGAGCGGGTAGGAGACGAGGAGCGCGACGATCGTCGCGATGCCCGCGTAGAGGAACGAGCGCACGAGCTGCTCGTGGTAGTCGCGAACCGCGTCCACGTAGTTCGAGAACGCCCAGTCGAACGTGTAGCCGGTGTCGAACGTGCCGGTCTGCAGCGACTGGTACCCGAGGAACCCCAGCGGGGCGACGAAGAACAGCACCAGCCAGACGATCCCCGGGAGGAGCAGCAGGTAGGGCGTCGCCCCTTTGTGGCGGTGGAGGAAGCTCACAGCTTCTCAGGTGCGACCGACGGCTGGCGCTCTCGGGTTTGTGCGTGGGCGAGCGCGAATCCGTCGAGGCCGGAGGCCGGCTTTGCCGGCCGGGAGGCCCGATGCGGTCGACTGCGACACAGGCCAAAAGGAGGGGGCTCGTGGGGGAACCATGGGTTCCCCCACGCCGTCACGCACCGAGCACTTTCTGCCACTGCTCGATGTAGGTCTGGTTGTTGAGCGCGTTCGAGTCGAACTGGTGCGCCTTGGCGAGCGTCGCGTCCGACGGGAACACGAGCTCGGAGCTCGCCATCTTCGGGTCGGTCTTCGCGAGGATCTCCTTCGTGCCCTTGACCGGCGGCACGTAGGCCACGTACGCGGCGATCTCGGCGGCGATCTTCGGGTCGTACACGAAGTTCATGTACGTCGACGCCGTCGGCGCGCTTCCACCGGTGGGGATGATCATGTTGTCGGTCCAGATGACTCCGCCCTTCGTCGGCAGCGCCCACTTGAGGCTCGGGTTCGACGAGAGCAGCTGGTAGATGTCGCCCGACCAGGCGATCGCGGCCGCCAGGTCGCCCTGGGAGAGTGGCTGCGCGTAGTCGTTGCCGGTGAACTTCCGGATCTGGCCGGAGTCGACCGCCTTCTGGATCCGGTCCATCGCCGCGTTCCACGTCGCGTCGGTGACCTTTGAAGGGTCGTCGCCGTTGTCGAGCATCACGAGCGGCGGCGTGTCGCCCATGCCGTTCAGCGCCGTCACCTTGCCCTTCAGCTTCGGGTCCTCGAACAGCTGGGTGATCGAGGTGACGGGGCCGGTCTCCTTCTCGTTCCACGCGATGCCCGTCATCCCCGACTGCCACGGAAGCGAGTACGTGCGGTCGGGGTCGAACGGCGGGCTCTTCTGCGCGTCGATCAGGTTCCCGATGTTCGGGATCAGGTCCTTGTCGAGCTTCTCGACCCAGCCCTTGTCGATCATCAGGCCGAGGAAGCGCTCGTTGTCCGTCAGGACGATGATGTCGCGGTCGATCGAGTTGCCTTGCGACAGCGGCCGCTGGATCTTCCCGAAGTACTCGGCGTTCGAGTTGATGTCCTCGAAGTAATCGACCTTGATCCCGGTCTTCGCCGTGAACTGGTCGAGCGTCGGGTGCTTCTTCGTCTTCTCGTCGTAGTCGATGTAGAGCGGCCAGTTCGAGAACTTGAGGACGTCGTTCAGGTCGCCCGACCCTCCCCCACCACCACCGCCACCGCCGCCGCATGCGGCAAGGAGGTTCGGGAGGCTCAGCAGCGTCGCCCCGGCGGCGCCGCGCTGCACGAGCTGACGACGGGTCATCCTCATGGTCATTCGGGCTTCTCCTCTCCGCGATCGACGACGAAGGTCGCCTCTGACGCCCAGGACAGGGTCACCTGGCTCCCCGGGGCGGGCGCGCCGCCGCCCGCCTCGACGTTCTGATGGAACACGGTCAACTCGCCGACCGGTGTCGCCACGACCACCTCGGTCGCGACGCCGATGTACGCAGACTCCTTCACCGTGCCCGAGAGCGTGTTGACGCCCGTCTCACCGAGACGGATCTTCTCGGGCCGCACGCCGATCGACACGGCGCCGACGTCCCCGTTCGTGCTCGCGCGGATCTCGGAGCCGTCGACCAGGCGGACGACGCCGTCGCCGGCCACCGTCCCGGCGAGCAGGTTGGACTTGCCGAGGAACCCGGCGACGAAGGCGGTCCGCGGCTGCTCGTAGAGCTCGGCCGGCGAGCCGAGCTGCTCGATCCTTCCCTGGTTCATCACGGCGATCGTGTCGGCCATCGTCATCGCCTCTTCCTGGTCGTGCGTGACGTGGACGAACGTGATCCCGACCTCGTTCTGGATCCCCTTCAGCTCGAGCTGCATCTGCTTGCGGAGCTTGAGGTCGAGTGCGCCGAGCGGCTCGTCGAGGAGCAGCACCCGCGGGTTACAGACGATCGCGCGCGCGAGCGCGACGCGCTGTTGCTGCCCACCGGAGAGCTGCTTCGGCCTGCGGTCCTCGCGCCCGGCGAGGTCGACGAGCTCGAGCACCTCCCGGACGCGCGACCGCCGCTCCGTCTTGCCGATCCTCCGCCGCTCGAGCCCGAACGCGACGTTCTCGGCGACTGTCATGTGGGGGAACAGGGCATAGCTCTGGAAGACGGTGTTCACGTCGCGCTTGTACGGCGGCAGCCCCACGACGTCGCGATCACCGAGGTAGATCTGTCCCTCGGTCGGCTCCTCGAAGCCGCCGATCATGCGGAGCGTCGTCGTCTTGCCGCAGCCCGACGGCCCGAGCAGCGCGAAGAACTCGCGTTCGAAAATATCCAGAGACAGCCGCTCGACGGCGACCACGGGACCGAAGCGTTTGCCGACCGCTTCGAATCGCACCAGCGGCGCTGCATTG
>Ga0157369_10006153_pt1 | contig 13927 bp, 10 predicted proteins | sample C25metaG_FD_113461 | JGI IMG/M metagenome (GOLD analysis project Ga0157369, IMG submission 113461) | Corn rhizosphere microbial communities from Kellogg Biological Station, Michigan, USA - C2-5 metaG | ecosystem: Host-associated > Plants > Roots > Rhizosphere > Soil | place: USA: Michigan...
GCGCGAAATAACGCAGTTAGACGGTCTCGGCCAGCACGCTGGTACTATGCTGACATCTTTCTGAGCTCGATGTCCGATCCCGTCCATATCGTTGTGATCGATGACCATTCCGGCAGCCTCGAGCTGATATCTGCTGCGCTGCACCGCGAACATCTGGTCATTCATACGACACAGGACCCAGTTGAAGGCGTTGCTCTCGTAAAACGCATCCGTCCAAGGCTGGTCCTTACGGATCTAATGATGCCTGGAATGAGCGGAATCGACGTGCTCCGTGAGATCGTCAGCTTCGACCCAACGATCGACGTCATCCTGATGACCGCGCATTACACCACCGAGACCGCCGTGGAGGCCATCCGCAATGGGGCCGCGGACTATTTGCAAAAGCCGGTCAAGATCCCACTTCTTCGGGAACGGATCGCCGCGTTGGTTGCTTCCTCGCAGCGCCGACTGGATCTCTCTTCGCATCATCAGGAGCTCGTCTTCGAGGGTATGACGGCCCGCAGCGAGATCATGTGGACACTTTTTACTCAGATTGAGCGCATCGCGCCCCACTATCGCTCTGTGCTGGTTCGGGGAGCCACTGGGACAGGAAAGGACCTAGTCGCCAGAGCACTTCACCACCTGAGTGGGGTCAAGGGCAAGTTCGTGGTGGTGAACTGCTCAGCAGTAACGGAGACACTTTTCGAAAGCGAGATGTTCGGACACGTCCGCGGCGCCTTCACTGGTGCTGACCGCGATAAGATAGGCCTCTTCGAACTGGCGAATTGCGGAACGCTTTTCCTCGATGAGGTGGGGGATATGCCGCCGGCCACGCAGGCGAAGCTGCTGCGCGTCGTTCAGAACCAGGAGGTCCTGCCGGTCGGATCGCTCACACCAAGACGGGTGGACGTGCGAGTCGTTGCTGCCACACACCGCGATCTTCGTTCTGCAATCACAAACAGCACCTTCCGTGAGGACCTTTTCTACCGTCTCTCTATGGTGGAACTGACTGTACCTCCACTTGCTGAGCGGCGCGAGGATATACCGTTGCTCGCAAAACAGTTCACAAAGCAGTTCGCCCAGGAATATGGGAAATCCATCCAAGGCCTTACGCCGAAGGCTTTGCTGGTCCTCGAGAAACACTCCTGGCGGGGAAATGTACGCGAGTTGGAACACGTGATCGGTAGGGCCTGCATCTTGACTGCCAATACGCAATTGGACGTCAACGATCTCCCAGAGCATCTGAGTCAACCATCCGCAGGAAACGGGAGTTCGGGAGAGGAAACTTCTCCACTCGAGGCACAGGAAAGACGGCTGCTGGACGAGGCACTTAGGGCGTCGCACGGCAATCAGTCGGAGGCCGCACGCTCTTTGGGGATCGGCCGCGATGCGTTGCGATACAAAATGAAAAAGTTCAATCTGCTCCAGTGATTGTGTTTTTTTAAGCTGCAGCTCGCCTATTGAACCCCGGGGCCCAGGTTTCCCCTGACAGACCAGACCTACCTCCAACAGCCGCTGGATTGTTGGAATGGTGGCGCCGGGAGAAAGCCCAGCCTCTTTTTGAAGAACGTAGGGAGTCGAAACGCCGCTGTCGATCAGAGCCAAAACAAATAGATCCAGATCGCTCTTGCGACGTTTGTCACGAGTCTCAGACATGTCCCGCCAGTATACGAACCGGGCCAACCAAGCTTTGCGCCGAATCTCGGCGTAGAGCATCATTGACATGCGCGCGAACGTCCTCAGCTAAGTGAGCGATGTATAAGAGTACCGCTGATCTGAATCATGCACACTGTCGCAGCGAGTGGCATTCCCTGTCTCGCAAAAGGGCCACCAAACAGCCACCAAGAAAAACAGGCAAACACAGACCCTTCTCGGGCTTGCCTACAAACTATTGATTTTATTGGGGATTTTTGGTAGCGATATCGGGGCTCGAACCCGAACTCTTCGCCTTGAGAGGGCGACGTGTTAACCAGTTACACCATATCGCCACGAGAGCAGGCCAGGAGGGCCGCTTGCGACTTGGTCAGTATATCAAAGAATCCGGGCTACCGGAGGGGGCCAACGGGACACCCGACCGAGCCGCTATAGCCCGAGCTTCTTCACCTCGTCGTTGTAGTACTTCCGGTAGAGGATGTCCCACTCCTGCGATCCCTCGGGGATGATACGCCGCTGCGACGCGATCTTCTGCCGGGCTGCTGCGTCGATCTTCGTCTCCTGGGTCAGCAGTGTTTCGAGCGCCTTGCGGGCCTCCTGGCGGATCGTGTTGCGGTCCTCCATGAACTCGACCTCATCGATCTCGGCCAGGGTGTCGGCGACGGTGTGTGCCAGCTTGTTGAGCTTGTCGCGGCTGATCCTCATAGCACCGCCTTATACTTGCGCGCCAGCTCCATCTTTACCTTCTTAAACATCTCCGGATAGCTTGCGCCGGTCTTATGCATATCATCCTGGAAAGCTTCCAGGATGACGCGAACCTCTTCGTTGATACGATCCTCGAGCGCCAGTTCCTCAATGAGGGCGGCCGCCACGCGCTCGTTCATCAACTCAGGCTTGTCGGTCTTGATCATCTTCGCGGCGATGAGGTATTTCGTCGTCTGCCGGGCAAGATAGCCAATATAGTCTTTCGAGAAAATCATGGGCAGCCATAGGTTAGCACGTGAATTTCGGGTCGTCAGCCGACCGCGGAACGGCCGTGATCTGCACAGCGCGGTTACCTCACAATCTGCGAAAATAGTTGTTCTATGGTTCTAGATGATCTGGCAACAGTGAAGGATGACATGGTCGCGTTTATCGCCGGGCACGGCATGCTGCGGATGAACGGGTACGTCCCGGAAGACGTCCCCACGGTCATCTTTGAAGCCGACAGCGACGACGGCTGGAAGGACTTCGTCGAGCATGCGAAGGCCGCCAACGCCCCATTTATCATCATGAGCGAGGTCGTGCTTGAACCTGAGGACGTGGCGACGCTGATGGAGCAGGTCCGCAGCCACAATTACCCGGATCAGGACGCACCCGAACTGCACGAGGCGCAAGGGCTCACCGAACACGTCGGCAAGACTGGCTATCTGCAACTTGGTTTCTCGCATGGCGGCATCATGTACCTCTTCGAGACCGCCACAGAGTGGTACGACACCTTCCAGAACCTGATGGAAACCATTACGGAGCTCGGACACATCATCGTTGACGATGCCGACGATGACTGATTCCGGAACCTGGACTGCAGCCGCTGGACCCTCCACCGCTTCCGAAGAGCTTGCCCGCGCGCTGAAGCTGCCGGAGCCTATCGCGCGTTTGCTCATCGTGCGCGGCTATGCGGATGAGACTTCTGCGGCGAAGTTCCTCTCGCCATGCCTCTCGCATCTCCATGATCCTTACGCGATGCACGGCATGCGCGAAGCCGTCGAACGAATTCGACAGGCACTGCTCGCGCGCGAGCCGATCCTCATCTACGGTGACTACGACGTCGACGGTACGGTCGCGACCGTTCTGCTCAAAACTGCCTGCGAGCGCACCGCAGCGGCGCTCGGAGTGACGCCCGATATCCGCTATCACATCCCGCATCGTTTGCGTGAAGGCTATGGCATGCGCGAGTCACGCATAGCGGACGCAGCCGCTGAGGGCGTCCGGCTGGTCGTCTCGGTTGATACGGGCATTCGTGCACACGCGGCTGCACTGGAGGCCGCGCGGCTCGGCCTTGATCTCATCGTCACAGACCATCACCTGCCCGACGAGTTGAACGGCACGCCGCGAGCGCTCGCTGTGCTCAATCCCAACCAGGACGGGTGCGAGTATCCCTGCAAAGACCTGTGCGGCGCGGCCGTCGCATTCAAGCTTGCCCAGGCCCTCCTCCAGGGTGCCGCCCGAGATGAAGGCGAGCACGACCGCCTGCGGGGCAAAACGCTCCCGTCCTTCCTTAAACTTCTCGCCGTCGCCACCATAGCGGACTCCGTTCCGCTCACCGACGAAAACCGCACCATCGCCTCTATAGGTTTGCGCGAGCTCCGTAACCCAGCCCAGCCCGGTCTCCGCGCCTTGATGGAGTTTGCAGGCATCGATATTTCGCGGCCCATCTCTGCAACCGACATAGGCTTCCGGCTCGCCCCACGCTTGAACGCCGCAGGCCGCATGGAGGTCGCAAGCGATGTCGTCGAACTCTTCCTCACCCGCGACCCAGCCGTAGCTCGCACGCTCGCCGAGAAGCTGCATCACCTGAATGATGATCGCCGCGCTACCGAAGCCAACGCGCTGCGGGAGATCGAGCAGCAGATCGAGGCGCTGCTCGCCGCGCCCGAGGGCCTTCCAGCCTGCCTGGTCCTCGACGATCACGGCACCCAGACCGCAGGCTGGCATCGCGGGGTTGTCGGCATCCTCGCCTCTCGCGTCGTCGAACGTACCGGTCGTCCAGCGCTGGTACTCGCGCACGAGGATGGTACGGCCCATGGCTCCGGCCGCTCCGTTCCCGGCTTCCATCTACTCGGCGCCCTCAACTCCGCGCACGAGCAGTCCAACAGTGCACTCTTCTCGCGCTTCGGCGGACACGCACACGCCGTTGGATTTGCCCTTCCCTCCAATCACGTCCCTCAACTCCGCCAGTTGCTCGCCAGCATCGCCGCCGAGCAACTGGGCCTGACACCTGCCGCCGAAGAACTGGGCCTGACACCTGCCGCCGAAGAACTGCGGTTCGATCTCGAGCTTCGGTTCGCCGAGATCACGCCGGACCTCCTCGCCACCCTTGAACAACTTGCGCCGTTTGGTCTCGGCAATCCAGATCCCCTCTTCGTCACACGCGGAGCCAGACTCCTCACCCCGCCGCGTATCCTCGCCGACCGCCACGTGCGCCTCTCGCTCGAAGACCACGACGGTGCCGGCCGCTTCAGCGGAGTCGTCTGGGGCAGGCGAACCTCCTGGGCTGAACTCTCCCGCCAGCAGAATTGGCTCCCTGGCGACCGGTTCGATGTCGCCTACCATCTCCGCCGCAACTGGCACCCCGACTTCGGTGGCTGGGAGCTTGAAATCATCGCAGTCGAGCACCTCTCCTAAATACCGCCCGGACTCAAGTTTGTAACGGCCCAAATGACGTGTAATTCATTCGTCATAAAAGTTTTGGACCTCCGGAGCCCCCTGTTTAGTCCTATATACTGACCCTTTGCATATGGCCCAAAACGGAAAAACCCAATCACGCGCGTGGCTATGGATTTTGCTCGCGGTTGTCGTCGTGGTGGGGGGATTCCTCTTCATGCGCCAGAAGCCTGTCATTGAAGTTCGGACCGCTCGCGTCAGCCGCCAGGACCTCACCAGTACGATTCCCACCAATGGAAAGGTTGAGCCTATCGTGGACTTCCAGGCCCACGCTCCCAATCCAGGTGTCATCGCAAAACTTTACGTTCATCTCGGCGAGCAGGTGCGGCGCGGACAGGAACTCCTGCGTATGGACGCAGCCGATGCCGCAAATCGCGTCGCGGGTGCAAAAGCCAGCCTCGAAGGTGCTGAGTCGGCGCTGACGAACATGCAGCACGGCGGCACACAGGATGAGCGACTGGCGCAGCAGGCCGAACTGACTGCCGCGCAGAATCAGCTTCAGCAGGCGCAGGCTACCCTCGCGACGGATCAGAAGCTCCTTGCTCAAGGCGCCGCTTCTCCGAACGAGGTGGCGCTCGCACAGCAGCAGCTCACCACTGCGCAGAACCGCGTGGCCCAGATTGAGAAGCGCATGCACGACCGCTTTGGCACTGTCGACTTTTCCAATCAGCGTGAGCAGGTCGCGCAGGCGCGCGCTAATCTCGCCGCGGCTGAGAGTAGCTACGCGAACGTAGATGTGCACGCCCCCTTTGCCGGCACAGTCTATTCTCTGCCCGTCGCTCAGTTTGATTTCGTGCAGGCGGGCCAGGCGCTCATCAATGTCGCCGATCTCACGAAGCTTCAGATTCGCGCCTACTTCGACGAGCCGGAGATTGGCAAACTCGCTCCCGGTCAGCCAGTCGTAATTACGTGGGAAGCGAAACCGGCCCTTATCTGGCACGGTCACGTTGAGCAGGCCCCCACTACAGTCATCACCTACGGCACGCGTAACGTCGGCGAGTGCCTCATTACGGTCGATGACGCCCGCGGCGACCTGCTGCCGAATACCAACGTCACAGTCAGGGTCACGACTGCGCGACACGACAACGTGCTCAGCGTTCCGCGCGAGGCCCTGCACACTGAGGGTTCCGTCAATTACGTCTTCAAAATCGTCAACAACAAGCTTGTCCGCACACCCGTGCAGATCGCTCCAAATGCGGTTGTCAACCTCACGCGCGCCGAAATCACCAGCGGCGTAAGCGAAAGCGATCTGATCGCTCTCGGCGCAACCAGCGAGGTCGACCTCTCGAACGGAATGAAGGTCAAGCCTGTCGAATAGTTCATCCATGCATCGTCGAAATCTACTTACATCCATGTCCTTCCGTCGCATCTCGAGTCCTCGCCGTGCCCTTCTGGCGCTCGGCGGCATCGCGCTCCTTGCGCTTCCCTTCACTTCTCGCGCGGCCGATCTCCCCTCTGCGACGCACGCTCTGCTTGACGGCAACAATGACACCGCCATCGCGCAGCTAAAGCAGATTCTTGCGTCCGATCCATCGAACGGCCAGGCGCACCTGCTGCTCTGCCGCGCCTACTACGCGCAGTCGATCGCCTCGGCCGCCGCCTCGGAGTGCACAGCCGCTCTGCGGACGCTCGTCAACGACAGCTCCGCACAGGACTGGGCAGGCCGAGCCTACGGCATGCAGGCTGATGGTGCCGGCCCTATCGCCGGGCTCCGTCTCGCGCTCAAAGTTCGCAACGCCTTTGAAGCCGCCGTTCGTATCAACCCGCTCAACGGCGACGCCGTCAACGACCTCAGCGAGTACTACATCGAGGCTCCCTCCATCGTCGGCGGCGGCTTCGAAAAGGCAGCGCTGCTCGCCGACCGTTCGCAGCCGCAGCTTCCGCAGAACGCTCATCGCATGCGGGCCATGGCCGCCGAGAAACAAAAGGACTACGGAACCGCCGAGCGCGAGTTCCGCGCCGCCGCCGCCGTGGCGAACCGGCCCAACGCCTGGGCCGACCTCGGTGCCTTCTACTCACGGCATACGCAACCTGAGAAGGCCGTCGACGCCCTCCGTCGCGCTATCGCGCTTGACCATGCCCACGACGCCACGCTGGTGGACGCCGCAACGACTCTCACCGAGATCAACCGCGAACCGCAGCTCGCCGAGCGCGCTCTCCGCGACTATCTTGCCTCGGCCGCGAAGTCCGACGCCGCACCTGCCTTCAAGGTTCATGTTCAGCTGGCAAAACTGCTGCGTGACGGGGGCAACACCACGGACGCTAAGATCGAACTCGAGCACTCTTTGGAGTTGGCCTCTGGCTACGCTCCCGCACGCAACGAGCTCGCCGCAATCAAGCACCAGCAGACCGTCGCAGCTCGCTAGGCATACAACGGAGGCAGACGAAGACGACAATGCACAGGCACCCACGAGTCGCGGCGCTCCTGATTCTTTCGGCCTTCGCGCTCGCCTCTGCCTTCCAGCCTGCCGATGCTCAGATCTCGCTCGTCTCCGCTGTTGATCTCGCTCTCAAGAACAACCCTCGCGTGCGTCTGGCACAGGCCGATATCGACAAATCCACCGCCGTCCTCAAGGAGAGCAAGGACGTTTACATCCCTGCGGTCACGGTCGGCTCGGGCCTCGGATGGTCTTACGGCTATCCTCTCGGCCAGCCATCTGTCGTCAACGCCACAGTCCAGGGCGTCATCCTAAGCTGGTCGCAGCGTGACTACATCCGCGCCGCCCGCCTCGGTCTGCAGGCCGCCGTGCTCAACTACAACGACGCCCGCGCCTCCGTTGAAGAGGATACGGTCGTCACCTACCTCGCACTTGACCGCGACCTCGCCCGCGAACAAGCCCTCAACGAACAGCTCTCCCACGCCGACGAGCTCGTCCGCATCGTCACCGACCGGTTCAACGCCGGCGTAGACAACGCCATGGACCTCACGCAGGCCAAGCTCTCCGCCGCGCAGATTCGCCTCGCCCGCCTCAACGCGCAGAACGACTCAGCTGCCGATCAGCTCAAGCTCGCCCATCTTATCGGCCTTCCTTCGACCAACCTCAGCACCGTCCCTGACAGCGTGCCGCACCTCGGCACGCCCGAACCGAACGCATCGCCTGGCAATCTTCCCGAAAGCCCCACCGTCACCGCAGCCTTCGCCAGCGCCCAGTCCAAGCAGCAGATCGCCTGGGGCGATGCCAAGAAGCTCTACCGGCCGCAAATCTATCTCGCCAGTCAGTACAGCCTCTTCGCAAAGTTCAACAACTATCAGGTCTTCTTCCCGATCAATCCCGTTACCGGCAAATCCGTCTTCCAATACAACAACGCCGGTATCGGCATCCAGATCACTTGGCCCATCTTCGATCGCGCTCTCAAGGACAAGGCCGCCGAATCGGCCGCAGACGCAGTCCACGCCTACGCCGACGCCGAAAACGCCCGCATTAAAGACCAGGATGGCCGTGCAGAGCTCGCTCGTAGCACACGCACACTCGCTGCCAAGGCCGACGTCGCTGATCTGGAACAGCAACTTGCATCCCAGCAGCTCGCTTCCATTCAAACGCAACTCGATGTCAGCGCTGCGAACCCCAACGCCCCACAGCGCACGCCTAAAGACCAGGTCCACGCCGAAATCGACGAGCGCGACAAGTTCATCTCGATGCTCAACTCACGATTCGATCTTCAGCAAGCCCAGGTGCAGCTTATGCGCGCGCAGGGCAGCCTCGATGCATGGCTTCGGCATGCCGCCGGAACGGCCGCTTCGCCCAAACCGTAACTTGCTGTTGTTATTGGTTTTCCGCTTGTTCGCGCGAAAGGAACCTTCCTCTCTACCCCTGCGATCGAACGCACCCCTTCGCAGTAACGAAATGGTAAAATGAGGTTTATCGTATGCCCCTGAAAACCCTGCTCCTGAACCCGCCTTCCTTCGAAAACTTCGACGGCGGCGCCAGCTCCCGCTGGCCCGCAACCCGTGAGATTGAGTCCTACTGGTACCCCGTCTGGCTCGCCTATCCGGCCGGCATGCTGGAGGGTTCGCGCCTGCTTGACGCACCGCCCCACCACATCTCCGCCGACGAGGTCATCCAGATCTCTAAGGATTACGAGTTCCTGGTGCTCTTCACCTCGACCGTCGGCTGGTCCGGTGACCACGGCCTTGCGCGCGCCATCAAGGCCGTGAACCCGTCGATCAAGATCGCTTTCGTTGGCCCTCCGGTCACCACCGACCCCGACCGCGCGCTCAACGAGTGCGAGGTCATCGACTTCGTCTGCCGCCGCGAGTTCGACTTCTCCATCGTGGAGTTCGCCAACGGCAAGCCGCTGAACGAGATCCTCGGCATCTCCTACAAGGACGCGTCGGGCGTCATCCAGCACAACCCGGATCGCCCGCAGGTCGAAGACCTCGACGCGATGCCCTGGGCTACCAAGATCTACAAGCGCGACATGGACGTCACGAAGTACAACGTGCCGTTCCTCCTGCACCCCTACATCGCGCTCTACTCCACCCGCGGCTGCCCGGCGCAGTGCACCTTCTGCCTCTGGCCGCAGACGCTCTCCGGCCACGCCTGGCGCAAGCGCTCCACTGATGACGTCGCCGCCGAGATGAAGTGGGCCAAGGAGAACTTCCCGCACGTCAAGGAATTCTTCTTCGACGACGATACCTTCAACATCCAGAAGGCTCGCACCATCGAGCTCTGCAGCAAACTTAAGCCGCTCGGCATCACCTGGTCCTGCACCTCGCGCGTCACCACCGACCGCGACACCCTCAAGGCCATGAAGGAAGCCGGCTGCCGCCTGCTCATCGTCGGCTTCGAGTCCGGCGATCCGCAGATCCTCAAGAACATCAAGAAGGGTGCCACCGTCGAGCGCGCCCGCGACTTCGTCAAGGACTGCCACGACCTCGGCCTCGTCATTCACGCCGACTTCATCCTCGGCCTGCCCGGCGAGACCAAGGAATCCATCCGCAACACCATCAACTTCGCCAAGACGCTCGACTGTGAGACCATCCAGGTCTCCGTCGCGCACGCCTACCCAGGCACCGAGTTCTACGACTTCGCCAAGCGCAACAACTTCATCACGAACGAGCGCATGGAAGACGGCGGCGGGCACCAGATGGCGCACATCGAGTATCCCGGCCTGCCGACCGAGTACGTGATGGAGCAGGTGCACCGCTTCTACGACGAGTACTACTTCCGTCCCAAGGCCGCCTTCCGCGTCGTCTGGAAGGCCATCGTCAACCGCGATGTCCCGCGCCTCTATGTCGAAGCCAAGTCCTTCATGAAGCTCCGCTCGCAGCGCAACAAGGCTGCCCGTGCCAAGGCCGAGGAGAAGGCTCTCAAGGCGCAGGAGTCCGTCAGCCTCAACGCTTAGGCAGCAAACCAGCTTCACACTCAAACGGTCAGCACAAGCTGACCGTTTTTGTTTTTCATCCCTAAAATTCGGCGCCTAACCCGAGGGGTATAGCTTTGCCTTCACCGCCGCATGGCGCTCCATTGCAGCGATTCGCTTCGCCGAGTAACTGAAGAGCGCTTTGGCTTCTTTGTTATTAATCTTCCGGCTGTCTTTGTTGATCTGTCTCGAACGTGCAAGGCCATCGATCCACTCTCGAAGACTCTTGCTCTGGTCGGCCTTGCCGATGTTCTGAATTGTCGGCGGCCTGGACGGATCCACCCACAGCAGTTGCTGCCACTCATCCTTCTCGATATTCACCCATGAGATATATCCGCCAGGGAGGATCTGCCGCGGCCCTTTAATCGCGCCCGTGAAACTGTACCGCGTACCCGGCGTTACCAGCGGATCGTAGAAATGCGGCGTGATGAAGTCCGAGACCGCGACGCCATTGATCGTATAGGCATACTTGTTGTCTTCGCACGGATCGCACGCTTCAACAAGATAGCCAAACTGTCCCGTGCCATCCTTGATCTTCTTGTTCACAATCTCGATCGCAACCGACGACTGCATCCGGTTGCCGTACGGGTCAACCAGCATCTCCAGGATCTCGTGGCTCGCATCCACCGTCCAGCTCGGGTCGCTCTTGGAGGCAATCACCTGCGAGTAAGGCTGCTTGTGCTTGTCCGAGTGATAGCCGCCTTCGCCCGGAGGAAGCGACTTGACGAGCTGCACCGGCCACACGCCTGAAGGAATCTTCTTCGGATCCGGCAAATACATCACGGTTGCCGTCATCGGCCAGAACTGCGGCAGATCGCGGGTCACTTGCAGGTTCAGCGCAACCGCTGCGGCATGGACAAGATCCGGCGCGATTTGCCCGGTCAAATCGACTAGACCGACCTGAATCGTAGACATGAATGAACTCCTCTCCTTGGTGAAATAACGTCTGAAATCAACATCCGAGAAACCAAGAGAACTGGCTCCCACAATCCGCGGCGACGGACGCGAAGCCATCCTTCTGAATCGAGGGCGGCATCTTCGCCCTGTTCACAACACATCGACAACCGCGTCTCACGATGCTTTGAGAGCCGTTGTGACTGACATTGATGGCCTGCAGTTAACACGCGGCACAGACCTCTCGTCAAGAACTCTTTCTTTTGTAGAACGGCTGAACGCTTTCCTTGTCTAATTCGCTACAGGCTGCGACACCGAATCGATCACCATCACATCCACCTCAATCCAGCCGACACCAAACCGGAAAAGGCTTCATACGAAGAAAAGAATGACATCGGAGTGACACTCCCATATCCCTTGTTGAAGTACATTCAGCGGTGCTGAGCGACCGTAGGTAAATGCGCACTCTCCCCAAAGCGCTGGGACTCCTGGCCTCTCTGACGGCCATCTCTCTGCTCACTACCTGCGGAGGTAACGCTCCTCCAAAACCTGCACCAGACTTCTCCCTCGCAGTATCTCCCGGTTCACTCACACTCAATGCTGGAACCACGAGCAATGCCATCACCGTTACGGCTACCTCGCTCAACTCCTTCAGCGGTACCCTCTCTGTTTCAATCGCTGGACTTCCTTCCGGTGTCACCGCCAATCCCTCCACCCTCACGCTCACACCTGCTCAGCCCTCAGCCACCACAACCCTCACAGCAGCTATCACTGCCGCATCTGCTTCACCCACCATCACGTTCACCGGAACCTCTGGCACCCTTACCCACACTGCCGCGCTCACACTTACCGTTCAGGCCGCCCCGCCCGACTTTTCCCTCGCAGTTTCGCCCGGTTCGCTCTCTCTCAACGCCGGAACGACCAGCAACGCCATCACCGTCACGGCTACTCCGCTTTACTCCTTCACCGGCTCGATCTCTGTCTCCATATCCGCACTCCCCTCCGGCGTCACTGCCAATCCCTCCACCCTCACGCTCACACCTGCTCAGCCCTCAGCCACTACAACCCTCACAGCTGCTATCACTGCCGCATCTGCTTCACCCACCATCACGTTCACCGGAACCTCCGGTTCTCTCACTCACACGGCCACGCTCGCGCTCACAGTTCACGCCGCCCCACCCGACTTCTCTCTCGCGGTCTCTCCGACCTCCCTCTCTCTCGACGCCGGAACGAGCAGCACTGCCATCACCGTCACCGCCACTCCGCTCAACTCATTCAACGGTTCTATCTCTGTCGCTCTCACGGGACTCCCCGCCGGCGTCACTGCCAACCCCTCCACACTCACCCTCACATCCGCTCAACCCTCGGCGACCACTGCTCTCACCGCCGCAATCACAGCCGCATCCGCCTCGCCCACTATCACGTTCACCGGCACCTCCGGTTCCCTCACCCACACCGCTACCCTCGCACTCACAGTCCAGGCCGCGTCCACTACCAACGCGCCCGACGTCACCACCTGGCACTACGACCTCGCGCGCACCGGCCTCAACTCACAGGAAACCATCCTCACTCCCGCAAACGTGAACTCCACGCAATTCGGCAAGATCGGTTTCTTCTCCGTCGACGGCAAGGTCGATGCGCAGCCCCTCTTCCTCGCCAACGTCGTGCTCAACAACGCATTCCACAACATCCTCTACGTCGCGACCGAGCACGCCAGCGTCTACGCCTTCGATGCCGACACCGGAGCACAGATCTGGCACGTCTCCGCTCTCGGCTCCGGCGAATCCACCAGCGACAACCGCAGCTGCTCCCAGATCACGCCCGAGATCGGCATCACCTCCACTCCGGTTATCGATCGCAAGAGCGGTCCCAACGGCACACTCTTCACCGTTGCCATGAGCAAGGACTCCACCGGCGCCTACCATCAGCGCCTCCATGCGCTCGACCTCGCTACTGGTACCGAACTCTCCGGCAGTCCCACCGAAATTTCCGCCACTTATCCCGGCACCGGCGACAACTCCCAAAACGGCAACGTCGTCTTCGACCCCGGCCAGTACGCCGAACGCGCCGCGCTTCTTCTGCTCAACGGCACAATCTATCTCACGTGGACCTCGCACTGCGACATCGGCCTCTACACTGGCTGGATCATGGCTTACAGCGAGTCAACACTGCAGCAGACCGCTGTCCTCAACATCACTCCCAACGGCCACGCGGGCTCCGTCTGGATGGCTGGCGCGGGCATGGCCGCCGACTCCAACGGTTTCATCTACCTGCTCGACGCCAACGGCACCTTCGACACCACGCTCGACGCCAACGGTTTTCCCTCGCGGCATAACTTCGGCAACGCCATGCTGAAGCTCTCCACCGCCAACGGCAAACTCACGGTTGCCGATTATTTCGAGTCGTCCAATGGCACCGACGATTCAGATCACGACCTCGATCTCGGCTCAGCCGGCGCTCTCCTCCTGCCCGATCAAACGGACGCAAGCGGCGTTGTGCACCACCTCATGGTCGGTGCCGGCAAAGATCAGATCATCTACGTCGCCGACCGCGACAACCTCGGCAAATACAATCCCTCTTCCACAAGCAACATCTATCAGCAGCTCTCCGGAGC
>Ga0157369_10006155_pt1 | contig 13924 bp, 6 predicted proteins | sample C25metaG_FD_113461 | JGI IMG/M metagenome (GOLD analysis project Ga0157369, IMG submission 113461) | Corn rhizosphere microbial communities from Kellogg Biological Station, Michigan, USA - C2-5 metaG | ecosystem: Host-associated > Plants > Roots > Rhizosphere > Soil | place: USA: Michigan...
GTGCCCGCGCGCGGCTTAAATTGCGCGCAACCCTGCGGTTACAGGGGGCAACACACTGATCGACTGTAGGAGAGAACGGGTGGACGAGCAAAAAGCCCTGCGGGTCATGCGCGAACTGGTCGACCAAGGCCAGTTGACCGACCCGGACAGCGCCCGTGGCAAATTGCTGCAAGTGGCGGCTCACCTGTTTCGCAACAAAGGCTACGAGCGCACCACGGTGCGTGATCTGGCCAGCGCTGTGGGCATTCAGTCGGGCAGTATTTTTCATCACTTCAAAAGCAAGGATGAAATCCTGCGCGCAGTGATGGAGGAAACCATCCGCTACAACACCGCGTTGATGCGCGCAGCTCTGGCCGAAGCCGGCGACGTGCGCGAGAAAGTGCTGGCGCTGATTCGTTGCGAGTTGCAGTCGATCATGGGCAGCAGCGGCGAAGCGATGGCGGTGCTGGTGTACGAATGGCGCTCATTGTCCGAAGACGGCCAGGCTAAAGTCCTTGCATTGCGTGACGTTTATGAAGACATCTGGCTGCAGGTTCTGGGCAAGGCCAAGGACGCCGGCTATATTCGCGGCGACGTTTTTATTACCCGACGTTTCCTCACTGGCGCACTGTCCTGGACCACCACCTGGTTCCGTGCCGGCGGCAGTTTGAGCCTCGATCAGCTCGCCGATGAAGCGCTGATTCTGGTCCTCGAAGCGCGTTGAACGGTTGTCGGACCCGCCGACAAACTGGCTAAGTCGGCGAAACCGCCTAGCTTGAATGCATTGATCGCTATTTTTTTCGGGGAGTGGGGTGTTTTGAAGTCTTCGCCAATTCGGACAGCCGCCGGGCTGATGCTCGCTGCGCTGGCTGCGTTATGGGTATTGCCCGCTCAGTCAGCGCAATTGGTCCGGGTCGGCGCCGCGCATTTCCCGCCCTATACGATTCGCCCGGAAAACGGCGCCGACACCGGCCTGTTGCCGCAATTGATCGAGGCGCTGAACCGCTCGCAGGGCGAGTATCAGTTCGTCCTGGTGCCGACGTCGATCCCGCGCCGTTTCGGGGATTTCAAGCAGGGCCGTATCGACATGGCGATCTTCGAGAACCCCGAATGGGGCTGGAAGGAAATTCCTCACGAGGATGTCGACATGGGCCTGGAAGACGCCGAGATTTTTGTCGCCCAGCGCGAGGACGGGCGCCAGCAGAACTACTTTTCCAGCCTGTCAGGCAAGCGCTTGGCGCTGTTCAGCGGTTATCACTACGAATTCGCCAACTTCAACGCCGACCCGAAATACCTCGCGCACAACTACAACGCCACGCTGACCTATTCCCACGACAGCAACCTGCTGATGGTCCTGCGCGGGCGCGCCGACATTGCCCTGGTGACCCGTTCCTATCTGTTCGATTACCTGCTGCGCAACGAAAAGGTTCGCGATGCGCTTCTGGCATCCCAGCGTACCGATCAGATCTATCACCATTACGCGATTCTGCGGCCAAGCGCTCCTATAACCGGCGAAGCGTTCGGCAACCTGTTGCAGCGTTTGCGCGACAACGGAGAGTTGTTGAAGATTTTCGAGCCGTACAGGATAGCCGTGGTGCCGGTGCCTCATCACTGAAGCGCTGTTTTCGTCCCGCGCTTAAATTTCCCCTCCCGGCTCACGTCACTTCGTTGAACTGTCGACGATTACGTGAGCCCGACCCATGTCCAATCTGAATGACCTGACTGCCCTGGCATTGCCCTCGGGCAGTCGCTTGATCGCTGATGCTACCGAGAGCCGGCTGAGCCTGAGCCTGGAGGGACAACCGTTGATTCGGCTGCGCCTGGACCGCGAGGCCAATGGCCCGATCCAGCTTGATGAACGTTTTGCCCTGCCGCCCGGGCAAGCCTTGTGGGCCACCTGTTATTGGTTGTTCGCCCGTGACCCGGCGTGCCAGCAATTGACCTGGCAACTCGATCAGCCGCCGACCGAAGCCTTGCGCAGTGGTCTGCTGATCAATACCGAAGTCGCCGGCGAGTATCGCTGCGAGCGCACGTTGTTCTGGCAACTGCCGCAGCCGTGGCTGGGCACTTCACTGACCGGCAGCTACCCGCAGCAAATGGTCATCAGCCAGGGCAAGCGCCATCCGCTGCGACCGGTGAAGCCGCGCGGTGAAGTCTATCGGCGTTTCGATGCGCGACTTGGCGCGTGGATTTCCTTGCGAACGCTGGAAATCGAGGAAGATCTGTCGCGCTTCAATCGCTGGCAGAATAGCCCGCGCGTGGCGAGTTTCTGGCAGGAGGAGGGCAGCCTCGAGCAGCACCGCGAATATCTGAACAAGCTCGATGCAGATCCGCACACGCTGACCCTGATCGGCTGTTTCGATGATCAGCCGTTCGCTTATTTCGAAGCCTACTGGGCGAAGGAAGATCGCATCGCGCCGTTCTACGATGCTGGCGATTACGACCGTGGCATTCACATGCTGGTCGGCGAGGAGAGTCATCGCGGCCCGCACAAGGTGGCGAGCTGGTTATCGGCGCTGGTGCATTACCTGTTTCTCGATGATCCGCGCACCCAGCGCGTGGTTGCCGAGCCGCGTGCAGATAACGCGAAGATGATCGGGCACATGCACAACCAATGCTTTCACTGCGAGAAGGAATTCGATTTTCCGCACAAGCGCGCGGCATTGATGATTCTGGGGCGGGAGCGGTTTTTCGATCGGTGCAAGCTGGCCTGATGCGTTCGGCCTCGGCTTTCGTTTGAATCTGAGGCCGCTTTCGCGAGCAGGCTCGCTCCCACACTGGATTTGTGTCGTTGATCAAACCCTGTGGGAGCGAGCCTGCTCGCGAATGGCTTGACGCAGAATCCGGATCCTAACGACGACCCGCGATCACCGCATCCCGCCGACTGCCCGAAACCTTGCGGCAGTGCACCAAAGCATCACGAATCATGAAGTTGACCAGGGTTGGCGATACGCCCAGTTCCTTGGCGATGTCCTTTTGCGGTACGCCGTGCAAGCGGTACATCTCGAAGGCATAGCGGGTGCGGCTGGGCAGTTCGGTCAGCGCATCGGCGATGTGTTCCAGGGTCGAGAAGTTGATGTGCGAAGTTTCCGGCGAAGCGCCCTGAATCACCACGTTCAAGCCTTCCTCTTCCGGGCCTGAGTATTTCTGTTCGAGCGCCTGCTTGCGGTAGTGATCGATGGCGAGGTTGCGCACGATCTGGAACAGGTAGCTCAGCTGAGCCTTGATCGACGACGTGATCGGCGGCGCCGATTGCAGTCGGAAAAACGCATCCTGAACCACGTCTTCGGCACGAGACCTGCAGCCGGTAATGCGCGCTGCAATCTTGACCAGAATCAGTCGATTGTCGACGAATGCCTGAAGTAGCGGTGAATCGCACCTGCTTGTGGATACTTGTTCCGTCATGGAAATCACCTTGCTGCCAATAGGTTAGTGGGAGGGCCTCGGGGGACGGCGCCGTCCTACACATCGAGCGACAAATTATGTTGAATGATAATGATTGTCAAATGAGAAAGAGAGGTATTGCTGTAAGGCGATGTGTTTTGCGAACTGCGACACGCCGCCGCATCCCAGCCCCGCTGGATGTCGCGCCTGCCGACTAATTTTTTCCAGACGTCATCCGTTCTCATTGGTGAATGGTTCCGGGTGCAGATCCCCGGCCCCAGCGCATTCCGATGCCTCGCGCGGTCGGCACAGACCCCGCCCCGCACGCCTCTCGACAGGTGTGCCGCAGCTACCCGATACCACTTGTAAGCCGAATTCAGGCAGGAAACCTCATGACCGACGCGTTCGAACTCCCCAGCACCCTGGTCCATGCCCTCAAGCGTCGCGCGGCCCTGACGCCGGACCGAACAGCCCTGCGTTTTCTCGCCGAAAATGCCGATCAGGCTGTGGTGCTCAGCTATCGCGAACTCGATCAGCGCGCGCGCACCATCGCCGCTGCGCTGCAGGCCGAGGCCGGTTTCGGTGAGCGTGCGGTGCTGCTGTTTCCCAGCGGCGCAGATTACGTCGCGGCGTTTTTCGGCTGCCTGTATGCCGGTGTGATTGCGGTGCCGGCCTATCCGCCGGAATCCGCGCGTCGTCATCATCAGGAGCGTTTGCTGTCGATCATCGCCGACGCCGAGCCCACGCTGTTGCTGACCAGCGCCAACCTGCGCGATGCCTTGCAACAAATCGACGGCGCGCCGCCGCTGTTGTGTGTCGACACTCTCGACAGCACGCTGGCCGAACGCTGGGTTGAGCCAAGCCTGCCGGCCGAGCACATCGCCTTCCTGCAATACACCTCCGGCTCCACTGCACTGCCAAAGGGCGTGCAGGTCAGCCATGGCAATCTGGTCGCCAACGAACTGCTGATCCGTCACGGTTTCGGCATCGACGTCAATCCGGACGACGCCATCGTCAGCTGGTTGCCGCTGTACCACGACATGGGTTTGATCGGCGGTCTGCTGCAACCGATTTTCAGCGGCGTGCCGTGCATTCTGATGTCGCCGGCGTACTTCCTCGGCCGGCCGTTGCGCTGGCTGGAAGCGATTGCCGAATACGGCGGCACCATCAGCGGCGGGCCGGATTTCGCCTCCCGCTTATGCAGTGAACGGGTCAGCGAATCGGCTCTGGAACGTCTCGATCTGAGCCGTTGGCGCGTGGCCTATTCCGGCTCCGAGCCGATTCGTCTCGATACCCTTGAGCGTTTCGCGGAAAAATTCGCCGCCTGCGGTGTCAGCGAAAACAGTTTCATGGCTTCGTACGGTTTGGCCGAGGCGACTCTGTTCGTCGCTGGCACACCGCGCGGCACCGGCATCCCGGCGCTGCGCGTGGACGATCAGGCGCTGGCGCAAAACCGCGCCGCGCCGGGCGACGGCAGCGCGATCATGAGCTGCGGCATCAGCCAGCCGGAACACGCGGTGCTGATCGTCGAACCCAATACCCTCGAACAACTCGCCGACAATGCCGTCGGTGAAGTGTGGGCTGCGGGCCCGAGCATCGCCCACGGTTACTGGCGCAACCCCGAAGCCAGCGCCAAGACCTTCGTTCAGCAGGCTGGCCGCACCTGGTTGCGCACCGGCGATCTGGGTTTTATCCGTGACGGCGAACTGTTCGTCACCGGGCGCCTGAAAGACATGCTCATCGTCCGTGGCCACAACCTCTATCCGCAGGACATCGAGCAGACCGTTGAACGTGAGGTGGAAGTGGTGCGCAAGGGCCGCGTGGCGGCGTTCGCGGTCAATCACAACGGCGAAGAGGGCATCGGCATCGCTGCGGAAATCAGCCGCAGCGTGCAGAAAATCCTGGCGCCGGAAGCGCTGATCAAAGCCATTCGCCAAGCCGTGGCCGAGGCGTATCAGGAGGCGCCAGGCGTGGTCGTGCTGCTCAATCCGGGCGCGTTGCCGAAAACCTCCAGCGGCAAACTGCAGCGCTCGGCGTGCCGTAATCGTCTGGCCGAGGGCAGTCTCGACAGTTACGCGCTGTTCCCGCCGACGACCGCCGAAATCCCAACCGCGACCAGCAGCACTTCGGATCTCGAAACGGTGATCGGGCAAATCTGGGCCGAGCAACTCAACGTCAAGCAGGTCAACGCCGACGATCACTTTTTCCTCCTCGGCGGCAACTCGATCGCCGCCACGCAAGTGGTCGCGCGGGTTCGCGAAGCACTCGGCGTCGAGCTGAGCCTGCGCCTGCTGTTCGAAGCGCCCACCCTGTGCGCCTTCGCCGCCGCCGTAGCGCAGCAACAACACAACGGTGGCAGCGCCCACGATGCAATCAGCACATTGTCGCGCAGCGAACCGATGCCGCAGTCGCTGGCGCAAAACCGTCTGTGGATCACTTGGCAACTCGATCCACAGAGCAGCGCCTACAACATTCCAGGCGGCCTGCGCCTGCGTGGCGAACTCGACGAAGACGCCGTGCGCAGCAGCTTCCAGCAACTGATCGAACGCCACGAAGCCCTGCGTACACGTTTCTTCGAGCGCGATGGCGTGGCATTGCAGCAAGTGCTCGCTGCTGCCGAATTCAATCTGCAACTGATCGACATCAGCGACCTGCCAACGCCCGAGCGTGAAGCCCGCGCCGAGCAGATTCGCGAAGACGAGGCGCGCACTCGGTTCGATCTGGAAAAAGGCCCGTTGCTGTCGGTGACACTGGTGCGCCTCGACGACGAAGAGCATCAATTGCTGGTGACGATGCACCACATCATCGCTGACGGCTGGTCGCTGAATATTCTCCTCGATGAATTCTCGCGCCTCTATGCCGCCGCTACCCAAGGTGCGACGGCGACGCTGGCAGCGCTGCCGGTGCAATACGCCGACTACGGCAACTGGCAGCGGCAATGGCTGGCGCAAGGCGAGGGCGAGCGGCAACTGGCGTACTGGAAAGCGCAACTGGGCGAAGAACATCCGACGCTGGAACTGGCCACCGATCACCCGCGCTCGGCCCGACACAACCACAGCGCCGCGCGCCACAGCGTGCGTTTGAGCGCCCAACTCAGCGAAGCGATTCGGCAGACCGCGCAGGCCCACCAGGCCACGCCGTTCATGTTCCTGCTCGCTGCGTTGCAAAGTTTGCTGCACCGCTACAGCGGTCAGCGCGACATTCGCATCGGCGTGCCAACGCCAACCGTCCGCGCCTGGAAACCCAAAGCCTGATCGGCTTCTTCATCAATACCCAGGTTTTCCGTGCGCAGGTCGATTCGCGCCTGACTTTTGCCGAGCTGCTGAACCAGACCCGCCAGGCCGCACTCGGCGCCCAGGCTCATCAGGATCTGCCCTTCGAACAACTGCTCGAAGCTTTCCCGCAGGCCCGCGAGCAGGGTTTGTTCCAGGTCATGTTCAACCATCAGCAGCGCGATCTCAGTGCACTCAAGCGCCTGCCGGGTCTGCTCGCCGAAGAACTGCCGTGGCATAGCCGCGAAGCCAAGTTCGATCTGCAGTTGCACAGCGAAGAGGATCGCAACGGGCGCCTGAGCTTGGCATTCGACTACGCCAACGAACTGTTCGACGCCGCGACCATCGAGCGCCTGGCCGAGCACTTGCACAATCTGCTGAGCGAAGTCTGCGAACGGCCTCAGCAGGCCATTGGCGACCTGCGCTTGCTGACCGTCAACGAGCAGAATCAGCAAAAGGACTGGGGCGTGGCCCCGTGCACCCCGGCGCAACAATGGCTGCCGGAACTGCTCGAGCAACAATTGCGCAAGACTGCGCAACGCACCGCGCTGCTGTGGGACGGCGGTAGTCTGGATTTTGCCGAGCTGCATGCGCAAGCCAACCGGCTCGCCCATTACCTGCGCGACAAAGGCGTTGGCCCGGACGTGTGCGTGGCCATCGCCGCCGAGCGTTCGCCGCAACTGCTGATCGGTCTACTGGCGATCATCAAGGCCGGCGGCGCCTATGTGCCGCTTGATCCGGATTATCCGGCCGAACGCCTCGCGTACATGCTCCGCGACAGCGGCGTCGAACTGCTCCTGACCCAGACGCAATTGCTCGAGCGTCTGCCGGCCAGCGATGGCGTCAGCGTGATCGCCATGGATGCGCTGCACCTGGATAAATGGCCGAGCCAGGCACCGGGCCTGCACCTGCACGGCGACAACCTCGCCTACGTGATTTACACCTCGGGTTCCACCGGGCAACCGAAAGGCGTCGGCAACACCCACGCCGCGCTGGCCGAGCGCCTGCAATGGATGCAGGACACATACCGTCTCGACGAAACCGACGTGCTGATGCAAAAAGCGCCGATCAGTTTCGACGTCTCGGTGTGGGAATGCTTCTGGCCGCTAATCAGCGGCGCGCGTCTGCTGCTTGCCGCCCCCGGCGAGCACCGTGACCCGCATCGCATCGCGCAACTGATCCAGAAGCACGGCGTGACCACGCTGCACTTCGTGCCGCCACTGCTGGCGCTGTTCATCGATGAGCCGCTGAGTGCCGAATGCACCAGTTTGCGCCGGGTGTTTTCCGGCGGTGAAGCCTTGCCCGCCGAGCTGCGCAATCGCGTACTCGCGCAACTGCCGGCGGTGCAATTGCACAACCGTTATGGCCCGACTGAAACCGCGATCAACGTCACCCATTGGCACTGCACAACTGCCGACGGCGAGCGCTCGCCGATTGGCCGGCCGCTGGGCAATGTGATCTGCCGCATCCTCGATGCCGATCTCAATCCAGTACCGGCGGGCGTGGCGGGTGAGCTGTGCATCAGCGGCATCGGGCTGGCTCGCGGGTACCTTGGCCGCCCAGCATTAACCGCTGAGCGCTTCGTCGTCGATCCACTGGGCGAGCAAGGCGCCCGTTTGTACCGCACCGGCGACCGCGCGCGCTGGTCCTCGGATGGCGTGATCGAATACCTCGGCCGTCTCGATCAGCAGGTCAAACTGCGCGGCTTCCGCGTCGAGCCGGAGGAAATCCAGGCGCGATTGCTTGCGCAGGAGGGCGTCGCCCAAGCGGTGGTGCTGGTGCGCGAAACCGCTGCCGGTGCGCAGCTGATCGGCTACTTCACGGCGACCGATCCGCAGGAAAATGCCGACGAACAAATCGCTCGGCTGAAGAACGCTTTGGTCGCTGAGCTGCCGGAATACATGGTCCCGGCGCAATTGCTGCGCCTTGATGCGATGCCGCTGAGCCCCAGCGGCAAACTTGATCGCCGCGCCTTGCCCGAGCCCCAGTGGCAAGTGCGCGAACACATCGAACCGGTCACGGAGCTGGAGCAACAGATCGCTGGCATCTGGCGCGAAGTGCTCGGCCTGAGCCAGGTCGGCCTGCGCGATGATTTTTTCGCCCTCGGCGGTCACTCGCTGCTGGCGACGCAGATCATTTCACGCACACGCCAGGCCTGTGACGTCGAGCTGCCGCTGCGCACCTTGTTCGAGCACAGCGAACTGGGCGATTACGCCGAACAGATCCGCCTGATCCAGGCCAGCGGTCGGACCAACCAACAACTGCCGATCAGCAAAGTCGACCGCAGCCAAGCGGTGCCGTTGTCCTATTCGCAGCAGCGCATGTGGTTCCTCTGGCAGATGGAACCGGAAAGCCCGGCGTACAACGTCGGCGGCATGGCGCGCTTGCGCGGCGTGCTGCATGTCGAGCATTTCGAGGCGGCGTTGCAGGCGCTGATCCTGCGCCATGAAACCCTGCGTACTACGTTCCCCAGCGTTGACGGCGTTGCCCGCCAACAGGTGCATGCCGAGACCGGCGTGCGCATGGGCTGGAAGGATTTCTCCAGCCTGCCGGCAGAAGTCCGGGAGCTACAAGTCCAGCAACTGGCCGATGCAGAAGCGCACCAGCCGTTTGATCTGGAAACTGGTCCGTTGCTGCGTGCCTGCCTGGTCAAGACTGCCGAACATGAGCATTACTTCGTCCTGACCCTGCACCACATCGTCACCGAAGGCTGGGCGATGGACATCTTTGCCCGTGAACTCAGCGCGCTGTACGAAGCGTTCGTCAACGAGCGCGAATCACCGCTCGAACCGTTGCCGGTGCAATACCTCGACTACAGCGTATGGCAGCGTAACTGGCTGGAATCCGGCGAGCGTCAGCGTCAGCTCGATTACTGGACCGCGCAACTCGGCCGTGAGCATCCGCTTCTGGAATTGCCCGGCGACCGTCCGCGTCCGCCGGTACAGAGCCATCAGGGCGAGCTGTTCCGTTTCGATCTGAGCGACGATCTCGCCGCGCGGGTGCGGGCATTCAATGCGCACAACGGACTGACCCTGTTCATGACCATGACCGCCGCGCTCGCCACGCTGCTCTACCGCTACAGCGGTCAGACCGCCCTGCGCATCGGCGCGCCGGTGGCCAACCGCATCCGCCCGGAGAGCGAAGGGCTGATCGGCGCGTTCCTCAACACTCAGGTGCTGCGTTGCCAGCTCGACGGGCAGATGTCGGTCGGGGAATTGTTCGAGCAGGTGCGCCACACCGTGATCGAAGGCCAATCCCATCAGGATCTGCCGTTCGATCATTTGGTCGAAGCCTTGCAGCCGCCACGCAGCGCGGCCTACAACCCGCTGTTCCAGGTGATGTGCAACGTGCAGCGCTGGGAATTCCAGCAGAGCCGCACCCTCGCTGGAATGACCGTCGAGTACCTGGCCAACGATGCGCGGGCGACCAAGTTCGATCTCAATCTGGAAGTCACCGACCTCGATCATCGTCTCGGTTGCTGCCTGACCTACAGCACCGATCTGTTCGACGAACCGACCATCGCGCGTATGGCCAGGCATTGGCGCAACCTGCTTGAAGCGTTGATCGCTGATCCGCAGCAACGCCTCAGCGAACTGCCTTTGCTCGACAACACCGAGCAACAACACCTGCTCGACAGCCTCGGTATCGAGCCGGGCGAGCATCGGCTCGATCAGTGCATTCATTATCTGTTTGCCGAACAGGCACTGGCGCGCCAAGACGCGCCGGCGCTGACCTTCGCCGGGCAGACCCTGAGCTACGCTGAACTCGATGCCCGGGCCAAGCGTCTGGCCTGGGCGCTGCGTGAGCGCGGTGTCGGCCCGCAAGTGCGGGTCGGTCTGGCGCTGGAGCGTTCGCTGGAAATGGTCATCGGCCTGCTGGCGATTCTCAAGGCTGGCGGCGCTTATGTGCCGCTGGATCCGGAGTATCCGCTCGACCGTTTGCACTACATGATCGAAGACAGCCGCATTGGCTTGCTGCTCAGCGATCGGGCGATGTTCCAGGCCTTGGGTGACTTGCCGTCAGACGTGGCGCGCTGGTGTCTGGAAGATGACAGCGCGGCATTGGCCGACTACCCGGCCAGCGAGCTGCCGTTTATCAGCCTGCCGCAGCATCAGGCCTACCTGATTTACACCTAGGGATCGACCGGCAAACCGAAAGGCGTGGTCGTCTCCCACGGTGAAATTGCCATGCACTGCCGGGCCGTGATCGAACGCTTCGGCATGCGCCCGGACGACTGTGAACTGCATTTCTATTCGATCAACTTCGCCGCCGCCACCGAGCGTCTGCTGGTGCCGCTGCTCAGCGGTGCGCAAGTGGTCCTGCGGGCGCAAGGGCAGTGGGACGCGGAGGAAATTTGCGGCTTGATTCGTACGCATCGGATCAACGTCCTCGGCTTCACACCGAGCTACGGCAGCCAGTTGGCGCAGTTCCTTGCCACGCAGAATGAAGTCCTCCCGGTGCGGATGATCATCACCGGCGGCGAAGCGCTGACTGGCGAGCATCTACAGCGCATCCGCGCGGCGTTCCAGCCAGCGCAGTTCTTCAACGCCTATGGCCCGACTGAAACCGTGGTCATGCCGCTGGCCAGTCTGGCGCCGCAGGTACTGGAAGAGGGCGCTGGCAGTGTGCCGATCGGCAGCGTGATCGGTGCGCGGGTCGCGTACATTCTTGATGCCGATCTGGCCTTGGTGCCGCAGGGCGCGACCGGTGAATTGTTCGTCGGTGGCGCCGGTCTGGCTCAGGCCTATCACGACCGTCCGGGCATCAGCGCCGAGCGTTTTGTCGCTGACCCGTTTGCCGCTGATGGCGGGCGCATGTACCGCACCGGCGACCTGGTGCGCCAGCGTGCCGATGGTCTGGTCGAGTATCTGGGCCGGATCGACCATCAAGTAAAAATCCGTGGTTTCCGCATCGAACTGGGGGAAATCGAAACGCGCCTGCTCGATCACCCTTCCATCCGCGAAGCAGTGGTGCTGGCGCTGGATGCGCCGAGTGGCAAGCAGTTGGTGGGTTACCTCGTTACGGAGGTCGCCGGACACGGCGAAGCGCAACAGGCTGAACTGCGCGAAGCGCTCAAGTCGCACCTCAAGGCGCAACTGCCGGACTACATGGTGCCGACCCACCTGATGCTGCTGGCAAGCATGCTGCTGACCGCCAACGGCAAACTCGACCGTCGCGCCTTGCCGGCGCCGGACCCGCAGCTCAATCGTCAGGACTATGTCGCGCCGAGCAACGAGCTGGAACAGACCCTGGCGCAGATCTGGTGCGATGTGCTCAACGTCAGGCAGGTCGGCCTCAACGATAACTTCTTCGAACTCGGTGGCGACTCGATTCTGTCGATTCAGGTGGTCAGCCGCGCGCGTCAGCAGGGCATCCACTTCAGCCCGCGCGACCTGTTCCAGCATCAGACCGTGCAGACGCTCGCCGCCGTTGCCAGTCGCACTCAGCAAGTGACTGCCGAGCAAGGCCTGGTGGTCGGTGAATCGCGCCTGACGCCGATTCAGCACTGGTTCTTCGATACGGACATTCCCCAGCGCCAGCACTGGAATCAGGCGCTGTTGCTTGAGCCGACCGTGCCCCTTGAATGGCAACGTTTGCAGCACGCATTGCGGGCAGTGATCGAACAGCACGACGCCTTGCGTTTGCGTTTCAGCGAAGTCGATCAAGCGTGGCAAGCAACGCACCAGCCACTGACGAATGAGGCGGTGCTCTGGCAGTTCAGCCTCGATTCGCTGGACCTGTGCGAAGCCCTGTTCGCCGATGCGCAACGCAGTCTGCACCTGCACAACGGCCCATTACTGCGCGCGGTGCTGGTCGATGTTGCGGGTGGTCAGCAACGCCTGTTCATCGCCATCCACCACTTGGTGGTCGACGGTGTTTCCTGGCGCGTGTTGCTGGATGATCTGCAAACCGCCTATCGCCAACTCGAGGCTGCGCAGCCGCTGAAACTGCCGGCGAAAACCAGCGCCTTCAAGGACTGGGCCGCGCGTTTGCAGGCTTATGCCGGCAGCGAATCCCTGCGTGAAGAACTCGGTTGGTGGCAAACGCAACTGGCCGGGCCGAGCGCTGATCTGCCTTGCGAAAACCCGCAGGGCGGCAGGCAGAATCGCCATGCGCAAACCGTCAGCGTGCGCCTCGACGCCGAGCGCACCCGACAGTTGTTGCAACAGGCACCGAGCGCTTATCGCACCCAGGTCAACGACCTGCTGCTGACCGCGCTAGCCCGTGTACTGTGCCGCTGGAGCGGCCAGCCCTCGGCTCTGATTCAACTGGAAGGCCACGGTCGCGAAACCCTGTTCGACGAGATTGATCTGACCCGCACCGTCGGTTGGTTCACCAGCGCGTACCCGCTGCGCCTGACCCCGCACAACATCGAAGAGGCTGCCGGGCAGGGTGCTTCGATCAAGGCGATCAAGGAACAACTGCGCGCCGTGCCGCACAAAGGTCTCGGTTATGGCGTGCTGCGTTATCTGGCCGATGACGGCTGCCGGCGGAGCATGGCGGCGTTGCCACAGGCGCCGATCACATTCAATTACCTCGGCCAGTTCGACCAGAGCTTCGGCAGCGATGCGCTGTTGCGTCCTCTCGATGAGCCAGTCGGAGCCGCTCATGATCCGCAGGCGCCATTGCCGAACGAGTTGAGCGTCGACAGTCAGGTCTACGGTGGCGAGTTGCTGCTGCGCTGGACCTTCAGCGCCGAGCGTTACGCGGCGCAGACGATCAATGATCTGGCCGATGCCTATCTCGGCGAACTGCAGAGCCTGATCCATCACTGTCTGCTAGACGACGCTGGTGGTCTGACACCGTCGGATTTCCCGCTGGCGAAACTGACTCAGGCGCAACTCGATGCGTTGCCGGTGCCGGCTGCGCACATCGAAGATGTCTACCCGCTGACGCCGATGCAGGAGGGCATGTTGCTGCACACCTTGCTCGAGCCGGGCACCGGTCTGTACTACATGCAGGATCGTTATCGTATCAACAGCGAGCTCGATCCCGAGCGTTTCGCCCAGGCCTGGCAAGCGGTTGTCGCTCGTCACGAAGCGTTGCGCGCGTCCTTCTGCTGGAACGTTGGCGAAGACATGCTGCAAGTGATTCACACGCCGGGGCGCACGCCGATCGAGTATCTGGACTGGAGCGCTGTTGCCGAAACCGAGCAGGAACCGCAGCTGCAAGCGCTGCTGAAAAGCGAGCGCGAGGCCGGTTTCGATCTGCTCAATCAGGCGCCGTTCCACCTGCGCCTGATCAAGGTCGGCGCGGCGCGCTACTGGTTCATGATGAGCAACCACCAC
>Ga0157369_10006157_pt1 | contig 13922 bp, 8 predicted proteins | sample C25metaG_FD_113461 | JGI IMG/M metagenome (GOLD analysis project Ga0157369, IMG submission 113461) | Corn rhizosphere microbial communities from Kellogg Biological Station, Michigan, USA - C2-5 metaG | ecosystem: Host-associated > Plants > Roots > Rhizosphere > Soil | place: USA: Michigan...
CGTGGTGCGATTGGCGGCGATCCGTGGCGGCGAGCCGATCGAATTCGACGTGGCCATCGGCGCGGGGCCCGGCAAGTGAAAGGCCTTGACGGGCGTGACGCCATCGCGATCGCGCTGCTGATCGACGACCCGCTGCTGGCGGACCGTGTCGTCTCCGTTCTCGGCGACGTCGCGGGTGTGCGCCTCGTCACGCGCGGGGAACCGGCCGACGTGGTGCTCGTTTCGACCGGCGATGGACGAGACGTTGCGAACGCAAGCGAGGGCGATGTTGCGAGTGCACGCGAGACCGCCCTGACGACCGGCGTAGCGATGGACGGAGCGATGAACGCAGCGTCCGGCGCGACGTCGGAAGCAAGGACGAACGCAACGCCGGACGCGACGTCGGAAGCAAGGACGGACGCGACGTCGGACGCAAGGTCGGCCCCCGCGGACGACGGCTCGTCGGGAGCCGGCGCGCTGCTCACGCGGCGCGAACGCGAAGTCCTCGCGCTGCTCGCCGAGGGCGCGTCGAACAAGACGATCGCGCGAACGCTCGGCATTTCGGTGCACACGGCAAAATTCCACGTCGGGTCGCTGCTCGACAAGCTCGACGCGACGGGTCGCACCCATGCGGTGACCCACGCCGCGCGCCGCGGTGTGATCGAGCTTTGAGGTTGCCACGATGAGCGCACTCGCCTTCGTCGATTCCGAAACGTCGCGCGTCGCCGTGCCATCGCTCGACGCGAAGCCGCCGGCCGCCGCGCAATCACCGGCCGACGCGCAATCACCGGCCGACGCGCAATCGCCGGTCGACCTGGAATCGTCGCGAGAAGCGCAGGCCCCGCTCGACGCGTATTCGCGCATCGTCGCGCGGATCGCCGAAGACGCCGGTCCTTCGGTCGTGCGGGTCGACGCGACGACCGGGCGTCGCGCAGGCATGGGCTCGGGTGTCATCATCGCCGGTGACGGCCTCGTGCTCACGAACAGCCACGTGGCAGGCGGCGCAAGGCGCGTGCGGCTCGTCTTGCCCGACGGGCACGCGAGCGATGCCGAGGTGATCGGCGACGACGCGGATACCGATCTCGCGCTGCTGCGTGGCGCGCTGCCGCACGATGCCAAGGCCGTGGCGCTCGGCGATTCGAAGACGCTGCGCCGCGGCCACCTCGTCGTCGCGATCGGCAATCCGCTCGGCTTCGAGACGACGGTCACCGCGGGTGTCGTTTCGGCACTCGGCCGCTCGATCCGCTCGCGCAACGGCCGGTCGATCGACGACGTGATTCAAACCGATGCCGCGTTGAATCCGGGCAGCTCGGGCGGTCCGCTCGTTGCTTCGTCGGGCCTCGTCGTGGGCATCAACACGGCGATGATCGGTGGTGCGCAGGGACTGTGCTTCGCCGTGTCGAGCAACACCGCGCTCTTCGTGCTCGGCGAATTCATCGCGCACGGGCGCGTGCGCCGCGCGCATCTCGGGATCGCCGCGCAGACCATTCCGCTGCCGCGACGCATCTCGTTGACGATCGGCGCGGGTGCGTACGCGGTGCGCATCGGCGACGTCGAGCCGGACGGGCCCGCCGCGCGCGGCGGACTGCAGACCGGCGACATCGTCGTGCAACTCGACGGGCAACCGGTGACCGGCGCTGACGACCTGATGCGTCTGCTCGGCGCCGGTCGCATCGCGCGTGTCGTCGAGGTGAAGGTGTTCCGCAACGGCCGCCTCGAGCGGCTGACAGTCACGCCCGTCGAGCGCCGATCGTAATCAGGCCTGCAGCACCGCCAGCGCGCTCTCGCGTCCGAGCGGATCGATCGTGACGAAGCGAAGCGTCAGCGGGCGCGGATGATCGGCGGCGGCGACCGGCACGCCTTCCCACGCCAGCGCCGATCCATCGAGCTCCACATCGACGGCCGGGCCCATCGCCATGTCGCCCCATTGTTCCCAGATGCGCAACCGGTAAGGCGAGATCGCGTTGGCCGAAACCGCCGGTGTCGCGGGCGCGGTCAGGCTCGCCCGCACATTGGCGCCATCGACGATCACGCTCGCGACGCCGCCGGCGAGCGTCGGCACCGGCAACGACGGTGCGTGGAGCGCCGTGACGGGTGCCGAGAACGCGCTGTACGGCCGCGCAATGTCGGCGATCTGCGCGGGCACGACGGGCCTCACGCCGTCCGCCGGCGGGATCTCGACGATGCCGGGCGCAAGCCTGCGCTCGGGCGGCATCCGCACCTCGACCCAGTAGCTGCAGCGAACGAACGGATCGAGCGCCACGGGGTCCGCGACGTCGGCCGTGAACAGCACGTTGGCGCCATTGCGCATGATCTGCAGCGGACCGCGTGCGATCTCGCGCGCGTACACCGGCTCGTTGACCGCGCCCGATGCGCGCCGCAACCGGAATTGCGGCGCAATTGCCGCGGGATCGGGCGGTTCCGCGAACAACCCCGGCTCGGCCGCCTGCAACTCGACGAGATCGAGCCCCGGCGCTTCGATCGTGATCGTCGCGATGCCGGTCGCTGCATCGACGACGACATGCGCGCGTGGCGGCGGCGGCCCGCGATCGGTGGGCACGGCCACCGGCACGACGCCACACTTCGCGAATTCCGCCTCGCGGCCCTGCGATGTCAGCGCTACCACACGCAGGAACTGCACGGTGGCGAGCGACCGCGGCAGCGACTCGCTCAACGTCACGGTGCCGTCAACCGCCTCGAGCGGCGGTTCCGTCAGCAATCGGAACCGGTCGCGGCCGCCGAGCGTGCCCGCGCGGTCGCGTTGTCCGCCGCCGAGCGCGACGTCGGCACGCGAGTCGCCGGCGACGCCGAGGCTCTTCTGGTCGGCCACGTACACGCGATAACGGGTACCCGCGGCGCCGGGCCAGGTGAGCTTGAGCTCGACTTCCGGTGCGGGACCGGGCCGGCTCGTCCAGATCAGGCCGAGGCCCGTCGGCACGACGTACGGCCGGCGTCGATCGCCGTAGCGGATCGCAACCTGCGCAGCGTCCGACGTGGCGCCGGCCGCATCGACGAACAGCGCGGTCAGCAGACCCACGCGGCTCTCGCCGACCTGCAGCGCCGGCAGGTCGATCCGCGTCGTCACGACTTCCGATGCGCCGGCCGCGATCGGCGCGATCGCGACGTCGGGAAGCGCGACGCCTTCGAAAGTCATTCGCAGCGCCGCGATGTCGAGCGAGCCCGCCGCGAGATTCGCGACCGAGGGAACGCTTACCGCAACCTCGACATGCCCGGGCGATGCGGGCGGACCGCCGACGCCGTCGGGTCCGTCGAACACCAGTTCCGGCTGCGGTGCGGGAACGGGCGGTCGCGGCCGTGCCGGCGCGGCCACGTCGAACTGCACCGGCGCGCCGAATCGTCCGAACAGATCGGCGAGCGCCGCGCGATAGGTCGCTGGCGCCACCGATGCAGGCACCGGCGCATCCGCGATCAATCCGCGGCGCATGTAACTGCCGAGCGCGGCGCTCAACGACGTGAGCTTCGGCTTCGCCTGCGTGCGCCCGAGTAGCATCGCGAGCGCGCGCCGCGACGGATTCGCCGGCGCGGGCAGGTCGATCGTCGCGTGGCGCGTCGTCCACGCGCCTTCGTCGAGGCGACCGAGTGCCACGAGCGAGCCCAGCGGCGGCGCGGGAAACAGCAGATCCTGCCGGAAGGTCGTCGACGGCCGGCCACCGCCGTCCAGCCACGACGCATTGCCGACGATTGGCGCATCGAGTTGCGGTGGGTCGGCGGGCGGCACGGCGCCCGCGATCGCGAGCAGGCCGCGCGTCTCGATGCCGAGCAATCGCGACAGCGGCGTCGCGCCGCGGTTGTAGCGCTCGTTCAGCCGATCGAGCATCGGCTGTGCGCCGACGCGCGCGACGAACGCGTTCGCCAGCTGCTCGACCACCGGCTGCTGCGGCCCGAGCGAGGCGATGATCGTGCGTCCGTCCGGCGCGCGGCCGATGCGCGGAAATACGAACAGGCCGATCGCGACGTACGCGAGCGGGACGCTGCCGTCGGTGCGGTCGTCGAACGTTCCGACGAGCCCGAGGTAACGGCCGACGCCCGGGTCCATCGCCTGCGCGAGCAGCGTGCTCGCGATCGCGATGTCGACGAACTGCCGGCGCCGCGACGCCGTCGCGGCGACGTTGCGCAAGCGCCGCTGTTGCGTCGGCATGACGTCGATGTCGTCGACCATCTGCCTGCACTGCGCGTCGATGTCGGGCGCGTGCGCCGAAACGCGCGCGACGTCGTCGGCAGGGGTGAGCGCGTCGAACGGGCCGTCGGGCCGATCCGGCCGCTGCAACCGCAATGCGGCACCACGCTTCACGCGCGACAGCGCGTCCTGCGGGCCGCCGCCGCGCACGTACCATGGATGGGATCCGTCGAGCGGCAGGCTCAAAAGCGCATCGGGCGCGTGATTCAGCATCGCTTCGACGAGACGCTGCAGGTCGACGCGCCACGTACGCAGGCCGATGCGACCGCGTCCTTCGATGCGCACGCGATCGACGCGCGGGCCGCCGACGATGAACGGCGCGCGCGAGCGCTGCGCAAACACGCGATGGCCGACCCGGTCGAGCAGCGCGATCGAACCTTCGAACGGCCCGTCGGAGACGAGCTCGACCGCCACGTCGCGCTGGCTGCCGTCGGCCGAGGGCGGCTGGATGTCGGCGACGAGCACGCCGCCCGCCGCGGTCAGTGACGGTTCCGCGACCACCTTGCCCGCCCGATCGCGCCAGATCACCTGCGGCGTGGCGAGGAACGGCGTCGTGCGATAGACGCCGAACGGCGCGACCGGAAAGCCGACGCTCGGCGAAGGCATCAGCCGCAAATGCACGCCCTCGGGGAGATCGGCATCGTGGTGCGCCGCGACCGCGATGGCGGCAAACAGGTCGGCGGGCGCGAACGTCGACATCGCCTACGCCTCCTCGGCAAAGCTCGGTAAAAGCGGCAATGCGATCGCGCCGCTTCGCAACGTGTTCGTCGACTTGTCGGTGAGCTCGAGCACGATCGTCGGCAACGTCCGCCGCGGCGGACCGAACAGGATGCGTCGCATCCAGGCGCGCGGCACGAACGGTGTCGAGCAAAGCCACAGGATGCGCGAGCGCGTGCGGTCGCTGCGGCGGATGTCGAACGAGCCGGCCGGCAGCGGCTGCATGACGACGCGCAGCGCCGAGAGCTCGCAGCGACCCGGCCGATCGACCGGCTCGGGCGACTCCAGCAGCAGCCCGGCGCATTGCCACGGTGCCGCCGCGTTCGCGTCCTGGCGTCGCCAGAGAAGGCTGATGCGCGGTGCATCGGCGGCCGGCCAGCCGTCGAGCCCGATCGCGTCGAGCGCCGCCTCGAAATCGGCGTCGGAGCCGTCGACGATCGCGGCGCCAAGTCCCGGCAGCTGCGCCAGCTCGATGTCACCGCTTGCGGGCACCGACTTGAACCCGATCCCCGCGATCATCTCCGCCGGATTGCGCCAGCGAGACGTGCGGAACGTGACGCCGTCGAGGCGTCCGTCGAGCACCGCCGGGTCGTCCGACTTCGCGAGCGTGTAGATCTCGTACCACGCCTGCGCCGTTAGCGCGTATTGCGCCTGCAGCGTGCCGCCCGGCTTGGGCAGCGCGCAGATCGCGGTCGTCGCGACCTGCATGCGCCGCGCATCGGCGCCGGTCAGCAGTTGCGGCGCCTGCAGCGCGATCCACTTGGGGTCCAGCAGCACCGCATCGCCGTCGGCGCCGGGCGCGTCGACGCGGCGCATCCCGAGCGTCAACGTATAGCCGTACGCTTTCGCGAGCGCGGTGACGTGTGCCGCGGAGAAGTGCGCGTTGAGCGGATCGTCGCAGAAGCGCGCCATTTCGGTTTGCGCGGGCGTGTAGCCGAGCAGGAAGCGCATCAGCATCCGCGGGTCGAACAGGTCGCGCCGCCGGTGGACCGACGAGACGTAAGCGACCTCGCCGTACTTCGGCAACGTGACCGCGCCGCCACCGAGCGCCTTCTGCTTCGGCGTGGTGTGGAAAAAGAAACTGCGGTCCGTCGATGTCGTGCCGCCGCCGCCCTTCGGCAGGTAGTCGCTGCGGCCCGCCTCGTGCGCCGCCTCCTGCTTGTTGCCGTTCTCGTCCTGCTTGTAGAGCCAGCCTTCCCACGTCATGCCGACATCCAGTCGGTAGGTGTGCCCGGGCTTCAGCACGCCATGAACGTCGGCGCCTGTGGTCGCGTCCGGCGGCTGCGGCTGCTTCTTCGCGGCGTCGGCCTGGCGCTGCGCCTCGGCCTGGCGCGCGGCGTTGCGCGCGGCGGCCGCCGCCTGCGCAGTGGCGGTGATGCCGCCGAGACCGAGCACGGCGAGGCGATGACCAAGCATCCAGTGGATGTCGATCCATTCGACGAAGCCCGCCGTGACGGGCGCGAAGCGCAGCGCGCTGCGTCCCGGTGGGAGCGCTTGGCGATCGGTGTTGCTCCACGTTTCGCCGCGGTTGTCGACGACGGCGATCGATGCGTCGTTCGCGACGTACGGGTCGCCGTCGACGACGAGCCAGACGCGCGCCGCGGTCAGCGCCTGCTCGGGTTGCAGTCTCGCCGTCTGGATCGGCCGCATGCGCATCAGCATCGCGTCGCCCAACGGGCCGGAGACAACGGCCAGCTCGAGCGCACCGTCGAATGGGCGCTCGAGCGGCAGCGGCGGCGCGAACGTTTCCAGCGACGCCGGCGTGAAGTCGTACGGCGCCGGCAGCAACGCGGCGGTGTTCATCGCGAGCGCGACGTCGGGGAGGATGGACGCGTACTGCGTGAGCGTTGCCGTGAAGCGGCTGACGCAGGGATCGGGAGCCAGCGGGTCGCTCGGCAGCACGAATGCCGTCGCGACCGGCGCCGCGTCGTAGCCGACCGCCCAGCCCTCGATCGCGGTCACTTCGCGCTGGCACGCAGTGGATGCATCGGCAAGCGGATCCGACGCGAGTCCCGCGCCCGCATCGGCGAGCGGATCGAGGAACAGGTCGCCCTGATACGTGAGCAGCACGAGCTCGCCCGCCTGCGGCCGCGTGCCGAGGTCGCCGTCCTTGCCCGCCTGCCACGCGGCGCTCATCGTTCCGGGGACCAGCGTGCCCGCGCCGTGCACGTCGCCGGTGACGTCGTACAGCGCGACCCGTGTCAGCGTCCATTCGTAGCGCAGCATGTCGTTGCCGACCGGCTTCGCGGCGACGCCGCTGGGGTAGGCGTCGATCGATGCGAACTGCTTGACGAGCGGCAGGATGCTCGTGAACGCGACGTACCCGGGTGCGAGGTTCGGCGACAGCGCGAACGCGAGATGCAGCAGCGTGTCGGGCCACACCTGGTCGTCTGCGCCGAGCGCGTCGGGCGAGCGCGCCATGCGGCCGATGCGCCGATACTTGTCGTCGATCAGGAACGCGCGATCGCCGGCGATGGCGCCGTCCTGCATGTCATCGAGCGGATGCACGTCGGGCGGCGGCAGCGCGAGCGTCGGCGTGTTGTTGATCGAGATCTCGACGCAGCCTTCGACCTCGGTGAAGAACAGGTCGATGTGGCCGCAGAGCCGCGCCTGCACGTAGGGGTCGCAGTTCTCGACGGCGAGCAGGCTCAGCGTCGCATCGACGCCCACCGAGAACGGGCCGAGGTTCAGCGATCCGCCGGCGGCGCCGAAGCCCGCGAGCGTGAGCGGATTCGTCGCGAGCAGGATGTCGGCGCTCGCATGGATGTCGGCCCAGGCGATCGGCTTCTCGCCGATCGAATCGTCGTAACCGAAGCCGAACGCGAGCACGAGACCGTCGGCGATCGTGATCGGCCCGCCGCGCGGCCACTTCTGCATGCCGCGGCCGCGGAACATCACGTACGCGTCCGCTTCGAGCCCGATCAGGTCCGGCAGCACCACGGCACGCATCGGCCCCATGCCGCGACCGTCGGCCGGATAGCCGTCGGCGCCGAGGTAGACGTACCAGTTGTCCGACTGCCCCGCGCCGGTGGGGAAGTGTGCGCCGAGCGGCACGACGACGTGCAGCAGCACCGGCACCGTCAGCTCGCCCTTGAGGCCGATCGTCACGCCATCCGATGCATCGACGACGACCACGCCCATGAAGCGCAGACCCGGCGCACCGTCGGCCGGCGGCTGGTCGGTGACGCCCATCCGCGGATTCAGCACCGTGGCCCATAGCGCACCGCGCACCGCGATGTCGGGAACGGTGACGAACAGGCCGGCGCGGCCCGAGAACGAGAAGCCGAGGTCGGGCACCGTGCCGACGACGGCCTGCGCCCCGATCGTCAGGTTGTCGCCGCGAAATTGGAACGCGTTGAGCGGCTGCGACGAATCCCAGCGCAGCTGATAGCCGATCGGATCGGGCTCGTCGGGCGCCGGCGGCTTCGGGCGCGCGTTGACGCCGAACGCCCCCGAGATGCCATAGATGCCGAGGCCGGTATTCGCGATCGGAATCGGCCCCGGAAAATCGGCGCCGATCTGCACGAAGAGCCAGAAGCTGTCCTGCACGGGCTGGTACACGACGACGCCATCGGTCGACAGGTTCAGCGGGACGATGCGCACGTCGAGCGCCGCCGAGAAACCGCCGCCCTGCAAAAGTGCGAGTGCGCCCTTGCCGTCGACGACGCCTGGCACGGCGAGGCTCGCCTCGAGCCCGCGCAGCGATGCGGTGACGCCGCCGTCTTCGGCGAGCGTCGCGCGGATCGTCGCGCCGGAGATGCGCACCGGGCCGAGATTGAGCTTGAAGCGCAGGTCGACTTCGATCCACGTCGAGCCGCGGCCCGAGCGCGTGCCGAGGATGTCGAACAGCGACGCGGGACCGCCGACCTGCCACGCGCCCGGATCCTCGATCTCCATGTCGGCCGCGCGGAAATCGAGCTCCACGGTCTGCACGCCGCTCGCCGCCGGGTTCGACAGGTTGATGCGCAACCCGACGTTGCGATTGCGCACGCGCATCGGCTGCTCGTCGCGCATCTGCACCGACAGCACGCCGATGTCGATCGGCTGCACCAGCACGTCGACCGAGTAATCGACGCGCAGCGACACCTGGTCGCCGACCGGTAGCCCGTGCCCGGTGCTCGCGAGCTCGACCGCGTGGATCGTCAGGCGGCCCTTGTTCTTCAGCGCGGCACTCAAGCCCAGCGCGGCGACCAGCAGCTCGTGCAGCACGACCGCGCCGCTGTCGGCGCCTGCGGGTGCCTTGTCGGCGACGATGGCGGTGGCGAGCGCCGCCGCGGCGATCAGCACGCGCGCGCCGAGCGCACCCTGCGGCGCGACGACGCTCAGCACGCCGTCGGGACCCTGCGACTCGACCGACAGCGTGACGCGCGTTTCCGGCTCGGCGACACTGCGCGCGAAGCGAGCACGCGCTATCACGGGCTTGCCAGCCAGCAGGTCGAAGCCGCCGCTGGGTGCGTCCTGGTGCGTTGCGTCGAGCGGCAGCTCCAGGCTCGCTTCGACGAGCGTCGGAATGAAATCCTGCAGCCCGGTCGCGGTCGGGTCGCGGCATTCGATCGTCACGTCGATGCGCGGCCGCGCGCCCTTCGCCGGCACGCTCGTGGAAATGGCGAGGTCGATGCCTTCGCCCGATGCCGTGCCGACCTCGACGAATGCGTCGACCGCGTGTGCGCCCAGGAGCGGCACGCCGCTCGGCAGGTAGAAGCGCGCGTGCCGCACTGCGATGCCGCGCCACGCGGGATCGTCGGCGCGTGTGCTCACGACGGCGCCGTTCAGCACCGTTTGACCACCGGGCGCGGCCTCCGCTGAATCGTCGATCACGAACGCGCCGGGCTTGCCGGCGCTGCCGGGAAACTCGAGCCCGAAATCGCCGCCGCCGATCAGCACCGTGGGTGGTACGAGTTGCAACTCGATGATGCCGGCCGGTTGCCCGACCGTCGGCGACAGGCGCAGGGTCGCAGTCTGGCCGGCCTTGCCTTCGACCAGGATCGCGACGGCAACGCCGGCGATGCTTACGTCGCCGGGTGCGGCGACCAGGCGTTCCTCGTCGCCACTGGCCTGGTACGTCGCCGGCTTCAGAACCACACCCGCCGCGCCGGTCGCGAACTCGAACAGCTTGCGCGCGGGCGGTGTGTCGCTGAGCACGAGCCAGAAGCGAAATGATTTCGCGACCGGATCGGTGATCAGCCGATAGCTGAAGGGCTGGAGCGGCGGGACGAGATCGAGCGCAAGAAACCCGAGGTGCTGCTTCGCGGCGAGCGTGAGGTCCTGTGCCGCGCCGACGTCGTCGCCGACGGGAACGCCGGCCGCGGAGTGGAGCGAACCGAGCAGCGCGTCGATCGGCGGCGACAGCGGGATCTGCGAAGACAGGCCCCGGGCGTCCAGTGCCTCCTTGATCGTCGCGGGCAGCGCCACGGTGGATCGCCTGTCAATGCGTGTCCGCGCCGGCGAACGAAGCAGCCCGAAGCCGCGCGAACTTCGCGGCCGATGCAGCGGCGATGCGGCGTGGATACGTCAAGCGTCGACTCCTCGACGTGGACGTATGCGCAATCTGGCACGGACGAGGCTACGATGCAACCGCTTTCTGGCGTCGGTTTCCTGCGCGGCGTGCACGAGTGACGCGTGCGTGCCAGGGGTATTGACGCTACGCGGTCGCGTCGCGCATCGTGCACGATCGCGCGGCGTCGAATCGTGCGCCGCGAACCAGGCTCACCCTACGGAGGCATCATGAAGCTGGCTTCGCTCGTCGGATCGCTCGTCATGTTCAGCGCGGCGGCGTTCGCGCAACCGTCGGCGCCGGTGATCCGCTTCGATTCGGTCCCCGAGCCGCTCAAGCTTCCCGACAACGTGTACTTCGGCGAAGTGACCGGCGTGGCGGTCAATTCCAAGGGCCACGTGTTCGTGCTGTCGCGCGGCAATACCTCCGGTCCTGCGTATGCAGCGGCCGCGGCGCAGCTTCTCGAGTTCGACCAGAACGGCAAGTTCATCCGCGAGATCGGCAAGAACCTCTACGCGTGGTCGTTCGGGCACTCCGTGCGCGTCGACCGCAACGACAACATCTGGGTCACCGACAAGGGCTCGGACATGGTGATCAAGTTCAATCCGAAGGGCCGCGTCGTCATGGTGTTCGGGCGGAAGCAGGAAGCGTCCGACGAGGACACCGGGCCGCTGAAGCATCCGAAGCCGCCGCTGCCGCCGGAAGTCGGACGCTTCCGGCAGGTGACCGACGTGACGTGGGATCCGGCCGGCAACACCTACATCAGCGACGGCTACATCAATTCGCGCGTCGCCAAGGTCGACAAGAACGGCAAATGGCTGAAGTCGTTCGGCGAGCCGGGCAACCAGCCGGGCCAGTTCAACACGCCGCACAACATCGCCGCCGATGCGCAGGGCAACATCTACGTTGCCGATCGCGGCAATCGCCGCATCCAGGTGTTCGACGGCGACGGCAAGTTCCTGCGCGAGATCAGGATCGACGTGCCGGTCGAGCCCGGCGCGCAGCCGGCGATCGGCGCCATTCCCGACGTCGCAAAGCTCGAGGCGGCCGGCTCGCCGCTGACCATGGCGCCCGGCGCGCCGTGGACCGTGTGCATCACGCCCGGGCCGAGGCAGGTGCTGTACACGTCGGACGCGTATCCCGGCCGCATCTACAAGCTGAGCCTCGACGGCAAGCTGCTCGGCGTGCTCGGCGAGTCGGGCAAGCAGCTGAAGCAGTTCGGGTGGGTGCACGAGATCGCGTGTCCATCGGAGAACGTGCTTTACGTCGGCGAGCTTCTGAACTGGCGCGTGCAGAAGCTGATCCTGCATCCGTGAGGCGACGAGGAGGGCGCCGGCCGGATGGGGCGTGTTCTGCTGGCACCGGGCCTGCGTCGCGAGCATGCTGCGCGGAACTTGGAGAGCATCGAGGGAGTCCCCACCGACATCGAGCTTCCGCGGAGACAGGAGGATGGCTGAGATCGTCGCGCACAGGGAGCGCCCCGTCGCAAGCGTGACGCGGACGATTTACCTGCTGCTCTTTCCGATTCCCATCGTCTGTTTCCTCGGGGCGCTAGTCACCGACATCGCCTATTCGGCAAGCGCGTTCCTGATGTGGCTGCATTTTTCCGAGTGGCTGATCGCCGTCGGACTTGCGTTCGGCGCGCTCGCGGCGCTGGTGCTTCTGATCGAGTTCTTCGCGAGCCGCGCGATCCGCGCGGGAGCGCTCGGATGGTCGCACCTCATGTTGTTCTACGCCGCCCTCATCGTCGAGCTGTTCAACGCGTTCGTTCACACCGCCGATGGCTGGACGGCGGTGGTGCCGACCGGAATGATCCTGTCGGTCATCGGCGCGATTCTCGCCCTCGCGGCGGTGGGATCCCTGTTCCTCGTACCGGTCACGTGGGTCGAGCACCGGGAGGTGCGGCCATGAAGCTTCGCCCCGCCGCCGCGCTTGCCGCTTGCCTCACGCTCGCCGCCTGCGGGAGCAGCCAGAACATCGACAAGTCCACCCAGTATGGGCCCAACCCGAACCTGCCCGAGCCGTCACGCGCGCTTCTGCCGCGAATGAATATCCCGGACGTGATCGGCTGGAACGGCGAGACGCCGACCGTGCCACAAGGGTTCCGGATCGAGGCGATGGCGAGCGGGCTGTCGAACCCGCGCAACGTCTATCCGCTTTCCAACGGCGATCTGTTGGTGATCGAATCGAAGAAAGATGCCAAGGAACCGATCGAGCGGCCCAAGCGCCCGATCATGGACTGGATCGAAGCCAAGGCTCACGGCGGCGGTGGCGGCGGCCCAAGCAATCGCATCCTGCTGCTTCGCGATTCCAACGGGGACGGCAAGCCCGAGTCGCAGAGCGTCCTCGTCGACCATCTGAATTCGCCGTTCGGGGTCGTTCTCGTCGGCGATGCGCTTTACGTGGCCGACACCGATGAGATCCTGCGCTTTCCGTTCACGCTGGGCGAAACCAGGGTCGGTGGGCCGCCGGTGAAACTCGTCGATCTTCCGGCAGGGCCGATCGATCACCATTGGACGAAGAGCCTGACGGCGAGCGCCGACGGATCGAAGCTGTACGTCGGCGTTGGATCGAACAGCAACGCAATGGAACGCGGCGTCACCGCGGAGAGAATGCGCGCCGCGATCTGGGAAGTCGATCGGGCCACCGGCGCGTACCGGGTGTACGCCAGCGGGTTGCGAAACCCGAACGGGCTGACGTTCTATCCGGGCAGCAGCACGCTTTGGGCCGTCGTCAACGAGCGTGACGAGCTCGGCCCCAACCTGGTGCCGGACTACATGACATCGGTGAAGCGCGACGCCTTCTACGGCTGGCCCTACAGCTACTGGGGCCAGCACGTGGACCCGCGCGTACGACCCCAGAAGCCCGACCTGGTCAGATCGGCGATCATGCCGGATTACGCACTGAGCTCGCACGTGGCTCCGCTCGGCCTCGCTTTCTACACGGGCAAATCGTTTCCGGCGCAATTCGACGGCGGCGCCTTCGTCGGCGAGCATGGCAGCTGGAACCGGCCGGAGCTGAACGGATACAGGGTCGTGTTCATCCGGTTCGAGAACGGTCGCCCGGTCGGCGAGCCGATGGATTTCGTCACCGGCTTCGTCAAGGACGGGAAGGCCCGCGGACGCCCGGTCGGCGTGGCGATCGACCGGACCGGTGCGCTGATCGTCGCCGACGACGTCGGCAATACCGTGTGGCGGGTCACTTCCACCACGGCGAAGCCGACGTAGGTCGAACGGGCGTCGGTGATCCGACCGATGTTTGCCGGTTCGCTTCCGAGGCTCGCCTGGCGATTTCGGCGGTCCCCGGGCCGCGGAGGCAAACGCGCGTCGAGGTCAGACCTCGTCGGTCCAGTAGTCGAGATCGTGCTCGCGGCGCGTCATGTGGCGGAAGCCCTTCGCGAAGCCGGCAACCTTCTTCGAATCGGGGTATTCGCAGATCTCGACCGGCATCATCGTGCTGATGGAAAGGTAGGCAAGCTCCGCGTCCGAATCGTTGACGATCTGGTGCGCGGTTTCGGGCCCTCCCGTCGGGCAG